>ENA-OQIX01000064-OQIX01000064.1-human-gut-metagenome-genome-assembly--contig:-NODE-64-length-18411-cov-2.945800_pt1 | contig 18411 bp, 14 predicted proteins | sample MGYA00242591_ERZ504756 | MGnify/ENA primary metagenome ERZ504756 (study PRJEB26092, sample SAMD00036369) | human gut metagenome | host: Homo sapiens | study: EMG produced TPA metagenomics assembly of...
TCGGCAGGCCTTTTTTGTAGCGCTCGGTGAATACTTCAAATCCAGCGACGTCTGCCGGGTCCGGATCCATCTTGGTTCCGGCATTTCCTGCGAAGACTTTTGCATCGAGGTAATCCTCGAGTGTTTCATTCTCTTCTTTGTTGATCATATAAGAAGCCAGCAGTGCGATGCCCCAGGCTCCGCCCTCTCCTGCTGTCTCCATGACGGAAACCGGTGCGTCGATGGCACCTGCGAGGATCTTCTGGCCGACACCTTTTGTCTTGAAGAGACCGCCGTGGCCGAGAATCTGGTCGACCTGCACATGCTCCTCTTTCATCAGGATATCAAGGCCGACTTTCAGGGCGCCAAGGGAAGTAAACAGGTTGACTCTCATAAAGTTTGCCAGATTGAATTTCGCATCCGGAGTACGTGCGAAGACAGGACGGCCCTCGTTGAAGCCGGTTACGTGCTCGCCGGAGAAGTAGTTGTAGGCAAGGAGTCCGCCGCAGTCTGCGTCGCCCTCCAGGGCTTTGTTGTACAGCTTGCCGAACAGATCATTCGTGCTGATTTCCATGCCGAAGGTCTGCGCAAATTCACGGAAGAGATTGACCCATGCATTCAGATCAGAAGTACAATTCTGGCAGTGCACCATGGCAACCGGATGACCGGACGGGGTTGTTACCATATCGATCTCCGGGTATACTTTGGAGAGGTTCTTCTCCAGAACGATCATAGCAAAAACGGAAGTTCCGGCAGACACGTTTCCGGTTCTGATACGGACGCTGTTTGTTGCTGCCATACCTGTTCCGGCATCTCCCTCCGGCGGGCAGAGCGGAATGCCTGCTTCTAGATTTCCGGACATGTCGAGAAGTGCGGCACCTTCTTTTGTCAGAACACCGGCATTGTCACCTGCGGTCAGAACGTGCGGCAGAACATCGAGTGCTTTCCATGAATATGCTTTGTCTGCGACTGCCTCGTCAAATTTGGCGATCATGTCGGCAAAGTAAGTGTTGGTTTCAGAATCGATTGGAAAGATTCCAGATGCCTCGCCGACACCAACGACACGCTCGCCGGTCATTTTCCACTGAATGTATCCGGCAAGGGTTGTCACGTAGTCGATATCTGCCACATGCGGCTCACCGTTTAAGATTGCCTGATACAGATGGGCGATAGTCCATCTCTGCGGGATGTGGAATCCGAAAAGATCGGTCAGCTTCTCGCTTGCTTCTTCTGTGATATTGTTTCTCCAGGTGCGGAACGGTACGAGGAGGTTTCCTGCTTTGTCAAATGCCATATAGCCGTGCATCATAGCACTGAATCCGATGGCTCCGACGCGGGTCAGGGTGATGTCGTATTTTTCTCTGACATCAGCTGCCATTTTGGTATAGGCATCCTGCAGGCCCGTCCAGATGTCCTCGAGGGTGTAGGTCCACACGCCGTTGTCGTAGCGGTTTTCCCACTCGTGATCTCCGGATGCAATCGGGGCGTTGTCTGCGCCGATCAGGACGGCTTTGATTCTGGTTGAGCCGAACTCAATACCAAGTGCTGTTTTCTGTTCGAGGATTGCTGTTTTTGCATCCATTCCCATTGTTTTTTCCTCCCTTGGGTTCTTTTCTATTTTTTCGTCTCTGTTGACAGATTTTTTCCTGCGGTGGATCCTCTTACGATGAGTTCCGGGGAAATCAGGCGTTTGACGCTGCTTTCTTCTTCCGGGACTTTTCTGATTTTTTCGAGAATGAGCTCTGCTGCCATCTCACCGAGTTTTTCCTGCGGATGGGCAATGGTCGTGATCCCGATCGGACTGCTCTGGCCGATCAGCGAGTTGTCGTATCCGGTGACGGCGATGTTTTTTGAATTATGACGCTGGATTACGCGCTCGGAGCAGAAGGTTCCTTTGCCGTGCTGGGCGGTAATGTAGCCTTCATTTTCGAGAAGAGCGAGGGCCTTTCGGACAGTGTGGCGTGATAGGGCGTATTCCCGGGTCAGTTCGTTTTCGGAGGGAAGCTTCTGGCCGGGTTTTATGGTTCCGGAGAGAATCTGCTCTTTTAGGGCTTCCATCAGGGTGTAGTATTTGGCTTTGCCGGTGGTTGGTTCCATGTGATTGGTGATTCCCCTTTCTGGAATTTATAATACAACTTGTACGGTTGTTGTAACAAGTTGTATTTTTGTTGTGGGAAAGGGACGCTCAGGAGTATCGGGAGGGCGGGTGGGTCCAATACCTTAATGAGTGGACGGGAACACTTTCTTGCGGATGGCCTCTTCGTAGACGGTGCATTCTTGAGGACAGTGCATTCGCGGGACGGGGTCACCTTTTAGGAAGTGGTAGCGGATGTAATAGAGGGTATCGTCTTCGCCGCGTTCCGAGAGCATGCGCAGCAGAAATTCGAGCTGCGAGAGTGTCTCGGGATGGACGAACCAGAGGTGGCCGATTCCTTTTTTGAGATACTGGTACGGCGCCTGATCGGTATAAGCGTCTCCGAGGTAGACGCGGGACGCGCTGATGCGGTCCATAATCATCTCGGCGACGTAACGGCGCGGCATTGGGACGCCTTTGATGATGGTGTCACAATTGATACCGTAATCAATCCAGTATTCAAAATGATGTTTGTTGCGCCCTTTATGGTGCATCCAGGATTTTGACATGCCGGTGTCTTCGCGCTCGGCGTTATTGGGACTCCGGTCGCCCTGGTAGTATTTCATGCCGACCAGAAATTCCGTCGGCGAATATTTCGAGAGGTCGTGGGTCAGTCCCTGCCAGTACAGTCCTATTTTAAAGCAGTACCGCATGACCCACATTTTGTGTGTGGTAATGGTTTTAAAGTGCTGCCATGCTTTCATCATTCTGCCTCTTCTCCTGCTTTCCTGTTAAAATTATGATACTGCGCGGCGGCACGATGACCGTTTTTGCGCTGACTTTTTTCTGATTTTCTTCTGTCAGGAAGACTTCCGGTGTGTTGGTGTCGGCCGTCAGATACCAGACCTTCTGTTCCGGGAGGGACGGCAGTGCCAGCTCATGCGGATTCCAGTGCATGTTGTAGGCAATATAAAGATCGTCGTCCTTGTTGCCGTCTTTATCCTGGAAATAGCTTCCGCAGTACATGACGCCGATAAAACGGCATGTGTTTTCCATCTGGGAGAACCAGGCTCTCTGGCTGTGGAAGGACATATCCGGGCAGCCGTAGGATTTGTAGTCGATGAGGCGCGGCTCGCGTTCGCCGTGCAGCGCCGGATGCGCCTTCCGGAAGGCGATTGCTGCTTTTACAAAGGCGGCAAACTCCGGATTCCGGGCGGCTGCTTTCCAGTCGATCCAGCCGGTTTTGTTGTCCTGGCACCAGGCGTTGTTGTTGCCCTTCTGGCTGTTGCCGAATTCATCGCCGCCGTAAATCAGCGGTGTTCCCTGGCTTGTCATCAGCATGAGAACGGCATTTTTCAGCTGGCGGAGACGCAGCGCGCGCACAGCCGGTTTCCGGGTCACGCCTTCTGCGCCGCAGTTCCAGGTCAGGTTTTCGTTGGAACCATCCATATTGTCTTCGCCATTGTCCAGATTGTGTTTCTGTTCGTAGGAAACGCTGTCATACAGGGTAAAACCGTCGTGATCCGCAAGATAATTGATCACACCGTGTGTCTCCGGGCTTCTTCTCAGATAATAGGTGAAGTCGGAAAGGCTGCCCTCATCGCCTTTTAAGAAGCGGCGGATATGGTACTGGTAGCCCTGATTGTGTTCCCCTAAATTCCGGAACCAAGGGCGTTTTCCCTGATAGATCCGTTCGCCGTCAAAACCGAGAAAAATCAGTTTCGTCTTCCGAAGGAGTGCATCTTTGGACGCTTCTTCTGCCAGCGATGCATCGCCGACCAGATGGAAACCGTCGATCTGATAGCGGAGCTGCCAGTGGTGCAGAACCTGCAGGACAAAACCAGAAGGCGTTCCCGGGGCAAAACAGAATTCCATCAGGCATTCGATACCATTCTCATGCAGGGCATCGACCATCTCTGCGAACTCTGCGACGGCATCTGCGGATGCAGCATACGAAGCTTTCGGAGCAAAATACAGGGCCTTTGTGCCGTATCCCCAATAATTCACGCGCTTCTCTTCCACCGGCGCCGGATATACATAGGCCGGCTCCGTAAGGGAGGTCCACTCAAAAAACTCATAGGACGGCATCAACTCTACTGCATTGATACCGAGTTCTTTTAAGTATGGAATTTTTTCGATCACGCCGCGGAACGTTCCCTTGTTCTTTACACGGGAGCTTCCGTCTTTGGTGAAACCGCGCACATGGAGCTTATACAGAATCGTCTCCTCATACGGCCGGTGCAGTGAGGTGGTGCGCATTACCGGGTACTCCGGGAGAAGGCAGCAGCAGGCGCCCTCTTCTTTTCCATCGGTGCACCGAAGGTTTCTCTTCCTTCTACTGCTCCCGCATATGGATCCAAGCAGAAAGCTTCGTCCATCCGGTAGGCATACGAAAACTTTCCTACCGTCAGGCCTGTGATTTCCACGGAACTGATCACGCCAGTGCGCTCCTCTTCCGGAAGCGGCACGGTAAGAAACGGTTTCTGGTGACCTTTCCGGTACAGCAGAAGCTCTGCTTTTTTTCCATCTGATACTTCTACGGCAAAATTGTATCCGTCTTTCGTCGCCGATGCGCCCATTTTCTCCGGATTTCCCGGTAAAATTCGATATTTTCCTCTGTTTTTTGTCTGTATCATAATTCCCGCCCTTATTTTTATAATTTGTTGCAATTGTCATACTATTAATGTAAATCATTTGAATAAAATTGTCAATTGACCAATGTTACCAATTGTTATACCTCTAAATCCAGTTCCACCGGGCAATGGTCGGAACCGAGAATTTCGGTATGGATTTTGGCATCTGCAACTGCATCTTTTAAGGACTCTGATACCATAAAGTAATCAAGCCGCCATCCTGCATTCCGCTGGCGTGCCTGGAAGCGGTATGACCACCAGGAATACGTCACGGTGTCCGGATACAGCATACGGAAGGAATCAACAAAGCCTTTTTCTTTGATCACAGCAAATTTTTCGCGCTCCTCTTTCGTAAAGCCGGCGTTTTTCTCATTTGCCTTTGCATTTTTGATATCCATCTCGGTCGCTGCGACGTTCAGATCTCCGCAGAAAATCACCGGTTTTTCCTGCTCCAGTCCTTTTAAGTAAGAAAGAAACGCATCCTCCCACTCCATCCGGTAGGCAAGGCGTTTTAATTCATCCTGCGAATTCGGTGTGTAGACGGTTACAACAAAGTATTCCGGAAACTCTGCCGTGATCACACGGCCTTCCATATCATGTTCTTCGATTCCGATACCATAGCGAACAGAAATCGGCTCCTCTTTGGTAAACAGGGCCGTGCCGGAATATCCTTTCTTTTCCGCATAATTCCAATACTGATGATAGCCGGGCAGCTCAAGGTCGATCTGTCCTTCCTGCAGCTTTGTCTCCTGCAGGCAGAAAATATCGGCATCTGCCGCCTCAAAGTATTCCTGAAAACCTTTTTTCATGCAGGCTCTCAGTCCATTTACGTTCCAGGATATCATTTTTTTCATACGCAATTCATCTCCTTTTCCTTACAGTCTGTTCTCTGCGGTTTCTGTTGCAAAACGCTGGGAACCGACTTCCGTTTTCTTTTATTCCTCTTTCAGAACATACAGCACTTCCAGCGACGCATCCGACGGTCCGTGAAATTCGCAGCCGTCTGCTTTATACTGGCGCATCAGTTCCAACATTTCTCTGCTGTACCGCTCGCCCGGGCAGATGAGCGGGATTCCCGGCGGATATGGGGCTGCCATCTCGGCTGCAATTCGTCCTTCCGCTTCTGCAAACGGAACGGCTTCCTTCTCCGCAAAATATGCCTCGCGCGGTGTCTTTACCATCTCCGGCAGGCTGCGGAACAGCCACTGCTTTTCTGTAAACTTCGTCCGCCCCGTCGTTTTCCCGCTCTCTGCTGCCGAAATTCCTGCCAGCGCATCGATCAGCCGTGTGATATCTTCCTCGCTGTTTGCCCAGGTAATAACGCAGACCACGTTCTCCTCGTCGGCAAGCTCTGTACTGACGCGGTATTCCTCGTACAGACGCACCTGCAGATCGTAGCCGGAAATACCAAGTTCTCTTGCCGAGAATACAAGACGCGTCAGGTCGATCTTCCATACGCCGCACGTTCCTTCCATCTCGGTCCCAAGAACTTCGATTCCTTTGATCTTTGCAAGCTCCTGCCGCGCCCTCTGGCCGAGTTCCAGCGCGCGTTCCATTCGCTCTTTTCCGTGCAGCGCCATCCCGCGCCGCGCCGCATCGAGGGATGCCATCAGAAGGTAGGACGGCGATGTACTCTGTACCATCTGCAGATTGGCGGCCACTCTTGCCTCATCGAGACGGCCAGAACCGAGTGATAAGAAGGAGCTCTGTGTAAAGGAACCCGCCGTTTTGTGGATACTCTGCGCGCAGGCATCCGCACCACTTTCCAGTGCGCCGAGAGGAAGCTGTTCGGAAAAATAGAGGTGCGATCCATGTGCTTCATCGACAAGAAGCGCTGCGTTGTGGCAGTGACAGATTTCTGCGATCGCCTGCAGATCACTGCAAAGACCGTAGTACGTCGGGCTGACCAGAAGTACGGCTTTCGCATCCGGCGTTTCCGCGAAGGCTTTTTCGATCGTCTCCGGCGTTACGCCGCCCCACATCTGCCATTTCGTGCTGTACTCCGGCATCACATAAACCGGTGTGGCTCCGCTTAAAATCAGGCCCATCAGCACCGATTTGTGCACGTTTCGCGGAACAATGATTTTTCGCCCTCTTTCACAGACGAAAGCACCATCGCCTCGTTGCCGCATGTTGTGCCGTTGACAAGAAAAAAAGTTTTTTTGCCTTCCACGTTTCCGCCGCCAGTTTCTGCGCCTCTGCAATCACGCCCTCCGCGTGATGCAGATCGTCAAGCCCTTCTGCCTCCGAGAGGTCATACGCCGCAAGCGACACTCCGTTTAACGTCTCATCCAGCCCGCGCTCAAACCGGTGTCCCGGAATACGGAAATAGGCCGGTGCTTCCTCCCGGAACTGTTGTAACGCCTCCACAAGAGGCATTCGATTCTGATCCATTCTGCTTTGTTTCCTTTCAAACGATTTCTGAATCTTTTTCTGAAGCGAAAGAATCCTCCCCGCACCGCTGTGCGGGAAGGACCCCCTTATCTGCATTTTTCTGTTTTATATGGTTTATTCTACCGGAGTAGTCCAGCCATATTTATCTTCCAGTTTACCCCACTGGATACCGGTCAGGGTATCGTACAGTTTCTGGGTCAACTCACCGATCTTGAAGTCATTTACAACAACAGAATCGTCCTTGTATACAAATTCACCAACCGGAGATACAACTGCTGCTGTACCAGTACCAAATGCTTCTTCCAGTGTGCCGTCATGACCTGCTTTCATCAGATCGTCAACCGACAGATGTGTTTCGTTTACTTTATATCCCCAGTCTCTTAAGATATGGATCAGGGAATCACGGGTTACGCCCGGAAGAACAGTTCCTTCCAGCGGTGCGGTGTAGATTTCGCCGGCAATCTTGAACATGATGTTCATGGTTCCAACTTCCTCTACATATTTACGATGTACGCCGTCCAGCCACAGAACCTGGGTGCATCCCATCTTCTCTGCTTTTACCTGGCCTGCGATGGAACTTGCATAGTTACCGCCGCATTTTGTAAATCCTGTGCCACCTTTGACTGCACGAACATATTCATCCTCAACCAGGATCTTAACCGGGTTGATGCCCTCTGCATAGTATGCTCCAACCGGAGTGGTGATGATAACGAATTTGTAGGATTTTGCCATATGTACGCCAAGGCTTGCCTCAGTAGCGAACATGAACGGACGGATGTAAAGAGATGTACCTGGCTCAGACGGTACCCAGTCTTCCTGTGCTTTAACCAGTGCTTTGACAGCCTCTACAAACATCTCCTCCGGTACGCCCGGCATGCAGAGTCTCTCGTTGGATTTAATCATACGGCGTGCGTTCATTTCCGGACGGAACAGCTGGATCTTTCCTTCTGCTGTTCTGTAGGCTTTCAGTCCCTCGAACGTTTCCTGTGCATAGTGAAGTACCATGGTTGCAGGATCCATCGGGATTCCGCCGTACGGTACGATTGCTGCATCATGCCATCCCTGCTCTTTGTCCCAGTCCATGACAAACATATAGTCTGTAAAGTGTTTTCCGAATCCAAGATTTTTCTGATCCGGTTTTTCCTGTAAATGTTCTCTTTTTTCAAATCTGATATCCATTTTTTGCCTCCCCGGCAGTTGAGGATAAGTTTGTTCAGCTGCCTGTATATTTAGATTCAATAGTGATAGTATAAAACTGTACCCGAAAACAGTCAATAGAAAATACGACTAATTTTTCATTTTTTCGTTCTTATTTATTGTATCTTTTCCGTATTTTCCTGTATCAGCCGCATTTTTTCTGCTTTCCCGGCACAGCCATTGTGTTTTTTTCTATTATCTGTTAGAATGGCAGACAAGAACCTGATAAGACTTGAACACGAAAAAGGAAGGTAATACAAATGAGTGAAGAATTATTCAACAGCGCATCCTGCAGCGGAGACTGCGCAGACTGCGGCTGCGACTGCCAGGATCTGGATCAGCCGACTGTTACCCTGACACTGGACGACGATACCGAAGTAAAATGTGCCGTACTGACCATTTTCCCAGCTCCGAACCAGAAAGAGTACATCGCTCTTCTGCCGCTCGATGAAAACGGCGAGAACGAAGACGGCGAAGTTTATCTGTATCGTTACTACGAAGAGAACGGCCAGCCGAACCTCGACAACATCGATTCCGATGAAGAGTACGAAATTGCAGCAGACGCATTCGACGAGCTGATGGATACCGAGCAGTTCAACGAGATGGAAGAAAATTCCACCGAAGAGTAAGAATCACAGACTTTGAAACGATTGCAGAACCCGGCGGGAGACCTTATTTTCCTGCCGGGTTTTTCTCTCTTTTTCTCTCAAATTCCCATTATTTCTTATTTGTACAGCTTTTCTGCATCTCTCTTTAAGATCTGTTTCTATTCTTTTACAGACGTATAATATATGTGAGTAGCAATTTTCATGCCGCTACATTACATAGGAATACGAGGTATCTTTTTATGAGAGATAAAGATGTGATACAGCACATTCAGGATTTATGCAAAGAGCGTTCCTGGACTTATTACCGTCTTGCAAAAGAGGCGGACATTCCCTATTCTACCTTAAATAATATGGTAAACCGCACCAATATTCCAACCATCCCTACCCTGCAGAAGCTCTGCGACGCTTTCGGCATCACACTTGCCGATTTCTTTCTCGACGAGCCGGATGCCCTGCAGCTTACCGAAGGACAACAGGAAATCATTACGCTTTACAATAATCTTTCGCTGGAGAAAAAGAAAATCTTAAAGGCTTATATGAAAGGTCTTCTGATGGAAGTCTGACTTTTCCGGCATCATAAGTATCACAGATAAAGAAAGTTCCGTTTTTGTTTTCTGAAACAGAGGCGGAACTTTTTTTCTGTCGATAAACTTTTCTTAAATTTTTCTAAAGCCCGGGACTTTTCCCGTATTTCGTTGTAGAATAAAGGACAACTGTTCACATATTAATCACAGAAGGAGTTACCCTTTTATGCTACAGATTCAGCATATCAAAAAAGAATACCGGACCGGGACGCTGGTACAGAAAGCGCTCGACGATGTGTCCTTAAATTTGCGCGACAACGAGTTTGTCGCTATTTTAGGGCCGAGCGGTTCCGGAAAGACGACGCTTCTGAATATCATCGGCGGCCTCGACCGCTACGACAGCGGCGATCTGATCATCAACGGCATTTCCACGAAAAAGTATAAGGACCGCGACTGGGATTCCTACCGGAACCACACGATCGGCTTTGTCTTCCAGAGCTACAACCTGATCCCGCACCAGACCGTCCTTGCAAACGTAGAGCTGGCGCTTACCATTTCCGGTGTTTCCAAAGAAGTGCGGCGCAAAAAAGCAATCGCGGCACTTGAAAAGGTCGGTCTTGGAAAACAGCTCCACAAGCGGCCGAGCCAGATGTCCGGCGGTCAGATGCAGCGTGTCGCCATCGCCCGCGCTCTTGTCAATGACCCGGAAATTCTGCTTGCCGATGAGCCGACCGGCGCGCTCGATTCCGACACCAGTATTCAGGTCATGGACCTGCTGCAGGAAGTTGCCAAAGAACGCCTTGTCGTCATGGTCACACACAATCCGGAGCTCGCCGAGCTTTACGCCAACCGGATCGTCACCCTGCGTGACGGTGTGATCTGCTCCGACACGAACCCGTTTGAGCCGGATTCCGAAACCCTGCTTCCTCCCAAACACAAAAACATGGGCAAATCGTCGATGTCCTTTCTGACGACGCTCTCCTTAAGTTTTAATAACCTGCGCACCAAGAAAGCGCGGACCTTGCTCACCTCGTTTGCCGGCTCGATCGGCATCATCGGCATTGCACTGATTCTGGCACTCTCCTCTGGTGTCAACGAGTATATTCAGAATATGGAGGAGGAAACTCTCTCCGAATATCCGCTTCAGATCCAGAGCACCGGCTTTGACCTCACTTCGATGATGGTCGGCTCACAGAATGCCGGCAAAGACTCAAAAGATTCCGGCAAAAAGAATGAAATCAAAGTCCAGGAAGTCGTGACCAACATGTTCTCCACCATGAACTCCAACGATCTCGCTTCCCTGAAAAAGTACCTTGACGGCGGTGCGGACGGCATTTCCGATTACACAAATGCCATCGAATATTCCTACTCCGTCACGCCGCAGATCTACCGCGAAGACGGCGATTCCATCCGCCAGGTGCACCCGGACCAGTCGTTCCGCTCGCTCGGCCTTGGCGCAAGCTCCAACAGCATCATGTCATCCATGATGAGCACCAACGTCTTTTACGAGATGCCGGACACCGCTTCCCTGTACGAGAACCAGTACGACTTAAAAGCCGGACACTGGCCGGAAAACTATAACGAATGTGTGCTTGTCCTCACTTCCGACGGCGGAATGAGTGATTTTCTGCTCTACACCCTGGGGCTCCGCGATGCACTCGAGCTGGATGAGATGGTCCGCCAGTTTTTAAATGAAGAAACCGTCGAGACCCCTTCCTCCATCGGCACGTATTCCTACGATGATATCCTCGGCACCACGTTCCGTCTTGTGAACAGCGCCGACTGCTACGAATACGACAGTCAGTATCAGGTCTGGAAAGATAAAAGCGACAACGAAGACTATATGAAAAAGCTCGTTGCCAACGGCGAAAAGCTCACAATCACCGGTATTGTCCAGCCGTCCCCTGACTCTGCCGCCTCTGCCCTGACCGCCGGCATCAATTACCCGGCATCGCTGACCCGCCACGTTGTGGAGGAAGCAAAGAAATCCGAGATTGTGAAACAGCAGATGGCGGACTCCTCCATCGATATCTTTACGAATCAGGAATTCGGCACCGTGGATCAGAACAGCGGTCTTGATATGGATTCCTTTATCACTGTCGATGAGGACAAGCTGCAGAACGCTTTCCAGTTCGACGATTCCGCACTCTCCGGTGCTTTTTCCGGTGATTCCATGAACCTTGATTTTTCCAGTGCCTTTGCGGACGCCGGAAGCAGCATGGATCTCGCGGGTGCGATTGACCTCAGTCAGATCTCTCTTAATTTCGACGGACTGCCGCAGCTTGATCTTGGCCAGATTTTATCCGGGCTCACTCTCAATGTCAGTGAAGACGGCATGCAGGAACTGGCTTCCAGCCTCATGGAGGGCTATCAGGGCTACGCCTCGGAGCACCCGGAGGCGGATTATTCCCATTTACAGGAGGATCTCGTCTCCTACATCAATTCCACGGAAGCACAGGAAATCCTGCGGCGCCACATCCAGACCATCATTGCGGACGGCGGCGGTGTTTCCATTACACAGGAACAGATCCAGGAACTCATTCAGCGGATCTTCAAAGGGTATCAGGCATACCTGATCAAGATGGGCTACACCGATCCGGAACAGTTTGATGCTTATCTTGCGGAGTATCTGCAGACCGAAGAAGCTGTTCAGATCATCAACGACTGGATTTCCGAGGTGATGCAGAACAACGGCAATATCGAAATTACATCCGACCAGCTCACTGCGCTTGCGACGGAGCTTTCCAACGGTTATCTCGCTTACGTGAAGGAGAACGGCCTGCCGGATCCGACGGAGATGGGCCAGCACTTTATCGCCTATCTGAACACGGCGGACGGCCAGCAGCGGCTGAACAGCGGTATCACAAAAATCGTCGATCTCGACGGACTGCAGTCCCAGGTTTCTTCTGCGCTCACAAACTACATGGCAGGCGTTATGGGAAGCTACTCCGCTTCTGTCGCCTCGGTTCTGCAGACACAGATCACTTCCGCGATGGAACAGATGATGACGCAGATGGCCTCTGCAATTCAGTCCGAGATGGAGCGCGCCATGACGCAGGTCGGTAATTCTCTTCAGGATTCGATGGGCGATGCCATGAAGATTGACACCGATGCCTTTGCAAGTGCCTTCCAGATGAATATGACTGAGGATGATATGAAAGAGCTCTTCGCTTCTCTTAGTTCTTCCGGCTCTTCCACCTATGAGGGCAATCTGCAGAAACTGGGCTACGCTGATTTTGACGAACCTTCTTCGATCAGCATTTACCCGAAAAACTTTGAGAGCAAGGAACACGTTGTCTCCATCCTCGACGGTTACAATGACACGATGGAAAAAGAAGGCAAAAACGAGCAGGTAATCTCGTACACCGATGTGGTCGGCACTCTGATGTCCTCCGTCACGGATATCGTCAACATCATCAGCTACGTGCTGATCGCTTTTGTCGGCATTTCCCTTGTGGTTTCCTCGATTATGATCGGCGTCATCACCTATATCAGTGTTCTGGAACGTAAGAAAGAGATCGGTATCCTGCGCGCGATCGGTGCTTCGAAACGCAATATTTCGCAGGTCTTCAATGCCGAAACCTTCATCATCGGACTCTGTGCAGGACTGATCGGCATCGGGCTCTCGCTGCTTCTGATGATTCCGGGCAACCTTCTGATCCACCATCTGGCGGATACGACGAAGGTCAGTGCTTCTCTTCCACTCGTCCCGGCGCTTGTTCTGATTGCACTCAGCGTCGTTCTGACCCTGATCGGCGGTCTGATTCCGTCGAAGAAAGCGGCAAAAAGCGATCCGGTTACGGCACTCCGGACAGAATAATCTGATCCTTAAAACACACTTTGCAAGTACGCAAAAAGCGGCCGGCAGAGGCTTTCAAAAGTCCCGCCGGCCGCTTTTTTCTATCTTAAACTTTATTTTTCTTCCAGAGAAAATCCATGCTCTGTCCGCACCAGTGTCGTCTCATAAAAGGTCTTTGCGAACTGCACCAGATAAGCAGTATCTTTGGCACCTGCCGTCTCATACGGGGAATGCATCGCAAGCTGAGCCATTCCGATATCCACGCTTGTTACCGAGACAAGAGAGTTCAGAATTGCGCCGAGCGTGCTTCCGCCCGGAATGTCAGCGTGGTTTGCGAATACCTGGCACGGTACGCCGGCCTTCTCGCAAATCATCTTTGTTACGGCTTCCGAAACAGCATCGGTCGTGTATTTCTGGTTTGCACTCTGTTTGATGACAACGCCGCCGTTCATGTAGACGCGGCTCTTCGGATCGTATTTCTCCGCATGCGCCGGGTGGAAGGCATGTGCATTGTCAGCAGAAACAAGGAAGCTTCCCGCAAGATCTCTGTGATATGCAATCGTGTCTTTTCCACAGGCTGCATTGATATGCTGCAGTGTCTCTGTCAGGAACGAAGAATCCGCACCCTGCTTTGTGAGGCTTCCTACCTCCTCATTGTCAAAGATTGCGCAGACATTGACCTGGCCTGTTGCCTTTGCAGCAAGAAAGCCCTTTAAGGAGCCAAACGCGCTCTGCAGGTCATCCAGACGCCCACTGGATAAAAACTCTTTTCCGGCACCCCAGATGGATCCTTCCACTCGGTTATACAGATAAAGCTCCATGGAGAGAATATCCTCTTTTTGCGGTATCCGGCAGAAACAGCTCATAGAAATGATCTTTCGCTGTCTCATCACCGAGAATCGGGAGCATGTCGGTCTGCACACTGTATTTGATTCCGTTGTTGATGTCGCGGTTCAGATGAATCGGCAAATTCGGGATCGTCACCAGATCTCGTCCGGCATCAACCAGCACGGATTTCACGCTGTTTCCGTCACGTACCACCATGCGGCCCGCCAGGGAAAGCGGACGGTCAAACCATGGGGAACGGATCATTCCGCCGTAGCCCTCCACGTTCAGGCGGGTATAATGACCATCCGTCACGAATGGGTCCTCTCCCTTTACTTTAAACGTCGGACAGTCGCTGTGGCTTGCGATGATCTGGTAGCTGGAAAATGCGCTCTCAGGGATCTGGAACGCAATCACCGAGGATTCATTTCTCGTCACATAATATTTTCCGCCCGGAACGAGACTCCATTCTTTTGTCTCCTCCAGTTTTGTATATCCATTTTCGTTCAGCAGATCGCCGGCTTCTTTTACCACATGAAACGGGCTTTTGCACCGCATGATAAAATCGAGCAGCTCCTGCGCTGTATTCAGGTATTCCATAGTTTTTCTCCTTTGCATATATTCAAACGCTTCTTCTATTTTATAAAATCCCGCTGTCTTTTTCAAGACCCAAAAACCTGTGGGAACTTACTGTATCACTCGCAATCATCGTTTCGAATCGGATATTCGCAATCCGCTTCGCTACTCGCACATAAAACCAGCCGCTGCTTCACAAAAAAATCCCGCACAGACAGATTTTTATTTTCTGTCGTGCGGGACTTACTTTTTCCGTTTTTCTGCTATGCGGAAACCTGATTTCCGGTATACAGCTGGTAATATTTTCCTTTCTGTTCCATCAGCTGATCATGGGTACCGCGCTCAATAATTTGTCCCTGCTCAAGAACCATGATACAATCGGCGTTTCGTACGGTGGACAGACGATGTGCGATAACAAAGGTTGTTCTTCCACTCATCAGCTTATCCATACCATCCTGAACAATGCGCTCGGTACGGGTATCGATGGAGCTTGTCGCCTCATCGAGAATCAGTACCGGCGGATCTGCAATGGCTGCACGCGCGATCGCAAGAAGCTGCCGCTGACCCTGGGACAGATTCGCACCGTCTCCGGTCAGCATTGTGTCATAGCCCTGCGGCAGACGCATAATGAATCCGTGCGCATTCGCCAGTTTTGCTGCTGCTACAACCTCATCCTCCGTCGCATCGAGCTTTCCGAAGGCAATATTTTCTCTTACCGTTCCCGTAAACAGATGTGTATCCTGCAAAACAATGCCAAGCGATCTTCTCAGGTCATCTTTTTTGATCTTTCCAATGTTGATCTCATCGTAACGGATCTTACCTTTCTGAATATCATAGAAGCGGTTGATCAGATTGGTAATGGTTGTCTTTCCGGCTCCGGTAGAACCGACAAACGCGATCTTCTGACCCGGCTCTGCAAACAGCGATACATCGTGCAAAACAATTTTATCCGGGTTGTAGCCGAAATCAACATGTTCGAATACCACACGGCCCTGCAGCTCGCGGTAATCCACAGATCCATCTGCCTGGTGCGTATGCTTCCATGCCCATTTTCCGGTACGCTCTTTCGTCTCGGTGAGTTTTCCGTTTTCTTCCTTCGCATTGACAAGCGTTACATACCCCTCGTCCAGCTCCGGCTCTTCATCCATCAGGCGGAAAATACGTTCGGCTCCTGCAAGTGCCATAACGATTGCGTTCAACTGCTGGCTGACCTGGTTGATCGGCATGTTAAAACTCTTGTTGAAGGTCAGAAAGCTTGCCAGACCACCGAGCGTAAAGCCACCGACATTGCCAAGGGCAAGTGCACCGCCGACAATCGCACAGACAACATAGCTCATATTTCCAAGCTGTGCATTGATCGGTCCGATGACATTCGCAAACGCATTGGCATTGTAAGCACTCTCATACAGATTGTTATTAATTTCTTTGAATTTTTCGATATTCTCCTCTTCATGACAGAATACCTTGACAACCTTCTGGCCATCCATCATCTCTTCGATAAAGCCGTTGACTTTACCAAGACTCCCTCTGCTGTTTTAACAAAGTAAATTTACCGGAAAATCCGGCCACCTTTTTTTGTCACTCCCAGCATGATAGATACCATAACCAGCGTTGTAATCGTCAGCGGGATGTTCAGAATCAGCATACTGACAAAGACACTGACAATCGTGATTGCACTGTTGATGATCTGCGGGATACTCTGACTGATCATCTGACGCAGGGTATCAATATCATTTGTATAAATCGACATAATATCGCCGTGCGCATGCGTATCAAAATATTTGATTGGCAGCTTTTCCATATTGCCGAACAGATCATTTCTCAGATTCCGCAGGGTTCCCTGGGATACATAAATCATGGTACGGTTCTGAACGAACGCAGCCACAATACCGATTCCGTAAAATCCGGCCACCCGCAAAATTGCGTGGAGCAGCGGGCCAAAATCCGGATCCGGCTGGGTCAGCATCGGCGTGATATAGCCGTCAATCAGCGTTTTCATAAACATCGTTCCCTGTACATTTGCCAGGACATTGACAAAAATCGCAATGACAACAGCGATGCAGTGTACCGTATAATCCTTTAATACATATTTCATAATTCTGGTAAAGATCTTCATCGGATTCTTGACCTGCGGTTTCACCCCTCTTGGAGGTCTTGCTCCCGGCCCCTTTACCTGCTGTACTCTCTCTGCCATTCCTTACTCACCTCTCTTTTCGTCAAAGTCTCCGCCGCCACCGGTCTGAGACTCATATACTTCGCGGTAAATTTCATTGGTTTTCAGTAATTCCTCATGGCTTCCAAAACCATTTACTTTTCCGTTCTCCATGACAATGATACGGTCTGCGTCCTGCACACTGGAAATACGCTGTGCAATGATCAGCTTTGTCGTTTCAGGAATCTCGGTCAGGAATGCCTTCCGGATTTTCGCGTCGGTTGCGGTATCGACAGCACTTGTACTGTCATCCAGAATCAGCACCTTTGGTTTCTTCAGCAGTGCTCTCGCGATACAGAGGCGCTGTTTCTGCCCGCCGGATACGTTGGATCCGCCCTGCTCGATGTAGGTGTTATAGCCCTCCGGCATCCGATCGATAAATTCATCGGCGCAGGCAAGACGGCAGACACGCTTGCACTCTTCTTCCGAAGCATTTTTATCACCCCATCGGAGGTTGTCGAGAATAGTACCGGAAAACAGCACATTTTTCTGTAAAACAACGGCTACTTCATTTCGCAGCGTTTCCATATCGTAGGAGCGGACATCCTTTCCGCCGACCTTAACGGATCCATCTGTTACATCATACAGACGGCTGATCAGGTTGACAAGACTTGTCTTCGCACTTCCGGTTCCGCCAATAATACCGATTGTCTCACCCGATTGGATGGAAAGATTGATATCCGAAAGAACCGGCTCGCCGGCTCCTTTTTGTAGTTGAAATAGACATGATCGAAGGTAATGCTTCCATCCGGAATCGAAAAGTCCGGATTCTCCGGATTATCGAGATCACTCTTCTCATTCAGGACTTCTGAAATCCGGCGCGCACTTGCAAGGCTCATTGTGATCATAACGAATACCATGGAAAGCATCATAAGGCTCATCAGAATGTTCATGCAATAGGTCAGAAGGCTCATCAGTTCTCCGGTCGAAAGACTGCTTCCGACAATCATTTTGGCGCCGAGCCAGCTGATCAGAAGAATACAGCTGTACACGGTCAGCTGCATCAGCGGTGCATTAAAGGAAAGATTTTCTTCTGCTTTACAGAAAATTTTATAAATATTTTCGGACGCTTTGTGAAATTTTCCTGTCTCATAATCTTCGCGCACATACGCTTTTACCACACGGATTGCGGATACGTTTTCCTGCACACTCGCATTTAATTCATCATATTTTGGAAATGCCTGCTCGAAATATTTGGTTGCAGACCGCATGATCAGAAACAGACACGTTCCAAGAAGAATAACGGCCACCAGATAAATGCTCGCAAGGCGTGCATTGATGTAAAACGACATAATCATTGCAATGATCATACTCGCCGGTGCACGCATGCACATACGAAGGATCATCTGATATGCATTCTGCAGATTCGTCACATCTGTGGTCAGACGGGTGACAAGACCTGCTGTACTGAATTTGTCAATATTGGAAAAAGAATATTCCTGGATATTTTCAAACATGGCCTGACGCAGATTTCTTGCAAATCCGGCAGATGCCTTTGCTCCATATTTTCCGCCCATGATACCGGCAAACAGACCGATGGCTGCTGCCACTACCATGAATGCTCCCACCACGTAAATGTGATGGAGATCG
>ENA-OQIX01000065-OQIX01000065.1-human-gut-metagenome-genome-assembly--contig:-NODE-65-length-18398-cov-3.137978_pt1 | contig 18398 bp, 20 predicted proteins | sample MGYA00242591_ERZ504756 | MGnify/ENA primary metagenome ERZ504756 (study PRJEB26092, sample SAMD00036369) | human gut metagenome | host: Homo sapiens | study: EMG produced TPA metagenomics assembly of...
CTCGATATCCGCCCACATGGCCTTCTTCTTCTCGTAATTCTCCGGATCGCGCGACAAAATCATGAAAACGCTCGCGACGGAACTCTGAATCGCCAGAAAATGAATCATATAGCGGTACAGGCCGTCTGGCACCGTACCTCGTTCGGGGTGGCGCGCACCATGCACTGGTTGACGAGCCGCAGCTGGTCCACGCGTCGGATCATCACGTCCGTCTGCACGCTCTGCCCGTCGCGGCCGATGAAATAGTGGTAGAACGGCGTATCCACGTATTGCAGCGACTTGACCCACGGGAACGGCTGGTACGCGTAGATGAAGTCCACGTAGAACGTGTGTTCCGGCAGCTGCATCTTCGATTCGCGCACCACGGCGGTACGGTAGATCAGCGCGTGCATGAGAATGTATTCGGTCAGGCCGAAATGTCCCAGATCGTCCCAAGTGAGCCGCTTGCCGGGCTCCATGGCGTGACGGAAGTTCACGACGTGCTTGTTGCGCTTGCCCACCTTGTCATACACATAGTTGGTGACGAGCATGTCGAGCGGCTCGTCCTTGCCGACCTCGCCGCGCAGCACGGCCATGACCTGTTCGAGCGATTCCGGGCCGACCCAATCGTCCGCGTCCACGACCTTCACGTACATGCCGCTCGCCGCCGCGATGCCGGTGTTGACCGCGCCGCCGTGGCCCTTGTTCTCCTGATGGATCGCGCGCACGATTCCCGGATTGCGCGCCTCGAACGTCTTCGCCATCTCCAGCGTGCCGTCGGACGAGCCGTCATCCACGATCAGCACTTCGATGTCGTCGTTGCGCTTCGACGCGATCAACGATTCGACGCACCGTTCCAGGTATTCCGTCATGTTGTACGCGGGCACCACGAAGGTGAGCGTCTTCTTCTCCTGCATATTCTTCCTCGGATCGGGCTCGTGTCGGGCCGTGCGGCTGGCCGACCGCTCCGGCCAAAAGCATAACGAAACTAACGTAGCACCATGTGCGGTTCCGGGGCGCGGTTTTGCGCACAAACGGCACCCTGAAATACGCAATCTGCACCTGAAATTTCCCCTAGGGTCATTTCGGGTGACGGTATGTCAGTTTTCGTCAATTGTTGATTGTTTTTGCGATTCGTGCGGGCTTTGCGGTTTTTGCGATTCGTTCGTCTCGTCTGATTCGTTTGATTCGTCTGCCGCTTGCGATTTGCCTACTGCTTGCGATCCGTCTGCCGCTTGCGATCCGTCCGTCACGGTCGTCCCGTCCGTCGCGTCATCTCCCGCAGCAACCGCCTTCTCCTGCGATTTCGCGGCCTTCTTGCCCTGCTTCTCCTGCTTGGCGATCGCCTTCGCTTCCCGCGCGGCCTGCTTTTCCGCCTCGCGGGCGGCCTTTTCGCTTTCGTAGCGCAGTTCCGGCTTGGCTTCCATGCGGCTCAGCCCATACCATGCCAGGTTCACGATATGCGCGGCGAGCTGCTCCTTGCTGAGCTTGCGTTGGTCGGCCCAGTATTGGCAGGTGTACACGGTCATGCCGATGAGCATCTGCGCGTAATACGGCACGCTTTTGGCCGGCAGATGCTGGCGTTTGAACGCTTCGGCGAGAATGTCTTCCACGCGCAGGGCGATGTCTCCCAAAAGCGAATTGAACGAGCTGGCCGGATCGGTTTTCGGCGAATCGCGGGTGAGCACGCGGAATCCTTCGGCATTCTCCTCAACATAGGTGAGCAGTGCCAGCGCCGTGCGTTCCACGATTTGACGGGGGTGCGCTTGTGGGTCGGAGAGCGCGTTGACGAGCGTGTCGGTAAGCGCGCGCATCTCACGGTCCACCACCACAGCGTACAGGCCCTCTTTGCCTCCGAAATGCTCGTACACAATGGGTTTCGACACTTTCGCGGTGGCGGCGATCTCCTCCACGCTCACTGCTTCGAACCCCTTCGACGCGAACAGCGAACGACCGATTTCGATGAGCTGCTCGCGCCGCTGATACGACGTCATTCTGGATGTATTGGCCATGCCGTCCAGTTTTTCATGCCCCGTGGATAGTCTGTCCGATTCTGGTGAATCGGACAACTGTGGTGCGTATGACGTTGTCTACTTGTCCGTTTCTCCCGAATCGGTCATCTGAACGTCGGATTCGGATGGTTTGTTGTCCGATTCTGCAGAATCGGACATTCGTGGTGCGTCCGCGGGGCGGAGCCGGTGTGTCCGTTGCGCTTTTTAGGCTGGAGTCATGGATACGAATGTGATTATTGCGATTGTCGCCGTTGCCGTCATCGCGGCAATTCTGGTGATTGGCGGTTGGTGGCTCGGTAAGACCCGCAAGAACGCCGTCGATAAGTCCACGGAGGATGCGAAAGCCAAGGCTGACGCCCGTCTTGCCGCGGAAGCAAAGTCGGCTGCGGCTGATTCTTCCGCGGTGAAGCCGTCCGTTGATTCCAATGTTGATGCAGCTGAAAAAGCTCCGGCTGAAAGTCAGCAGAAGTCCTCAGCTCAAGCTTCCTCTTCCGAAACGGCGACTCCTGCACCAGCTACCGAAGCCAAGTCCGAACCGGTTCATGAAACCCCCGAATCCGCCGGCACGCGCATGCAGCGTCTTAAGGCGCGCCTGTCGAAATCCGGCAATCCGTTCGGCAAGGCTCTGTTCAACATTCTTGCGAAGGATCAGCTTTCCGAAGCCGATTGGGAAGACGTCGAAGACACCCTTCTGCTTGCCGACGTGGGCGCGGAAGCCAGCGAACAGCTCGTCGAGGAACTACGCAACGACGCTCGAATCGCAGGCCAGTCCGATCCGGCCGAAGTGCGTGCCGCGCTGAAGGACAAGCTGTTGAAGCTCGTAGGCACTGACACGGATCGCCGTCTCAATGCCAATAAGGAGGGTGCCAACAAGCCAAGCGTCATCATCATGGTCGGTGTGAACGGCACGGGCAAAACCACCACTGCGGGCAAGCTTTCCCGCCTGCTTGTTTCCGAAGGCAAGCAGGTCATGTTGGGCGCTGCCGATACCTTCCGCGCGGCGGCCGCCGACCAGTTGGAAACTTGGGGTGCCAAGGTCGGCGTCCCGGTCGTGCGTTCCGACAAGGACGGCGCCGATCCGGCGTCCGTCGCATTCGAGGCCAGTGCCAAGGCCAAGGAAGAGAACGCCGACGTGCTCATCATCGACACTGCGGGCCGCCTGCAGAACAAGGCGAACCTCATGGACGAGCTCGGCAAGATCCGCCGCGTTACCGAAAAGAACCTTCCGGTCGACGAGGTGCTGCTCGTGCTCGACGCCACCACCGGCCAGAATGGCATGACCCAGGCCAAGGTGTTCGCCGAAGCCATCGGCATTACCGGTGTGGTGCTCTCCAAGCTCGACGGCTCCGCAAAGGGTGGCATCGTGATTTCCGTGCAGAAGGAGCTTGGCGTGCCCGTCAAGCTTGTCGGCCTCGGCGAAGGTCCGGACGATCTCGCCCCGTTCGATCCGGAAGGCTTCGTCGACGGCATCCTCGCCTGACGTTCCCATATTTTCCGGATTTGCGATTTCCGTAGCGAAAACCTCCCGTCACGTTCCGTACGTGGCGGGAGGTTTTCGTATTGCGATTACTGCTCAGCGCCAGCCGTACCGGCAGCCGCAGCCCCCACTCCCGGCACCTTCCGGATCGTCAGCTTCAGCAGCAGCGGCGCGACCAGCGTCACCAGCGAAATGATGAAGATGATCGTCGAATAGTATTCGCTGCCGAGCACATGCTCGTTGAAGCCGATTTGCGCGGTAATCAACGCCATCTCGCCACGCGGTACCATGCCCGCGCCGATCATCAGCGCCGAAGCGCCGCCAAAACCGGCCATGCGGCCACCCAAACCGCAGCCGACGACCTTCGTGATCACGCCGAGAACCGTCATGATCGCAATGAACACAATCATCTTCGTATCATCCACGCCTGTGGTCTGCAGGCCGATGCCCACGAAGAACACCGGCACGAACAACGTGTCTCCAACCGGCTCGATATACCGGTCCGCGTCCTCCGCGTAATCGCTGTTGCTTACCGCGATGCCGGCGAAAAACGCGCCCACCGCGTAGCTCAACCCGGCCAGATTCGACGCCCACGCCATCGCCAGGCAGATGATCACGGCCATCACCGCGATGCCGGACGGCGCCTTCAGCACGCCAGCCAGCGTCATCAGCGCCGGCGCCACCCAAACCACCACCACGGCGGCCGCCACAAAGAACAGCACCTGCTTGAGCAGAATCAAACCCAGCCCTGCCACGTCCACGCTGCCGGTGTTGACGAGCGTGCACATCACGGACAGCAGGATCACGCCGATCACATCGTCAGCCACGGCCGCGCCGAGAATCGACACGCCTTCCTTCGAATCAAGCAGTCCGGCTTCCTTCAGCACCGCCACGGAAATCGACACGGACGTGGCGGAGAACACCACGCCGATGAACGCAGCCGGAATCGGCTTGAAGCCAAACAGCAGGCTCACTCCACCCATCACCGCCACGGGGAACACCACGCCCATGCACGCGATGATGACCGCCGCCTTCGAATATTTCTTCAGCAACTGCAGGTCGCAGCCGACACCGCCCAAAAACATGAGGATGATGATGCCGAGGTCGCTGAACAATGACAGCGAATCGCTCATGTGCATCACGCCCAGCAGCGAAGGGCCCACGAGAATGCCGACGAGGATCTGCCCGATCACTTCCGGCAGCTGCGCTTTGCGGCAGATCAGCCCGGAAACCGTGGTCAGCATCAAAATGGCGCACAGTGAAATGATGAACGTTGCCATGGTCCTCGCCGCTCTCTCGTTACGCGCGCCATACGTTCGCCGCACCGCGCGTTCGGTGTACATGCCACGCGCTCGCCGTACGCGGCGTTCTCCCGTCGCGTGCCACGCGTGTTCCGTAAGTTTCAGCTACCCAACTTACTCCGTCCGCAGCGTTGCCCGCCGCTTCCGTCCACCGTCGCAATTTCATATTGCGATTGCCGGGCGATTATGCCTTCCGTATTTCCGTACCGCCAGTTTCGTTGGAATTCCGCCATTTTTCGGCGTAGGTTGACGTTTCGCGCGGATGGCGTTACGTTGGCGTAACACGTCGTAACGTTTTCAAAACGCGGCCGGCGTTCCATATCGTTCTGTCAGCCCCACACGATGGGGACGGAAATGTTGAACCAAATATAGAGAAAGAAAGAGGAGGGTGACATGGGCCAGCTTGATTCTGGAAATGCCGCGTGGATATTGACTTCCGCGTCCCTTGTGTTCCTCATGACGCCTGGTGTGGCGTTCTTCTATGGTGGCATGGTCCGCGCCAAGGCCGTGCTGAATATGATGATCATGGAGGCGGCCGCACTGTCCGTCACGATGATCATGTGGGTGCTGTGGGGTTGGTCGATCGCCTACGCCGGCACCTCGGTCGGCGGCATCTTCGGCGACCCGGCAACCGGCTTCCTGCTGAAGGACACCATGGTTTCCGATAAGGGCGTCTTCACATCGGCCGCACTGAACGGCAACAACTACCCGGTCAGCGTCGACGTGGCCTTCCAGTCCGCGTTCGCCATGATCACCGTCGCGTTGATCTGCGGCGCCATCGCCGAACGTGTGAAGTACTCCACGTGGATGATTTTCGTGGCGCTGTGGATCACGTTCGATTACGCTCCGCTCGCTCACATGGTGTGGAACGGCGGCCTGCTGTCCGCTGACGGCGCCATTTCCCAGGCGATCGGCGCAGCCGCCCACGATTTCGCAGGTGGTACGGTCGTCCACATCAACGCCGCAGTCGCCGCTCTGGTCATCGTGCTGATCATCGGCAAGCGTAAGGGCTTCGGCACGCAGCCGTTCCGCCCGCACAATGTTCCGTTCGTCATGCTCGGCGCCTTCCTGCTGTGGTTCGGCTGGTTCGGCTTCAACGCCGGTTCCGCCTTCGCAGCCAACGGCACCGCCGGCTACGCGTGGGTTTCCACGTCCGCTGCAACCGCTGCGGCAATGCTCTCCTGGGGCTTCACCGAGAAGATCCGCACCGGCCACTACACCGCAATGGGTGCCGCTTCCGGCATCGTCGCGGGCCTCGTCGCCATCACCCCGGCCGCCGATGTGGTCTCCCCGCTGTGGGCCATCGTCCTCGGCGCCATCGCCGGTGTGCTCACCTGCCTGGCCTGCGGTCTGAAGTTCAAGCTCGGCTATGACGATTCCCTCGACGTCGTCGGCGTCCACGGCGTTGGCGGCTTCACCGGCACCGTGCTCATCGGCTTCTTCGGCGAAGGCACCGGCCTGTTCGCAGGCGGCGACTGGAGGCAGCTGGTCGTCCAGATCATCGTCGCTCTCGTGGCCATCGTCTGGTCCGCCGTCATCACCGGCATCATCGCCTTCGCTCTGGAGAAGACGATCGGCTGGCGCGTCACCGAAGCCCAGGAAGTCGGCGGCATCGATCTTGCCGACCAGGGCGAACGTGCTTACGATTTTGCTGGTACCGCCAGCTCCGTCCTCAAGGAGGTGAAGTGAGATGAAGCTCATTACCGCTATCATCCAGCCCCATAAACTCGACGATGTCAAGGAAGCCCTCGCAGCCGCGGGCGTGCACGGCCTGACCGTGTCCGAGGCAAACGGTTATGGCCGTCAGCGCGGCCACACCGAGGTCTACCGTGGCGCCGAATACACCGTGGATCTCATTCCGAAGATTCGCATCGAGGTGCTGTCCGACGACGCCGATGCCGAAACCCTGGTTGGCGTGATCGTCAAGTCCGCCGGCTCCGGCACCATCGGCGACGGCAAGGTCTGGGTGGCTCCGCTTGACTCGGTGACCCGCGTGCGCACCGGCGAAACCGGTTCCGCCGCCATCTGATCCGTCCGGCCTTGTGATCGGGCCGATTCGGACAAGATGAAATAAAGACCCCCGGGCTTGAAGTTCGGGTTATCAATTACGACACATCCCCGTACGTAGCCTCGCGCCGTGCGGGGATTGTCATAAGTCGTCATAGGTTTCATAAGGAACGTGCGTTATGACTTCAGCAGTCGATGGTCTCAAACAACGGTTCATGGCCATGAGCCAGCCCGACGCCGACGGCGTCTACCGCAATGGCGCGGCGAAACGCAAAGCCCGCACGGAATTGGCCATGGGCAATCTCACACAGTTGTGGAACGAAGCCTGCGAGGCGGTTTCCTTCGACGTGCCGGCAACCGGCATCGGCCTCGGCGCGGTCGGTTCGCTGGCACGTGGACAGGTGGGCCCCAGCTCCGACCTTGATCTGGCGGTCATCTACGAGCCGCACGCGCTGACCGACCAGCAGCTCAACGAGCTCGCCAACAAACTGTGGTATCCGATCTGGGATTCCGGCCTCGACCTCGACCAGTCGGTACGTACCGTCGCGCAATGCGAGGCCGTCACCGACCGCGACCTGCCCGCAGCTATGGGATGGTTGGACGTGGTGCCGATCGCGGGGGACACTGGACTTATCGAAAGCACAGCCGTATCCATATTGGAACGATGGCGCAAGGCCGCACGCAAACGTCTGCCGGAACTGCTCGGCTCCGCCAAATCGCGCCTCGACGAATTCGGCCGCATGGCCTACATCAACCAGCCGGACATCAAAGAGGCACGCGGTGGCCTGCGCGACTCCGTATTGGTGTCCGCGCTCGCCGCATCCTGGCTTGCCGACCGTCCGCACGGCACGTATGACGACGCCGTCGAACGGTTGCTGGACGTGCGCGACTGCATCCATCTGGTCGCCGGCAAAGATACGAACATGCTGCTATCGCCCTACCAAGCCAAAGTCGCGGCGATGCTCGGTCTGGCCGATCCGACGCTGCCCGATGGCGAACGTGAGGCGAAGTCGATCGACGATCTGCAAACGTTGCTGGCACGCGTTGGCCGGCAGATCGCGTTCTCCCTTGATTCCACCGCGTCGCGCGCCGAGCATTCGCTGACGCACGACAAGCCGCGATTCGCCTTCTTCCAAGTGTTCCAGCCGCGCGGCGGCGGCAAACGTCACCGCAGTCTTTTTCTGTCACGGTCAGTTCTCTCATAGCAATGGTCTCCTACAGTGCCAGCGCCAGCATCGTGTGTTTCACCAGTTCCGTGCGGGACAGATCCGGGTACCGCTCATCCGGTTTGAAGTTTTCACTGGCGCCCTTTTCCAGCTCATCGTAGTTGCGGTTCAGGGAATCAAGGCGCTCCAGAAATGCTTTTTCCCGATCAAAAATCTTCACATGGCATTTGTAGCCGTTGGCACGGATGATCTTGTTCAGATACGTAGCGCAGTCCTCGATCTGTTCTGGTCTTTGGCGCGCGTGGTGTAGCAGGCGATCTCCTCACCGCAGAACGCCGCTGCTTCGATCATCAGACTCGATTTTTCCTGTGTGATATACATTTCATATCCCATCAGCAGTTTTCCTTTTTTTTGCCTCAATGGCATCGTACACTGCTTTGTCCACTGGCTTTTGCATAACCATCATGATAAAACCGACGGCGGCGCGGCAGCCCGGCAGACAGCCTACTACGGCGACAACCGTAAAAATGTTGCTCTTGTTTCCGTCTGCAAGCACAAGTCCGACAATAAAAACGATGGCCGGAAGGACGAACAGTCCCACGTGTCACAAGCAGTCTTTTTTTCTTTTTCCCGGCGGATATAGCCGTAATCCCCTTTTCTGATCTTCATTCTTCTGTCATTTCCCTTCTTCGATAAGATCCCCGCTCATCTTCTGCGTGTTTATTTCTTTTTGTGCACGTTGCGGAGCGTCTTTTTCGGCCGTCCGCCTGTTTTGGCTTTTCCCTGTCCGGAACGGTCATTCGCCGTCTTCTGGCCAAAGCCTTTTCCGTTGGACCCTTTTCCTCTTGACGGTTTTCCTGCCTCCCCGGCCATCTTTCTCGGTCGTACGAGACATTTCGGTCCGAATCCGATCAGATCCTCCCGGTGTGTCCGGCGCAGTGCCTCGCAGACGAGCTCATAGTTCTCCGGATTCCGGTACTGAATCAGCGCACGCTGCATCGCCTTCTCATGCGGCGATTTCGGCACGTAAACCGGATCCATCGTCCGCGGGTCAAGACCGGTATAGTACATACAGGTGGAAAGTGTGGAAGGCGTCGGATAGAAGTCCTGTGCCTGCTCCGGGATAAATCCCATATCGCGGATGTACTCGGCAAGCTCCACCGCATCCTCCAAGTCACACCCCGGATGGGACGACATAAAATACGGAAGTGCGTACTGCTGCTTCCCCGTCTTTTTGTTGCACGCATCGAAGCGGCGGATAAATTCCTGATATACTTCGTGGCGCGGTTTTCCCATATAGGAAAGCACACGGTTCGAAACGTGCTCCGGCGCAACGCGGAGCTGACCGCTGACGTGATCCTTTACCAGCTCGGAAAGGAACGTCTGGTCTTTATCGGCCAGGACATAGTCAAAACGGATGCCGGAGCGGATAAAGACTTTCTTCACGTCCCGGAATGTCTTTTAATTCCCGCAGCAGCTTCACATAATCTCTGTGATCTGCCACCATATTTTTACACGGCTCCGGGAAGAGACAGTTCCGGTTCGGGCAGGCGCCTTTGGTGAGCTGCTTTTTGCATGCCGGACCGCGGAAATCCGCCGTCGGGCCGCCGACATCGTGAATATAGCCTTTAAATTCTTTTCCTGAACCATCTGCCGCGCTTCCGCCAGAATGGATTCGTGGCTTCTTGTCTGCACAACGCGTCCCTCGTGGAACGTCAGCGCGCAGAAACTGCAGGATCCAAAGCAGCCGCGGTTGCTCGTCAGACTGTATTTGATTTCCCCAAGCGCCGGCACACCGCCGTCTTTTTCATAGCTTGGGTGATAGGCGCGCATGTATGGAAGCGCATAGACATCATCCATCTCCTGCTCTGTCAAAGGACGGGAAGGCGGATTCTGTACAATGTAGCCCTGGCCCTCATACGGCTCTGCCATCGGCTTCGCATTGATGGCATCGGTATTTTTATACTGAATCGCAAAGCTCTCCGCATACGTCCGCTTGCTCTCCCGCACCTCCTCGAATGACGGCAGCACCACCGGGTCAATCAGGTGATCCAGCGTTTTGCTCCGATAAACGGTTCCCGGAATAAAGGTGACATCATGAACGTCAATGCCGGCCGCAAGTGCATCTGCAATCGCTACGATCGAAAGTTCTCCCATTCCGTACGAAATCAGATCCGCACCGGAATCGAGAAGGACGGAGCGGCGCACCTGGTCAGACCAGTAATCGTAATGCGAAAGGCGCCGGAGCGATGCCTCGATGCCGCCGAGGATCATCGGTGTATGTTTATACGTTCTCCGGATCAGATTGCCGTACACGGTAACCGCGCGGTCCGGCCGTTTTCCCATGACACCGCCCGGCGTAAAGGCATCTGTTTTTCGGTGCTTTTTCGCCACGGTATAATGGTTGACCATGGAATCCATATTTCCGGAAGAGACAAGAAAGCCAAGACGCGGTTCACCGAAAATCGAAATGCTGTTCTCGTCCTTCCAGTCCGGCTGTGAGATGATGCCGACGGAATAGCCGTTCGCCTCGAGCACACGGCTGATGATTGCCGGTCCGAACGAGGAATGGTCCACGTAGGCATCTCCGATGACATAGACAAAGTCAAACTGTTCGATTCCCCGTTCCTTCATCTCTTCTCTTGTAATTGGTAAAAAAGGCATGCTTTACTTTCCTTTCTGTGTTTCGGCGTCCGCTATGCCAAGCGCCGCTTTTTCTTCCTGCGTCAGGAGACGGGCACTGCCCTTTGGCAGCGCCGGATCAAGTTTCAGGCTCCCCATCGACAGCCGTTTCAAATAGACGACCGTTTTTCCGACCTTCTCAAACATGCGCTTGATCTGGTGGAAGCGGCCCTCACAGATGGTAATGCGGATCCGGCTTTCAAAAATGCCAGGCTCTTTTTCTGTCGTTTCCAGAATGGTAAGCTCGGCCGGAAGTGTCGGTTTGTCGTCCCCAATGTCGAGCCCTTCGGCAAATGCCTGCCGATCTTCTTCTGTCACTTTTCCGTCAATCACGGCCTCATACACTTTCGAGACATGCGATTTCGGAGAGAGCAGCCGGTGGGAAAGGGCTCCGTCGTTCGTAATCAGCAGCAGCCCTTCGGTGTCCTTGTCGAGCCGTCCGACCGGAAAGAGGTCTTTTCTTGCCGCATCACTTAAAAGATCGAGTACGGTCCGGTCACGGCGGTCCTCCGTCGCAGAGACGACACCCGCCGGTTTGTGGAGCATCCAGTATTCCATTTTCACATAGGAAATGCTGTTTCCGTCCACAGTCACCTGCGCTTCATCCGGGTCGACTTTCAGTTCCGGGGCTTTTGCCGTAATTCCGTCTACGGCCACCCGTCCCTTCCGGATCAGGGCCTTTACTTCCTGGCGTGTTCCCACACCCATGTCCGCCAGATATTTATCGAGTCGTAATTTACTCATACCATCCGCCATCCTGCATAATATTTATTCTTTAACGTTCCGTTGTTTATTTTTCCCCAGCCAAGTGGGAAATCATCCAGGCACACAAGCACCCAGTCCTTTTTCCCCTGACACTCTTCCTCGGAAAACGAGAGTGTCTCACCCTTTAAGTAGCGCATGACACGGTCATCTCCCTTGGGAATGGTCAAACACGAAACGTATTCTTCTTTTTTCTAGATACGCCGCCAGCGCCTGGGACGGCTCGAAGCGGTTTTTCTTAACGGTGCCAAGCGAAAGTCCGGTCCGCAGATAGCGCAGACCCTTTGCCGCACAGACACCTTCCGGCAGAAAATAGAGCTGGTCTTTCACAAGGGCAAACGAACCATTCTTCCAGTCCATGCGCACGCCAGCAAGAAACTCTTCCGCCTCTTTCGGCAGCTTCTTTGTCGTTTCCAAAAGGCGGGACGGCTGCCGTTTCCGGCTCTCTCCCTGCTTTTTCAGGAGCGCCACGAAATGGCCTTCTCCCTCCATCCGCTGCGGGAAAATATGAACGCACCGGGAAAGATCGCGGCCATTCACGGATACTCCCGGCGCAAACCCTTCGTAACCCGGGGTAATTTCCTGCACTTCCATATCCGGATGCGCATCCAGCAGCCCTGCGATGACCTCTTCGTTCTCCTTTACAGAAAACGTACAGGTAGAGTACAGCAGCTCTCCGCCCTCTGCAAGCATCTGATACGCCTGCTCGATCAGTTTTTTCTGGATCGGCACATAATGCTCCGGCCCATTTTCACTGTAGTAGCGCAGCATTGAGCTCTCTTTTCGGAACATGCCCTCCCCAGAGCACGGCGCGTCAAGAAGGATCTTGTCAAAAAAGGCCGGATACAAGGTTACTAATTTTTCCGGATCCTCGCTCGTCACGAGAAGACGTCCCACTCCCTGGATTTCCAGGTTGCGCAGCAGCGCCTTCGCCCGCGAATTGCTGATATCGTTTGCCAGCAGCATGCCGCCCTCACCGATCCGGCTTCCCAGCTCCGTTGCCTTTCCGCCCGGTGCCGCACAGAGATCGAGCACACGGTCATCCGGCTCAATTGGAAGGCGGGATGCCGGTGTCATCGCACTCGGCTCCTGCAGATAATACAGGCCCGCATAGTAATCGGCATCCTTTGCCGGATTGCAGCTCTCTTCATCGTAATAAAATCCATTTGGGATCCACGGAACCTTCTTAAGCGGAATATCGGTCCGCCTAAGAACTCTTCTGTCGAAATTTTTCCGTTGTTTACCCGCAGTCCTCTATGTACCGCCTCGTCAAATGTCTTGCGGTATGCCTCATATTCTTCCTCACCGAGCAGCTGTTTCATCTCCTGCTCAAAGGCTTCCGGCAGTGTGATCATATCCGTTTATCCCCTTTTGTTCTAAAGTTCGTCTGTAATTGCCTGTGCGCGGTATCCCTCTGCAATTAGATCCAGTTCTTTGTGGAACCGTTTTAACTCCTGCAGATCGTTCTGCGCATAGATGTGATAAAACTCATCCTGAATTTTTTCTATTTCGCGTTTGTTCGTCACCTTGTAAAGATTCTCGATATTATTCAGGATATCCGTGATCAGATTCCGCTGTATCTGGGAGGAATTCTGTGCATCCATAATCTCACTCCGCACAGAGGACATCTCATTATCCAGCACAATAATCGCCTTTGCAGCTGCGCTTAAGCGCTCCCGGATGTGATCCGGAATGTTTGCCTTATATTTGTACTGCAGCGAGTGCTCAATCGTCGCCCAGAAATCCATCGCCATCGTGCGGATCTGGATTTCCACCTGGATGCGCTTCGGGCCGTTCATCGTCTCCACGGTATAGTAAACAATGAGGTGATAGCTCCGGTAACCGCTGTCCTTCATGTGGCGGATGTAGTCTTTCTCGCTCTTAATCTCAATATCCGACCGCTTCTGGATCAGGTCGGCAACCTTTTCGATATCTTCAACGAACTGGCAGATGATGCGGATGCCCGCGATATCCTCCACCTGCTCCTCCATCTCTTCGGGCGCAATGCCCTTTCTCTGCATTTTTTCCAGAATACTGGAAACACTCTTCACACGGCCGCTCACACTCTCGATCGGTGAGTACAGCCCTTTTCCGTGGTGCTCCTTGATCAGATGCCGGAATTTCACCTGTAATTCCTTGACAGCCAGCTCGTATGGTTCCAGAATCTCATGCCATAACAGTATATCCATGTCCCCTAATCTCCTTTTTTGCTCCTGCTTTCAGCCATTTTTCTATCGGATGGTAAACGCTTTGGAAATTCAATCCCACCCTGTTACTTTATGCCTGTCTTTTCTGTTTTATGACTGTTTTTCAGAAACTTTTTTGAAATAGACACGGGCAGTTTTTATGCCTGCCGTTTCGAAAGCTGCTCCAGAACGCGGCACAGGTACTGATACGTTCTCTCCACGGAGGAAATCGAAAGCCGCTCCTCGGTCGTGTGGATTGCTTTCATGTTCGGGCCGAAAGATACACAGTCAAGACCGGAAAGCTTTTCATAGAACAGACCGCATTCCAGTCCGGCATGAATCGCTTCCACTGCCGGTTTCTGTCCATACATGGCTTCATATTCCGCCACCATCAGATCGCGGAGGGCAGAATCCTCTTTATACTCCCATGCCGGGTACGCGCCCTCTACGTGGAACTCACCGCCCAGGAAACCGATCAGATACTCCAGCTTGTCGGAAAGGGCTTCCTTTGCACTTCCCACGGAGCTCCGCACACTTGCACACGCATGCAGGTGATCCGGCTCTAATTTCAGAATACCGAGGTTCAGGGATGTTTCCACCAGTCCCGGGATCTGGCCGCTCATCTTCTGTACCCCGTTCGGAAGATTCATCAGGAAAAAGACGGTTTTCTGCAGGCTGACCGGATGAAGCGCCGGTGCAGCGCCCTCGCCTGTTTTCTCTACCGTAACGGTAATACCGTCATCTGTTCCGCTGTACTCTCTGCAAAGATTTTCGGTGAAGCGTGATGCTTCCTCTTTTAAGATCTCTTTCTCTCCGCCGTCGATGGCAAGAAGCATGCGGGTTGTCCGCGGAATAGCGTTGTCTTTTAAGCCGCCCTCCAGCTCGATCAGGGCATAATCCATCTTTCCTGCCAGTTCGTACAGGAAACGGCCCGCCAGAATGTTGGAGTTGGCACGGTTTTTGTGGATTTCCGTACCGGAATGGCCACCGGCAAGACCGGAAATCGTCACTTCCATCTGCTCACCCATCACTTCGCTTCTGCGCACCGGCAGATCCATCATGGCTGTCATACCGCCTGCGCATGATACAGTGAGAATGCCTTCCTCTTCAGAATCCATATTTAACAGTGTTCTTCCCTTTAATTCATTCCCGTTTAATGCTGCTGCGCCGAGCAGTCCGATCTCTTCATCCGTCGTAATCAGTGCCTCGATGGCCGGAAGCTGCAGATCATCCGATTCCAGCACAGCCAGCATATAGGCAACGGCAATTCCGTCGTCTCCGCCAAGCGTCGTGTCCCTGGCATAAATCTCATCGCCGTCGATGTGAAGCTCAAGGCCGTCCTTCGTAAAATCGTGGCTGCTGCCCGGCTTCTTCTCGCAGACCATATCGCAGTGGCCCTGCAGAATCACGGTCGGAGCCAATTCACATCCCTTCGATGCCGGGCGGCGGATGACCACGTTGTTGGACGCATCCTGATACCAGGATAATTCATGGTCCCTTGCAAACTGAACCAGATAGTCGCTCACTTCTTTTGTGTTTCCGGAGCCGTGCGGAATGCGGCAGAGCTCTTCAAAATAATAAAATACACGTTCTGGTTTTAATCCTGCTAATACGCTCATTTTTTCTTCTCCCATCTTCTTTTTTTCAAAGCTTCGTCATACTCTATTTTAGAAAGCGGGAGGAGGTTCGAACGTCATGAAAAAATCACTTTTATTTCTCTCTTCCCTGCTTCTTTTTTTCTGTCTTCTTATCTTTCCCGCGCGGACTTTTTCTATGCCTGCGAGGGTGTCAATCTCTGGTTTCATACCATTCTTCCGTCACTTCTGCCGTTTCTGATTCTGACATCTCTTCTTCTGGAAACAGGAGCCGCACGGCGGATCTCTGCCCGTGCAGAAGTTTTTTTTCAAACGGTTTTCGGTCTTTCCCCGGCTGGGTTTTATGCACTTTTTCTCGGTCTTTTCTGCGGTTTTCCCATGGGAGCGCGCATCACTGCCCAGCTCTATGAGGCAGAAGAAATTGACCGGAACGAAGCGTGCTATCTTTTAACCTTCTGCAGCAGTCCGAGTCCTGCCTTTCTGTCTTCCTATGTTATCTTAACTGCGTTTTCCGGACAGATCCATCCCGGCTTCGTCTTCGGCGTGCTTTACGGTTCCAATTTTCTAACTGGTTTTCTGTTCCGGCTTGTTTTCCGCCGCTTCCGCCTGCACCGGCACACCGCCCATCGGACACATTCCGTGGAAAAAAAAAGAGATGTCAAAACAGACTTCCAAAGGAAACCTGCTGGACACCTCTATCATGAACGGATTTGAAATCATTACACAGCTTGGCGGATACATCATCCTGTTTTCCATTCTGTCCGGACTTCTGATGGATCTGCATCCGTTTGGTTCCGCCTCGCCCCTGCTCTGCGGCGTGCTGGAAATCACGACGGGAATCGCACAGCTTGCCGCGTCCTCTCTTCCTTACGCCGGAAAAGTCTCTGCTGTCCTTACCTGCGCCGCCTTCGGCGGTCTCTCTGTCGCTGCCCAGACAAACTGTATGATCCATAACAGCGGTCTGCCCCTCTGGCCTTATCTTGCCGGGAAGCTCTGCTGTGCTGCTTTCGCAGGAACGCTTGGTTTATTCCTCTTCGCTTTCCTCTTCTGATGCCGGATCATATTCCGGTACGACAACTTCTTCCTCTGGCTGCTCTTCTTCCGGAGCACCCTGCGGGGAGAGCTCACTTCTGTTCTGAACAACGGTATTGTAGCAGCTTGTCAGGGATTCTACAAAGCTGTTGTATTTCTCTCCTGCATCGTTTAATGCAGTCGTCATAATATTGCTTAAGTTGGCAAGCATATCATCGGTATATCCGATGGCACCGAGACGGATGCTGTTGGCATCGTTGGTTGCAGCATCCAGGATTTCCTGTGCCTGCTGGTTTGCATTGTTGACGGTCTCATTTGCCTGTGCGTATGCTGACTGCATCACTTCACTCTGCTCTACCATCTCTCTTGCCTTTGCCTGTGCCTCTGCAATGATGGCATCTGCCTTGTTCTGTGCATCTGCCAGAATCGCATCTTTGTTGCTGATGATCTTCTGGTACCGTTTGATCTCGTCCGGTGTTTTCAGACGGAGCTCACGGAGAAGCTCTTCTAATTCTTCTTTATTTACAACGATTTTGGTGGTAGACAGCGGCTGATATTTACAGCTCTCTACATACTCCTCAATTTCTTCGATGATCTGTTCAATTCTGCTGCTCATTTTAATTCTCCTTATCTTTTATCCTGCGGCATTCCTTCTGAATTTCGGGCGGCATACTTTGCGCGGATTTCTTTTTCCACAAAATCCGGAACAAATTTGTGAATGTCGCCGCCAAAAGCAGCTACTTCTTTTACTACCGTGGAGCTGAGGTACGCATACTCCAGCGAGGTAATCAGAAACGTGGTATCTACTTCCGGTTCCAGAACGCGGTTCGTCTGTGCCATCTGCAGTTCATATTCAAAGTCTGTGATCGCGCGGAGTCCGCGGACGATCGTATGCGCCTGGCATTCCTTCGCAAAATCAACAGCGAGCCCGCTGAAAGAACGGACTTCGACATTTGGAATGTCCTGGGTCGCTTTCTTTAGTATATTAACACGTTCTTCCACAGAAAACAACGGAGATTTTGAGGAATTATGTAAAACTCCCACGATTACGCGGTCAAAAAGCTTGGATGCACGCAAGATAACATCCAGATGACCATACGTTACAGGGTCAAAAGTTCCCGGGTATACGGCTGTCTTCATGATTCTTTTACTCCTTCGTGTTTGCTTTTCGGGGTAAGGAATACATGGACATTTGTCTTATAGATTTTTTTCTTCAGAATTTCGTATCCGGCATCCTCCGCCCAGTCGAAATCAGTATTCAGCGATGCTTCTACAATAATTAAGGTATCCTCACCGATAAAAGAGGCGTCGCGGAACGCATACAGCACGTCCTTTTCCAGTCCCTTATCGTATGGCGGGTCCATAAAAATGCAGTCAAAAGGCTCCTGTCCCTGAAGCGACTGCAGAGCTGCATGCGCTTCCATGGGCAGGAGCACTGCCTGCTGTTCCAGCTTCGTAAATTTTAAATTCTGCCGGATACAGTCTGCTGCAGCTTTGTTCTGCTCTACGAACCACGCGCGCTCGGCGCCGCGGCTCAACGCCTCGATTCCGATCGCCCCGCTTCCGGCGAACAGATCGAGAAAACGCGCATCCGGCAGATACGGCTGAAGCATATTAAATAAGGTTTCTTTGATCCGGTCCGTCGTCGGCCGGGTCTGTCTGCCGGGAACCGTCTTTAATGGAAGACTCCGGCATTTTCCTGCTATTACTCTCATGTTGGTCTTATTTTCGTCCTTACTGTTTTTGTTTGATGGATCAGTCGGCTTTCAACTGCTCTCTCCAGTCCAGATCTCCTCTTGCAAGTCCCAAAATCAGAGACTCCGCGGTTCCGATATTTGTTGCAATCGGGATATTGTACTGGTCGCAGGTACGGATAATTTTGTAGACATCCGGCTCTTTCGGATTGATCATCGTCGGATTGTAAAAGAAAATTACCATATCCATATCGCCGCGTTCAATCATCTCGGTAAACTGTTTGTCTCCGCCTACGCTTCCAGGCAGAAACTTGTGTACATGAAGGTTCGTCACCTCTTCAATCCGCCGTCCGGTGGTTCCGGTGGCGTACACCTCATGTTTCATGAGGATTCCCTTGTATGCAATACAGAAATCCTCGATCAGACTCTTCTTGCTGTTGTGTGCTATGATTCCAATATTCATTACTGCAAACCGCCCCTTCCTCCTGTTTTTACTTACCATGTA
>ENA-OQIX01000066-OQIX01000066.1-human-gut-metagenome-genome-assembly--contig:-NODE-66-length-18309-cov-3.584919_pt1 | contig 18309 bp, 16 predicted proteins | sample MGYA00242591_ERZ504756 | MGnify/ENA primary metagenome ERZ504756 (study PRJEB26092, sample SAMD00036369) | human gut metagenome | host: Homo sapiens | study: EMG produced TPA metagenomics assembly of...
TACGCAGAAAAAGAAGTCGAAAAAGTTTACCAGGCAGTCCTTGATGCAGGCTGGGACGGCGAATGGTTCCTGCGTGCTTATGATGCAGCAGGCGAAAAAGTCGGCTCCAATGAGTGTGAGGAAGGTAAGATCTACATCGAGCCGCAGGGCTTCTGTGTTCTTGCTGAAATCGGTGTCAAAGAAGGACTGGCAGAAAAAGCCCTGACTTCTGTCCAGAACATTCTGGAAACCAAGTACGGCGTTGTTCTTCTGCAGCCGGCTTACACCAAGTATTACCTGAATCTTGGTGAGGTTTCCTCCTATCCGCCGGGATACAAAGAGAATGCTGGTATCTTCTGCCACAACAACCCATGGATCTCCATCGCTGAGACCGTTGTCGGCCACGGAAACCGCGCATTTGATCTGTACCGCAAGATCTGCCCGGCTTACATTGAGGACATCAGCGAGATCCACCGCACCGAGCCGTACGTCTACTCTCAGATGATCGCCGGAAAAGACGCTGCTCACTTCGGTGAGGCAAAGAACTCCTGGCTGACCGGTACTGCCGCATGGACTTTTGTCAATGTTTCCCAGTACATACTCGGCATTCAGCCGGATTACGACGGACTGACCTTAAATCCGTGTATTCCGTCCGATATGGAAGAGTTCAAGATCCGCAGATACTTCCGCGGTGCATGGTATAACATCACCTTCCAGAATCCGGAGCACAGGGAGAAAGGTATTTCTTCCCTCACGGTAAACGGAACCGCAGTAGAAGGAAATCTGATTCCGCTCACCGAAGGCTGCACCGAATATGATGTTGTTGCCGTAATGTAATTTTTCAAATTTCAAATCTCCATAAACACAAGGCGAGCCCCGGAAAGCACAACTGCTTTTCCGGGGCTCGTCCCTTTTATTCTTATTTTTTACTGCAGCTGCCGTCTCTCTCTGACACCGGAAAGATCTTTGATGACCTCTCCCGCCAGAATCAGTCCTGCTACGGACGGCACAAACGCTACGCTGCCCGGGATATCACGCCGCTCCGTGCATTTTCTTGCAGCTCCCGGAGGACAAATGCAATTTGTCCGGCAGCTGATGCTCATATCCTCAAGCGGACGGAGGGATTTTTCCTCTGAATAGACCACTTTCAGTTTCTTCACGCCGCGTTTTTTCATCTCACGCCGCATGACCTTTGCCAGCGGACACATGTTCGTTTTATAGATATCCGCCACGCGGAACTTCGTCGGGTCCAGCTTGTTTCCAGCTCCCATACAGCTGATGACCGGCACATTGCACGCTTTGGCGCGCATGATAATCTCAATCTTCGCTGTCACGGTATCAACAGCATCCACCACGTATGAATACTTCGAAAAATCAAAATCGTCCGCATTTTCCGGCAGATAAAAGCATTTGTATACCTCTACCTCCGCTTTCGGATTGATATCCAGAATGCGTTCTTTCATTACGTCTACTTTATATTTTCCGACACTGCTTCTCGTCGCAATAATCTGACGGTTGATGTTGGTGAGGCAGACCTTATCATCGTCTACCAGCACAAAATGGCCGACACCGCTTCTTGCCAGCGCCTCTACGGTATATCCGCCTACGCCGCCGATACCGAAAACGGCAACGGTTGCATTCGCCAGAAGATCCATGCTCTCCTGTCCGAGCAGAAGCTGTGTTCTGGAAAACTGATTCAATGCCATTTGTTTTCCTTCCTCCTTGTTTATAATCTCTACTACAATAATAGGTTATTTGCTTTTGTCTGTCAACACCTTACGGAACCAGCTCTGCGGAAACTCAAAAACAAGGAGAATGCCAAGCACAATCGCAACTGCATCCTTCAGTGTCAGAAATCCTCTTGCACCGGCGCGCTCCAGATCATTGGTTACCACGTAAAAAGCAGTCCAGTAGATGCCGCTTCCCGGCACCAGCGGGAAAATACCCGCAATCAGAAATACCGTTACCGGGCAGCGCTTGTACACCGCAAAGCTGCGCGACAGAAGGATGACGAGCACCGTTGCAAAAAAAGATGGACACCGGCTCTGTCGTATGCGGGAGGATCAGTTTATAGCAGATCCAGCCGCAGGCACCTGCCAGTCCGCAGTACAGGTAGTATTTCCGCGGCACCTGGAACAGCAGCGCAAACGCAATCGTTCCGACGCAGGCTGCAAAAAATTCCGCAATTAAACGAATGGTATCACTCATAGCTGCAGCCCTCCCGCCAGTTGATGATATCCTGTGATAATCAGTCCGACGCCAAGCGCAATACAGAATGTCACAAGCAGCGCATCGAGCATCCGCACGGAACCAGCGATGTAGTCCTGATCCGCAATATCACGGATGGCGTTCGTGAAATTGACACCGGGCACCAGCGGAATAATCGAACCGATGATGACCTTGTCCAGATGATGGCCGATCCCCGCCTGATACAGAAAAACGGCAATCAGTGTGACAAGCGCGCCGCCGGAAATATTCGTCGCAATCTTTGACATTCTGCCGCGCAGCAGGTACAGCAGATAGAAGTACAGAACAAAGCCCGACAGAAACGCTACCATGCTGTCCACCACATCGCCGCCGAACAGAAAACAGAAGCACGCGCTTCCGACACCGGATGCAAGCACCTGGTGCCATCTTGGTTTGTCCGGCATCCGCTGAATGTCGAGCAGCCAGGCCTTCGCCTCTTTCGGCGCGTGCAGCCCCTCCTCGATTTCGCGGGAGAGCTGGTTGACTGCCGTTACCTTGTCGAGCCGCGCCGCCGACAGCGGAATGTGACGCACGCGGGCAAATTCCTGCTTTTTTCCGCTCTCAGCAGTCAGGAAAATACCACTGCTCAACACAAACGCATCGCTGGAGTTGACGCCATACGCCCGCGCAATGCGGTCGATCGTCTCCTCCACACGGAAGATTTCCGCGCCGCTCGCCAGCAGGATGTCTCCCGCCAGCGATGCCACATCAAGCGCTTCTCTCGTCGATTCTGCGTTCATCCTTGTTTTCCTCCTTTTTCAAAGCCGTATACCCATTTTCCTTTCAAAAACAGATACAGGAAAATGACAGAACTGATACTCCAGGTCAGCGGGTAAGCCCAGAAAATCACGCGGATATCCGGGATCAGCCGGACCGTCACGGTAATGTAGCTGACGCGGAACAGGCACCAGACGCAGAGCATGACAACCATGGGAACCGAAGCGTGCCCGGAACCGCGGAGCACAGCCGCGATGCAATGAGAAAATGCCAGCAGAAAATAAAACAGTGCAATCGTTCTCGCCTGCATCACGCCGCAATGGACAACGGCCGGATCGCTGTTAAACGCCGCAATCAAAGTCGGTGCGGCTGCATAGATCACAAACCCGATCAGCTCGGCGATGGTAATGGAACAGAGAATGCCAAACCGCGCTCCTTTTTTCGCCCGGTCATACTGTTTTGCACCGAGATTCTGGCTGACAAACGTCGTTAATGCCATCGTAAAGCATGTAACCGGAAGGAATGCAAAACCCTCGATTTTTGCATATGAACCGCAGCCTGCCATCGCCATTTTCCCGAATGCATTGATGTTCGTCTGCACGAAAACGTTTGCGATCGAAATAACCGAGTTCTGGAAACCGGACGGCACACCGTTGCGGATAATCTCGCCAAGCGCCCGGCCGTCGAAACGGATTTTGCGGATATGAAGACGATACTCTTCCTTCGTCCGCAGCAGATGGATCATGCAGAGAATCGCGCTTGTGAACTGGGAAATGACCGTTGCAAGCGCCGCCGCACCGACCCCAAGGCCAAGGCCGCCGATAAAAAGCAGATCGAGCGCAACATTGATGCACGATGACACGATCAGATAGATCAGCGGGTGACGGCTGTCGCCGACGGACTGCAGGATGCCGACGAAAATGTTATACATGATAAAACCAAGAGATCCTGCAAAATAGGTACGGAAATATTCGACGGACTGCGGCAGGACATCGGACGGTGTTCCCATCAGCACAAGGATTTTCGGCGCCAGATACATGCCAAGCACAGTCAGCGCTGCACCGGCCGCCAGGCCGAACGCCACGGTCGTATGGATCGCTTTCTGCAGATCTCCCGGTTTTTCGCTCCGTAATACCTTGCAATCACGACACCGGCGCCCATTGCGATACCGTTAATAAAACCAACCATCAGAAAGATCAGATTGCCCGAAGAGCTGACCGCTGCCAGCGCATTGCTTCCCAGAAAATTTCCTACGATCAGCGAGTCGGCCGTGTTGTACAACTGCTGGAACAGATTGCCAAGAAACAGCGGAATCGCAAACAGAATCATCTTTTTCGAAATGCTGCCCTCCGTCATTCTTGTCTTACTTTCTGCACTCATTCGTAAAAACCCCCATTTCTTTTTCGTACAGTCAAAACCGGTCATCCACAGGTTTCCGCCCGGTGTGTGTCCAGCCTTCTTTTCAGCAGACACACACCGGAACTCACCCGAGATGACCGGTTTGGAAATATCCTTTTTTCTATTATATCGAACCTTCTCTGGAATGACAAGCCACAAATTCATGCAGAATGGCTTCGACACGTTCCAGCATCTCCTCTTCCGTGCAGAGTTCTTCCGGTTTCATGGATTCCAGGTAATCGTAGAATGCCATAAGAATGCTCGGTTCCCGGATGCTGAGGTAAATCAGCCGCTCTGTCCGCGTCTGGAACAGAAGATAGCCCTCGTTTGCATTGACCGAATATTCAGCGCATGCTCTGCTCTCTCTTTCGTTTCCCGGATCATACGAAGATTTGCGCGATCCCGCAGCGCCAGAAAGCGGCGGATCAGGGCGATACGCTCGTCAAAGTCCAGCGGAGAATAGCACTCTTTTGGATACTCATCCACGCGGCCCGTGTCCAGGAAACTTTTGATGCCATCCTCTGAAAAAAACATCGTCGTTTTTTTATCCAGTACCTGTGTCTGCATCACCTTTGCGTACTGTGCAACCGCCCGTATCATCTGCTCACGCCCCGGCATTTCTTTTACGAGATGGCGCTCCAGCATTTCTGCTGTCAGAAGGCCGGAAAGACACGGCATTCTCTGGAAGAAATACCGCGGGGAATCTGATGCGATAAAGTGACGAATCAGTGTTTCCGTATAGCCAAGCTGGGACTGTACCGTGTCAAGACGTTCAAACAACGGCTCCGACTGTTTGAAATAGCCTTCAAACATCTCGCGCATCATCCGCAGCGTCGTCTCCTCCCGGAACAAAAGTGCATTCTGGTAATCGGCGCTGAAAGCAAGCGCACAGTGCTCCGTCAGGATGAGGTACGGGAAAAGGCGGAACTCATTCAGCCGTGCCGTCACATTGTCGTAGTAGTACCGCGCACGGTAATCGCAGCCGCAGGCACAGATCGGGAGAATTTTCTGCAGACAACTCAGGTTGTAATTTTTCCGCATCGAAACCATCTTCTCGTTGTTGTTCATGCAGAACAGATGTTGAATCGTCAAATTCGGGTTCTGTTCCCCGAATACCTGCAGAAGTTCCATGGCAAAATCGAAGTCCGGCTGGACCAGAACGGAAATTTTTCCGTCTTCTTTTACAGCTTCACCGAAAAACAGCTGCAAAATTGCATGCCGCACATGCACTGTGCCCCGAAAGGGAATCTCTCCGCTACCCCCCCCCCGTTCAATTCCAGTTTTGCAATCTCCGCCTCATGGAAGATATATTCCTTTTTCCCCTCGCGGTGGCTGAACGTTTCAATCAGTTCTCCGACCGATTTGCGCCGGTAATAAACCTCTTCACCCATCTGGGTAAATGTAAAAATGCATCCATGAAATCTGTTTTTTCCCGTGGCGTCAGCTGCATGAACTGTGCCATCTTCCGCACAACATCCTCCCCGGACGGATTTCGTTTTCCATTGATGATCTTATACATGAAAGAACGATCGAGTCCGCAGAACTGTGAAAGCGGGTAAACCCCGACATCCTTCATGGTGATATATTCGGATAATAAATCTGAAAAAACTGACATAGAGCCTCCTGTATCTCAATATTTTGTGTCGATTCTTTTCCAATATAGGTAAAAGTTTACCATGTTCAGAGAGACTTGGCAATTCTTCCGTTCGGCTTTGCATATCGTTTTTCTTTTTTTTACAGGATTTTCACACTGTTATGGAAAAACCGACGGAAAATTCCGCCGGTTTTTCTCTCTTTCGACCTGTTTAATCTTTTTTTATTCCAAATACAGTCAGTGCCTGACGTGGTGAAATACCGAGTCCACCGACACTAATCAGCGTATCCTCTGCCTCCAGCAGAAGATTTTCCTTCTGGAATCTGACGATCATGCGGCCACCACTCAAACCGTCCATCCGCCGAATCTCCATCTCGAGCGTATTTAGCGTACGCCATGCAGCAGAACCAGCATAAATATGGCCATCCGCTTCACTATAGGCAAAATCCCGGCGCATGGAGAGGACAAATTCCTTTTCTTTCCCGCCTTCTTGTACTTTCCAGTACATCTTATCGCTGCCAAAGGAGAATCGCATCTCCTGAATCGGACTTGTCTCCAGCGAAAACAGACCGCTTCCGCCGATCAGAATTTCTGCGGAATCCGGCAGCTGCTGGTTCCCCATCAGCGGGGCAGATACATAAACATGCTTGCTTACCTTCTCTTCCATAAACGGATTTCTCGTTCCTCTGCGCGGCGGCAGAGCCAGATCTGCGGTACGCTCTTTTACTGCACCGGCAAGTGGGGACGGTGGCAGCTCTCCTGCCTCTTTCTTCACATACGGGATCAGTTCCTCCTGCAGTGCGCTCAGTTCCTCCTGTGTCTGCTCAGTTGCTGTTGTCAGAATCACAATCAGATCGAGATCCGGGAACACAACGCCGAACTGACCGTACGCACCATCTGCGCGGAAGGAGCCCGGATAACGGCACATCCAGCACTGATAGCCGTAGCCCTGCGCCCAGTCTTTTACGTGGCCTTCCGAATCGCCCTCCGTCTCAATCTGTTTGCGGCAGGCGCGTTCAAACCATTCTTTTCGAAGCAGCTGTTTTCCTTCCCACTCGCCCTGTCTGGACAGAAAATACGTGAATTTTGCCATATCCTCCGTCACCATCTTCATACCGCCTCCACCGAGCTCCGTTCCGTCTCCGAGCAGCGCACAGGTAAGGGATGTGATGCCAAGCGGCTCCAGCAGACGGGATTTCAGAAACTCTGTGACGTTCTGTCCCGTTTTTTTCCTCAGAACGGCAGCCAGCATGTTAGTTCCGGCTGTATTGTATTTATAAAACGTTCCCGGCTCATGGAGCACTGGATGATGAAGAAAGGTAGAAATCCAGTTTTCGGAATTGTCCATAATCTCCGTCTCGTGACCACAACCCATAATCAACAGGTGATGCAGCGTGATTTTTTTGAGATTTTCGGATGGATTTTCCGGCAGCAGGTCCGGAAAGATATCGACAATTTTCTCATCCAGCGATAAGATTCCCTCCTGCTCTGCAAAACCAATCGCCGTTGCTGTCAACGATTTGCTGAACGAATACAGTGGATGACGAAATTTTTCATCATACGGCTTCCACCAGCCCTTCGCTGCACACTGTCCATGGCGGATCACCATAAAGCTGTGCAGCTCAATCTGGTTCTCTTCGATTCGGTCGAGAAAATTCAAAATTCCTTTGGAGCTGATTCCAGCTGATTCCGGTGTCACATCTTTAAAGTATCCCATTTTGCTTTTCCCCTTTCTCGCAGCCCTTATGCATCAATTTCGTAAAGTTCAACAGAAAGATCACCCTTCCAGCTTATACGGTCGTACGGTGTCTCCGGATAAACCACTGTGGAAATAGCATCTACGCCGTCCTCAGCAAACAGTTCCAGAATGGAAACATCAAAAACAAGCTCCAGATTCCATGCTCCGTCTTTCTTTCTCGCTGCGGTGCTGATGGAATATTTTTCCGTCATGAAGTGCTCACTGAATTCTTTGTAGCCCGCCATGGTACGGTCAACCGTGATTTTGGTGTCAGTTACATAAATCTTCAATTTCTGTCCCACTGAGTTTTTCAGACAGATTTTCGCATCTCCTTTTCCGGAAACCTTCAGTCCAAAGGTCTCTGTGCGGATCGTTGTGTGATTCTCGATCGGATAGCTGCTGTGGCGGAATTTTTCCAGTCCGGCCGGAGCAGCCGCAAGGGTCAGAGCACCATCTACTTCTGTCAGGGACAGTTTTCTTGCCAGAGTTGCCTGTCCACAGTACCCTTCTGTCGGAGTCTGCGCTGCATACTGCCAGTTCATACCCCATCCCATCAGCAGAACATCTTTCGCATTCTGGAATGTAACGGCTGCATAGTTGTCGAAGCCTTCATCCAGCCATCTTGGCTCATCGGATGGATAGGTGCAGAGGAATTTTTCTCCATCGAAATCACCCAGGAAATACTGCATTTTGCAGTGGTCATCTTCGGAAGCTTTCGTCATGCTGACAACGAGAACCCATACATTTTTTCCTTTATACTCAATCGGGAACAGATCCGGGCATTCCCATACACCCTTCACATGGTTTCCTTCCGGTCCGAATTCTCCAGTTTTCTCCCAGTTTTTCATATCCTGGGATGCGTAGAAGAAGACACGGTCCTGCGCTGCAAGAACAAGACTCCAGCATCTTCTGACCGGATTCCAGAACGCTTTCGGGTCACGGAAATCGGAAATTCCCGGGTTTTTGATGACCGGATTCAGATATGACTTTTCAAAATGCCGGCCCTTATCATTGCTGTATGCAATACTCTGCTGTTCCAAACCGTCCTTGTGATGGCTGGTATAAATAGCAATGATTGGCGGATTTTCATTGGTACCATACTCAGAAGAATTCTGCGTATCATACACAGCACTTCCCGAAAAGATAAATCCAAGTTCATCCGGATAAAGTGCGATTGGCTGATGCTCCCAGTGAATCAGGTCGCGGGATGTTGCATGCCCCCAGTGCATCGGTCCCCAGCTGGTATCATACGGGTACTTCTGATAAAAGAAGTGGTACACGCCATCTACATAAACCATGCCATTCGGGTCGTTCATCCAGCCTTTTTCCGGCGAAAAATGGATTTTCGGTCTGTAATCTTCTTTTTTTCATCTATTTTTGTAAACCTCCCAAAATAAACATATCCCTATTTTTAATGGTGTACATTTTCACTTCCAGATCTCCGTCTGTGGAAACCACCTGATACGGAGCATCCGGGTAAACACATACAGAAGCGGTCTCCAGACCACCATCTGCATAAATCTCCAGATAGGAAACGTCAAAAATAATCTCCATGTTGACATTTCCGCGCATGTAACGTTTTGTTGTAGATACCAGCAGATCCTCTTTTTTGAAGAGCTTCGGATCTACATCCTCAAAGTAACTAAGGTCGCCGCTCTTAGAGCGGTCCACCGTGATGCTGTCCACCGTCACTTCGATGACTACTTCCTCACCTCTGCTGTTTTTCAGTGCAATTCTTCCGAAATTGCCCTGCACGAGAAGTCCAAAGCTCTCGGTCAGCAGCGGCTTCTGATTTCCGATCGGGAAGGCACCCGCACGGTACTCATCGATCCCGAACGGTTTTGTTTTCAGGCGGTAGCCCTCATCGGTCTCACAAAGTGAAAGTTCTCTTGGCAGTGTCATCAGACCGGAATACTCACCGGTCGGAACAAAGTTCGCGTAGAGCGGATTAACGCCCCATCCAAGGTAACCGGCGGTCGTAGTTTCCATACGTTACGCCGGCATAGTTGTCGAATCCGAAATCAATCCACAGCGGCTCGTCTGTGATCTCGGTGCACTGGAAGGTATCTCCATCAAAATCGCCGACGAAATACTGTATATTGGCACGACCTTCGGTTCCCGGATGTATCATGCTGACTATCAGAATCCATTTGAATCCGTCAAATTCATTTCCTGTTTTAACACGGATCAGATCAGTACATTCCCATACGGTCGGTACTTTATTGACGCCGACACCGAACTCGCCTGTTTTCTTCCAGTTTTTCAGATCCTGGGATGCGTAAAACTCTGCATGGTCGCCGGATGCCAGAACAAGGCTCCAACAGTCCTTTTTATCATTCCAGAAGACGCGCGGATCACGGAAATCCGGTGCGCCCGGGTTTTTGATCACCGGGTTGCCATAATATTTTTCAAAATGCTTTCCCTGATCCAGACTGTATGCAATACACTGCTGCTCCAGGCCTGTTTCCATATTGTGCGCCGTGTAGACAGCCACCATCGGCTTCTCACCGTATTTCGCAAATCCGCTTGTGTTATTTTCATCGTATGCCATACTTCCGGAGTACATCGTTCCGATCTCATCCGGGTACAATGCGATCGGCAGATGCTCCCAGTGAATCAGGTCTTTCGATACTGCATGACCCCAGTGCATCGGTCCCCATACAACGTCATTTGGATTGTGCTGATAATACAGGTGCCAGATACCATCGATATAAATCAGTCCGTTCGGATCGTTGTTCCAGTTTTTCTCCGGTGTAAAATGAATGTTCGGTCTAAAATCTCTTTTTCCCTGTTTACTCATAGGATCCCTCTTTTCCTGTTCTCTCTTTTCCTATTTTATCTTTTTCCATTTGGAACTTCAACCAAAAAAGAAATAAGAACGAAATAGTCTTCTTTTTAAATATGGCCATGTTATACGGGATACAACATGGCCACATTTAGAATTTCTTTAGTTGTAGAACATCAATTGCAAATCGTTTACGTTACTGTTTTTTCGTAATCGCTTTTCGCCCGATTTTTAGTTTGCTGCAGAAGCTGCTCTGTCTACTGCGCCCTGGTAAATCTCAACCAGTTCATTCAAGCCAGCGCCTTCCAGCTCTGTTTTATAGGAATCCCAGCTTGCATCATCAACGCCGCCGGTTACCCATGTGGTGATGTAACGATCAACAATATCGGAGATGGTCGGCTGAATCTGTGCCAGACGCTGAATCTCTTCCTGGGTCATCAGAACACGCGGAATAGTGTCATACTCTTCCATGATGTCATCTTTACCGTTTTCTTTCTGCATCTCGAGAAGCTTTACAGCATCAAAGGTGTATCCGCAAACAGTATCATAGTACTCGTTCTGAACGATCATAGAACCACGGCAGGTTGTGGAGTTTATACGAGCCTCACCAAAGTTCTTATAATCCGGATTCAGAGGTTTGTAGTTTCCATTTTCATCAAGTGGTGTACGAAGAATGCCGTCCTCGTCTTTCTCATAGTTGTATCCGATTGCACCCCAGTTAGATGTAACAGAAATTTCCGGATCGCCTACCATGTAATCTACAAATCTTGCAACAACGTGCGGGAATTTGCAGGTTGTTGTGATTGCTGTATCGGAAGAATCCTGCAGCTCAGAGTAGTTACACTCGAAACCGGTCATACCGTCTTCGCCCTGCAGTCTTGGAACTGCTACGTACTGATCATGTACTTCCTGGTTTGTAATTTCCTGATCGCCCCAAACACCGAAGGAACCGATCTTTGCAACGTTCTCTTTGATCAGGGAAGCGTTGAATGCCATACTGGAGTCTGCCTCGAAGGAGCCGTTCCAGATCAGTCCTTCTTCATACAGCATATTGAAGAATTCTGCTGTTTTCTTGAATGCCTCGTCTGTTGCAGTGAAGGTAACTTTTCCATCAACCAGTCTTAAGTGATCCGCATATGCATTTCCTCCGCAGTAGGAGTCAGCGCATCCGAATGCACCTGTGAAACGATAGAACAGGTTGTAGGAACCAAAGGTATCGGTTGCACCGAACCAGGTTGCCATTGGGATTTCATCAGCTTCGCCGTTGCCGTTCAGATCGCCGCCGTCGCGGAATGCTTTCAGGCAGTCTACCCACTCGTCTACGGTTGTCGGCACTTCTTTGCCTACTTTATCCAGCCATGTTTTGTTGATCACGAATGGTCCAGGTGTTAATACAAGGCCTTTCATTTCCTCTACGTACGGGAATCCATATTTATGGCCGTTCGGAGCGGTGATCTCAAGCTGATACTGCTCATTGTCATCGAGGAATGCTTTCAGGTTCGGCATGTACTCTTCGATCAGACCTTCGGTTGGAAGGAATACATCCTGGTCTGCGTACTGAACTACGGTGTTTCCGGATTTACCATCGCCGAAGTTCCAGAATACATCTGGAAGATCCTGTCCGGAAGAAAGCATCAGGTTGATTTTCTCTGTTGCGCTCTCCTGCGGGATCGGCTGCCAGTCAAACTCTACTCCTGTGTCCTCGAACCATTTCTTGCACATAGCCAGGTCGCCTACTTCTACGGTTCTGTCTGCAGAGTTTACGATCAGAGCGGAAATTTTTCCGTATTTCTCTTCGAATTTTGCCGGATCTTTGATGATCGGAAGGGTACCGTCGAGCTGGATGATTCCCTCATCTACTGCTTCCTGCTCTTCTGCTGTGAGACCTGTGTCACCTGCTTCTGTACCGGATGCAGATGTGGTGTCTCCTCCTGTGCTTCCTGCACCGGAGCTGCTTGAGCTACCCGAGCTGTTTCCACAGCCTGCGAGCATGCTGGTTACCATAAGGCTTGCCAGTAATACGGATACGATTTTTTTCTTCATGTTGTTCCTCCTTTATTTTGCTGCCTTTTCGGCAGTGAAATACGTAAATATTTTTGTGTTTCTACTATAAAATCATGTCTGTTGTAGCCATGAACTCTGTAACGATAACTTTTCTGTTCTGTATCAGCCCTTGACTGCACCGATCGTAACACCTTTTGCGAAGTATTTCTGCAGGAAAGGATATACGCACAGCAGCGGGAATGCGGAAACAACTACAACGCAGTATTTTAACTGCTCAGCCAGTTTCTGTTTTGTTACCATCTCAGAAGCACTACTTCCCATCTGGTTGGACTGGTTCATCAGTACCAGGTTTCGAAGAACGACCTGAAGAGGCATCTTGCCGTCATCCTGCAGGAACATCAGTGCATTGAAGAACTGGTTCCACATTGCAGTCGCATAGAACAGACACATAACTGCGATGATGGTTTTCGACAGCGGAATTGCAATTTTGAAGAAGAATCCAAAATCGCTGCAGCCGTCGATTTTTGCTGCTTCGAGAAGCTCGACCGGAATACCGCTTTCAAAGAAGGAGCGGCATACGATCAGGTTGTAAGCGGATACTGCTACCGGAAGAACCATAGCCCATGTTGTGTTGTAGATGTGCAGCTGCTGTACCGTTAAGTACATCGGAATCATACCGCCGCTGAAGAACATCGTGAATGTGAACAGGAACATGATCGGTTTTCTTCCTACCATATCGTATCTGGAAAGTGCATAGCCGGCCGGAATGGTGCAGACCAGGGAAATCAGCGTTCCTATTACGGTATACTTGATGGTGTTTGCATAGCCGGTCCAGAGCGGCTGATATTTCAGTGTGGTTTCATATCCGTTGGTGTACCACGCTTCCGGATAGAGAAGGAATTTACCGGAGCTTACAACAATCGGGTCTGTAACAGATGCCAGAAGCACGTAGTACAGAGGATATACAATTGCGATACAGACAAGGATCATGATAACGGTATTGATCACAGTAAAGACCTTGTCTCCCGTACTCATTTTTACTTTTTCTTTTTCACAGTGTTATTATTTGCCATTTTTCAAGCCCCCTGACTCTTAGAAAATACTGATATCGCTGGTCTTCTTTGCAACTGCGTTTGTGATAACCAGAATAATGAAGTTTACAACAGAGTTAAATAAGCCAACGGCTGTCGCAAAACTGTACTGTGCGGTCTGGAGACCTACTTTGTATACGTATGTCGAAATGATCTCACTGACGGTTGTGTTGGTACCGTTCTGCATCAGATAAGCTTTCTCATATCCCACGTTCATAATGTTACCTACCTGAAGGATCAGCATCAGGATGATGGTCGGCATAATCAGAGGTAAATCAATGTAAAGGATCTTCTGAAATCTGGAAGCACCATCCATCGTTGCTGCTTCGTAATATTCCGGGCTGATTGCGGTCAGTGCTGCGATGAAGATGATGGCGTTGAATCCCATCGTCTGCCAGATGTTACTTCCGATGAAGAGTTTGCGGAAGTACTCCGGAAGGCTGGTGAACATGATTGCTTTTCCGCCGGCTCCCATAACTGCGTGGTTTACAAGACCGTTTGCGGAAAACAGTACGGAAATCAGGCTGACTACAACTACGTTTGACATAAAGTACGGTGCGTAGGAGATGGTCTGGATGATTCGTCTCGGTCCGCTTCTCTGTACCTGGTTCAGTAAGAGTGCGAAGATAACCGGAATCGGGAATCCGATGATCAGGCTCTCCAGACTGATGATGATTGTGTTCTTGATTGCCGTCATGGCAATACTGGTACTGAAGAACATCTCGAAATACTTGAAGATCGGATCTGCCCACGGACTTCCCATGATTCCCATGCGGCCTTTAAAATCTTTAAAGGCGATGATCAGGCCGTACATTGGATAGTAAGCAAAAACGATCAGCCAGATCAGTGCAGGAATCAGCAGGATGTACAGCTGCCAGCACGAGAGCGCTTTTTTCAATTTTCCACTTTCTGCCGTTTTCGGCGATGACGTTTTTTTCTTCATAGTTCCCTCCTTATTTCTCTAAAAGCTTTACCAACCGCTTTTCGTTCCACATTCGCATTGTTTCCGTTTTGTCACTTTGCCTTGTGGAACCCGTTCCATATCTGTATCATAGTACGCACTTCGCCTAATGTCAACGAAATTTTCCATATTTTTCGTCATTTTTAACATTTTCACAATTTATATTTCATGTTTTTGTGCAATATGCATCTTGTTTTTCATAGAACCCATACATATTTTCTTTCTTCTCCCATTCTTCTGTTCCACACATTTCGTTGCTCCATGTGTTTTCTGTTCCATATGTTCCACTTTTCCGTTTTTCACTATTTTTTCGGCAATTGCAACTGTTTCAGCGGCGATTTCATGCCTTTTTGCTCCGTCTTTCTGTCTTTTTGCCGCATATCAGTTGATTTTATTTCATTTTTATTTTATATACAAGAACGAATCCTGCTATGGAGGGCTTTTTAAATTTACAGAAAAATTCAACGAGGTTTCCTGTAAATTTAAAAAAGAGACACCCTCTCTTTTCAGATCGAGTGTCTCTGATATCTGTTCTTCTTTTGTTCTATCGCAATTCCGGAGAATGATGCAAAATTCGGCGATTCCCTGTTTTGTTACCTTCAGGTACTTTCTCCTTTTCGGAAGGTCACATCCACAATCTGCTCCATCTCCTCAATCTTCTTTCCATCAATCATGCGGATGATGGTGTCCACGCTCCGCTTTGCGATTTCCGGCACATTCTGACGGACCGTCGTCAGCTCCGGTGTCAAAAAGCGGGTAAAATCCAGACCGTCGTAGCCGACCACCTTCAGTTTTTTCGGAATCTTGATCCTTTTTTCTGCAGCATCTTCATGCACACTGCCGCTGTGACATCGGCTGTAAAGAGTCCATCAATTCCATCAAAATGGCTGATGTATTTTTTCCAGATCGTCGGGCCGCTCTGGAAATTCGGAATCTTGCTTCCGCCACCAATCGCTGTAACTTTACATTTATGCTGTTTGCAGACTTCCGCAAACCGTCGGTAACGATCCATCGAGTAACCACGCTCTGTTGCACTCGACACAAAATAGACCACGCTCTTACATCCGGCGCTCAAAAGTGCCTGCGCCGCAAGCTCACCGCCGCGCTTATGGTCGGAATGTATACACGGAATCCCCTCGGTGACGTAGCGGTCAACCATGACAATCGGACGATGAATTTCCGCCAGGCTGATAGAAGACGGAATATCCGCACAGCAGATAATACCGTCCATGACATTTCGCTGCAGCATTTCCACAAATTCCTCGATGCGGTTCGGATTGTCCCCAACCTCGCAGAGCATACACTTGTAGCCATTCGTGTACAGATTATTCTCGACATGTTTCACCAGAGATGTCATAAACGGATGTGAAAGATTCGTAACAACAATTCCGATAAAACCGGACTTGTTGTGGAACAGGTTCTGGGCGAGTTCGTTTGGTTTGTAGTTCAGCTCCTCCACCGCCTGCATGATCTTCTGTTTTGTTTCATCGGAAATATACCCGCTTCCATTGAGTGCACGGGATACCGTTCCGATTCCTACTCCCGCTTTGATCGCGACATCTCTAATACTTGCCATAGTTTCTCCTAACTCCTCTTCTGACACTGGGCTGTTTTCTACTGACTCGTTCCGGCTTTTCCCCCGCTGCCGGTCTGTGGAGCCCGTTCCACAATGCTTGATTACTTTTATTTTAAAGCACCGCAATCTACAAATCAAGTTAAAAGCTGAAAATTTAAGTACAAAAAAACAAGCGACTGTTTGGATCATTTCCCTTTTTCTGGTGAAACCATCCAAACAGCCTCCTGTGTTTTTGTCACTTTTGTCTTATTTTCCAAAAACGCTCATTCATGCGGGCATGCTTTGCGATTTTTCTGGAATTTCATATGCCCCTGAACAGTCACAAACGCTTAATCGTTTTCCAACGAGATATCACCATCCTTTGTCATCAGTGTGATTCTGCCCGCAGCCTGATCCGGTACATAAGAAAAGCTCTGCTCGTCCTCCTCTTTCTGCATCAGATTCTCCATGGTATCCGGTACATCGATCTCCCCAAAATCTGTCTTTGCCGTAATTTCCAGCCGTTCCAGATCTTTTTTACCCAGTTCAAGTTCAATATCGCCGTAGGAGTTTTCCACCGACACGTCTCCGGAAAGCTTCGTATTTTGGATTTTCGCATCGCCATCCTCCAGCGTGATCGACCCATTTTCCCACGTTCCGCTCTTCAGTTCTACATCACCGTAATCTGCTTTGCATTTGATATTCTGCATGTCACATCCGAAAAGTGTGATATCTCCATCCGCATTTTGCAGTCTTCCGCTTTCCGCCTGGATGCCATTCATCTGCACATCACCGAATCCCATCGTTACCTCTATTTTTTTCAGTACCTTCTTTTCCGGTACATACAGAATCACTCCTGTTTCCGACTGTTTACCGCCACTTAAGATTTCTTCCGTAAAGTCAATATTAATGTAAATCGTATCGGACACTGCGCTTGTCTCTTCGATGCTCAGAACACCGTCCCGCACGCGATATTCCACTGCAGTCTCTCCTTTTTTCGACGGAATCCGCCAGGCGAGATAACAGGAATCGTCACCGGACGGAAGGATGTTCAGGTCGCCGATCGTAAGGTCTGCCTGCAGTTCATCAAAATCATCAAGTTTTATCTTTTCCTGTGTGGAAATGCCGTCTTCCTTCTTCGCAGAACCGCTCATCGCATTCAGATCATACGTTTCCGCGTATGCTTTTCCGCCGCTTGCCCATCCGCTGAACATCAGCACTGCACCGGCAATACAGCAGGCACATCCTGTCAGTAATGCTGTTTTTGTCCATTTTTTCATGATCTGCTTCCTCCTTTTTTCGTTACCTTACGTGTACACCACACGAACAGCCGTCCCATCCATTTTGCAAAGTATACGCCGAACACCGCGCACAGAATACTGATTCCCAGCATGAAAACGCCCATTCCGGTAATAAAGCAGAATCCGCCGAAGGAAACCGAGACTGCCAGAATGCCGCGCAGCAGCATCTTAATTCCGGCGGCCACGCCGACAACTGCAATCAGAAAGACGCTCATATCAAGCAGTGCCGCACAGAGGGCCGCGCAGAGCAGAACGATGAGAATGCTGATCAGAATCGGGGCTCCGATCGGGGCTGCAAACAGGGCGAGAATCGCGATCCAGACGACGTTGGCGCCTGTCGTTTTTTTCTTCTCTTTCTGTTTTTCTTCCTTTTCCATTGCCTCGCGTTCATCTACTTTTTTGTCCAGAAGATTCCGCATCAGCTCGGCGGCTGCCTGTTTCGGTGTTCCGAGTTCTTTGATCACGGCCTGCTCATTTTCCGGACCGGCATCTGCAAAATACTCGGTGAAGTATTCCATCGCATCTTCATAGTCGCTCTGCGGAAGCTTCCTCAGATACTTTTCCAATTGTTTCAGATATTCCCCACTCGTCATTCTTTTTTCCTCCACTCGATGATGTTGTCAATGGTGTCACGATAGGACTTCCATTCGCCCTGCAGGTACGCCATCTGTGTTTTTCCTGCTTCTGTGATCGAATAATACTTCCGTTTTCTGCCCTGGTACTCTGCGGAATACGTCGTCACGTAGCCCGCCTTTTCCAGTTTTTTCAGGATCGGGTACAGTGTCGACTCTTTGATGTCTGCAACCAGTTTGATCGTCTGGCTGATTTCATATCCATAAGAATCTTCCCGATTCACAATCGACAGGATCATAAATTCGATCAGCAGTGCTGATACCGGAAAATACATAAAAAACCACCTCCGTTAGTTTCTGATATGTA
>ENA-OQIX01000067-OQIX01000067.1-human-gut-metagenome-genome-assembly--contig:-NODE-67-length-18201-cov-2.858526_pt1 | contig 18201 bp, 21 predicted proteins | sample MGYA00242591_ERZ504756 | MGnify/ENA primary metagenome ERZ504756 (study PRJEB26092, sample SAMD00036369) | human gut metagenome | host: Homo sapiens | study: EMG produced TPA metagenomics assembly of...
ATTTCGGCTTTCCATCCCCCATCACACGGCCTCCGAAGCCGATGACACGGCTGTTGGCATCCATGATCGGGTAAATGACACGGTTCCAGAACTTGTCCTGCATGCCATGCACCTCGTCCGCCAGAAAAAGGCCCGACTGACGCAGGATTTCATCGTCATACCCTTTTTCTTTTAAGAAACGGTACAGCAGGCTTCCATACTTATCTGAATAGCCAAGGCCGAATTTTCGAATCGTATCATCCGAAAGGCCGCGCCCCTTCAGGTAATCGTAGCCTTGCTTTCCGCGCTCGGTGTGGAGCTGATAATAATAGAATTTCGCCGCCTGCTTGTTGATCTCCAGCAGCGTATTCTTTAAATCGGCCTGCTCCTTTGCTTCTTTCGAATACTCCATCTGCGGAAGCTCCACCCCGGCCCGGTCCGCCAGAAATTTCAAAGCTTCCACAAACGTAAAGTTTTCATATTCCATCAAAAACGTAAAGACATTTCCTCCGGCTCCGCATCCGAAGCAGTAATACATCTGCTTTCCGGGGCTGACAGAAAAAGAAGGAGACTTCTCATTGTGGAACGGGCAGAGCCCAAAGTAAGAGCTTCCTCTTCTTGTCAGCTTTACGTAGCCGGATATCACATCTACGATGTCATTTTTCATACGAATCTCTTCCACTAAATCATCGGAATATCGCATTTTCTATCCTCCCGGTATCTAATAAACTGCCCAGGCTTTCGGCACGAACAGTTCCTCGTACTGATGCATGGAATACTGATCGGTCATACCGGCAATATAATCGCACACCACCTGCGTTTTGTCCTGGCCGCACCCGATGAGTCCCCGGTACTCGCGGGACATCTGCTCCGGATGCTCCTGGTAATAGGTGTAGAGGGAAACCAGCATCTTCTTTGCCTTCTCTTCCTCTTTTTTCGCGTCCGGATTGCGGTAGACGTTTGCAAACATCAGTTTCCGCAGCAGGCGCATGCCCTCGGCAATTTCCGCCGACTGACGCACATACTCCGTTCCGCGGCTCTGCTCCACAATGTCGTGAATCAGCGTATTGAGCCGCTCGCGGCATGTATCGCCAAGGACAACACGGATCGTAATCGGGATGTCATCCTCGCTTAAAATGCCGGCCCGGATGGCATCGTCCATATCGTGGTGGATGTAGGCGATCTTGTCACAGAGACGTACGACCTGCCCCTCCAGGGTGGAAGGCTTTCCCGCCGTACGGTGATTCAGGATCCCATCCCGCACCTCCCAGGTCAGGTTCAGGCCTTTTCCTTCTTTTTCCAGGACTTCCACAACACGGACACTCTGTTCTGCGTGACGGAACCCACCGGAATGCACCATATTGAGCGCGTCTTCCCCGGAATGACCAAACGGTGTGTGCCCGAGATCGTGGCCGAGCGCAATGGCTTCGGTCAGATCTTCATTCAGATTCAGTGCCCGCGCAATCGTACGGGCGATCTGGGACACCTCGAGCGTGTGCGTCAGGCGGGTACGGTAATGGTCGCCCTGCGCAGCGAGAAACACCTGCGTTTTGTCTTTCATTCTGCGAAAAGCTTTTGAGTGGAGAATCCGGTCCCGGTCTCTCTGGTAAACGGTACGGATGTCACACTCCGGTTCATATCGGTCCCTTCCTCTGGAATTCCGGCTGTGCGCCGCATAGGGGCCAAGCTCCTGAAATTCCCGTTCTTCAAATGATTCCCTCAAGTTCAAGCGAAGACCACCTCTTTCCCGGTAATATGCCTGCAACAGTTTCCTCACAGTGAAACCCGTCCGTTTCACTGTTGACTGGACAATAGGATCTGTTTCCACTGTCCCCCTATTTCCTATATTCGGTGCCCGTTTCCGATTTCCTTTTTTATTTTTCAAATTTTTCAAATTTTTTCAAAAAAAGTGTTGACGTCTCACAATTCTGGTGCTATAATACATCTTGTCGTCAGCGAGATGACAAAAACTTAAAGAGCATGCGGAAGTGCTGGAATTGGCAGACAGGCCAGACTAAGGATCTGGTGGTCATTGCGATCGTGTGGGTTCAAGTCCCATCTTCCGCAGAATGAAAACCCTTGTGCATGCAAGGGTTTTTTCCTGCTCAAAAAAAATCAGAGGAAATTCCTTTCCGGATCCCTCTGATTTCTTATTTTCTTTTTTTCAGAATTTTCTCTGCAATTTCTGTTTTTACAGGTTCGGTCTTACAATCTTCGGTGTATAGCCAGCCTCTTCCAGTGCTTTGACAATACGGTTCTTGTGATCGGTGCCGAATGCCTCCATTGTGATGCGGAGCTCTACTGCAGCACTTCTGTTCGTTGTGAAGAACTGGTTGTGGTCCAGTTTGATGACGTTTCCGTTCTCGTTTGCAATCACCTGGGAAACGCGTACCAGCTCGCCTGGTTTATCCGGCAGAAGAACGGATACAGTAAAGATACGGTCTCTCTGGATCAGTCCGTTCTGGATCACGGAAGACATGGTGATGACGTCCATATTTCCGCCGCTTAAGATCGAAACAATCTTTTTGCCCTTGACATCCAGATGCTTTAATGCAGCCACAGTCAGAAGACCGGAGTTCTCGACGATCATCTTGTGGTTTTCTACCATATCAAGGAATGCTACGATCAGCTCATCATCATCCACGGTAATGATCTCGTCCAGGTTCTGTCTTACATACGGGAAAATCTTGGATCCCGGTGTCTGTACTGCAGTACCGTCTGCAATTGTGCTGACAGGAGATACGGTCGTTACCTCGCCTTTTTCAAAAGAAGCCTTCATACAGGCTGCTCCGGACGGCTCAACACCGATGACTTTGATGTTTGGTTTCAGCAGTTTTGCCAGTGTGGAAACACCGGTAGCCAGTCCGCCTCCTCCGATCGGAACAAGGATATAATCTACGAGCGGAAGCTCCTGAATCACTTCCATAGCGATGGTTCCCTGGCCGGTTGCAACGGTCAGATCATCGAACGGGTGAATAAAGGTATAGCCATGCTCTGCTGCAAGCTCGTATGCTTTTGCACATGCCTCATCGTACACATCTCCGTACAGAACAACCTCAGCGCCGTAGCTCTGGGTACGCTCTACTTTGATGAGCGGTGTGGTAGTCGGCATTACGATGACAGCCTTTGCACCGTAGCATTTTGCCGCATACGCAACGCCCTGTGCATGGTTTCCTGCAGATGCGGTGATCAGTCCTTTTGCGCGCTCCTCTTCACTTAAGGTGCTGATTTTGTAATAGGCACCGCGCAGCTTATAGGCGCCGGTCAGCTGCATATTTTCCGGTTTTAAGTAGACTTTATTTCCCGTCTGCTCGCTGAAATATTTGCTGTAAACCAGTTTGGTCTCCTGTGTTACTTTTTTTTACGATTTCAGACGCTTCCTCAAATTTCGGGAGTGTCAGCATTTCTTCTGCCATAGTCTTTTCTCCTTGTTGTCTTTTTTAAGCATTCTCTTCGGATGTATGGAACAGTGCATTTACAAACTGGTCTGCATCAAATTTCTGCAGATCGTGGATGCTCTCGCCCACGCCGATGTATTTGACCGGAATATCAAGCTCGGACTGGATGGCAACGGCGATACCGCCCTTTGCAGTTCCGTCCAGCTTCGTCAGAATGATACCGGTGACATTTGCCACTTCTGCAAACTGTCTTGCCTGCTGCAGCGCATTCTGGCCCGTGGTACCGTCCAGCACCACCAGCGTTTCCAGGTATGCCTCTGGGTACTCTTTTTCCAGAATCCGGTAAATCTTGTGGAGCTCTTCCATCAGGTTCTTCTTGTTGTGAAGTCTTCCTGCCGTATCACAGATCAGCACATCCGCATTTCTGGCTTTTGCCGCTGCGACTGCATCGTATACGATCGACGCCGGATCTGCTCCATTCTGTCCGCCGATGATGTCCACGCCGGCACGGTGCGCCCACTCGGTGAGCTGTTCGCCTGCCGCTGCACGGAACGTATCTGCTGCCGCAAGAACAACCTTTTTGCCCTGATCTTTCAGAAGGCCGGCCAGCTTTCCGACGGAGGTCGTTTTTCCGACTCCATTGACACCGATCACCAGCACCACCGATTTTCGGTTTTCAAATTACATAGGCCGTGTCGCCTACATCCATCTGTTTTTGTATGCTCTCGATCAGAAGCTGTTTGCACTCTGCCGGATCGGTAATGTGTTCTTCTGCCACCCGTTCTTTTAAGTGGTCAATAATTTTGGTCGTTGTATTGATGCCGATATCTCCCATGACGAGAATCTCCTCGATCTCCTCATAAAAATCGTCATCAATATTGGAATAGCCGCTGAAAATAGAATCAATTCCAGCCACAATGCTGTCTCGGGTCTTTGTCAGACCATTGACAAGACGTTTGAAAAAGCCTACTTTCTCCTCCGCCATACCGTTCGCCTCCCTTTGTCTTTTCTATTTTACTTCTTTCGTATTGTATCTTATTCGTTTCTATTTGTCCAGTTCTCCCTCAATCAAATCGACAGAAACAAGCGTCGATACACCCTTTTCCTGCATCGTGATGCCGTACAGGCGGTCTGCTGCCGTCATCGTACCGCGTCGGTGGGTGATAACGATGAACTGGGTATTTTTTGTCAGCTTATGCAGATACTGCGCAAAACGCGTTACGTTGGAATCGTCGAGCGCCGCCTCGATCTCGTCAAGTAAACAGAACGGGGACGGCTTTAAGTTCTGGATTGCAAAAAGCAGCGCAATCGCGGTCAGTGCCTTCTCGCCTCCGGAGAGCTGCATCATATTCTGCAGTTTCTTTCCCGGCGGCTGGGAAATGATGCGGATACCTGCCTCGAGTACATCCGTGTCCTCCTCGAGTTCCAGCGTTCCCTTTCCGCCGCCGAACAGCTGGCGGAACACGCGGTCAAACTCTTTCCGGATCTCCTCGAATTTTTCCGTGAACTGCTTGCGCATACCGGCATCCAGCTCATCGATGATGCCCTGCAGTGTCTCCGCCGCTTTGACAAGATCGGTGTGCTGTGCATCAAGAAATGCGTGGCGCTCCGAAATCTCTTTGTACTCCTCAATCGCATTCACATTGACAGAGCCAAGTTTCCGGATCGCATCTTTTACTTCCAGCACACGCCGCTTTAATTCACTGCGCTCCGGAATCTCCTCCATCTGGAACTCTCTTGCGTGGCCCGGTGTCACTTCGTACTCTTCCCAGAGATACGAGGTCTGTGCCTCTTTTGTCTCCTCCAGCTTTTCTTTCTGGCTGTTCAGACGGAAGCACTCTTTGTCCATCAGGGAAATCTGGTCGGAGAGCTGATCCCGCTTCTCGAAAAATTCTTTGTGATCTGCGCTTAATGCTTCTTTTTTCTCCTGCAGTTCCACAATCCGGCGGTCTTCCTCTTCCTTTGCCTGCACTGCTGCTGCAATCGTCTTCTGGATCTCCACGATGTCCTGCTGTTTCTTTTTGACATCGTCTTTTTCCTCCGCCGCTTTTTCCAGCATGGTGCGGCTTTCCGCTTCCAGTTTTCCCGTCTCTTCCTCAAGACGGCGGATGTTCTGGGCAAGGAATCCATCCTTCTGGGACAGATTTGCGTAATTTAACCGGATTTCTTCAAGATCCTTCGTATATTCTGCTTCCCGGCGGCGAAGCCCTGTAAGCGCCTCCTGCGCCTTCTGGATATTCTCCTGCAGCGTGCTTTCCCGCTCCACCGATTCCTGCATTTCCTGACCGATGACTTTCCGGTTCCGCTCAATCTCGGCGATCTGATTTTCAATCTCGAGACTCTCCTTCTGAAGCGCTTCAAAATCCAGACGGATTTCCGTCTTTTTCTCGCGCGCTTTTTCCAGATTCAGGCGCACCGTATTCTGCTCGATGTACTGCCGCTGCAGTTTTTCATTCAGCTCGGTGCGGAGATCACGGATTTCATTCCGCTTATTTTTCTTCTCTTCAAGTTCCTGCTGGATTTCCCGCAGTTCCTTCGCAAGACCCTGTACGCTCTTTTCGAGTTCCTCAATCTCACGCCGTCTTCCGAGCAGGTTGCTGTTGTTCCGGAACGAACCTCCTGTCATGGAACCGCCCGGGCTCAAGAGCTCGCCCTCGAGGGTTACCATGCGGAGCGTCTGACGGTATTTCCGCTGAATCACAATGGCATGGTCGATCGTGTCGACCACCAGCGTTCTTCCAAGCAGCTGTGCCACAAGACCCTCATACACCGGATCGTACGAAACAAGTGCATTTGCCACACCGAGCACACCGGTTTCTCTTGCCGCATCCTCATTCACCTGCGTTTTTTTCCCGCGCATACTGGTGAGCGGAAGGAACGTCGCACGGCCGAAATGACCCCGTTTCCAGGTATTCAATCAGGTATTTCGCCGTGGCCTCATTGTCGGTGACAATATTCTGAATGCTGCCGCCAAGTGCGGTCTCGATCGCCGTCTCGTACTTTTTCTCCGCCTGCAGAAGATCCGCCACAACGCCGTGGATGCCGGGATTCCGGTCTTTCTGCTCCATGACCTTCCGAATACTGTTTCCATAGCCGTCGTACCGCTCGGTGATGTTCTTTAAGGATTCGAGCCTTGACGCTTCTCTGTGGTAATTGGTCTGGCCGGCTTCCATCTCTTTCGTCTGGTTCGAGAGATCCGCCGTCAGCGCGGTAATCTTCTGATCTGCCTCCTGGTACTGCTGTTTCAGGCTGCTTACCGTCTCTTCGAGCGCTTCAAACGCGTTCTGCAGTTCTTCCATCTGCCCGTTCTGTTCGGACTCGCTCGTCTTTAAATGCAGCACCCTCTGGCTTAATTCTGCCTTTCGGATGCCGATCTGCTCGAGCATCGCATCGTAGCGCTGCATTTTTCCCTTCGTGGAACCCCGCTGGTTCAGAAGGCCGATGACTTCGCTCTTATCCTGTTCACTCTGCAGCTCGACTGCCTGGATCTGCCCCTGGCATTCCGAGAGAGCGGCCTCTTTCTCACTCTTTTCCGTCTCTGACGCAAGAAGTGCTTCATGAAGCCCGTCCTTTTCTGCCTGATATGTATTTTTTTCTGCCGTCTTTGTGCGGCTCTCCGCGCGGATCGCCTCCAGACGTTCTCTTAATGTGTCGCTGTTCCTCTCCGATGCATGAATCTGCTCATTCAACACCTCGATCTGGTTTTCGAGCTGCTGACGTTTCAGTGCATTCTCCCCCGCCTGATCGCGCGCAGAAAGAATCGTCTGGTCCAGTTTTTCCTGCTCCTGTTCCAGCTTTTCATACTCCTGCTTCGTATGCTCAAAAGCCTCTTTCGTGCTCTTTAACTGCTCTTCTGTAATCCGGTACCGGTCTTCTACTTTCGCGAGATCGTTCCGGATGCGCTCCATCTCGAGCAGAAACATATTGATATCGAGGAGCTTTAAATTCCTCTTTCTTCTTTAAATAAATCTTTGCCGTCTCAGACTGGCGTTCCAGCGGCTCTAACTGCCTTGTCAGTTCCGAGAGAATGTCGTTGACGCGCACCAGATTCTGCTGCTCTTCCGCCAGCTTCTTTTCGGTCACGGCCTTCCTTCTCTTGAATTTGACAATTCCTGCCGCCTCGTCAAACAGCTCCCGGCGCTCTTCCGGCTTACCACTTAAAATCTTATCAATCTGACCCTGTCCGATGATGGAATAGCCTTCTTTTCCGATACCGGTATCGTAGAACAGCTCGTTGATGTCCTTTAACCGGCACGATGCGCCGTTCATCAGATACTCACTCTCACCGGAGCGGTAGAGCCGTCTCGTCACCGTGACTTCCTCGAAATCGACATTCAGCTTGTGGTCGGAATTGTCGAGTGTAATTGCAACCGACGCGTAGCCGAGCGGCTTTCTCGTCTCGGTTCCGGAGAAAATAACATCCTGCATATTTCCGCCGCGGAGCTGCTTGGCGCTCTGTTCGCCGAGCACCCAGCGCACCGCATCGCCAACATTGCTCTTTCCACTGCCGTTCGGCCCTACAACGCCGGTAATACCGTCGTGGAACTGCAGAATGGTTTTGTTGGCAAACGACTTAAATCCCTGCATTTCAATGGATTTGAGATACATAATTCACCTACGCTTTTTTTCTGGCAAGAATTGCATCGTATGCCGCTGCCTGTTCTGCCGCTTTTTTCGTTCTGCCCTTTCCGGTACCGAGCGCTTTCTTTCCGACGCTGACCTGTGCCCAGAAGCTCTTGTCGTGATCCGGTCCCTCTTCTTTTAAGATGGTGTAAACAATCTCTTCATCCGTCTCACCCTGGATCAGCTCCTGCAGAATCGTTTTGCTGTCGTAGAAAAGCTGTTTGTGTTCGATATCGTTTAAGATATAGTTCAGAACGAACGCTTTTGCCGGTTCAAAGCCGCCGTCCAGGAAAATCGCACCGATCGTTGCCTCCATAGCATCCGAAACGATGGAATCGCGGTGACGGCCGCCGGTTGCCTCCTCGCCCTTTCCAAGGAGCAGAAAGCTGCCAAGGTCAATCTCACGGGCACAGAATGCCAGTGCCGGTTCACAGACGAGGCTGGCGCGTTTTTTCGTCATCTCGCCCTCCGGGAGACGCGGGAATGTCTTGTATAAAAATTCGCTGGATACAACTTCCAGCACGGCATCTCCTAAGAACTCCAGACGCTCGTTGCACTCCAGGCGCTCCATATGGTGCTCATTTGCGTAGGAAGAATGGCGCATCGCCATCTCCAGCAGTCCGAAATCCTGAAATTTATACTGGATCTTCTTTTCCAAATCCACGAGTTTATCAATATTATTCATAACCTGTTTTAAGCCTGTCCTTCCTCATAGTTACCGTTTGCAGGTGTTCTGCGGACGGTAACAAAGGGGCTGTCCTGTAGCAAACAGCCCTTCGCCATTTTCTATTATTCTGCCAGTTTCTTTTTGTATCGCTTCCACCGCATCCTCAACCGATACGATGTGCTCTGCTTCTTCTGCTTCGATCTGGATATCAAATTCTTCTTCAATTCCCATCACAATCTGAAATACATCCAGGGAATCCGCTCCCAGATCATCTGCAAAGGTTGTCTCCATGGTTACTTCATTCGGATCTACGTTTAATACATCCGCAATGATCTCCTGTAATTTTTCAAACTCCATCTTTCGCTGCCTCCCTGCTGCTCTTATAGTCTGCCAGATGCTCCTGCACTTTCTGCGGAATCTTCTCCTCGCTGAATGAAATGCACTGGAGAATGGAATTTTTAAATTCGTTGGCTTTTGAGCTTCCGTGCGTTTTTACAACGAGTCCTTTTAAGCCAAGCAGCGGTGCTCCGCCGTACTCACTGGCATCAAAAGACTTCAGTGTCTCTTTCAGCGCCGGTTTCACAAGAAGGGCTCCGATTTTACTGCGCAGAGATGTCATCATGCCCTGTTTTACCTTGGAAATCAGGGTCGCGCCGACGCCCTCATACAGCTTTAAGATAACGTTTCCGACAAACGCCTCACAGACAACAACGTCTGCGGCTCCGTTTGGAATTTCTCTTGCTTCGATACTGCCGACAAAGTTGATATACGGGTTTTCTTTCAGAAGCGGATACGTCTCTTTGACGAGCGCGTTTCCTTTTTCTTCTTCCACACCGATATTCACGATTCCCACACGCGGATTTTTAATGCCGACAACGTGTTCCATATAGATGGAACCCATCATGGCAAACTGCACCAGATGGGACGGTCTTGCATCAACATTCGCACCGCAGTCGATCAGAAGGGATACACCGTCTTTCGTCGGGATCAGCGGAGCCAGCGGCGGGCGCTCTACGCCCTTGATGCGTCCTACGATCGTCTGTCCGCCGACCAGGACTGCTCCGGTGCTTCCGGAGGAGACAAACGCGTCTGCCTCTCCGCAGCGCACTTTTTTCATGCCGACAACGATCGAAGAATCTTTTTTGTGGCGGATCGCATTGACCGGCGGCTCTCCCGTCTCAATGATCTCGGTTGCCGGAACGATCTCAACCCGCTCCTTCGGGTACGTATATTTCTGCAGTTCTTTTTCGATGACATCCACCTGGCCGACCAGCTGGACTTTGACACGTTCATCTGCGTTTACGGCCTCAACGGCACCTTTTACCGGCTCCACAGGCGCATAATCGCCGCCCATCGCGTCCACTGCAACTCTGACTAAGTCACTCATGTTTTTTCCTCTTTTCTCTTTTCTAAAGCGCGTTTGAAAACTCTTTTTCTTTCAAAAAACCGTTTTCAACCACGCTCTAAAAGCACTCATGCAAGTGCTGTATTAACTATACTAAACTCCTTTGCAAAAATCAAGCACAAATGCCCATCCGCGCTTTCTCCTGTATTCCAAAAAAGCGGGTGGATTTATCTTCCAAAATCCACCCGCTCTGTTTTATCTTATTTTCTTAAGAAACCTTGACTCCGCTCGAATTCATCTCATGACCGTCTATGGTTGTATTCCGTGCCATGACACCGGTATCCGGATCCAAATAATATTCCTCACCATCCTGCGTGAACCAGCCGGTCTGCATCTGACCGTTGTCCGCCAGATAATACCATTCTTCTCCGCTCCAGTACCATCCTGTCACCATGTATGAATTTTCATCAAACACGTACCAGTAGCCGTCGATATTCTGCCAGGTATTGGTTGCATAGCTTCCATCATTATTCTGATACTGCCATCCGTTTTCATTCTGAACCCATTTCCCTGCCGGAATTACCGTAACTTCTGTTACCGTACTCGTCGCCATGGAAACGGTATTTCCAACCGTGTTTGTTGCCACAACGTAATAGTAATCTTTGCCCTCCGCCGAAGTATCGACCTGGTATGTCACTTCTGTTGCGCCTTCAATCGGCGTTCCTCCGCCGTTGGAATTTACGTTGTTCTTATACCACTGATATGTTACTGTGCCTTCTCCCGTTATTCCTGCCTCACAAGTCAGCTTTCCAGATGTATTTCCAACGGGAATCTGCAGGCTCTCCACCGGATTTACCGAAAAAACCGGCTTTTCCAGATTGGCATCTACATGAACAGCATCGCTGTCCTCTTTTGAAATATCTACACTGGCCGAAGACGAAACCGTCGTCTCAGTTCCCATCATTTTATCCATCAGACTGTCTGTGGAACATCCTGAGAGGAATACTACACTGCACATGCATGCTGCCAGAAATATGATTCGTCTATTCTTCATATGCTTTGCACTCCTTTTTTATAATTGTTACGAAAATGTTGCAATATTGTTTCAATTCTCACCGAGACCATTATAGCACATCACGACACACCACGTCAAATCTTTTATATGACGCTTCCAGACAACCCGCAGAGACAACAAAAAAGCCCCCGGTGACGGGAGCCTTTTGCTGCATTGCACATCGGAACTGATTCCGATTTATGAATATTAGTCCATTCGCAACGACTTCTTTTTTGTTGTAAGAACCACAAGCTTTGCAAACTCTGTGCGGCATCATAAGAGCACCACATTTGCTGCATTTTACAAGGTTCGGAGCAGACATTTTCCAGTTTGCTCTTCTCTTATCGCGTCTTGCTTTGGAAGATTTATTCTTAGGACAAATGGACATAGTTACACCTCCTTAAATTTGCTGAATATATCTTTGATTGCAGCCATTCGGGGGTCTAGCCCTGTGGTATCACAATCACAGGTCTGAATATTCAGATTCGCACCACAACGGCTGCAGATTCCTTTACAGTCATCTTTACACAGCACTCGAATCGGCCATTGGACTATGAGCTCATTACGAACCAGTTCTTCCACATCGAGCTCGTCTCCCTCCACAAACGAAGAGTCCTCTTCTTTTTCCTCGCGTTCTTCCTCTGACAGATTCAGATCAATCTGCAGATCGAACTCGAGCTGGAATGGAATCGCTACCGGTGTCAGGCATCTTGCACATGGAATCTCCATTGTAAGGTCTGCACTGCCGGTGATCGTGATCACACGATTGCCTTCATGCGTAAGGCCAAGGATAACAGGATGTTTTTCGATTACCCGATAGTCCTGCCCGCCGATCGAAAAAATTTCGGATGTAAGCGGAATTTCATACTTTTCGGACTTTCCGTCCTGCGCAAATAACTTGGTCAGACTGATTTTCATATTGTTCTCCTAATCACACTTTACCAATTATACCCGGGAAGGTAAGAATTGTCAACTGCTTTTTGAATTATTTTTTATTTTCCTTTTACTAACTCTACAGTCTCCTCGCAGATTGCGATTTCCTCGTTGGTCGGGATCACGCATGCTGTAATCTTGGAGCCTTCTTTGGTGATGATCTTCTCAACGCCGCGGCAGTTATTTGCCTCAGAATCGAATTCCAGACCCATGAACTCAAATGCTTTGCAGATGGTCTCACGAAGCGGAATAGCGTTCTCTCCAAGGCCTGCGGTGAAGGTGATCACATCTACGCCGCCCATAGCTGCGATGTAGGAACCGATGTATTTGATAATGCGGTAAGCGTATGCTTCCAGACAGTTGATGGCATCCTGATTGCCTGCCTCTGCTGCTGCAGATACATCACGGTAATCGCTGGAGATGCCGGTCATGCCGAGCATACCGGATTTCTTGTTCAGAATGTTCAGAACCTCGGATACGGTCAGGTTCTCTTTGTTGCACAGATACTCAACAAAGGCCGGATCGATATCTCCGGAACGGGTTCCCATGATCACACCTTCAAGCGGGGTAAGGCCCATGGAGGTATCTACACATTTGCCGTTCTTTACAGCGGAAAGGGAAGCACCATTTCCCATATGGCATACGATGATCTTCAGATCGTTGTAGTCTTTGCCAAGGAACTCTGCGGTTCTCTTGGATACGAATTTATGAGAAGTTCCGTGGAAGCCGTATTTACGGATTGCGTATTTCTCATAGTACTCTTTCGGAATACCGTACATATATGCTTTCGGAGGCATGGTCTGATGGAATGCGGTATCAAATACTGCTACGTTCGGAACGCCCGGCATCAGTTTCATGCAGGCATTGATTCCCATCAGGTTTGCCGGATTGTGCAGAGGACCAAGGTCAGCGCACTCCTCGATAACTTTGATTACTTCGTCATCGATGATAACAGAGTTTGTGATCTTCATTCCGCCGTGCAGAACGCGGTGTCCGATGGCATCTACTTCTTCCAGGCTCTTGATGACGCCGCTCTTCTCGTTTACCAGAGCGTCCAGAACCATCTGGATTGCCTCTACGTGTGTCGGCATTGCTGCTTCTGTTACCTCTTTTTCGCCGTTCTTTGGCTCATAAACGAGGCGTCCGTCGATACCGATTCTCTCACAGAGTCCTTTTGCCAGGACGTCACGGTTATCGTAATTGATCAGCTGGAATTTCAGAGAGGAACTTCCGCAGTTTACTACTAATACGTTCATTTCTAAATTCTCCTATTTTAAAAGTCTTATTAAAACTTCTGGCCGGCCTGTTCTCCGCAGCCGGCCAGAAAACCGCTTGTAATTGGTTTTATTTCGTGCTTACTGTGCCTGGCACTGTACAGCAGTGATTGCTACAACACCAACGATATCCTCTGCGGAGCATCCACGGGACAGATCGTTGACTGGAGCTGCGATACCCTGCGTCATTGGGCCGTATGCTTCTGCTTTTGCCAGTCTCTGTACCAGTTTGTATCCGATGTTTCCGGCATCCAGATCCGGGAAGATCAGAACGTTTGCTTTTCCTGCTACTTTGCTGTCCGGAGCTTTGGATGCACCTACGCTCGGAACGATTGCTGCATCAAGCTGCAGCTCGCCGTCGAGAGCGAGATCCGGGTTTGCTTCTTTTGCAATTCTGGTAGCCTCAACAACTTTGTCTACATCAGCATGTTTTGCACTTCCTTTGGAGGAGTGGGAAAGCATAGCAACTCTTGGCTCGTTTCCGGTCAGCATGCGGTAGGACTCTGCGGAAGACTCTGCGATTGCAGCCAGCTCTTCCGGATTCGGGTTCTGGTTCAGACCACAGTCACCGAATACGAATACACCGTCATCGCCGTACTCGCAGTCCGGAACTACCATCAGGAAGAATGCGGATACGAGTTTTGTGCCTGGTTTGGTCTTTAAGATCTGCAGGCATGGACGTAAGGTGTTTGCGGTAGAATGGCAGGCACCGGAAACAAGTCCGTCTGCATCTCCCATTTTAACCATCATAACGCCATAATATGTATAGTCATTCAGGATGGTCTCTCTTGCTTTCTCCGGAGTCATGCCTTTCTTTGCACGAAGCTCTACCAGCTTATCTACATAAGCCTGTGTTTTCTCGTTTTTCTCTGGATCTACAATAGTAGCTTTGGAGACATCCAGTCCCTCGCTGCCTTTCTTTACTGCCTCTTCGCTTCCGATGATGATCAGATTTGCAAGGTCCTCTTTCAGGATCTGTGCAGCAGCCTCATATGTTCTTCTGTCTTCTGACTCTGGCAGTACAATTGTTTTTTTGTCTGCTTTTGCTCTTGCTTTAATTGTGTCAATAAATCCCATGATCTTTTGACTCCTTTCGATAAATTTACTCGATATTCTCATTGTAGTACGCTTTTTGCCCTTTCGCAAGTATAAAATTCAAAACAACTGGACAAAAAATCCAAAACGGAGGAATTCTTGCATTCCTTTTCTGTTTTTGTTACGATAGGGCTATGTGATCCGCGGTTCCTCTCTGTTTGGAATCGTGCTATTTTTTTCGAAAGAAGGTACGTTTTATGACCATTACCGCAGTCATTGCAGAATATAATCCTTTTCATAACGGCCATGCTTATCAGCTGGCAAAAGCCAGGGAACTGACCGGGGCGGACTATCTTGTCGTGATTATGAGCGGCGATTTCGTCCAGCGCGGCGCACCTGCGATTCTTGACCAACATGACCGTGCGGAGCTGGCGCTTCTTGGCGGCGCGGACCTTATCTTACAGCTTCCGTGTCACTTTGCGCTCGGCAGTGCACAGCATTTCGCACGCGGGGCGGTATCGCTCCTTACTGCGCTTGGCTGTGTCGATTTTCTCTGCTTTGGCAGTGAATATGGAGACATGGCGCCGTTTCTGGAACTCGCTAATGTTCTGCTCCACGAGCCGGAGGAATACCGTGAGCTGCTCTCCGGTCTGCTTCGGAACGGACTTTCCTTCCCGACGGCGCGCGCACAGGCACTTTCCGCTTATTTTTCTGACAGCGCTTCCTTCTCTTCGCTTTCAAAAGAAGAACTTGATACCTTTTTAAAAGAACCAAACAATATTTTAGGCATTGAATATGTCCAGGCACTTCTGCTGTCACAAAGCCGCATTCGGCCGGTAACGATCCGCCGGGAGGGCAGCGGCTACCACGAAGGAGCGCTTTTCACACAGGCACTCCCTTCTGCTACAGCAATGCGGAATCTTCTTTTTTCCAATCCGCATAAGGATCCGGAACTGTCCGCGCTCGCCTCCTGCATGCCGGAAGCAGTCTATCCCGCTTTCCAGGACGCCGTCACCGCACACGGCCTGCTTTCCAGCGATGATTTCAGCCTGCTCCTCGCCGCACGGCTCCTCACGGAGACGAAGGGATCTCTCTCCTCCTGTCTCGACCTCTCGCCGGATCTTGCCAACCGCATCCTCCGCCAGCGCCACGCATGCTCCTCATTTTCAGAATTCGCCATGCAGCTTAAAACAAAGGAAATAACGTATACCCGCATCAGCCGCGCCCTGATGCATTTGCTTCTGAACCAGAAAACATTGTACCCGGCCGGCTATAACCGTGTTCTCGGTTTCCGAAAAAGTGCCGGTGCATTGTTAAAAGAGATTAGAAGACGTTCTTCTCTGCCGCTCATTGCCAAGGCAGCCGACGCCCCGCGGCTTCTTACCGGCGATGCACTTGCCGCCTTTGAGAGCGATATACAGGCCTCTCTTTTTTACGAGACTGTCCGTTCTCACAAAACAGGGACACCGTTCGTCCATGAATACACAAAAAAGCTGCTTCTGTTATAGAACCAGCTTTTTTTCCAGCAGCAGCATCATCTGCTGCTGTGGAACTGTATAGTCCTCCACAAACAGGAAAACATTTTTTGTATCTGCACTTTCTCTTGTAAAGTCAAACTGCATGAAACGCATCTCACCATTCAGTATAAAATTGATCATAACATGATGCATGATGTGTTCTGCTGTTCCCTGTGTGATTGCTTCCATCGTCATCTGCTGTTTTATCCGATTAAGATCATCTATATTGCCAGATGCATAACGCATGAGTATCTTCAAAATCAATGTACAGGATTTCTATATAATGATTTTTAAGAGCTTTTTCATATATTGCAGCCTGAACCGCTTTCTCCAACAACTGAATTCCTCCTTGTTTTCTCATGTACTATTAATGCTTCATAGCACTCCCGCTATAAATTACTTTCATCAGTAATTCCACATCAACAGGCTTAGCAACATGTTCATTCATCCCTGCTTCTTTTGCCCTTATTCTGTCCTCCGTGAACGCATTTGCTGTCATTGCAATGATCGGTATTTTCTTTGCATCCTCTCTGTCCAGAGACCTAATCATCTTTGTAGCTTCATAACCATTCATGACCGGCATCATAATGTCCATAAGAATGACATCAAATTCACCAGGTTCACTATTTCTGAACAGTTCAACAGCTTCCTGACCATCCCATGTTTTTGTCACGTCGGCTACCTTTTTTCTTTCAGGAAATCCTCTCTTAGCTGCCCGCCGTTTTCTGTTTCCATTTTAATATTTGTACTCATTTGTCTGGCACTTTCAATGGCACGGAGGAGACTTTTGGATTCCGAAGATTCATTATAATGGGTGTAGTGGAACACTGCACTTTCACATAGTTTACAATCTCCACCATTCTTTTCTCTGCTTCTGCTTTTTCTGCGTGGAAGAAATAAAACAGAGAGACTACAGCTACACAGATTCCTATCAGACCGCCGAGCAGCTGGATCCGTTTTTCTCCACCTCCAGATACTTCTGGGGATCATCCAGGTATTTTTCAATGATTTTCAGGGATGTGCCATCCAGACGCATCTCTTCCTGTGTCTGGCCCATCTGCTCACAGATTCCCCTGTCATCCTCTTTTGCAAAAGCAACGCCTATTCCGGTGATCATCAGAGGCTCTTCCAGGATACGGAAGCTTGCATCATAATCCTTCATATACTGAACAATAGATTCCTCGTGTGCTGCAACTGCATCTACATATCCTTTTCCCAGAAATGTATAGATCAGCTCCCTGTGTCCCAGGCTGATCAGATTGCCCAGCTTTGGGATTCTCTCATCCGTCCGGTTCAGAAAGATGCCTTCCGGTTTGGTTGTGGACTGAACAGCCAGGTTCTTTCCCTCCAGGTCACTCAGTTTATAGATATCACTATTCTCATTTACAGCGACCACCTGCCGGCTTGCTATATATGGTCCCGCCCAGCGGTAATCGTCAAGGCGTCCTTCCATGGAAAAGCAGCCCATGATACAGTCAATCTCTCCGCTCTCCACCAGTTCTTTTTTCTTCTCCCAGTTGATCTGGACAACCTCCACCTGATATCCCATTCTTTTGAAAGCTTCCGCAGCCAGTTCTACATCGATTCCCGTCGGTACACCATCCTCATTCAGATAATTGTATGGTGGATAGCTGTCGCTGCCGAGGGTAATAACAGGCTTTTCGGTTTTTCTTTCGTGTTATCTGTGTTTTTACACCCCGCCAGGGTGACTGCTAAAATCCCTGCAAGCAGAATGCCTGCAATCACTCTTTTTCCTTTCATTTTCTATCTATCCCTAACTATCCTTTTCGATTCTTTTATGTCCGGTTACTTTCCATTTGTCACTGTTCCGTGACCTGCGGTTCGGTACCCCCCCCGCCGGATTTTATGCTTCTAATCGTCTTTTCCAGTACCTTCATCTCAACCGGTTTTGAAACATGTGCATTCATACCGGCTGCCAGAGAATGCTGAATGTCCTCTGAGAATGCATTGGCAGTCATGGCAATGATCGGTATCGTCTTTGCCAGTTCATGGGAACTTCTGCGGATTGCCCTCGTCGCCTCATAGCCATTCATAACAGGCATCTGCACATCCATCAGGATCATGTCATAATCACCTGGAGCAGACTGCTCAAATGCCTTCAAAATCTCTTCACCATTTTCACAGATGGTACATTCCGCACCTGCTATCTTTAACAGTTCCGTCAGGATCTCTGCGTTCAACTCATTATCCTCTGCACACAGGAATTTCATTCCCTGCAGGATATTACCATCCTGCTCATCTGTTTCTTCTTGTGTCACCAGAGCAACTGTTCTATCCTCTGCAATTTTCTAGATCCATGAGAACCTCAAACAGCTTCCCTGTCCAATTCACTCTCCACATCAATGGTACCTCCCA
>ENA-OQIX01000068-OQIX01000068.1-human-gut-metagenome-genome-assembly--contig:-NODE-68-length-18054-cov-3.760361_pt1 | contig 18054 bp, 14 predicted proteins | sample MGYA00242591_ERZ504756 | MGnify/ENA primary metagenome ERZ504756 (study PRJEB26092, sample SAMD00036369) | human gut metagenome | host: Homo sapiens | study: EMG produced TPA metagenomics assembly of...
GAAAATACCCTTGAATTACCTGTTTTTGAAATCTTCCCTTCAATGCTTTATCAAGCGGGAGAATGTCAAATTTGCAGCGTGCTAAGCCTTGGTATGCCTTGTAGAGTTGTAAAAGTTAAAGAAGCTGTGGAGATTCTGAAAACTCTGCTGCGAAATCGACTGACATGGGCTACTTCTAAACAGAAGGGCATTACGAAGGCGACTCATCAGCAGATCGTAGCATATTTACAGGAACTTCCGGACAAAGACTTTGTGCAAGAACTCTCTGAACAGTGCAATTGTACCGAGGTCGATGCGCAGAAACTAATTCAAGAGTTCGTACAGGAGGCCGATGCTTATCTCTCAGCATCGGACGTCGAAGATGAAACGTTACGTCAGATTATTCTGAGAAAACCGGAATTCGAAAAACGTTGCAAAGAGCTGCTTACAAAGGAATGGGCGGAAGATAATGATGAAAAACTCCGTGAAGCGGAGAACTTTTTGCAGCAAAAAAAGGATGAAGCAGAGAAGGCAAAAACACGATTCGATCAACTTAACTCAGACTATGTGACGCTGGAACAGAAGCTGAAAGAATCGAATAATGAATTAGAAAAACGAGAGCAATTAGCAGCAGAAGTCGAACAACATGTGGCGGACAGAATTGCAAAAGCTCAAAAGGATGCAGCAGATTTTATCGCATCACAAGCATTTTTGCCACAGAGCAAAAATGTAAACGATCAAAAAGTGAGTGAAACCGCTGCATTTGTATCTGGAGAAACACAGGGAGAAAACCTTGTGGTGCTTAAAATCCTAGATGATGTAATGGAGGAGCTTGCGTATAACTTGAGGGATGCAGGTGTTCAGGAAAAATATACAAAAGCGTTGGCCGCATATCTCTGTTCGGCGTATCGACATCATATCCCGGTGTTGCTTGCAGGCCCGAATGGATTGGGAATTGCACAGGCATTTTCAATGACGTTGTTTGGAAAATCTGCCGCTATCTTATCCTGCATGGGTGAGTATTCAGAAGAGGTTTACGACGTATGTGAAGAATCGGATGATGAAGTGGTAGCAATCTTGAATCCATTCTGTGTGGGTTGGACGCAAAGGATACCGCTTTTCGTGGGAGAAATTTCCAAGTTTTGTTTTCTGATCACGCCCTATGTAGAGGATTTACAGGTGGAACCATTGGGGATGCTGAACTATCTTCTTCCATTGGCAACAGAGTTCTTTGTTGATAAAAGACCGACTGGTATGTATCCTCCAAATAAACTTGGTATGGATTTTAGTGAACTTCCGGAACAAAAAATGCGGCGGTTTAACGAAAAATTCTTGACGAAATTTGGTTCGCTTGCAAAGAGGAATCTCTGGGAAATCTTTGCAGATATGGAGTATATGCTGAAGGATGATTCAATAAAAGAAACAGCAAATAGCTATTTGTTTGGACTTCTCCCATTTGCGTGTTTTGCAGGAAAATTTGATATGCTCCTAGAACAACTTGAAAAAGATGTAGACAAGCTGCCTAAAGATTTTTATAAGATGCTTCATGATTATCTTGGTGAGGATGAATGAACAGAGAAAACGATTTAATTTCCATTATGGCGGGAAGATACCAAATTGAAAGGGGTACAACCGAACCTGTTGAACAATGGCAGATGCGTGTGATTTATAGCGTGCTGGGACAAATGGCGTATGCTTCTCTTTGGGATAAAACGGAAGATGACCAGCCGATTTCAGTGGTTCATTTCAAATCTCGCAATGAAGGATCTTCTGGAAAGCTACTGTGGAATATTCAACGGTCTTAGAAAGCTGTTTGGGTATAACTATGAAAATCTGCTGGAAGAAATCTATAACGTACAACTTGAAGGTGGAAAGATATATCATTCAGCGTATAGATTAGCTCCGGCGAGTTATTCAGCTTCAGCGGTAGACGATGTTCTTTTTGCCAGAGGTATGGCACCCGATGAACAGCAGTTTGTCAGTGGACAGGGAACATATTTACTTTCATCCGATTTTCAGGAATCAATCCCTTTGCTAGAGATGTTCCAACTGCCAGATCAAACATTAACTGAAACATGGCGGTATTTGGTTAAAACGGCAAAATGGAATCAATTTTGCCCAAATGACACTACGGAATTTTTGCGGACAGACCCGCCGTTCAAATATGGATATTGGCAACGGAAAAGCCTGTGGCACAAGAAGTGACGCTTATCAGAATGGGGATGAATGGAAATAGATTCTATTATCTGTATCAAGAAAAAGGAGGACAGGCATTTGTTAGTCAACTTCCAGTATGGATGACCGAAGATCATTTTTATCGCAGAGTATCAAATGCACTGCTTTCCGCAAAACAATCTTTACCGGCGGCAACATACCATGAGGACGGGGCGATTGTGATGTTGAGGCTACAGTATTTGCCGGCGGTGGAAGAACTAAATTTGATAAAGCTTTATAGTTGGCCGACATCCTGTATTGAATTGCCCCATGATTTCAATCGCATTTTTGCAAAAGATGTATTTTATGCTATAAAAAAGACACTTGAGGCTATTGGGTATCAATTTGTAAAGGAATGATAAAATGTCGAACGGCGCAAATTCAATTCATAAAAAGCTTCGTCATGATTTGGAAGACTACATAAAGGCACAGTACTTTGGAAAATCTCCACTTCTGCTTTCGGCGGTAGGACAACACCTGGATGATGAGGGCTTATTATATCAAAAGCCATTTATTGAGTCGTCCCCGGCGTACAAAAGCGTTAAGGATGGTATCCAAAAGGCTAAAATTCCGGACTGGATGAAAAAGTATTTTTCTGATCTTTCAGATGCAGGTGTTGGTGTGTACCCTACACCGTTTGTTCATCAGGTTCAGGCCCTTGAAAATGCCGTTCAAGGGCGAGACTTGTTCGTTTCCACAGGTACTGGTTCTGGTAAAACAGAGTGTTTTATGTGGCCGTTGATGGCAAAATTGGCGACAGAGGCAAAGGATAATCCGGATACATGGAAAATGCGAGGTGTTCGCACGATTGTTATGTATCCGATGAATGCGCTTGTTTCGGATCAGGTGAGCCGGTTGAGGAGATTGATTGGCGATCCGGAAGGAAAATTTCTAAATGTCTTTCGCTCGACCTGTGGTGAAACTGTGCGTCGGCCACAATTTGGTATGTATACTGGTCGAACGCCATATCCCGGAAACGAACCTGTAACCAGTGAGGATAGAAAACTGGAAAAAACGTTGGCACGAATGTCTTTTCCGCAGACAGATTCTGAAAAAAGCTTTTTTGAGGCACTTCGCCACGAAGGTAAAATTCCGGCAAAGATGGATATGCAAACCTTTTTAGAGGGGTTACATAATGGTCGTCATATTCCTGATGCGGAAGATGCAGAGCTGATTACTCGATTTGAAATGCAGAAATTCTGCCCGGATATTCTGATTACGAACTATTCTATGCTGGAGTATATGCTTTTACGTCCGAGGGAAGCGAAAATCTGGCAGGATACAAAAGAGTGGCTTGAAGAAAATCCATCGAACAAGTTGTTATTCGTGATAGATGAAGCCCATATGTACCGGGGGTCATCTGGCGGCGAGGTGGCACTTTTAATTCGAAGACTGTTTCATAAATTGGGAATTACAAGAGATCGGGTACAGTTTATTCTTACAACAGCCAGTATGCCAGATCGAGATCAGGAAGATAAAAATGCTGTTTATAAATTTGCACAAGAATTGACTGCGGCAGATACCACTGTGGAGTTTTGTTATTTGACGGGCGAAAAAGAACAGGCTGATACGGTTGAGCTTCGTTCGATACCATTGCAAAGTTTTCAGAGCGCAGACGCTTCTGCGTTTGAAGAAAATGAATTGGTATGTTTCCAAGCACTTAATCAGTTTTGGAGTGGAGTAGAAGGCTCTACTGCACCCTTTACAGATATGGCATCGGCGTGCCAGTGGATGTACGATAATTTAATCGCTTATCGGCCATTTCATACGCTGATTTCAAAATGTCGGGGCAATGCGGTATCGTTGGCTGAACTTGCGGCAGAAGCATTCCCAGATGTCGGAGAGGAGGAAGCTCTGAATTATGTCAGCATTCTACTGGCAATCGCACCGCTTGCCAAGAATGAAAAGGGGGCAGTTCTATTCCCAGCACGAATGCACATGCTGTTCAAGGGTATTAAGGGAGTCTATGCCTGTGCCAACGAAAACTGTCCACACTCACATACAGATGGAGCCCTTACATTGGGAGAAATCTTCTGGGCGGACGGTCATTTGACCTGTCCTCACTGTAATAGCGTTGTATATGAATTGTACAATGATCGTCGCTGTGGGGCGTTGTTTTATAAGGGGTATGTGTTAGGAAATGCACTTGAAACGCATCAGAGAACGTATCTATGGCATTATTCTGGTCAGGTTCTGGATTCACAGATGAAGGAAGTGCTATCTTTATCTGCCACCGGAGGATTATAAGATTCCAGATAAGCAGGGTAAAGAACGTAATCCGGCCGTAGTTACCTTGACATAAAGAATGGATTTATCAATTTTCGAGATGATTCAGATGACGGAAAACCCAATGTCCGGAAATTATACTATTGTAATTTTGCACAAAAAAAATCGGCCACAGATTTTAACGTTTCCAACTTGTCCGCATTGCAGGCATCAATTATCGTCCTCGCAGATCACATCTTTTAGCACAAGGGGCAATCAGTCCTTCTATAACTTGATAAAAACGCAGTTTGAGCAGCAACCTGCTGTCAGCGGAAAAGATAACGATCCGGAGCGGCTCCCCAATGAAGGGCGAAAAGTGCTCCTTTTCTCAGATAGTCGTCAACGAGCGGCCAAACTTGCTCGTGATATGTCAGACTCTTCTGACATTATGGCAGCGCGCCAGCTTTTTGCACTGGCAATTCATGACATGGAGCAGTCTGTGACGGAACGTTCCATGAATGAACTTTACGATTATTTCTGCTTGGCTGCTGGACGAAACCACGTTCAAATTTTCCATGAACCGGAACGAGAGAAGTTTCGACAGGATTGTGAAGTGGCATTAAGCAACCTTGAGCGGAGTTCTCGTCGGCATAGAGAATATACGCCGCGATTTTCGATTGTAAATGCGCCGGATCAGATGAAAAAAGATCTGCTGCGCTTATTTGCAGGTGGGTACAATACGCTTTATGATTCCGCAACCAGTTGGATTGAACCAACCGAGATGGCTTTAGTCGATAGTACAGACGAGCTTGATGAAAATGGTATTACGGTAACAGAGGACGAATTTCTTGAGATATTTAATGCATGGATGACCTCGGTTTGCGATGATGCAACTGCCTTGGGGCATACAATCTCAGATGAAATCCGATTGGAAGTTCGTCGTAGTTTTGACTTTTATGGGTTGGCAAAAGAGTGGAACTTCTCAAAGGCTGTTCAGGGAATTATGGGATGGAAAGATTCTTCTCAGGAGATGGCTGTATGGAAACGAGTACTAAAAAACAATTTTTTGGATACGGCACAGCCAGACAACGGAAGACTGTATGTTGATCTCTCGCGTGTAAGGCCGCGTTTTGATGTATCACATGCTTGGTATCGGTGTGAGCAGTGTTCGGAGATAACACCGTATCTGTTGCGTGGAAAATGCCCTAGTTGTGGCTTTACAGGTGTTCATGTTTTGAGCGATACAGAATATCAATCTCTTGATTTTTGGCGTAAACCTGTATCGGATGCACTGAGCGGAGACCGGATTCGTGTAATTGATACGGAAGAACATACGGCGCAACTTTCTCATAAAGATCAGAGAATGGATTTATGGAGCCAGACAGAACATTATGAGCTTCGCTTCCAAGACTTGATTCAGGAAGGGGAAAATCCAATCGATATTTTGAGTAGCACAACCACAATGGAAGTGGGCATTGATATTGGCTCACTAGTTGCCGTTGGCCTGCGCAATGTTCCCCCAATGAGAGAAAACTATCAACAGCGTGCTGGTCGAGCGGGTCGTCGGGGTGCCAGTTTGTCTACGATTGTTACATTCTGCGAAGATGGTCCGCATGATACGCTTTATTTCAATAATCCGGTGCCTATGTTCCGTGGAGATCCAAGACGCCCGTGGATAGACATTCAGAGTGAGAAACTGTTACAACGACATTTAAATATGATTGTGCTACAGGAGTTTCTTGCGAAGAAGTATTCCAGCCTCGATCAAATGACCGCAGTACTTTTCTGGATGAAGCATTAGATGAGTTTATAGAATATCTGCCGACCGTTGCAATCTCGCAGGGAGATTTGCTTGTGCCGGCGGGAATAAAAGTAGATATGGAGGATTTTCGTAAAGAATTGATAACAAGCCTGAAGTTACTGCAGGAGAAGAGAAATACGCATCCAGAACAATTCGGTGCATTGCCAAATGTTCCGCCTGATAAGCAAAAAACACTGCTTGATGCTCTTTATGAGGAAGGTATCATACCGACTTATTCTTTCCCGAAGAATGTTGTTAGTACCTATATTACAGACATGAGCGGAAAGTTGCGCTATGAGGTGGACCGGGGTCTGGACGTTGCGATCAGTGAATATGCACCGGGACGCTCCATAGTTGTTGATAAGCAAACCTATCAAATCGGTGGACTCTTCAGCCCTGGAAGTGACCGTGTGTATGGTCAGGCGACTACTCCTGCACGGGCGTATATGGACGATGCAAATTATCTGAAGCCTATCCTGACCTGCCCAGAGTGTGGGTGGTTTGGACTTGCGGATGAACGCCCAGATGTTTGTCCTTTCTGTGGAAATCGTGCATTAGAGGAAGGACGACAAATGCTTCGGCCATGGGGATTTGCACCTAAAAATGCAGAAGCAGTTCCGGATGCTCAGCTGGACGAGGAATATTCATCGGTTCAGCCTCCGCTTTATTCTACGCTTCCAGATGCGGAGGACATTCAAGCAATTCCCGGTTGCCAAAACATCCGAATGGCATCTCGCACGAATCAACGAATTATTATGGTGAATCAAGGGGCGAACAATAAGGGCTTTATGGTATGTCCTGATTGCGGTGCGGCGATGCCCGGGGATGATGGAAAGGTATTGAATGGAGTGCAGCGCCCATACAAGTCGAAATATGCAAGAGCGAAATGCAATCATGGTAACGCTAGAAATGTCAATATTGGCTATGATTTTATTACGGACATGCTGGTTTTGGAAATCAAACTTGATGAGCAGAAAATGGATATTCATCGAACAGACAATCCATGGCTGACAAGGGCTGCACAATCACTGGCTGAAGCCTTCCGTTTGGCGGCAAGCAAGGAACTTGATGTTGAGTTCACGGAACTTGTAACGGGATATCGAATCCGTACAAATGCTGCAGGAGCATTTGTCGATGTTTATCTGTACGATAGCTTGTCCAGTGGTGCCGGATACGCAGTCAGTGTGGCGGATAATATTGAAAAATTGCTGAAACAGATTCGGGAACTGCTTGTCTCTTGTGACTGCGGAAGCGCTTGTCATAGGTGCCTTAAGCATTATCGAAATCAATATGTTCACGGTCTGCTTGACAGATTTGCAGCACTGGAACTCCTTGAATGGGGGACTTCAGGAAAGCTGGCAGAATCATTGAGCGTTGAAGAACAACACCGGCTCCTGCTCCCGCTGGAGTCGATTTTGAGAGTGTCTGGATATACGCTTGTTGCTTTAGACGATGGCATATTAGTAAAACGTAAAGGAGGAAGGGAGAAAAAACTTGTAGTTTATCCTGCCATGTGGAAAGAACCGCAGCAGGAAGATACAGTGTATGTGAGCGATGCATATATAAAGTATGCAAAGCCATATGCCGTGCAAAAAATTCTGAATTTTTAATGAAAAAGCCATAATTCGTGAAAGTACTGTACTTTCTACGAATTATGGCTTTTATACAGAAATGAATGGGCGACAAATTACTGAACCACAGAATCAAATAAACCTATTAAAGATACAACATCTAAATAATATTGCTTTATGTCAAGAAATGTCGCAGATGGTTGCCGCCCATGAGCAAACTGGTGACGGTTAGCTACAAGTGAATTTGATGCAGAAATTAGTCTTTGTCCATCTGTGGTTTGAACAGTTACAAGATTAGAAAAAGTTGAACTCCATTGGGGATCAAATTTCTTTAAAAGACTTTTCATGTTATCATATTTGGCACTATTGGAACCTTGGCGTATTGTGGAATCTAAATATGTGTCAAGGCGAGGATTACCCAGTTGTGAGAAATGGTCAGCAACAATTGAGCGGTATACAAACTCTACCGTTCCACAAGCACGAATAAGTGCATAATTGGTTAAATAGCAACGTGCTTTATCTAGGGCAGGAAGATCATTGATTCTTGATTCAATGTCATTTAGTTCATCAGTACATTCAGATAACAAATCTTGAAGTTCCTGTTTCATTCTAAAACAACTCCAAATAAAGTGTGGCCAGCAATGGAAATTCGCCTTTTGATGTTTTCAATATCTGTTGTACGTTTACTAATAGATTCTTTGAAACGACTGTCGGCCAAAAGAGAAAGATGAGTTTCTAAAGATACATTTGGAAGGGTGTTTTTTTGAGAAATCGAGAAATAAGCAGATACCATAAGTGAATCAAAAATAGCAGGGTGGAATTTCTTGGAAAACTTTCCGTTAGAGTAATTTTTAAATGCATTTTCTCCAACAGAATTATAGATTGCTTGGATTGTAGCAGTAAATTGACTGCGGTAGAAATCGATATCCTCCGGGGAATCGTTCCTGTGAAGATCCATAAAGTGGTTTAGTGCTTTTTTTAAAGAGATTTGGTTGCTTGTGCTTTTTAATATGTCATCACTTTTCATTATAAAAAAACGAAGAATATACTCAATATCTCGCATTCGGGAATCAACCTGAGCAGAACCAAAGAGTTTTCGCCAGGTGAAGTTCTCGTTTAGTTCAAAAAGGAGTGTATTAAATGAACCTTGATAAACACAGTTTCGAATTTCTTGCGGAGTAAGAGAACGACCACTTGTATTTATACGTTCGAAAATTTGATAAAGACTAGTATCATCGTTTTCTGGCTTTTTCTGCTCAAAGATGATTGCATGGATGGTGGTACTTTTGATTTTTCTTTGATCATCAGTTGATAACTCGGCAAAAGCTTTGTTTCGCCAGCGAAGATTGATTCTATCAGAATTAGCAAGTTTAAAAACTTTATTGTCCGTTGTAAAAATACCGCGTATATAGTCATACACAGTCATAATGCGTTGGTAACCATCAACAATAAGTTTTTGACTCCCGGATTGAGCGAGAAAAATACTGGGAACAGGAAGACCGAGTAGGATAGACTCTATAAAACGACTGGCTTCAATTTTGTCCCATACATACTTTCTTTGGAGTTCGGGCTTAACGAGCTCATTATCATTATACATAGATACGAGTTCACGAAAAGACAAATCGGCACCCCAAGATGAAATATTAAAAAGAGAATCATCCGAATAATCGTCTTCCATCTCAGATTTAATAACTTCAATATGATCTTTTTTCAGAAATGGCCATCGTACGCACTCCTTTATAAGTGATAAAAGAATTATCGCAAATATGATTAGATGATTTTGTAGAATTTTAATGCATCTCGAATTGCTGTTTCTTTTTCCGAAGGACATCTGGGTTGGCGATTATAATTGGATTTAGGCTTGTTATAATTTTCTCTCTTTTTTATACCACATTTTTCTTTCACCTGTGCAATATAGAGATTGGATACCTTCAACTGATGGTGTTCCCACACATAATCCCGAATCTCATTGTAGGTCGCCTTGCTTTCCGCAGCAGTCACATCCAGTTCCTCCATGTTAACGTCCACTTCGATGTGTCGCTCGACATTGAGTTTGGTCAAAAGGAGGACCGCTTCGCAATGTGTCGTCGCTAGAATCGGAACACATGGATTCAGCCTCGTTAGAAGCATGGGAACACAAAACAGCAGGGGAGTGGTTCTCCTTGCTATTCTTGCGAAGCGGCTTGAAATTCTTGCCGTCCACGCTGTTCTTGAACCCGGTCTTGTAGACAAAGACAATCATGTAGGGGTCTTTGTTCCCATCACTATCATAACCGCCCACGATTACTTTTTCAACTATACTTTCAAAAATATGTCGGTCAAAGGTGTCCAGAACCTCATTCTGTTCAAGGGTCTGCCGGAACGTGGCAACACGCTTGCGCATTGTAGATTCGGTTTCGGCTGCATCTTGCAGGCTTTCACACTCTTTCTGCAACTGCTCAATCTGGCTGGACAGGTCCAAATACTTTCGGTCGTAGGTCTCCTTGTCGATGGTATCTTCAAGACGCATATCAACCAGCTTGTTTTTCTTGACTTCCAGAGAGTGAATATCTCTTTCGGCTTTCGCCAGACGCTTGCCCGCGTTGACTTTCAGAAAGAGCTTCTTTCTGTCCGTTTCATAAACTCGTCCAGAACATCCTTGTTATTCTGGCACAAGAGGCGATAAGATTCTACAAAAGCCCGCTCAATCGTTCTTTCGTCAACGCCCTTGCTCTCCGGGCAGAACTTTTTTTCCTTTTTGGTGGAAACAACACATTGCCAGATAGCTTTATTATACTGTGAACTGCTATGCCAACTCCTCCTTGTCAGGGTGCCACCACAGAAACCACATTCTATCATGCAGCTAAAAGCGTATTTCCGGCTGAACTTTTCACGTTTGCCGTCCACGTTAAGGCTGCGGGGCTTTGCACGCCGCCGCAAAATTTCCTGTGCGGCTTCAAAGACTTCTTCCGAAATAATGGGCTCGTGGTGCTCACGAATATAAAATTGATCTTCCTCGCCGAAGTTGTACAGACGCCGTTTTGAAATAGGGTCAACGGTAAATGTCTTTCCTAACAAAATGTCGCCTTTGTATTTTTCGTTTTTGATAATGCCGATTACGGTACTGTCTGCCCATTTGGAACTGCCGCGTTTGGTTTTATAGCCTAAGTTTTCAAGTTCTTTGGCAATAACCGAACCACCGGCACCCTCCGTGTATCGCTGAAAAATGTAACGGACAACAGCCGCTTCTTCTTCGTTGATGGTGATGGTTTTGTCCGCTGGATTGTAGTCATAACCTAAACAGCCCTGAAACCCGACCAGCTCACCGCGCTGCATCTTCATCTTCAAGCCCTTTTTGACATTTGCAGAAATATTTTCGACTTCTTGCTGTGCAACAGAGCTTAAAATTACAAGGAGCAGTTCACCGTCCATAGTAAGGGTGTTGATGTTTTCTTCCTCAAAAAACACAGCCACGCCTTTATCTTTGAGCATCCGAACATATTTCAGAGTGTCAAGCGTATTTCGGGCAAAACGCGAAATGGATTTGGTAATCACCATATCCACGTCACCGTTCATACAGTCGTTGATTAAACGCTGGAAATCCTCGCGCTTTTTTACCTGCGTACCCGTGATAGCTTCATCAGCATAGATGCCGGCCAAAGACCATTCCGGCTTACTTTTTATAAGTTCGGTATAGTATTTGACCTGCGATTTGTAGCTGTTCAGCTGATCTTCGGTATCGGTGCTGACACGACAATAGGCGGCTACGCGCAGCCTTTTTTCAAAGTTCGTACGCGCTCGTGGAGAGAGCGTGTTGCGCGCTTTAATGACTTCAACGTCTTTCATGCTTGACCTCCTTGTTAAATGTGTTCCTTTCATTGCGTTAATCATAACGCCAATGCGACACAAAATCAAGAGGATAGTTCGGAAACCACACGATAATCTTTCATTAAGCGCTGTTTGATAAGGGAATACTCTCTATCGGTTATGAGCTTTCTTTCCAACAGCTGCTTCAAAAAAGCAAGCTGAATGCTATAACGTATCAAATTTTGTTCTTTCAAAAATATCCCCCTTTCACAAAATAAAAAATGAGCCAACGGACGGCTGCTGGCAGCAACCCACGGGAATCTCACCCCTGCATTCCTCATGCAGCCCTACTCATTGCCTGCGACGCTCTGAACGCTCGGACCTTGACGGTAAGGGAGTATCAGCCTGTCTGTATGTCATGGCCCGCAAGCAGCCGCGCTTGCATTGCGGCGGGGTGGTGATCGCTCCACTTTTCAAAGAAAAGCATCGTGGCGCACCCGCCGTCCGGCTCGATACAGACAGCAACGTATCCGTTTGCCCTATAATGCACCGCCATTGTCCTGCGGGCATATTTTTCAAGGTGCAGTCCCGAAACGTGGAAAGGGTCAGACCGTTTCGGCTTTGGTTACAATAGAAGAAATCAGTTTGATTTCCAGATGGCGTTTCATGTACTCGTCTATGCACACATGAGGCTGACCGTGCTTGTCATAGAAAATGCCTGTACAGAGCTTGATGATATAGCCTCTGTAATGTCGCAAAACCTGTTCAACTGCATCGGGGTCCCCAGCGCAGGCAGAGCGAATCACCGAGAGCGGTAAAAACTCTCTGCTCGTGTGTTCATAGGAATTCATTTACGCCTAACCTCCCTCCGGCAAGTGCGCCTTTAGTCTTTTTTTGCAGCTCGTTCAGCGTTTTTGTCCGGTGGCGCTGTACAGCACTCCGGGACATTCCCATGAGGTCGCCAATCTTGCCATCGCCCAGTTCCAGAACGCAAAACAGAATCAGAATGCTTTGTTCTTGCTTTGGCAGAGCGGCAAACGCATTGGCAACAAGTTCATTGTCGATGTGCAGATCACAGCCGTAGGATGAAAATACAAATTCTTCACTTGGATAATGGTCTACACTCGTGAGCTGCCCCAGTTCTTCCAACGAAAGAACGCTGAATGACTTTTCACGGTCAAGCAGACGTTTCTTATTTCGGTGATAGTTCCGGGCCTCATTTCGCAGCACCGCTTTGCAGAACGCATCGAATCGGTACTGTTCGCCATCGTTGCGAGGGATAGCTTCCATCTTCTCACCCCCTTTCCGTGGGGATGTCGGGTGGATTTTTCCCTTTCCGCTAATATGACACCTGAAACACCCGATTCTGCCCGTTTTTTTGAAAATTTCCAAAAATATTTTTGAAACAGGCAGCTTTTCAGGCGGCAATAGAAAAGCCCAGCAGACCGAAAACGGCCAACCGGGCATAATGAAAGCACGAAACGCGCAGTAGCTACATCGTATAGTACATAGTAAAAGCCCTGCTGACCCTGTGCGGGAGCAAGGCTTTTTTTGACAGTTCAAAACTGGGCGGCTGATAGAATATCAAGTACATGACGGCATCCTCCTAGTGGCCGCCATACGGATGATGAAACGCTTTGATAAGCAAAAAGAACCGGCGGCCTTGAGTTACTCAAAAGCCGCCGGTTCAAAATGGGCGCGCGGATATGTCTGCTATACGACGGCTTTTTTCTTTTGCCGTCGTGCGGCAGCTTGCTAACAGGCTATTTCTCTTTATGAGGATTATTATAAAATCCAAATGTTACACAAATGTCCGAGGTGCCTTTGATTTCGACAGAAAAACAGGCTGAATTGTTACAAAGCTCGGACATTTCAAAAATTTTTTGAGAAATGGCGAAAAAAAGCGGGGCAGCACACGCCGCCCCGCCGATCCCATACGGTTATTCCATCGCCCGCATTTGTTCGATCAGGGATTGCTTTTTCTGTCTGCGGATTGTCCATACAGACAAGATCAGTTCCATTCCGAACAATACCAGAATGAACAGTCCCATTTCCAAAACCGGGAATTTGTAAGGCACTACATTTCCGGCAAAAGCTCCTATACTCATTTTTCTGCAAGCAAAGATGGAAGCCGGAAGCCCAACGATCAGCGTCGCCAATGTTGCAAAGAGCGCATAGCACAGCCCCTCACAGATGTTCATTTCACATAGCTGTTTTTGTGTTAGGCCGATAGAACGCAGAATACTGTTTTCCTGCTTTCGGGCTATCTGGTTAGAGAGTGTCGTATTGATAAGGTTGATAACGCCAAAGAGAAATACCAACCATGAAAGTATCTCCATACTGCCAAACGCAAAAGAATTTGTCATTTCTTCATATTCAATCACTGTATTGATTTCATCTAAGGCAATATTACTATGGCTGGCAACAATATTTTTCAATTCAGCTCCCACATAGTCCGTTTTTTTCGGATCGTTTACAATGCTCCATGAATAGTCGAAAGAAGCGATTTCCGGGTGCAGTTCATGGAACAATGCTTCTGGTGCGAAAAAGAGTACTCCATCGAGGGCCAGTTTTCCATGCCCGGAAGGCGTCTTGTTGGAATCAAACAATCCTGATACAGTGACGGAAACAGGCGGTTGCCCCTCTCCAAAATAAAAGTCAACTGTTGAACCAACACCCATATCCTCATTCTGCTTTAGCACATTATAGTCAATTACAATACTACGGGAATCTTTTGGCATCGTTCCTGCTGTCAGAGCCGCTTCAACTGTTGCATAATTCTGGTCGGTCAGCATATCACACATACCACCGCTTTGGTAAATGTCCGTCTTAAGGGTTGCATAGAGAGATTGTCTGCTTGGAATTATATCTGTAACACCATCAATAGATAAGATTTCCTGTTTTAATTCTTCATTCAACGGATTTCCCGCTGCCATAACCTTTTCTTCTGTCATTTCAGAATCCAAATAAATTTTATAGTCGCCGTCCGGGAAAAACCGTCTTGCAAGCGCCTCTGGAGAACGCAGCAAAACAATGGAGGATACCACAAGCAGAATAATTCCGCCCAAACTCAATGAGGCTACAATAGCAACGGTCTTTTTTCGGTCACGCTTAAAATTCGCAATTCCCATTGAAACAGGATTGAGCTTGATATTCTTTTTTCGGCTTCGGATGTCCTTTTGTGCCGGGGTAAAACGGACGGCTTCAATCGGGGAAATCCCTGCCGCAATTTTTATCGGCTTACGGATGGAAACAGATACCATGATCCAACTGCTTATGAGTGTCAAAATAATCGTTGCCACATAGGAAACAGCATTAAATCCCTTGGGAAACAAAAGAAAACCGCCGCATACGCCCAGCACTGTACCAATCAAAATTCCGATACTGCCAAGTTTGCGTCCCTCCCGCTTTACAATCCGCTTGATTTGCTTTGGCGTTGCACCAATCGTCCGAAGCTGCCCGTAGCTCTTGATTTTGTCATTGATGGAGATACGGAAGATACTCTGGATCACAATGTAGCCGCCAATCAGAACAATGGCAATCACGCCAGCCATCAGTGCAAGATCAAAGGATTTAGAGACATAAGCAAAATATTTGCTGTTCATTTTGGGCATAGGAAGCTGATATTCCTCTGTAATCTCCCTGCAATAAGAGGTCATCAGTTCTTCGTCCAACTTGACTCCGTTTTTGAAATGAGCATAGGCGCGATAGCCAGCCGGATCAAACCTATTCCATTCGGTCAGTGCAGCTTTGGAAAGAATGATCGCGCAGGTATTTGCTTCTTTCTCATTTACGCTGTCCATAATGCCAGTAACGACATAATCACCATGAAAACTTTCGGTATCTAAGGTCACAGTGTCCCCGATTTTAGCGTTATTTCCATAGGTGGAAAGAAAGTATTCGCTTACGACAACTTCATTTGCCTTTTCAGGAACCCGACCCTCTAACAGATTCATTTGTGCCTTGGCAATCTCCATCATTTGCGCGTCGCAATACACATAGGACGCATGATAGCCCTGTTCCGAAAGTTCCTCACCCAGCATATAGTAGCCGCCTACACGCTCAAACTCCGGCACTCCTTTTAAGTTTTCAATATCGTTTTCCTCTACACCTCGCCAGACCGCCTCATAAGTATCGAGAACCTGATTGCGCTGCATTTGTGTCAGGGAAGTAGACACTATTCCTGTAAAGCAGATCAGAAACGCCGCCAGCGCAACGGCAATCACCACCATCAGATTCCGGCGCTTCTCGCTTTGCAAACTTTTCTTTGCCAGCTTCTTTGTAATGGCGCTGGTATCATTCTCAAAAGGCCATGTCATAGCCTGCCACCTCCTTATTCCACAATCTTTCCGTCCTCAATGCGGACAATCCGATCTGCAAGGCGGGCAATGTCGTTATTGTGGGTAATCATCACAACAGTTTGCCGGAACTCTGCACTGGTGCGCTTGATAAGCCCCAGCACCTCGGCGCTGGTCTTGCTGTCAAGGTTGCCGGTCGGCTCGTCGGCCAGCACAATAGCCGGTTTGGTAATCAAGGCGCGTGCGATAGCCACACGCTGCTGCTGTCCGCCGGAAAGATTGTTCGGCATGTTTTTCAGTTTATCTTCCAGCCCCAGCAGGTGAACGATCTCGTCCAAAAACTTCTGATCCACCGTGTCCCCGTCCAGCTCCACCGGCAGGACGATGTTCTCATACACATTCAGGATCGGAATAAGGTTATAGTTCTGGAAGATAAAGCCGATGTTGCGGCGGCGAAAGATGGTAAGCTGTTCGTCGTTCATCTTCGACAGTTCTTTGTCCCGGACAATCACATTGCCAGAAGTAGGGGTGTCCAGCCCGCCCATCATGTGAAGCAGGGTAGACTTGCCGCTGCCGGAGGTTCCCACAACGGCCACAAATTCGCCGTCCTCCACGGAGAAGTTCACACCGTCAAGGGCGCGGGTGATGTTCGGCTCTGTGCCGTAATACTTTTTCAGGTCGATAGTCTGTAAAATGCTCATAAAATTCAATCCTTTTTTTGTTTGTTGTAAATGCGGAACGCTGCTGCGCCGGTGGCCGCCAACTGCACCAGAATCAGCACAGCGAACAGGCCGAAGCTCTCATAGTAGAACAGTTCATCCCAAAATAGGAGAACATCACAGAGAGCAGTCAAGGCAACCGTCCAGCGGATGTGCCGGGCCAGCCATTGCCGGAACACCAGCACAAGGGCAACGGGCGGGACGATCAGCAGCGCCAGATTCAAAATCAATGTCGGGGTCAGTTCCATTGCGTCGCCTCCTCACTTTTGTTGATAAGGGTATTGTAAAACCCAAATGTCCGCGAAATGTTACAGCGGCCAAAAAATTTCATTGAAAATCGGGGTGAAATGTTACAACGCTCGGACATTTCAAAAAATTCACGGCGGACAGCCGGAAATGGTCGTCCGCCGAATCATACTACACAATCTTTTAGATAGATTGATTGTGAAATAATTTCAATCCAATCACCACATCTATCATAAGTTCCACAATGAGAATTATACTAATGGCAACATTAAAATTACATAGGTTATATAATCCGATATAGATTTCACAAGTAAGAAATACAACTTGCAGACACAAATTTAAGTATGTCACTAAATGCTCGTTAGTTCTATTCCACAATCTAAACAGGAACATTGTAAAAATAGGTTTTCCCGTAAAAGCAAAAAGCACTGACAATACCGGCACCAAAAATACATAGTAAGAATCTACTGCATTGCTGGGGGATGTACCTACCCATTGAATTGCTATTTTATCAGGAACAACGAAAAATAAAACAATAGATAAAATAACATTGATTATTAAGATGATTGTTGTTGCTTTGCAAAAATTGATTTTTTTCATGGTGTTTTCTCCTGTTATAAGTGTGCTTTATTTAGTCGGCAACATAATGGAAAATTCCGAACCCTTGCCCGGCTCCGAAACCACTTTGATATAGCCGCCCTGCCGTGTTACGATCTCGCGGGCCAGATACAGGCCAATGCCCACGCCCTGCTGTTCGTGTACTTCTTCCTCACGATAGAAGCGCCGGAAGATGGCGGCCTGATTGCTTTCGGAAATGCCCTTGCCGGTGTCGGCTACTTTGATTTCCACATACATTTCCCACAGCACCACCGACACAGCGATTTTCCCGCCTGCCGGGGTGTACTTCACCGCATTGTCCAGCAGGTTAAAGAGGGCTTCCGATGTCCACTTGCTGTCATGGGAAACGGTCAAATCCTCCGGGCAGTCCACGGACACGGCGATTTCCTTTTTCTCCGCCGCATACACGATCCCACTCATGGCCTGCGCCACAGTATCAAAAAGACGGCCCAGCTTCTTATCCAACTGGATCACGCCTGTTTCCAGTCGGGAGGTTTTCACAAGGGCCTGAAAGAGAAAGTCCAGCTTATCCGTCTGGCTGCGGATTCCCCGGATAAAGTCGGTGCGCTCCGCCTCGGTCATGGGCTTTTCCAGCAGGGTGTCCGTCGCCATTTTCA
>ENA-OQIX01000069-OQIX01000069.1-human-gut-metagenome-genome-assembly--contig:-NODE-69-length-18054-cov-2.198360_pt1 | contig 18054 bp, 21 predicted proteins | sample MGYA00242591_ERZ504756 | MGnify/ENA primary metagenome ERZ504756 (study PRJEB26092, sample SAMD00036369) | human gut metagenome | host: Homo sapiens | study: EMG produced TPA metagenomics assembly of...
GCGAATAAACTAATTCTATAGAAATTATTTTCGTTGTATACCCAACGATCGACCAAACATGCAACTCGGAGAGGACACTACCCACCATGTCGATCGACCCTAGAACTCCCGTCAAACGAAGCCGTCTTTCAAGAAAGCTGTACAGTCTCGTGGACGACCCTACGGAACCCGGGCCCGCCGTTCGTTCCACTCCCCGACCGGCCGACCCGGAACAAAAGCTGTTATTCGCCGTAGGGAAGGTGGTGGGAGGCTCCACCCCCAGACCACCTTTTTCTGGCTGGTGGCCGGTGCACAGCGTCTGGCCCTGCGGCAGGCAGAGCTGACACGCTACAACGGCGGCACCCTGCCCGGCAATGTCCGCTTCTGTGATTGCGAAAAGCTGGCCGCCGCCACCCCGGAGCAGTGGGTGCGGCTGGGGGAGCAGAAACCCGGCTGCATCGTGCTGGACTGCTACCATGAGTTGAGCGCCGTGTGCTGGGCACAGTCGGTGCAGAAGCTGCTGCGGATGTGCCCCCAGGCAAAGGTGTTGGGGCTGGGTGTGCCCAACGGTGCCCCCGTCTGCGCCGCCGCGCAGGAGCTGTTTGCCGACTGCATCGTCTCCCACATGACTGTGGCCGAGGCCATGGCCGCCGGGACCATGCCGGTGCCCTCGGCCTATGCAGCCCTGCTCTGGCCTCAGGAGGAGGAGCTGACCACCCTGCGCGCCCGGATCAAAAACCTGTGTATGCCCAAGGGCGACACCTCCCTGCGCGTTCAATATGAAGAGCTGAGCTGGTCTCTGCGTCAGGTGGAAAACCTGACCGTTCTGCTGCCCCGCCTGCTCAGCGATACCAGCGGCCATTATCTGGTCCTGTTTGAATCCGCCGCCTATCAGGAAAAGCTGGGCACGGAGCTGGAACAGCTGCTGCGCACTGTGGACCCTGCCGTCCGCTTTTACGCTGCAGATCACGCCTGCTTTGCGGATTCTGCCGCCGTGGAGACCTTCCTCTCCGATACAGCCCCCGGCCCCAAGGTCCTGCTCTGCGTCAACGCGCCGGGAGTCCAGCAGCCGCTGAGGGGCTGGCCGGGGTCATTCTGGTGCGCCAGTCCAGCCTGATGTCCACCTTCAAGCAGATGCTCTGCCGCGCGCTGGTGGCTGCAGGCAGCCGCAGCGTGCCGGTGTTTGACCTTGTGGCACAGTTCGAGGGGCTGGGCAACGGCCGTACCCTGCAGCGTGACTGCACCGAGGCCATGACCAAGGCCGGCAGCAAAACGCCGGGCTTCCGGCAGGAGCGCCCCATGCAGCAGACCTACCGCCTGTATGGCAAGCTGCGCCGGGAGATGGAGGCCCGCTGGGAGGTGCTGTGTCAGGCTGCCGCCGATGCCGCTGCCAAAGAGGGCACCCTGGAGCTGCCCCGGAGCTATACCATCCACAGCGGCGTGCCTGTGGGCAAGTGGCTCGAGCTCCAGCGGCAGGTACAGGCCGGGCAGCGCCCGGGCCGCCTGACAGCGGAGCAGGCCGCCAAGCTGGAAAAACTGGGCATCCGCTGGAACCACCGGCTGGAAGCTGCCTGGGAAAAGGGCTTTGCCTCCGCGCAGAAATACCGCACCGAGCACGGTGACCTTCTGGTGCCGGTGCGCTACCGCGATAAAAATGATTTTGCACTGGGCGAATGGATCGTCTACAACCGCCAGCGCTATCTGGGCGGCAACCTGACCCAGAACCGCATCGAGCGGCTGGAAGCCATCGGCATGGTGTGGAGCACCTCCAACGATCTGTGGGAGCAGAACTATGCCGCCGCCACCCAGTATTATCTGGAACACGGCGATCTGGAAGTGCCCATCAAGTACGAAACGCCCTCCGGCTTCGGTCTGGGGGTCTGGCTGGGGGCCCAGCGCGCCGCTCACAAGGCAGGCGAGCTGCCTCAGGAACAGGTGGAGCGGCTGGACGCTCTGGGCATGGACTGGACCAACCGCAACGACCGCAAGTGGATGTCCCTGTACGATGTTGCCGCCGCCTACTACCATGAGCACGGCAACCTGAACGTCCCCTCGGAGTATGTCACGCCGGACGGAGTACTGCTGGGCAAGTGGGTGGCGCGCCAGCGTTATGCCTACCTGAACCCGGACCGCTCCAGCGCCCGGGTCACCCCTGAGCGCAAGGCCCTGCTGGACAAGCTGGGCATGGTGTGGGAAAAGTACGACCCCTGGCAGGAGCGCTATGATCTGGCTCTGGCCTACAAGACAGAGCACGGCGATCTGGAGATTCCCTCTGTCTACAAGACCGCCGACGGCGTTTGGCTGGGCAGCTGGGTCAGCCGCCAGCGGCAGACCCTGAACTCCGGCAGCAGCGCCCTGAGCAGTGAGCGCCGCAAGCTGCTGCGCACCCTGTTCAAGGGCGAGCGCCGCCCCAGTGATCCCGCTGCTGACCACGGCACCGTGCGCGAGGCCAACTGGGAGCGGAACTTCCGCAGTGCCGCCCGTTACGCCCGCAAATACAAACACCTGCTGGTCCCCGCCAGCTATGTGGACAGCGATGGTGTCCGGCTGGGCGTGTGGATCTCCAACCTGCGTGCAGCCCGCAAGAACCGCCCGGATTCCTATCAGGTCACGCCCGCCCACATCAAAAAGCTGAACAGCATTGGCATGGTGTGGGATGCCCGGGATGCCAAGTGGGGAACCGCCTATCAGCAGGCCAAAGCCTACTACAAGGCCCACGGCAACCTCCACGCCGCCGCCAACTACAAATCCGACGAAACCGGCTTCTGCCTGGGCGACTGGCTCCGCCGGATGCGGGAGTGGGATACCACCCACGACCCCAAGCTCACCCCTGAGCGCCGCGCAATGCTGGATAAGATTGGGATGGAGTGGAGCGAATAAGAGAAAAGAGCCACCGGTTTTTGCCGGTGGCTTTTCTGATGCAGATTACAGCTGATCCAGCTCCTGCTGCAACTGGGCCAGCGCATTGCGGATGGGCAGATGCTGGGGGCAGGCCGCCTCGCACTTACCGCAGCGGACGCAGTGGCTGGCCTTTTCGGCATCGGGAAAGTGGGCTTCCCACTGGTGCTTGATGGCCTCGGGCTGGCCGAACATCCCCAGCTTGTTCCAGATGCTGAAGTTGTCCGGGATGTCCACCCCCATGGGGCAGGGCATACAGTACCGGCAGCCGGTGCAGCCGATCTTGATACGGCTGTGCAGGAAGGCGGCGGTCTGCTCCACCGCGGCGGTCTCTGCAGCGGTCAGCGGCTCAAAGCGGGCAAAGGTGGCCAGATTATCCGTGAGCTGGTCCTCGGCGCTCATGCCTGAGAGGATGACATGGACGTTCCGGTGGCTGCCCACCCAGCGCAGGGCCCAGGAGGCATCCGAGGCCTCGGGCTGCAGGGCCTTGAGGGGTGCTTCGGCCTCCGGGGGCAGGTTGGCCAGTGTGCCGCCCTTGATGGGCTCCATGATGATGAGGGGGATGTTCAGCTCCTCGGTCAGCTGATAGCCGCGGTCACCCGAGATCTCCTCGGCACGGTCATCGGTGTCCAGATAGTTATACTGCAGCTGGCAGAAATCCCAGGGCTGATCCCGCAGGATGTGCTCAAGGCCCGCCGCGTTGTCGTGGCAGGAGAAACCGAAGCTGCGGATGCGGCCCAGCTTTTTCTGCTCCCACAGCCAGTCCACGATGCCCATTTCCTTGGCCCGGTCGTACCGGGCGGCGTACAGGGAGTGCAGCAGGTAGAAGTCGATGTACTCCACGCCCAGCCGCCGGAGCTGCTCTTCAAAGATATGCTGGGCCTCCTCCAGGCTCCCGCACTGCCACAGCGGCATCTTGGTGGCCAGATAAAAGCTCTCCCGGGGCCACTTTGCAATGACCCTGCCCACAAAGGGCTCGCTCTGGCCGCCGTGGTAGGGGTAAGCGGTGTCAAAATAGTTCACGCCTGCATCCCGCGCGGCGTTCAGCAGCGCTTCGGCCCGGGGCTCGTCAATGGCTCCCTCCGGTGTGGTGGGGAACCGCATACAGCCATAGCCCAGCAGGGAGGTGCGGATGCTCTCCCCTGCGCCGTTCTGCTTTTTCCATGCTCTGTATTCCATCTCTTTTGTGCAGCTGGCTGCCGTGTTCCAGCCGCTCCTCCTTTTGTCCCCAGTATACCGGAAAAATCCCGCGCTGACAAGAAAGATGTTCCGCTTCTTGTTCTGCCGCCGGAAATATGGTATACTTATAATCCAAATTTTATCATGTTATCAACTAAATCAGATAGCGCTAAGGAGTATCATGGAACCTTTCAACACCCCTTTGAAGATCAGGGAGATCTCCCTGCCCCACCGGGCAGTGTTTGGCCCCATGGCGGGCTTTACCGATGCCCCGGCCCGGCGGCTGATGGCTCAGCACGGAGCCGGTTTTACCGTCAGTGAGATGGTGTCCAGCCGGGCGCTGGTATACGGCGACCACAAAACCGTCAGCCTGCTCAAGGCCGAGCCCAACGGTGCCCCCTACGGCGTTGCAGATCTTTGGCGAAGTACCCGAGATCATGGGGCAGGCCGCTGCCGCCGTGGAACAGTACGCGTTCGATTTTCTGGGACATCAACATGGGCTGCCCGGCCCCCAAGATCGTCTCGGGCGGGGCGGGCAGCAAGCTGATGCTTGACCCCGACCGCTGCGGCCGCATTGTGGAGGAAGTGGTCAAAAACACCTCCCGCCCCGTCACCGTGAAGATGCGCAAGGGCTGGGACGCGGAGCACGTCACGGCCGTGGAATGCGCCAAAGCCTGCGAGCAGGCGGGCGCGGTGCTCATCGCCGTCCACGCCCGCACCCGGGAACAGATGTACACCCCGGGCATCGACCCGTCCATCATTGCGGCGGTGAAGGATGCCGTCCACATTCCCGTGCTGGGCAACGGCGATATCCGCACCGCCGAGGATGCTGTGCGGATGGTGGAGGAGACCGGCTGCGACGGCGTGATGATCGCCCGGGCCGCTCTGGGCACCCCTGGCTCTTTGAGCGGGTGAACGCCGCGCTGGAGGGCCTGCCCGCCCCCAAGGAGCCGAACCTGCAGGCCCGGATGAACGCCCTGCGCCGGCAGGTGGAGGAGATGGTGGAGCAGAAGGGCGAGTTCGTTGCCATGCCCCAGGCCCGGGCCCAGACCATGCACTACATGAAGGGCCTGAAGGGGGCCGCCAGCCTGCGGCGCTACTGCTGTGAGCTGAGCCGCCTCTCTGACCTCGACACCCTCATCGACGCGGTGTTCGAGCAGCAGCGCAGGGCTGCGCAGGACCCCGATGACACCCGCGAGGTGCCGTTCCCGTAAGCGGGAAATTTCCGATACTGAAAAGAGGACTGACGCATGACTGCATTTCATTCTTCGCCCCGGATGCTGGGACAGAAGCAGGACAAGTTCTGGCTCACCGTGGGGCTCTGCGCCCTGACAGCCGCCTTCATCTTCCTGCCGTTCTATCTGCTGGACGGCGGCTTTTTCCACTATGCAGGCGATTTCAACAGCCAGCAGATCAGCTTTTACCGCTATATGAACGGCTTTATCAAGGGCGCAGGCTACCCGGACAGTGCGTTCACCTCGGTGCACAATACCTTCTCATGGGCTACCGACCTTGGCAGCGGCGTGATGAACGCCTATTCGTTCTACCTGTACGGCTCGCCGTTCTTCTGGTTCTCGCTGCTCTTCCCGCAAGAACTGGACTCCCCTACCTCATGGTGCCGCTGCTGGTGCTCGAAGTTCGCGGTGGCGGGGCGGCGGCGCGTATCGTGGTACCTGCGCCGCTACGTCAAAGACCCGAACTTTGCGGTGCTGGGTGCGGCCCTCTACGCCTTTTCGGGCTGGGGGGCTGTACAACATCTTCTTCAACCACTTCATCGATGTGCTGGCCCTCTTCCCCTGGATGCTCTGGGCACTGGATGAGACCATTTACGAGCACCGCCACGGATGGTTCGCCTTCTGGGTGGCGGTGAACCTGCTCAACAACTACTTTTTCTTTGTGGGCAGGTGCTCTTCCTTGTCATCTACTTCGTCTGCAAGCTCTCCGCCGGGGAGTTTCGGCTCACACCCCGCCTCTTCGGTCAGCTGGCCTTTGAGAGCCTGCTGGGCGTGGCACTGGGCTTTGTGGTGCTCTGGCCCACCGTCCTCAGCGTGCTGCAGAACCCGCGCACCATCGATCTTTCCTCCGGCTGGGGCTTTCTGACCTATTCCAAGCCCCAGCAGTATCTGGCCATTCTGCTGAGCTGGGTGCTGCCCCCGGATTCCCCCTATATGACCTCCATCTGGTCTGAGGGCATCATCAAATGGACCAGCATGACAGCCTATCTGCCCCTGTGCAGTCTGACCGGTGTGGTGGCCTACTGGCGTGCCCGGCAGGGCGACAGCAAAAAGCGGATCATTGCCGTCTGCATGGTATTTGCGCTGGTGCCCATCCTGAACAGCGCGTTCTATGCCCTCAATTCCAGCTACTATGCCCGGTGGTTCTATATGCCGGTGCTCATCCTTGCGGCTATGACGGTGAGCGCGTGGGAGGACCCCAGCCTCGACCTCGCCCGCCCCGCCCGGACGCATTGTCTTTTGTTAATGATCGCCACGCTGGCCTTTGTCACTGGTGCCCGTCGCAGGATGCCACCACCAAGGAGTGGAGCCTGGGCGTGCTGCAGAATCCGGGCCAGTACTGCGCCGTGCTTGCCTTTGGTCTGGGCGGGCTGGCCGTCTACCATTGCATCTGCAGGCGCTGGCAGCAGCGCAGGGTCTTTGCCCGCCGCCTGCTGGCCGGTGTGCTGGCGTTCAGCTGCCTGTTCGGCATCGTCCACATCGGCATTGGCAAGTTCGGCCAGTGGAACACCGACAGTGACCTTGTGGAGCAGTATATCAACGCGCTGGCCCTGAAGGAGGATCTGCCCGAGGGCGACTGGCGCATTGACACCTACAAGACCCACGACAATCTGGGCCTGTGGCTGGACAAGAGCTGCCTGCAGTATTTCGGCAGCACCGCCGCTCCCAGCATCCTCAGCTTTTATCCGGCACTGGGGGTCAAGCGGGATGTGCGCAGTCAGCCCGAGCTCTCCAACTACGCCCTGCGCGGCCTGCTCAGCGTCAGATACCTGCTGACCACACTTGCGCATCAGAAGCAGTTCCACGCTGAGGCCGATGAGGGCTGGACGTATTACGATACCCTGGACGGCTATGTTCTCTACGAGAATCAGAACTACGTTCCCATGGGCTTCACCTACGATTACTACCTCACCGAGGCCCAGTACGAGGACACCGTGACCCCCACCCGCTCCAACCTGCTCATGCGGGCACTGGTGCTCACTGAGGAGGATGCGGTGGCCTACGGGCAGTACCTCACGCCCCTGCCCACGGCAGAGCTCAACGACCTGACCTACACCCGCTACACTCAGGACTGCGCCGACCGCCGGGCCTCTGCCTGCACCGCCTTTGAGATGAACAGCGCAGGCTTCCACGCTGAAGCCACGCTGGACAGGACCAACCTGATGTTCTTCTCCGTGCCCTACGATGACGGCTTCACGGCTTATGTGGATGGGCAGGAAACCGAGATCCTGCGGGTGGACGAGGGCCTGATGGCCGTTCTCTGCCCCGCCGGAACGGTCACCATCGACTTTGTCTATCAGCCGGACGGCATCCGCCTGAGCCGGACTGTCACCCTTGCCGCCCTGCCCGTGTTCCTGCTCTACACCGGGTACTTTGCCTGGGACGAAAAGAAAAAACGGAAGCATTAAAAAAGCCGCCGCTCCAAAAAGCGACAGCTCAAAGAAAAGCTCAAATGAAAGAAGGTATCCTATGGGCCCCTGGTATTACGAGGTCGTCAGCTTTGACGGCGATTATGTCAACCTGCGCCGCACCGACATTGAAAGCGACGAGCTGAACCCCGTTGCGCTGGCCCTGCTGCCGCCCGAGATCGAGGTGGGCAGCAAGGTCAAGTGCGAGTATTTTCAGTATGAGGTGATTGGCTGAACCTCTCCGTCATCCCGGCGGGATGCCACCTCTCCTAATAGGAGAGGCAAGCCCCCCCTATTAGGGGAGCTGGTGCGAAGTACCTGAGAGGTTCGCCAGCGCCGCCGCCAGCAGCATTCCGATGGGTGCGCTGATCCAGCTGGACATCCAGAAGCCTGCAAAACCGATGCGGGGCACCAGGATCACACAGGCCAGCAGGTTCAGGGCGATCTGCCCCAGGCTGGAGGCCAGATACAGTCCCATCTTCTGGGCCCCGCGCAGGCGGGCCTCGAACAGATGCTTCTGTGCCACAAACAGGTAGGTCACCGACTCAAAGGCCAGCATGGTACAGCCGTAGCTGGCCGCTGCCGGGTCGGTGGTAAAGAGCCGGAGCAGCGGTCCCCGCAGGCCGATGCAGACCGCCACCACCCCAAGCGAATACACCAACAAGATCCGCCGCCCTTCCCGCAGGCCCTCTTTCACACGGCCCGGCTGAAGGGCGGCTGTGTTTTGCGCAATAAAGAACACTGTGGACTGCACAAAGCCGAACACCGGCATCATCAGCAGGCTGGACAGCTTGCCTGCGCAGGAGAAGCCTGCAATGGCTTCCACACCCAGGCCGCCCAGCAGCCCCTGTTTGACCGTGGTGATGATGGTGCCGCTGGCCTGCTGGACACTGTTGGGGGCCGACAGCCGGAAGATATCCCTGGCATAGCGCGCCTTGAGCATCCGGGGCGAGAAGGCCGCGTCCATCTGGGTGCGGCGCAGAAACGCCACCATGTAGACCGCGCCCGCCACCTGCGCCACCGCTGTGGCAGCCGCCGCACCGGCCACCCCGAAGGGCCCCACCAGAACAAGGTCAAGCACAATGTTCATCACGCTGGTCGCCACAATGACCTTGAGCGGCGTTTTGGAATCGCCGCAGCCCATGACACACTCCTTGCTCAGATCGTAGGGCATCAGAAATGGCAGCCCCATCAGATAGATGCGCCCATAGAGCACAGCGGTATCCAGGATCTCCGCAGGCGTGTTGATCAGCCGCAGCAGGGCCGGCAGGGTCACAAAGCCCACTGCCGTGGTCAACAGGGCGATGACCTCATCCACGAACAGCAGGTTGTACAGCAGCTCTGTCATCTCATGCTTTGTGGCAGTGGGCTTGCCCGCCGCCACCAGCAGGCCGCCGCCCAGCTCCATGCCGCCGGAGATGAACAGAAAGATCATCAGCACCGTGGAAGCGTTGGACACTGCCGCCAGCGCATCGGCATCCAGCCGCAGGCCGATGATCATGGTATCGGCCACGGCGTAAAACTGTGTTGCCACCATGCTCAGGATAATGGGCAGCGCGTACCGCAGCAGCGCGGGCCGCACTGCCCCGGTCAGCAGAGAATTCTCTTCGTTCACACAAACACCCTCTTTTCACAAAAAAATAAACCCGCAGGGAACCTGTCGCCCAGGCCCCCTGCGGTTCTTTTTCAGTTGCGCCAGCAGGAGTCGAACCTACGATGGGGAGTCAAAGTCCCCTGCCTTACCGCTTGGCGATGGCGCACCGGTAAGAATCAGTATAGTAGAATTTCTTTCATTTGTCAAGCAAAAGCGTTTTGCCGTGTCTGTGCAAAGTGTTTTGCCACACTTTTACCATGTCTTTACAGTGTCCTTGTCATAATGCGAACCGCTTGCCCATTTTCCGCTTTATTTTCCCAAAAAGTATTGACACCACCCTCATAGCATGATAAGATATCATCGATTTTGAGAGACAAAGCGTGTCAGAGTCTTTTCAAAGCAAATTACCTGGGACCGCCCATCGGGGCTAAGGCCATACGGACAGCCGGGTCCACTGCCGACCGGCGGCGCAAGCTGCCATTATTGATTGAGTTGAAAGCTCAAATTTTATAAGTTGGTTCCTTTACAGCCATGAAATTGCGCAGAACGTGCGCAGACTTGTGAAACGGTCAATAAGAGTAGTAAAAGTGTAATTGCTATATAGACTCTCGTCATCCCGTCTTTTTGAATCATGCGGAGATTTTCCCCAGTGTCACCGGGGGCTTTGTCTGCATGTTCAGAACGCTTTTTCAAGCGCAGGTCTGCACCAGTGTGGTGGGCCTGCGCTTTTTTGCTGCGCCGGAACCAGGGACGGAGGAGAAAAGATGAGTGAGAACCGTACACGGTTCCGGCTGGATCAGCGCCGCGCGCCCATTTATGAGGCGCTGGAGCAGTTCCGGCAGATGCGTGTGGTACCTTTTGATGTACCCGGCCACAAGCGGGGCCGCGGCAACCCGGAACTGACGGCCTTTCTGGGCCAGCAGTGCGTGGGTGTGGACGTGAACAGCATGAAGCCGCTGGATAATCTCTGCCACCCGGTATCGGTCATCCGGGAGGCCGAGGAGCTGGCCGCCGATGCCTTTGGCGCAGCCCACGCCTTTTTAATGGTGGGCGGCACCACCAGCTCTGTGCAGAGCATGGTGCTGACAGCCTGCAAGCGGGGCGATGAGATCATCCTGCCCCGCAACGTGCACCGCAGTGTGCTGAACGCGCTGGTGCTCTGCGGCGCGGTCCCGGTCTATGTGAATCCCGAGGTGGACAAGCGGCTGGGCATCTCGCTGGGCATGAAGCGGGAGCAGGTGGCCAAGGCCATCAAGGAGCACCCCAACGCCGTGGCCGTTCTGGTGAACAACCCCACCTACTACGGCATCTGTTCCGACCTGCGCGCCATCGTGAAGATGGCCCACGAGGCCGGGATGCTCTGCCTGGCCGACGAGGCCCACGGCACCCACTTCTACTTTGGCAACGGCCTGCCCGTTTCCGCTATGGCAGCGGGGGCCGATATGGCCTCGGTCTCCATGCACAAGAGCGGCGGCAGCCTGACCCAGAGCAGCCTGCTGCTCATCGGGCCCAATGTGCATCAGGGCTATGTGCGGCAGATCATCAACCTGACCCAGACCACCTCCGGCAGCTATCTGCTCATGTCCAGTCTGGACATCTCCCGCCGCAACCTCGCCCTGCGGGGGCGGCAGGTGTTCCATCAGGTGGCGGATATGGCCGAGTACGCCCGGGAAGAGATCAACGCCGTGGGCGGCTACTACGCCTTTGGCAAGGAACTGTGCAACGGCAACTCTGTCTTTGACTTTGACACCACCAAGCTCAGCGTCCACACGCTGGACATCGGCCTTGCCGGCATCGAGGTCTACGACATCCTGCGGGACGAGTACGACATCCAGATCGAGTTCGGCGATATCGGCAACATCCTGGCCTACCTCTCCATCGGCGACCGCCCCCAGGAGATCGAGCGGCTGGTCAGCGCTCTGGCCGAGATCAAGCGCCGCTACCACACCGACGGCACCGGCCTGCTGAGCCAGGAATACATCGACCCCGTGGTGGCTGCCAGCCCGCAGGAGGCCTTCTATGCCCCCAAAAAGAGCCTGCCCCTGCGGGAGACCGAGGGCATGGTCTGCAGCGAGTTCGTCATGTGCTACCCCCCGGGCATCCCCATTCTGGCCCCCGGCGAGCGCATCACCAAGGAGATCCTGAACTATATCGAGTACGCCAAGGCCAAGGGCTGCAGCATGACCGGCCCTGAGGACCCTGATATTTTGCACCTGAACGTTCTGGCATAAGGAGGGAAAACAGATGGAGTTTGGTTTTCGGAATTTCACACCCCCGATGTGAAGCACAGCATCCGGGTGAACAAGCAGCTCTACTCCAAGCAGAGCGATTATCAGCGCATTGATATTTTTGAAACGCCCGAGTTTGGCCGGGTGCTCACACTGGACGGCAATGTGATGCTGACCGAGCGGGACGAGTTCATCTACGACGAGATGATCGTCCATGTGCCCATGGCCGTGCACCGGGAGGCAAAGGATATCCTTGTCATCGGCGCGGGCGACGGCGGCGTGGTGCGGGAGCTGACCCGCTACGACCGGGTGGAGCGCATCGACCTGGTGGAGATGGACCCCCAGGTGGTGGAGGCCTGCCGCGCCTACCTGCCCGGCAACGCCTGCCGGATGGACGACCGCCGGGTGCACATCTATTTTGAGAACGCCCTCAAGTTCATCCGCCAGTGCGAGGAGGAATACGACCTCATCATCGTGGACTCCTCCGATCCCTTCGGCCCCAGCGAGGGCCTGTTCACCCGTGAGTTCTACGGCAGCTGCTTCAACGCCCTGAAAGAGGACGGCATCATGGTCAACCAGCAGGGCAGCCCCTTCTACGCCGAGGATGCCAGCGCCATGCAGCGCAGCCACAAGCGCATTGCATCCACCTTCCCCATCAGCCGGGTGTATCAGGCCCACATCCCCACCTTTGCGGCGGGCTACTGGCTGTTCGGCTTTGCCAGCAAGAAGTACCACCCCATTGATGATCTGGATGCAGACGCCTGGAAGGCCCTGAACATGCGCACCCGGTACTACACCACCAAACTGCATATCGGAGCATTCTACCTGCCGGCTTTTCTGGAGGAGATGCTGCGGGAAGTGGAGGAACACTGATGCAACCCAACATTGAAAACTTCATCGGCTGTGACAGCAGCTACCGCGCCGCCAGCATCGTGCTGTACGGTGCGCCCTACGATTCCACCACCAGCTACCGCCCGGGCGCACGGTTCGGCCCGGCGGCCATCCGACACGAAAGCTATGGTCTGGAGACCTACAGCCCCTATCAGAATGCCGACCTGACCGATTTTGACATCTTCGACAGCGGTGATCTGGAGCTGTGCTTCGGCTCCAGCGAGAGTGCCCTTGCGGACATCGAAGCCCGCGCAGAGGAGATCCTGCAGGACGGCAAGTTCCCGTTGCTGCTGGGCGGTGAACATCTGGTGACGCTGGGTGCCGTGCGGGCTGCTGTGAAGAAATATCCGGATCTGCACATCGTGCACTTTGATGCCCACGCCGACTTGCGGGACGACTACCTTGGTGCAAAGCTGAGCCACGCCTGCGTGCTGCGCCGCTGCCATGAGCTGGTGGGCGACGGCCGCATCCATCAGTTCTGCATCCGCAGCGGTGACCGCAGCGAGTTTGAGTTTGCGGCTGCCCACACTGAGATGCACAAGTTCGATTTCACGGGCCTTGCCCAGCTCACTGAGCAGCTCTGTGCCAGCAAGGTGCCCGTTTACCTGACCATCGACCTCGACTGCCTGGACCCCTCCTGCTTCCCCGGCACCGGCACCCCGGAGGCCGGCGGCGTGAGCTTTTGCAGCTGCTGGAAGCCATCCGCACCGTGACCAAGGCCAACATCGTGGGTGCGGACCTCAACGAGCTGGCCCCCACGCTGGACACCACCGGCGTTTCCACGGCCACGGCCTGCAAGGTCCTGCGGGAGCTGCTGATTGCACTGGACAAGGGCTGGCCGGGCTTTCAGGTATAAGGACAGACCGTAAAAAGACAACTTTACAGATAAAGGAGTAACCGATATGAGCAAAGTTCTGATCATCGGCTGCGGCGGCGTGGCCTCCGTTGCCATCCACAAGTGCTGCCAGGTCCCCGAGGTGTTCACCGAGATCTGCATCGCCAGCCGCACCAAGGCAAAGTGCGACAAGCTGGCCGCCGAGCTGGCCCCCAAGACCACCACCAAGATCACCACCGCACAGGTGGATGCCGACCATGTGGATGAGGTCATCGCCCTCATCAAGAGCTACCAGCCCGATCTGGTGATGAACATCGCCCTGCCCTATCAGGATCTGACCATCATGGACGCCTGCCTGGCCTGCGGCGTGAACTACATGGACACCGCCAACTACGAGCCGGAGAACACCGACGACCCGGAGTGGCGCGCCATTTACGAGAAGCGCTGCAAGGAGGCCGGCTTCTCCGCCTACTTTGATTACAGCTGGCAGTGGGCCTACGCCAAGAAGTTTGAGGAGGCCGGCCTGACCGCCCTGCTGGGCAGCGGCTTTGACCCGGGCGTGACCCAGGCTTACTGCGCTTACGCCAAGAAGCATGAGTTCGACACCATCGACACCATCGTCACGCTTTACTCTTTTCATATTCCAATGTTATGATTCTGCCATCGTGACAACGCTTATTGTCATACCTGATGCCATAATCCTCATACAGCCTTCCTGCCTTAATGTTTAACTGTCTGGTCAGCTGATTCGGAACTAAATTAATCTCCGGTATCTTGTCCATCAGTTCACTTGCTGTCCCTGAAAACATCCTGCTTCCATCAGATATGTATTAACAGCAGAAAGTACTTTGTCTTCCGGCTCTTTCCACAGCTCTGTTTCAGCCTTTTCAAATTTCCACAAACACAACTTGGGGTCAAACTTAAGATAAAGTTTCTGGTCCTGTTGGTCTCTTCCTGTTATGTCAACGGTAGGGATTGCTTTGATTCCCCAGTTTGCCATGGTTGCCTTGGACTTCTTGAATCCAAGATTTTCTACCTTAAAGTTCTGATTATAGAAGCAGTAGCACATGAAATCGATCAGATCCGGTACAACTGCCTCAGCGCCTTCAGATTCCAGAAGATCTGCCAGATGATTATTTGCAGCAGGCAGGAACTTGACAAGGATCTCACCTACGATGCCGACACGCGGCTTCTTCACATCACTGATCGGAATGGTATACAAATTCGTGAACCTATTTCGCGGCACTATTTTACTTAAACTGGCTGTGGCTGACACTGCTTCCGCTTAAGAAAGAGATTACACGCTGTTCCCAGTATTTTATGTTTTCTGTTTACGATTCCCTCTTCCAGTTCATAAGGACGCATACGATATACGCATTTCATCAGGATATCTCCGAATACGGCACCGTAAGCAACTTTCTTCACTAATGGAAGCGTAAGTTTGAATCCGGGATTGCTTTCCAGACCGCTTAAGTTAACAGAGATAACCGGAATCTGTTCCATACCGGCTTTCTTTAATGCGCGTCGTATAAATGCGATATAGTTGGAAGCACGACATCCGCCACCTGTCTGTGACATGACAACGGCCGTTTTGTTCAGGTCATATTTACCGGAAAGCAGAGCATCCATGATCTGTCCCACAACGATCAGAGACGGATAGCAGGCGTCATTGTTTACATACTTCAGACCAACATCCACTGCATGCTTATTGTCATTCGGAAGCACCTCCAGGTGTATCCGCAGGAATTGAATGCTGCCTGGAGGAGGCTGAAATGGAACGGTGACATCTGCGGGCAGAGGATGGTATAGTCCTTTCTCATTTCCTTTGTAAAGGATACTTTATCAATAGAAGCAGGTTTGACAGTACGTTTCTGTCCCTGTGCTTTCTTCGCACGGATTGCTGCGATCAGGGAACGGATACGGATTCTTGCAGCACCAAGGTTATTTACCTCGTCAATCTTTAAGCAGGTATAGATTTTGTCACTTCCGTCAAGGATTTCATAAACCTCGTCAGTAGTAACTGCATCCAGACCACATCCAAAAGAGTTGAGCTGGATCAGATCCAGGTCATCGCGTGTCTTTACATAGTTTGCAGCAGCATACAGTCTGGAGTGGTACATCCACTGGTCATTGACGCGGATCGGGCGTTCCACAGGTGCCAGATGAGAGATGGAATCCTCAGTAAGTACGGCAATACCATAGCTGTTGATCAGATCCGGGATACCATGATGGATTTCCGGGTCAATATGGTATGGGCGTCCTGCAAGGACAATACCATGGCGTCCTGTATCTTCCAGATATTTCAGGGTTTCTTCCCCTTTTTTTCTGTACATCGCGGCGTGCAGCAGCCATTTCTTCCCAGCCCTTATGCACAGCAGCTTTGACTTCTTCTGCCGGGATATCCTTAAATTCCTCTACCAGACGATTTGCCAGAATTTCCTCAGAAGTAAATGCAAGGAAGGGATTGCGGAAGGTAATGGACGGATCATTTAATTCGTCTACGTTATTTTTGATATTTTCGGCATAAGAGGTAACGATCGGGCAGTTATAGTGATTGACTGCATCCGGGAACTCGTTACGTTCATATGGAATACAAGGGTAGAAAATAAATTTACACACCATTGCGGATCAGCCAGGTTACATGGCCATGTGCGAGCTTGGCAGGGTAGCATTCGGACTCACTTGGGATGGACTCAATACCTAACTCATAAATCTTTCTGGTGGAAGTAGGGGAGAGTACAACCTCATACTTTAGTTCTGTAAAGAAAGTATACCAGAAAGGATAATTCTCAAACATATTCAGAACACGGGGGATACCTACTTTGCCTCGCGTTGCCTTATCAGCAGTAAGCGGTGTGTAGGAGAAAATACGCTTATATTTATATTCATAAAGATTCGGAATATGATCTTTGTTCTTTTCCTTGCCAATACCGCGTTCACAGCGGTTACCGCTTACATACTGGCGGCCTCCGGAGAATTTGTTGATAGTCAGACGGCAGTTATTGGTACATCCACGACAGTTTGCCATAGAAGTTGTATATTTCAGCTCGTTGATCTTATCAATGGAGAGCATAGTCGTTTCTGCACCTTCCTGATGGCGTTCGCGGGCAATCAGTGCGGCACCGAAAGCACCCATGATTCCGGCAATATCCGGACGGATGGCTTCGCAGCCTGCAATCTTTTCGAAGCTTCGAAGAACTGCATCATTGTAGAAGGTACCACCCTGTACAACGATGTGCTTGCCAAGTTCGGAAGCGTCAGAAACCTTGATAACCTTATACAGAGCATTTTTGATAACAGAGTAAGCAAGACCTGCGGAAATATCGGAAACCTCAGCTCCCTCTTTCTGCGCCTGCTTTACCTTGGAATTCATGAAAACAGTACATCTGGTACCAAGATCTATAGGATGCTGTGCAAAAACAGCAGCTTTTGCGAAATCCTGTACTGTATAATTCAGGGATTTGGCAAAGGTTTCAATAAAGGAACCGCATCCGGAGGAGCATGCTTCATTTAACTGTACGCTGTCAACAGTCTTGTTGCGGATCTTGATACATTTCATATCCTGTCCGCCGATATCCAGGATACAGTCTACCTCTGGGTCAAAGAATGCAGCTGCGTAGTAATGGGATACGGTCTCAACCTCGCCCTCATCCAGGAGCAGGGCCGCTTTGATCAGAGCCTCGCCGTAACCTGTAGAACAGGAATAAGCGATCTTTGCGTCTTTGGGAAGCAGTTTATAGATTTCTTTAATAGAACGGATGGTAGTTTTTAACGGGTTTCCGTTGTTACTGCTGTAAAAGGAATAGAGAAGTGTTCCATCTTCGCCTACCAGTGCAGTTTTGGTTGTGGTGGAACCTGCATCAATACCCAGATAGCAGTTTCCTTTATATGTAGCCAGATCTCCTGTTTTTACTTTGTAGGAACTCTGACGTTTTGCAAATGCATCGTATTCTTTCTGGGACGCGAAAAGTGGTTCCATACGTTCTACTTCGAAATCCAGCTTAATGGAATTGCGGAGTCTGTCTTTCATTTCTGTCAGGGAAATGGAGTTGTCTTCTTTTGCATTTAATGCAGAACCGATGGCTGCAAAAGATGGGAGTTCTCCGGAATGATGGTGTGTTCCTCATCCAGCTTCAAAGTACGGATAAAGGATTCTCTCAGTTCGGACAGGAAGTGAAGCGGACCACCCAGGAATGCAACATGTCCACGGATGGGTTTTCCACAGGCAAGACCGGAGATGGTCTGGTTTACAACTGCCTGGAAAATAGAAGCTGACAGATCCGGTTTGGTTGCACCGTCATTGATCAGCGGCTGGATATCCGTTTTGGCGAAAACACCGCAGCGTGCAGCAATCGGGTAGAGCGCTTTGTAATCTTTGGCATATTCATTCAGACCTGTGGCATCTGTCTGGAGAAGAGAAGCCATCTGGTCGATGAAAGAACCGGTACCGCCTGCACAGATACCGTTCATACGCTGTTCTACGTTTCCGTTTTCGAAATAAATGATCTTGGCATCCTCACCGCCAAGCTCGATGGCAACATCTGTCTTTGGTGCCAGCTTCTGCAGAGAAGTAGAAACTGCAATAACCTCCTGGGTAAAAGGAACGCCCAGATGGTTGGCAAGGGTCAGACCGCCGGAACCTGTGATCACAGGATGGAGAGTCATCTCGCCATACTGGTCAAAGGCCTCCTGAAGAAGGTCTGCAAGGGTTTCCTGAATGTTGGTCGAAATGGCGCTTGTAATCTGACGAAAATAAGATTTTCATTCTCGTCCAGAATCGCGATTTTTACAGTAGTGGAACCTAATG
>ENA-OQIX01000072-OQIX01000072.1-human-gut-metagenome-genome-assembly--contig:-NODE-72-length-17620-cov-3.200709_pt1 | contig 17620 bp, 13 predicted proteins | sample MGYA00242591_ERZ504756 | MGnify/ENA primary metagenome ERZ504756 (study PRJEB26092, sample SAMD00036369) | human gut metagenome | host: Homo sapiens | study: EMG produced TPA metagenomics assembly of...
GATTGGAACCATCGGCCTCATCAAGGCAATTAACACGTTCAATCCGGAAAAAAAGATCAAGCTTGCCACGTACGCGTCCCGGTGCATTGAGAACGAGATTCTGATGTATCTGCGGAGAAATAACAAGACACGGATGGAGGTCTCGATCGATGAGCCGCTCAATGTAGACTGGGATGGAAATGAGCTTCTTTTGTCGGATATCCTCGGAACGGAGGAGGATGTGATCTATCAGGGGCTCGAGCAGGAGGCGGAACATCGCGTGCTGGGAAGCGCAATCAGCAAGCTCTCTGAGCGGGAGCAGGTGATCGTGAAACTCCGGTTTGGCATCAATATGCCAGAGGGGCGGGAGAAAACGCAGAAAGAAGTCGCGGATCTTCTTGGAATTTCACAGTCGTATATTTCGCGGCTGGAAAAACGGATTATGAAACGGCTGCGGAAAGAGATTGCGCGGTATGAATAAAGAATAGAAAAATTTCCTTTCTCAGGGCGTGTTTAAAAAAATTTTTCAAACACGCCCTAAGCAATTGCTTGTCTTTTTCTGATAAGAAAAGTATAATAGAAAGCATAGTGCAAAACAGGAAGACAAACCGGACAGAACGGCAGAACGGTGCCGTTCTGAAATCTGAGTTTTGTACGAAGAAAAAAGGGAGGAAATAAAAGAAATGGAACGAGAGACATTCCAATCGCGCCTTGGCTTTCTTCTGCTTTCGGCAGGCTGTGCCATCGGCATCGGAAATGTATGGAAATTCCCGTACATGGTAGGAAACAACGGAGGCGGCATTTTCGTGCTGTTTTATCTGTTGTTCCTTGCCATTATGGGAGTTCCGATTCTGTCGATGGAGCTTGCCATCGGAAGAGGAAGCAAAAAGAGTACCGTGCGCGCGTATGGGGAACTGGAGAAGAAAGGGCAGAAGTGGCATATCCATGGATACGTTGCCCTCATCGGAAACTATCTGCTGATGATGTTCTATACGGTTGTTGCAGGCTGGATGCTGTATTATTTTTACAGCTTTTTAACCGGAAAATTCAGTGGCCTTAAGGGGGACGCTGTAACTGGAAAATTCAATGAGATGCTTTCATCTCCGTCTATTCTTGTCATCACGATGCTGCTGATCACGATTGCAGGCTTTCTGATCTGCTCTGTTGGTCTGCAGAATGGTGTGGAGCGTGTCACAAAAGTGATGATGATTGTACTGATGGTCGTTATGATTTTCCTTGCGGTTTACAGCTTTACAATGCCAGGCGCAAAAGAGGGTCTGAAATTTTATCTGGTGCCGGACAAGCAGCAGATTGAACAGGTGGGACTGTTCCACATTATCACAAGCGCGATGAGCCAGGCATTCTTTACGTTAAGTCTTGGTATCGGCGCAATGCTGATTTTCGGAAGCTACTTAAACGGAGGAAAATCGCTGCTCGGAGAGGCGATCAATATTGCGGTGCTCGATACGTTTGTAGCCATCACCGCAGGTCTTATTATTTTCCCGGCGTGCTTTTCCTATCACGTACAGCCGGACAGCGGCCCGAAGCTGATCTTTATGACACTGCCGCACATCTTCACCTCGATGAAGGGCGGACGGATTTTCGGAAGCTTTTTCTTCCTGTTTCTGTTCTTTGCGGCACTGTCCACTATCATCGCTGTATTCGAGAACATCATGTGCTGCTTTTCCGAGATTTTCGGTGTTTCCAGAAAACAGTCAGCAGTCATCAACTGCATTCTGATCATTTTAGGATCCCTGCCGTGTGCACTCGGCTACAATGTGTGGTCCGGATTCCAGCCGCTCGGCGCAGGAAGCACAGTTCTCGATCTTGAGGACTTTATCGTCAGCAACCTTCTGCTGCCGGTCGGTTCACTGATCTATCTTTTATTCTGTACATCAAAGTGGGGATGGGGATTTAAAAATTACCAGGCAGAGGCAAGTAAGGGCGATGGTCTGAAAGTGCCGGACTGGATGCGATTATACCTTACGTATATCCTTCCGCTGCTGCTTCTTGTATTAATTGTCCAGGGACTGATTGGATAAGCAAAAAGAGAAGAAAAAAGGTCAATATCAGATAGAAAAAAGATAAGAAAAGAACTGGAAAAAAGCAGAAAATACGAGATAATAAAAGACAAGAAGCCAGTCATGTGCCGGAACCCGGGATTTCCTTTGGGTGTTCCGGCACATGTTGGATAGAAAAGTATGCAGGAGAAAGGGGAACAATATGGGAAAATTTACACCACTGGATTTCGAAAAATACGTAGCGCTTGCCCGTCAGGCAGCAGCAGAGGGATGTGTCCTTCTGAAAAATGACAACGAGGCGCTTCCGCTTCGCAAGGGGGACAAAGTAGCCGTTTTCGGAAGAATTGCATTCCATTATTATAAGAGCGGACTGGGCTCCGGCGGACTCGTCAACACCAAATATGTGGTTGGCATTCTGGATGCCTTAAAAGAAGAAAAAGACATCACGCTCGATGAGAATCTTCTTGGAACATATGAGAAATGGATCGAGGAAAATCCATACGACGAAGGCCAGGGCTGGGGAAAAGTGCCGTGGTCCCAGAAAGAGATGGAGCTCACCGACGAGATTGTGGAGAGCGCAAAAGGCGCCGATGCAGCTATTGTTGTTGTAGGCCGTACCGCAGGTGAGGACCAGGACAACAAAAACGAGGCGGGCAGTTATCTCTTGACAGATACCGAGCGTGAGATGGTAGAGAAAGTCAGCAAAGCGTTTGCAAGAACGATCGTTGTGCTGAATGTCGGAAATATCATCGACATGAAATGGGTGAAAGAGTGCAATCCTGCAGCTGTTCTCTACGTATGGCAGGGCGGTCAGGAAGGTGGAAACGGCGTTGCCGATGTGCTGATGGGAAGAGTCAGCCCGTGCGGTAAACTGACGGATACCATCGCAGAAAATATTGAGGATTATCCGTCGACCAGCTGCTTTGGCGATCTAGTAAGAAACGAATACAAAGAGGATATCTATGTAGGATACCGCTACTTTGAGACTTTTGCAAAAGACAAAGTATTATATCCGTTCGGATTTGGTCTTTCCTACACAACCTTTGCAGTAACCGCAGAGGCGAAAGAGAAAGACGTCGATCAGGTAACCGTAACGGCAACCGTAGAGAATACAGGAAAAACGGCCGGTAAAGAAGTTGTTCAGGTATACGTAAAAGCTCCACAGGGCGTTCTTGGAAAACCAGCCCGCGCACTCGTCGGCTTTGCAAAGACCGGTATTTTAGCTCCTGGAGCAAAAGAGACCGTGACCATCAATGTGGCAAAAGAAAGCTTCGCATCCTATGATGACAGCGGTGCAACGGGACACAAATCCTGCTACGTACTCGAAGAGGGCAGCTATGAGTTTTATGTCGGAAGCGATGTCAGAAGTGCAGCTTTCGCAGGCGCTTACGAGCAGCCGTTTAAAGTGGTTGAGACGCTGACCGAGGCAATGGCGCCGGTCGAAGCGTTTGAGCGTATGAAAGCCGTTGCAGGTGAGGACGGCACATTAAAACCGGGATACGAGGCAGCCCCGCTGCGCACCGTAGATCCGGCAAAACGCATGAAAGAGAACCGTATGGAGCCGATTCCGTACACCGGAGACAAAGGCTATAAGCTGGGCGATGTGCTGGATAAGAAAGTAACCATGGAAGAATTCGTGGCACAGCTTTCCGATGATGATCTGATCTGCATGTTCCGCGGCGAGGGTATGTGCAGCCCGAAAGTAACGCCTGGAACCGCAGCTGCTTTTGGCGGTCTGACACCGGAATTACAGGAGTTTGGCATTCCGGCATCCTGCTGTACCGACGGTCCTTCCGGACTTCGTTTTGACTGCGGAACAAAAGCCTTCTCCATGCCAAACGGTACGCTGCTTGGCTGTACGTTCGATCTTCCGCTGGTAGAAGACCTGTACGAGATGGCAGGACGCGAAATGAGACAGAACCGTGTTGATGCGCTTCTCGGACCTGGTATGAATATTCACAGAAATCCGTTAAACGGACGTAACTTTGAGTATATTTCCGAGGATCCGTACCTGACCGGATGGATCAGTGCTGTACAGATCCTTGGTATGGAAAAATCCGATGTAACCGGAACCATCAAACACTTCTGCGGTAATAACCAGGAGTCGAAGCGCCACACCGTAAATGCGGTTGTTTCCGAGCGTGCACTGCGTGAGATCTATCTGAAAGGATATGAAATTGCAGTCAAAGAAGGCGGCGCAAGATCCATTATGAGTACATACGGACCGGTCAATGGTATCTGGACTGCAGGAAATTACGACTTGCTGACGACTATCCTGCGCGGGGAGTGGAACTACGACGGCTTTGTAATGACCGACTGGTGGGCAATGTCGAACCGAGAGGGTTATGAGGCAACAAGAACCACACATGCACCGATGGTATCCGCCGGAAATGATGTCTTCATGGTATGCAATGACTGCACCGATATGAGCCAGGATGATGTGAAAGAAGCACTGGAAAAAGGTGAAATCACAAGAGGTGATCTGCAGAGAAATGCCATGAATGTCCTTCACTTCATTCTTGGAACACCATGTATTTTACGTTTCCTTGACCGCATCAGCGAGGAAGAAAAAGAAGCACAGGAGCAGCAGGGAGATAACGATTTTGTTGCAGCAGACCTGGTAACGTATGAGGCAGATCCGGAAACAGGTGATGTTGTCATTGACGCTTCCACATGGGAAAATAAAAAAGGAACAAGCGAAGTCTGCGGTGTTTCCATTCTGGCAGATAAAATGGGAACTTATGATATCGAGATGGAAATGAAAGCAGACCTCGAAGACCTGGCACAGCTTTCCGTTACAGTATATATAGACAATATTGTAAAAACCGTTATCAGCATCCGTGGAACAAAAGGCGAGTGGATCAAAGAGACCAGAGATCTTGGCTTCTTCTTTGGATCTAATCACTATCTGAAACTGTATTTCGGTGCAAACGGCATGCAGCTTGGCAAGATTCGTCTGAAATTAAGAGAAGGCATGGAAGCGCTGAGCAAACACGAGGAATAAATAAAAAAAGAAATACAGAGAAAAACCGGAACCCGGGAGCCGCTGCTTAGAAGCGGTGCCGGGTTCCGGTTTTTCGTATGAAAGAAGATTTTTATGGAAGAAGCTGTTTTTTAGTGAAGCTCGTCCTCATCCACATCAATCACATTGTCATCGTGCAGGATTTTCTGCTGGTTGATCTCGGTCTGGATGACGTTTTTGATCCGGCGTTTTGCGCGGCCCATGTAGTAGGTGGTGACAAGATCGGAAATGCCGCTGTAGACAAGGCAGATACCGATGAAATGTTGTGGTTGCAACGGCATCAAACGGATTGGTACAGATGATGATGCCGAGAACGCTGGTTAAAAGAGCCAGCAGGAACTCAAGCCACCATTTTTCCAGCCCTGTTTTTTTGAGGTTGAACGCCTTCTGAATGCTGAGCAGTCCGTTTGCCAGAAGGATGATACCGATGACAACCGGGATGAATGCGATTACAAGGTCACTTTCAAAGATAACGAAGCAGCCGAACAGAATCAGTACCAGGGCAACGAACAGATCGTAGCGGAAGAAAAACGGCTCGCCGCGGCTTGCAATGTAGCGGATCAACGCAACAACGCCGCCAAACAGGAGCAGTGCTCCGGCGATATAACAGATCAGCAAAACTCGTTTTTACGGGGTAGACGATCAGCACGATACCTAGTATAATAGAGACAGCGGCTGAAAGCAGAAAACTGTTTTTCACATCCTGAAAAAATTGTTTCATAAGGATTCTCCTTTCCACTTGAATGTGGTTTTTCGTTTGCTTTTATAGTAGCTTTTCAAAGCAGAAAAAGCAATGGACAAATTGAAAAAAATGTACGAAGAAATGGAATCGTGAAACGGAAGAAAGAGAGGGTAAAAAAGATGCAGGACGAACAGAAAAAGTTCCAGGAGAAGCTCTCCGAATTGCTGTCATACGCCAGAGACCATGAAAATAAAGTAACGATGAAAGAAGTCAGAGACTTTTTTGTAAGACTTTGCACTGGATGAGCAGAAAGTCACCTTTGTCTGCGAATATCTGACGATGGAGCAGGTCGATGTGGCAGATTATGAGCCGGGCGTCGTGCCGGAGGAGACCGAAAAGAAAGAAAAAACCGGAGTTTTCCGAGGAGGAGCTGCGTGCCTTACAGCAGTATCTTGACGAACTGCCGGAGACAGAAACACCGTCGGAGGAAGAAACGGCAGAGCTTTACCGGAAAGCGGCAGAGGGCGATTCCCTTGCAAAGAGCATGCTCGTGCAGCTCTGGCTTCCGAAAGTTATTGAGACCGCAAAAGAAATGCACACCCGCGATTTCTTCCTGATGGATCTGGTGCAGGAGGGAAATGTCGGACTTTTAGTAGCGCTGGAGTCCGTTGTAAAAGCTGAGACGGCGGAGCAGGCGATTGATGCGGCTGTGCGTGAGACGATCAGCGATTTCATGGAAGAACACAGAGTTCAGAAACACAAGGACAATACTGTAGTCAATAAAGTAAACCGCTTAAAAGACGCCATCGAGGAACTCTCCGACGGCGATGACATGGATTTCAGTGTGGCAGAGCTTTCCGCGTATCTTGACATGTCCGTGGAAGAGATTGAGGATATTCTGCGGATTGCAGGCGAAGAGCCGTAACAAAAGGCTGGTATTTGCACAGAAACTGTGTGAATTGGCAATAAAACAAAAGCAAAGGAGAAAAATACAATGGTACATCATATTGTTATGTGGAAATTCAAACCGGAAGTAGAGGATGCAAAGAAACCGGAGCTGAAAAAAGCGATGGCAGAGAACCTGAAAAGCCTGGTCGGCAAAGTGCCGGGACTGTTGACGGTTGACTTTGTAGAAGCACCGCTTGCATCTTCCACCCATGATATGGCACTTGTCACAACACTGGAAAAAAGCAGAGGATGTAGCTGTATATGCAAAACATCCGGAGCACGTAAAAGTAGCAGACACCTATGTACGTCCGTACACAACGGAGCGTGCAGCACTCGATTACGAAGAGTAAAAACAAGCACGGACTTTAGCTCGTTGCCCGTTTAAATAAAAAAGTATCCCGCTTCCCCAAAAGGAACGGGATACTTTTTTGTGCCGAGAAGATCAATTCCTGATCTGGTGAATACGTTTCATTTAAGTGTTTTTCTGTTCTTCCTTCTGCAGTTCGTCAATTGTAAGCAGCAGCTCATCGATGGAAACCTTTTCGTCCTTCGGATTTTCCGTAAATTCTCTGACCAGTTCTTCGTACGTTCTTCTTCTGTGTTCCAGCGCTTTCCGCGACCGCTCCCGCCGGATGCGGCGGACATACCGCAGGCGGAGGACAAAGAGCAGAATCAGAACGAGAAGGACAAACGGCATCGCCAGAAAAACAGGATCTGCCTTCCGGATACGGGCAAAAAGGGATGCACCGGCCGAGGCAAGATGGCGGAACCAGGAAGCGGCATGCACAGTGCCTTTCCAGAACGCTGCGAAATGGGAAGCCACAGATGAGAAGGAAACCGTGGATGATGCCGGTGCTTTGGAAATGGCCGGTTCCGGTGTCTGGGTTATGGCCGGTGTTTCGGTCGGCGTCGCAGTGGCAGTCGGCGTCGGTGTCGCCGTCGGAACCGGTTCAAACGTTACGGCAAGGGTATGATCCTTCTGGATATCGGAAAATGTGTAGCTGTCCGGATATTCCGTCACCGGCAGATACAAGCCGTCCACCGAGAGCTTTGCGAGCCGGAAGCCTTCGTCTGCCGTGTAGGAAACGGTTTTTTCCTCTCCGCGGGAAAATTCCCCGCCCTCGGACACTGAGCCATGCTCCGCCGCGGAAGTGGAAACCGTGAACAGATACGGAACCCGGGTGCGGTAGAACTGCACATACCGTCCACCATCTGCCTTTGTTACGTTTACAATCGCAATAAATTCCCCAGGATTTGTCTCACAGAGGCCCTCTGGTTCATTGATGGTGATATCGTCGGAAAAGCCAAAATCAACCGTGTCGTCCGCAAGCAGTGTTTTCTGCGAGAGCGAGTATGTCTGGATAAAGTTTCCGATTCCGAGATGCATCGTCAGCGGAAAAAGAAAAAGAGATCGCCGGAAACACAGAGATCCTGAAAGTTTTCCATGTAAAAATCGAAGGGATACGTGCCCCAGTCATCCATCACCTGAAGTGAGGCATCGAGGAGTTTAAAGCCGTAGCCGCCGTCCGCATCGGTCTGGATCAGATAGCCGCCGGTGGAGGGAAGATAATCAATACCGAGAATATTGTAGCTTGTCGAGAGCTGGATCCGCTCTTTCTGCTCGAGAGTATCCGGGTCGAGGCGGAAGATACATCCGTAATTGGAAGCATCCGGGCTGCTGTAGCCGCTCACGAGGATTTCATGTGTGACGGGATTGTATGCCATACCGTTTGCGTGAGCAAAGTCTGCGTCCCTTACCTGATGCGCGAGGGAATACTGCGTAACGGGATTTCCGTCTGCGTCTGTATCATTTTTATAGTAGGCAGAGACTACGTCCGGCTCTGTCGTCAGATCATTAAAATTTTCGATGCAGATGATATAATCTTCCGTCGCACAGACGGACTGCACCGCGCCGTTGCTGCCGAGAATCGGATATTCCCCGACCAGTTCCCAGGAGGCACCGGTAAACGGCGTACTGGAGGCAAAACCAGCCTGACAGAGTATGGGATGAGCGAGGAAGAGAAAAATACCCAGAAAAAGGGCAAGAAAAAAAACGGCCGGATTTCTTGCCAGTGGGAGATTTTATCGAAAAATTTGTAAAATGCAAGCCGCATATGATGTGTAGGTCCTTTCTTACAGAAAAAAGGTGAACTTTTTCTGTCATCCTATCTTACCACGGAACCGGCGGAAAGTAAATGAAGGAGGGATGGAGATTTTCTTACATATCGTTTAAGAAAATGTAATAATTTTGTAGTGTTTGCCGATGCAAAGTAGTTGTAAACATTTTGCCGTCTTGGTAAAATAAACATAACAGAATTCAGAAAATTGTGAAGAAAAAGGAAAGGCAGAGAACCGATGATTAGAATCAAAGATATAGCAGACCGCGCAGGGGTCAGCCCGACGACGGTTTCGAATGTAATACACGGAAAGACAGGGCGCGTCTCAAAGGCGACGGTCGAGAAAATCAACCGGATTTTAAAGGAGATGGAGTACGTGCCGAGTATCAGCGCGCGCATGCTGGCGAACAACAGCTCCGGTCTTATTGGTGTGGCGCTTGGTTTCATGAAGAAAGGAAATGCATCTTCCTTTGAGGATCCCTTTGTGTCGGCAATGCTCGGAAATCTGGAGTATCAGATCCGGGAACACGGCTACTATATGATGCTGGTTGCGCGCCATGAGCAGGATGATCTTATGCAGCAGGCGCTCGGCTGGAATTTTGACGGCATGATTGCGATGGCTCTGAAGGAAAAGGAGATTGCAGAGCTCTCGGAACGTCTCGGAAAACCGCTGGTAACCATTGATCAGTATCTCCCGCCGGAACTTGGAGTCCGCTCCATTACGATGGATGACCGCGGCGGTGCGTACCAGATGAGTCAGTACCTGATTGGAAAGGGACATAAAAATTTCTCTTTTTATCCGACTGCGATCTCGGTGTTGACCACTATCGGTGGCTCGGTGTGCGTCAGGCAATGGAGGAGGCGGGAATTGAGGACTTTGAAAGCCGCCATATTGTGATCCCGTGGAATCCAGAGCAGAGGGAGAAGGCATATGAGGAGATGCTTCCGTTCTTCAAAAAACAGACAGCGCTCTTTTTTTCATCGGATTACTATGCACTTGAAGCATCCAACTTTCTGCAGAACAGGGGAATAAAGGTTCCGGAGGAAATTTCAATTGCGGGCTTTGATGATGTTACTTATGCGACACTTGCGCGGCCGAAGCTGACTACCGTGCATCAGATGGTGGATGGAAAAGCACGCCGTGCCGTAGAAGTCCTGATGCACTTGATCCAGGATGAGCCGGTACAAAAAGATATTCCGCCATTGCCGACAACGCTGGTGGAGAGGGAGTCGGTAAGAGATCTGACGAAGTAAATAGTTACCAAATTTACAGAAAAAACTCTTGTAGAAACTGCTGGTTTTGCGCAAAACTATTGAAAAATCACCGTGAGGTATGGTAAAATGTGCTTGCAAACGACAGAATTAAAGAACCAGACACGTTCTGGGGATGAAATAAAGGAGGTAAAAAAATGGACAAAAAATGGTGGAAAGAAGCCGTAGTGTATCAGATTTATCCGCGCAGCTTCATGGACAGCAACGGAGACGGTATCGGAGATTTAAATGGTATCACATCCCGTCTGGATTATCTGAAGGATCTTGGCGTGGATGTTATCTGGCTGTCTCCGGTGTACCAGTCACCAAACGATGACAATGGATATGATATCAGCGATTACCGGGCAATCATGCAGGAGTTCGGAACAATGGAGGATTTTGACCGCATGCTTTCGGAGATGCATAAAAGAGGCATCAAGCTGGTCATGGACCTTGTTGTCAATCATACTTCAGATGAACACAAATGGTTCGTGGAGAGCCGCAAATCGAAAGACAATCCATACCGCGATTATTATATCTGGCGTGATGCAAAAGAGGGAAAAGAGCCAAACAACTGGGGAAGCTGCTTCTCCGGTTCTGCATGGAAATACGATCCGCAGACAGAGATGTATTACCTGCATCTGTTCTCAACAAAACAGCCTGATCTGAACTGGGAGAACCCGGCGGTTCGAAAAGAAGTTTTCGATATGATGAACTGGTGGTGTGAAAAAGGCATTGACGGTTTCCGGATGGACGTTATCAGCATGATCTCCAAACCGGAAGGGCTGCCGGACGGAAAAATTCCGGAGGGCGGACTCTACGGTGATTCCGGCTGCGTAAACGGACCGCACGTTCATGAGTATCTGCAGGAGATGAACAGGGAAGTCCTCTCCAAATACGATCTGATGACGGTTGGTGAGTGTGCCGGTGTCACGATCGAGGAGGCAGAAAAATATGCATCCGCAGACGGCAAAGAGCTCAGTATGGTATTCCAGTTCGAGCTGGTAGATCTGGCAAGCGGAACATACGGCAAATGGACGGACAAACGCGTACCGCTCAAAGATTTCAAACGCGTCATGACAGCATGGCAGACGGAGCTTGAGGGCAAGGCATGGAACAGCCTCTTCCTTGGAAACCACGACCAGCCGCGCTGCCTGTCCCGTTTCGGCGATGATTCACCGGAATACCGTGTGGTAAGTGCCAAAATGCTGGCAACCTGCCTTCATATGATGCAGGGTACCCCGTATGTATACCAGGGCGATGAGCTTGGCATGAAGAATGTTCCGTTCCACGATCTGTCCGAGTTCCGCGATATTGAGAGCATCAACGCGTTCCACGAGCTGACCGGTGCCGGAAAAGTAGCGCCGGACGACATGATGCGCTACCTGAACCTGCGCGGAAGAGACAATGCAAGAACTCCGATGCAGTGGGATGATACCGCTTCGGCAGGATTTACCACAGGAACACCGTGGATCAAGGTCGGACCGGATTACGAGACCGTCAATGCCAAGAATGAGATGGCGGATCCGGATTCTGTATACAATTATTACAAGAAACTGATTCATCTCCGGAAAGAGAAGGATATCATGGTTTACGGAACGTACGAGCTGCTCGATCCGGAGGACGAGGCACTGTATGTATATACCAGAACCTTAGGCGATCAGAAACTCCTCGTGATGTGCAATTTTACAAAAGAGGAGCAGGAGTACACGGTTCCGGAAACCTTTGCAGGAGCAGAGGTACTGATCAGCAACTATCCGCAGGACGGCGCGGCAGCAGGGACACGAAAACTGCGTGCGTATGAGGCAGTTGTTCTGGAAACCAAATAAAAAATGCAGAGGAACCTGTGGCAGAACGGATTTTTGCCACAGGTTCCCGTTCTCAAAATACGGCAAAAACCGGTAAGAGTAAGAAAGGGGAAAACAAAACATGAAATCATATCTGAAAATGGAGACACATCCGCTTGCAGATCCGAAGAATGTAGTAAAGGGCGATAAATATCGTATCACGGTGCTGACGGAGCATCTTCTTCGGCTGGAATACAGTGAGGACGGTGAATTTATCGATGCAGCATCCCAGACGGTCGTAAACCGTGATTTTCCAGCAGTGGAATTTTCCGTCAAAGACACAGGCGATGAGCTGGAGCTGCGCACAAAGTATCTGCAGCTGAATTACAACAAAAAGGCATTCTCTGCAAACGGACTTTCCTGCAAAACAACGGCAGTCGGCATCAGTTCTGTACCGGCATGGCATTACGGAGATCCGACACAGGATCTTGGAGGAACGGCCCGTACGCTTGATCAGGTCAACGGAGCATGCGAACTGGAACCTGGTATCATGTCCTGGTTTGGTTCCGCTGTTCTGGATGATTCGAAGTCGCTTCTGATGACAGAGGACGGTTGGGTGACCCCGAGAAAGAAAGGAGTGCAGGATCTGTACTTCTTCGGCTATGGCTGGAATTTCCGCCTGGCATTAAAGGATTTCTACCACCTTTGCGGCAAAACTCCGATGCTTCCGAGATTTGCACTTGGAAACTGGTGGAGCCGTTACTGGCGTTACAGTGAAGCATCTTATATGAAACTGATGGAAGACTTCGACAAAGAGAACGTTCCATTCTCGGTTGCTGTTATCGATATGGACTGGCACCGTGTAGACGATGTGGATCCAAAATACGGCAGCGGCTGGACCGGCTATAGCTGGAATAAAAAACTCTTCCCGGATCCGGAGCGTTTTCTTGGAAAACTCCATGCACGCGGCATGAAGACAACACTGAACGTCCATCCGGCAGACGGAATTCGTGCGTATGAGGACTGCTATCCGGAAGTAGCAGAGGCTATGGGAGTGGATGCAAAAAAAGAAGAGCCGGTCAATTTTGACATTGCGGATCCGAAATTTGTCGATGTATATTTCGAAAAAGTCCATCATCCGATGGAAAAAGAGGGCGTCGATTTCTGGTGGATTGACTGGCAGCAGGGACAGAGTACCAAGATCGAGGGTCTTGATCCGCTGTGGATGCTGAATCACTATCATTTTCTTGACAGTGGAAGAGACGGAAAACGTCCGATGACCTTCTCCCGCTATGCAGGACCGGGCTCCCACCGCTATCCGGTCGGATTTTCCGGAGACACCCACATCACCTGGGAATCCCTGGATTTCCAGCCATACTTTACCAGCACAGCCTCCAACATCGGCTACGGATGGTGGAGTCATGATATCGGCGGCCATATGCTTGGCTACCGTGACGATGAGCTTGAAGCAAGATGGTATCAGTACGGAGTCTTTTCTCCGATCAACCGTCTGCACAGCTCTAACAGTGCCTTCAGTGGAAAAGAGCCTTGGAACTTCAGTATGGAAGTGCGCAGCACAATGGATGATTTCCTTCGTCTGCGTCATAAACTCGTACCGTATCTGTACACGATGAACTACCGTGCATGGAAAGAAGATACACCGATCGTTGTTCCGATGTATTATGATTACCCGGAGACGGTTTTCTGGGGCAAAAATCAGGCACCGAATCAGTACTTCTTCGGAAGTGAGCTGATGGTAACACCGGTGACAACGAAATGCATTCCGGAGCTGAAGCGTGCCAAGACGAAGGTATGGCTGCCGGAGGGAACCTGGTTTGATTTCTTCAACGGAATGATTTATGAGGGCGGCAGAAGTATGGATCTGTACCGTACGCTCGAGGAGATCCCGGTTCTTGCGAAAGCAGGTGCGATTATCCCGATGACAGAGAAGATCAGTGCGCTGGATGTAGAATCCAACCCGGATGAGCTGACGGTACGCGTTTACGCGGGCGCGGACAATACATTTGTCCTGTACGAGGATGACAATACTACCATGGCATATGAGAAGGATGACTGTGACAAAACATCGATGACGCTCGACGTGGGTGCGACGGAAATTTACGATTGCACCGGTTGAGGCAATCAGAGCCTCGTACCGGAAAGCAGAATGTACTGCGTAGAAGTTCGGCGGAAGTACGGACAAAAGAAGCGAAGGTCTTTGTAAACGGCGTGGAAGCGGATGCAGAAGTCAAAGAGAAAGACGGACTTCTTACGATCGCGGTAACAGATGTAAAACCGCAGGATACCGTGACAATCTGTCTGCCGGAAGATACGGAGATTGCAAAGAACGATGTCATGACACGTGCGATGGATCTGCTGCTGCACGCCGAAATCAGCTACATCACCAAAGAGCAGATCGCAAATCTTCTTCACAAAGCAGACGGAAAGGTAGCAATTCTGGCTGCAGAGCTGCAGAGCATGGAACTTTCAAACGATCTGCGCGGTGCGCTGCTGGAGATCATTACGGCATAAATTGCTGCAGAAAAACACGATTTGATTTACAGAAAAAGAATTCTGTGATACGATACATACAAAGAAAAGGAAGAGAGCGTGGCAGTGGATTCTGTCAGGCTCTCTTCTTGAAATGTGAGACAGGAGGATTTTTAAACGTGGGAAAATACATCATGGCACTTGATGCCGGCACAACGAGCAACCGCTGTATTCTGTTTGATCAGAAAGGACAGATCGTAAGCCTTGCGCAGAAGGAGTTTACCCAGCGTTTCCCGAAACCGGGCTGGGTGGAGCACGATGCCAATGAAATCTGGTCCACGATGCTCGGTGTAGCCGTGGAGGCAATGCAGAAAGCGGGCGCGTCCTACGAGGATATCGCGGCAATCGGCATCACAAACCAGAGAGAGACGACGATCGTCTGGGACAAAAAGACGGGAGAGCCGGTCTACAATGCAATTGTATGGCAGTGCCGCAGAACATCGGAATACTGCGATTCCCTGATGGAGCGCGGACTGGTTGACCGTTTCCGGGAGAAAACAGGTCTTGTGATCGATGCGTATTTTTCAGCCACGAAGCTGAAATGGATTCTAGATGAAGTTCCGGGCGTGCGCGAGCGGGCGGAGCGAGGCGATCTCTATTTCGGAACAGTGGAGACGTGGCTGATCTGGAAGATGACAAAGGGAAAGGTACATGTCACCGATTACACCAACGCGTCCCGTACAATGCTGTTCAATATCCATACACTGAAATGGGATGAGGATATCTTAAAAGAGCTGAACATTCCGCTCTGTATGCTGCCGGAAGTCCGCCCGTCGAGCTGTGTCTACGGGGAGACGGCATCCACATATTTCGGCGGCCCGATTCCGATTGCGGGAGCAGCGGGAGACCAGCAGGCGGCGCTGTTCGGCCAGACCTGCTATGCGCCGGGCGAAGCGAAAAATACATACGGAACAGGCTGCTTCCTGCTGATGAACACGGGAGAAAAGCCGGTTTCTTCGACACACGGTCTTGTTACCACGATTGCATGGGGTATCGGGGACAAGATTACGTATGCGCTCGAGGGATCCATTTTTTGTCGGCGGAGCCGCAATCCAGTGGCTGCGCGATGAGATGAAGCTGATCGAGTCCTCGGCGGATTCCGAGTACATGGCGCAGAAGGTGAACGACACGAACGGCTGCTACGTCGTACCGGCGTTTACCGGCCTTGGCGCACCGTACTGGGATCAGTATGCGAGAGGAACCATTCTCGGCCTGACCCGCGGCGTCAACAAATACCATGTGATCCGCGCAACGCTAGAGTCGATCACATATCAGGTGGATGATGTCTTAAAAGCGATGGAGGCAGATTCCGGCATGAAGCTCTCCGCACTGCGTGTGGACGGCGGAGCAAGCGCCAACAATTTTCTGATGCAGTGCCAGGCGGACATCAGCCAGGCGCCGGTGGAGCGGCCGTGCTGCATCGAGACGACCGCGATGGGAGCAGCTTATCTTGCGGGACTCGCCGTCGGCTACTGGCCGGATCAGGAGACGGTAAAACAGAACGGAGCCATTGACCGTACGTTTGAGCCGGAGCTCTCGAAAGAGGAGCGCGATGAGAAGATGAACGGATGGCACAAAGCAGTCCGTTACGCCGAAGGATGGGCAAAATAGAAAAAGATTTTGGAAATGCAGAAAAGGAACGGTTTCGTAATGAAAACCGTTCCTTTTCGCGTACTGTGACTTCTTGTCTACTGATGTTAAAGAATGTCGATATGTTCGCCGTTTAAAGCTTTGTTCATGCTTCGCACGGCACAGAATTTACCGCACATCGAGCAGGTATCTTCCTGTTCCGGCGAGCGGTCAGCACGGATGGCTTTTGCAGTCTCCGGGTCCAGTGCACAGTCCCACTGTGCTTCCCAATCGAGCACGCGGCGGGCGTCTCCCATCTTGTCGTCAATATCACGCGCATGCGGCACGCCTTTGGCAATGTCGGCAGCGTGTGCGGCGATTTTGCTTGCGATGATGCCCTGCTTTACGTCATCGAGGTTCGGAAGAGCCAGATGCTCTGCCGGCGTTACGTAGCACAGGAAAGCAGCGCCGTTCATAGCGGCAATTGCGCCTCCGATGGCAGCGGTGATGTGGTCATAGCCCGGTGCAATATCGGTCACAAGAGGTCCGAGGACATAGAACGGAGCGCCCATGCAGATGGTCTGCTGTACTTTCATGTTGGCCGCAATCTGATCCATCGGAACGTGGCCCGGTCCCTCAACCATAACCTGAACGTCTTTCTCCCAGGCACGTTTGGTGAGTTCGCCGAGGCGCACCAGCTCCTCAATCTGGCAGACATCCGTTGCGTCGGCAAGGCAGCCAGGACGGCAGGCGTCGCCGAGAGAAATGGTCACATCGTATTCACGGCAGATATCGAGAATCTCATCGTAATACTCGTAGAACGGATTCTCCTCGCCGGTCATGCACATCCAGGCGAACACGAGGGAGCCGCCGCGGGAAACAATATTCATTTTCCGTTTGTGTTTGCGGATCTGATCGATGGTTTTTCTGGTGATGCCGCAGTGCAGGGTGACGAAATCGACACCGTCCTCGGCATGGAGGCGGATGACGTCAATAAAATCTTTGGCGGTCAGCGTATCCAGGTCTCTCTGGTAATGGATCACACTGTCATATACCGGCACGGTGCCGATCATGGCTGGACATTCGGAGGTCAGTTTCCGCCGGAACGGCTGCGTATTGCCGTGGCTCGACAGGTCCATGATGGCTTCTGCGCCCATATTGACCGCGGAGAGTACCTTCTGCATCTCCACATCGTAATCTTTACAGTCTTTCGAAACACCGAGATTTACATTGATTTTCGTGCGCAGCATCGAGCCGATGCCCTCCGGGTCGATGCAGGTGTGCAGCTTATTGGCCGGAATGGCAACCTTTCCGCTGGCAACGAGCGGCATCAGGTCTTCCACGGCCATATACTCTTTTTCTGCGACTTTTTTCAACTCCGGTGTTACAATGCCGCGGCGTGCGGCGTCCATCTGTGTTGCGTAATTGCGTTCCATTTGTTGTTCTCCTTTATTTTCAAAATCAGATCCGGTAAGCGTGGTTCAGCGGTCCCGAGCCGTGGCCGAGATCCATCATGCTCGCGAGTGCGCCCGAAATATACTCTTTTGCGGCGGAAATGGCATCCGGAAGGGAAAGCCCCTTTGCGAGCCCCGATGCGATGGCGCTGGAGAGTGTACAGCCGGTGCCGTGTGTGTTCGGATTGTCGATGCGTTTTCCGGTGAACCAGGTAAATGTGCTGTTGTGATATAAAAGAT
>ENA-OQIX01000073-OQIX01000073.1-human-gut-metagenome-genome-assembly--contig:-NODE-73-length-17550-cov-3.229811_pt1 | contig 17550 bp, 16 predicted proteins | sample MGYA00242591_ERZ504756 | MGnify/ENA primary metagenome ERZ504756 (study PRJEB26092, sample SAMD00036369) | human gut metagenome | host: Homo sapiens | study: EMG produced TPA metagenomics assembly of...
GGGACCACCCCGCCCTCGCCGCTTATGGCAGATACAACAATGTGATACTGACCGATACAGAGCTTTCCGGGGCTGAAAACAGAGCTGCCCGACAAGTGGGAGTATTATATTGACCGGCTTTCCTGCCATATCGCTTCCACTGGGAAGCAGTACCACAGCCATGCAGCCACCATTTACAAGTGGGCGCAGGAGGACGCTGCCAAAGGCAAGGCTGCCCCGAAACAGGGCATACCCGATTATTCATGCAAGGAGGGCGAGAGCTTATGAAAAACGAGATTGAAGCTATGATTACGGACATTACAGCCACTACCGCCGAAGCGGAGGACTACACAGGCGAGGACGGGCTTTTATACTGCGGCAAGTGCCATACGCCCAAAGAAGCCTACTTTCCAAAAGAAACCGCCCAATGGTTAGGGCATGACCGACACCCGACAGAGTGCGACTGCCAGCGGGCAGCCCGTGAAAAACGGGAAGCCGCTGAAAGCCGACAGAAGCACCTTGAAACAGTGGAGGACTTGAAACGCCGGGGCTTTACCGACCCCGCTATGCAAAACTGGACATTTGAGCATGACAACGGCAGAAACCCACAGACCGAAACCGCCCGCTTTTATGTGGAGAGCTGGGAAACCATGCAGGCTGAAAATATCGGCTACCTGTTTTGGGGCGGCGTGGGGACAGGAAAAAGCTACCTTGCCGCCTGTATCGCCAACGCCCTTATGGAGAAAGAGGTTGCCGTCTGCATGACAAACTTTGCAACAATACTCAATGACCTTGCCGCCAGCTTTGAGGGCAGGAATGAGTATAATTCCCGCCTTTGCAGCTACCCCCTGCTGATACTTGATGATTTCGGTATGGAGCGAGGGACAGAATACGGGCTGGAACAGGTTTACAGCGTGATTGACAGCCGTTACCGAAGCGGCAAGCCGCTGATCGCCACGACCAACCTCACGCTGGAGGAATTGCAGCACCCGCAGGACACGCCCCACGCCCGTATCTATGACAGGCTGACTTCCATGTGCGCCCCCGTCCGCTTCACGGGCAGCAACTTCCGAAAGGAAACCGCACAGGAAAAGCTGGAACGCTTAAAGCAACTGATGAAGCAGCGAAAGGAGAGCCTATGACAGAAACGAAACAGACAAGCACCACCAAAACAGACCGCCGCCCGGACTGTGTGACGGAAATCCGCATGGGCAACTCCGTCCTTACCGTTTCCGGCTTCTTCAAGCAGGGCGCAACCGACACCGCAGCCGACAAGATGATGAAAGTGCTGGAAGCGGAAGCTGCTACACAAAAAACGGCGATTTGACCGACCATAAAGAAGCAGATTTGACGCTTTTGCCGCTATACAGACAGCCGCCCCATGTGGTACAATCAAGGTACGGAATAGTGGGGCTGGCTGTCGGAAACGGAGGATTTTATGTTAAGACAGACCAACCAACAACCAATTACCGCCCTTTACCCAAGACTTTCCCATGAGGACGAGCTGCAAGGCGAGAGCAATTCCATTTCCAATCAGAAGCGTATCCTTGAAACCTATGCAAAGCAGAACGGCTTTTCCAATCTGCGCTGGTACACGGACGATGGTTATTCTGGTGCGAACTTTCAAAGACCCGGTTTTCAAGCCATGCTTGCGGACATTGAAGCCGGAAAAGTCGGGACAGTTATCGTAAAGGATATGTCGAGATTAGGGCGAAACTACCTGCAAGTGGGAATGTACACGGAAATGATTTTCCCACAGAAAGGTGTCCGCTTCATCGCTATCAATGACGGAGTGGACAGCGCACAGGGCGACAATGATTTTGCCCCGCTGCGGAATATCTTTAACGAATGGCTGGTGAGAGATACGAGCAAGAAAATCAAAGCAGTGAAACGCTCAAAAGGCATGAGTGGCAAGCCTATCACAAGCAAGCCTGTGTATGGCTACCTCATGGACGAGGACGAAAATTTCATCATTGACGAGGAAGCTGCACCCGTAGTCAAGCAGATATACAATTTCTGCCTTGCCGGGAATGGTCCGACCAAGATAGCCCGTATGCTCACAGAGCAGCAAATCCCCACGCCGGGGACGCTGGAATACCGCAGGACGGGCAGCACCCGCCGCTACCACCCCGGCTATGAGTGCAAGTGGGCGACCAATACCGTTGTGCATATCCTTGAAAACCGGGAATACACAGGCTGTCTGGTAAATTTCAAGACAGAAAAACTTTCTTACAAAGTCAAGCACAGTGTAGAAAATCCCCCGGAAAAGCAAGTGATTTTCGAGAACCACCACGAGCCTATCATAGACACCCAAACATGGGAACGGGTGCAGGAGCTTCGCAAGCAGCGCAAACGCCCCAACCGCTATGATGAAGTGGGCTTGTTCTCCGGCATACTGTTCTGTGCGGACTGCGGTAGTGTCATGTATCAGCAGCGATACCAGACGGACAAGCGCAAGCAGGACTGTTATATCTGCGGCAACTACAAGAAACGCACCCATGACTGTACGGCGCACTTTATCCGCACCGACCTCTTGACCGCTGGCGTACTCTCCAATCTGCGGAAAGTGACCAGCTATGCGGCAAAGCATGAAGCCCGGTTTATGAAGCTCTTGATTGAGCAGAACGAGGACGGGGGCAAGCGCAGGAACGCCGCCAAGAAAAAGGAGCTGGAAGCCACCGAGAAACGCATAGCCGAGTTATCCGCTATTTTCAAGCGGCTGTATGAGGACAGCGTGACCGGGCGCATATCAGACGAGCGTTTCACAGAGCTGTCGGCAGACTATGAAGCAGAACAACGGGAGCTGAAAGAAAGAGCCGCTGCTATCCAAGCGGAGCTTTCCAAAGCACAGGAAGCCACCGTGAACGCAGAAAAGTTTATGAATGTTGTTCGGCGGCATACCAGCTTTGAAGAACTTACCCCTACTCTGTTGCGGGAGTTTGTAGAGAAAATCGTTGTGCATGAGTGCAGCTATGACGAGAACAAGACCCGTAGGCAGGACATTGAGATTTATTATTCTTTTGTTGGCAAGGTGGACTTGCCCGAATAACCGCCCGACCTATCCGACATACCTCATGTGCCGGATAGGAACGGCAAAATTTTTTTACACTTCTATTACTTCTTTATCACACATCAGTAAAGAGTCAGGGCATGAAGCAGCTCATGGCCGGTGCTGGTGTAGCCGTAGTCGGCATGGTCCTTGTACCTCTGCTCTCCGGGCTTTTCTCTGTCTAAGCGTCTCCGTATGAAATCCTTGCCGCTCCCGCAGTTTTGCGGGGGCGGCGGAAAGGAGGTTGACACCGTATGGATTTCTTACTTGAAGCCCTGACAAATTGGCTGAAAGAAATGCTGGTGGGCGGTATTATGAGCAACCTTTCGGGGATGTTTGACAGCGTAAACCAACAGGTCGCGGATATATCCGTACAGGTAGGCCAGACCCCACAGGGATGGAATGGCAGTATTTTCAATATGATTGAGAATCTGTCAAACTCCATCATGGTGCCGATTGCAGGTGTGATCCTGGCTATCGTGATGACCGTAGACCTGATCCAGATGATTGCAGACAAGAACAACCTGCATGATGTGGATACCTGGATGATTTTCAAGTGGGTGTTCAAATCAGCTGCCGCCATCCTCATTGTCACAAACACATGGAATATCGTGATGGGCGTCTTTGATATGGCGCAGAGCGTAGTGGCGCAGGCGGCAGGGATTATCAATTCGGATGCGTCCATTGACATTTCCTCAGTTATGACCGATCTGGAACCGAGGCTGATGGAAATGGATCTGGGACCGCTGTTCGGACTGTGGTTCCAATCCCTCTTTATTGGCATTACTATGTGGGCGTTGTATATCTGTATCTTTATCGTTATTTATGGCCGTATGATCGAAATCTACCTTGTGACTTCGGTGGCTCCCGTTCCAATGGCTGCAATGATGGGTAAAGAATGGGGCGGTATGGGACAGAATTACCTCCGATCCCTGCTGGCGCTGGGCTTTCAGGCGTTTCTCATTATCGTCTGCGTGGCAATTTATGCTGTGCTGGTGCAGAACATCGCTCTGGAAGATGACATCATCATGGCAATCTGGAGCTGCGTGGGCTACACCGTACTGCTATGTTTTACGCTGTTCAAAACCGGCAGTCTCGCCAAATCAGTCTTTCAGGCGCACTAAAACGGAAGGAGGTTTCCACATTGGCTTATGTACCCGTACCCAAGGACTTAACAAAAGTCAAAACAAAGGTCATGTTCAATCTGACCAAGCGGCAGCTTATCTGCTTCACGGGCGGAGCGCTTATTGGCGTACCGCTTTTCTTTTTGCTCAGAAAACCTACCGGAAACAGTGTAGCGGCTATGTGTATGATGCTGGTTATGCTGCCCTTCTTTATGCTGGCTATGTACGAAAAGCATGGACAGCCCCTGGAAAAGATCGTGGGCAACATTCTCAAAGTAGCTGTGATCCGTCCCAAGCAGCGTCCCTACCAGACCAATAACTTTTATGCCGTATTAAAGCGGCAGGAAATGCTCGATAAGGAGGTGTATGACATTGTTCACCGCATAAAAAAATGGCTGCATCGGATGTTCGGGAAAACCGAGGAAAAAACTGTGCAGCCGGTAAAGACAAGAAAAAGCTGTCCCGCGCCGATAAGAAGCAGATCGAAGCGGCCATTGTCCGCGCCAACCGCACGGACAAAAAAGGAAAATCTGCGCAGGACAGTATCCCTTATGAACGGATGTGGCCGGACGGAATCTGCCGCGTATCGGACAGCCACTACACAAAGACCATTCAGTTTCAGGACATCAACTATCAGCTCTCCCAAAACGAAGATAAGACGGCAATCTTTGAGGGGTGGTGTGATTTCCTCAATTATTTTGATAGCTCGATTCATTTCCAGCTGTCTTTTTTGAACCTTGCGGCATCGGAGGAGACCTTTGCTAACTCCATTTCCATCCCGCCCCAGAGGGACGCCTTTGACAGTATCCGCGAGGAATACACCACAATGCTGCAAAATCAGCTGGCCAGAGGTAACAACGGTCTCATCAAGACCAAATACCTGACCTTTGGTATCGACGCAGACAGCATCAAAGCCGCCAAGCCCCGTCTGGAGCGTATTGAGACCGATATACTTAATAACTTCAAGCGTCTTGGTGTAGCTGCCAGAACGCTGGACGGTAAAGAAAGGCTTTCTCAGCTTCATGCGGTATTCCACATGGATGAACAACTCCCGTTTCAGTTTGAATGGGACTGGCTGGCTCCTTCCGGTCTGTCCACAAAGGATTTTATTGCACCAAGTTCCTTTGAGTTCCGCACCGGCAAGCAGTTCCGTATGGGCAAGAAATACGGGGCTGTTTCTTTTTGCAGATTCTCGCACCGGAGCTGAATGACCGTCTGCTGGCTGATTTTCTGGATATGGAAAGCTCGCTCATTGTGAGTATGCACATTCAGTCGGTGGATCAGGTGAAAGCCATCAAAACGATAAAGCGCAAGATTACCGACCTGGACCGCAGTAAGATCGAGGAACAGAAAAAAGCAGTCCGCGCCGGATACGACATGGACATCATTCCATCTGACCTTGCTACTTACGGCAGTGAAGCGAAAAAACTTTTGCAGGATTTGCAGAGCCGCAACGAGAGAATGTTCCTTTTGACCTTTCTGGTGCTGAACACAGCGGACAATCCCCGTCAGCTTGGCAACAACATTTTCCAGGCAGGCTCCATTGCCCAGAAGTATAACTGTCAGCTGACCAGGTTGGACTTTCAGCAGGAAGAAGGGCTGATGAGCTGTCTGCCCCTGGGACTCAATCAGATCGAGATCCAGCGAGGACTGACCACCAGTTCTACGGCTATCTTTGTACCGTTCACCACACAGGAATTATCCAGAACGGCAAAGAGGCTCTGTACTACGGCATCAACGCCCTGTCCAACAACCTCATCATGGTGGATCGAAAGCTGCTAGAAAAACCCCAACGGCTTGATTTTGGGTACGCCGGGTTCCGGTAAGTCCTTCAGCGCAAAACGAGAAATCGCCAACTGCTTTTTGCTTACCAGTGATGATGTCATTATCTGTGACCCGGAAGCGGAGTACGCACCTCTTGTTGAGCGTCTGCATGGGCAGGTCATCAAGATCTCGCCTACCTCAACAAACTACATCAATCCGATGGACCTGAACCTGGACTACTCGGATGATGAAAGCCCGCTGTCCCTCAAGTCTGACTTTATTCTCAGCTTGTGTGAGCTGATCGTGGGCGGTAAGGACGGATTGCAGCCGGTGCAGAAAACCATCATCGACCGCTGTGTGCGTCTGGTCTATCAGACCTATCTCAACGACCCGCGCCCGGAGAATATGCCGGTTTTGGAGGACCTATATAACCTGCTCCGCTCACAGGAGGAAAAGGAAGCCCAGTATATCGCCACGGCCCTTGAAATCTATGTAACCGGCTCCCTCAATGTGTTCAACCACCAGAGCAATGTGGACATCAACAACCGCATTGTCTGCTATGACATCAAGGAACTGGGCAAGCAGCTCAAGAAAATCGGTATGCTGGTGGTACAGGATCAGGTGTGGAACCGCGTTACCATTAACCGCGCTGCCCACAAGTCCACCCGTTACTACATCGACGAGATGCACCTGCTTTTGAAGGAGGAACAGACCGCTGCCTATACAGTGGAAATCTGGAAGCGATTCCGAAAATGGGGCGGAATCCCGACAGGTATCACCCAGAATGTCAAAGACCTTTTGAGCAGCCGCGAGGTAGAGAACATCTTTGAAAACTCCGACTTCGTGTATATGCTCAACCAGGCAGGCGGAGACCGTCAGATACTTGCCAAGCAGCTGGGCATTTCCACGCACCAGCTTAGCTATGTGACCCACTCCGGTGAGGGCGAGGGCCTGCTGTTCTATGGCTCCACAATTCTGCCTTTCGTGGACCACTTCCCGAAGAGTACCGAGCTGTACCGCATTATGACCACCAAACCCCAGGAACTGAAAAAGAAGGAGGATGAATGATGATGAACCCCAACATTTTGAATCAAAACCCGTTGATGTTTTTTGACAAGGCGGTAAATGCCCAGCGCAGCCAGCTGCTTACGGTCATGGCCGATGCGGTAAGTGAGTGCCGCACGGCGGCAGATCAGGCAGCCGAACTGAATGAGACCGGTCAGGTGGGGCTGCTCCGTCTGGCAGAGGTCTGGAGCACCATCCGTGCCAAGGAAGGTATGGGTGGTCTGGTTCTGGAAGGAACCGAAGCGAAAATCTTGTCCGATGTGGTGGCACAGTTTTACGCCTACCTGTCCGGTTGTATGTTCAACGATCCTGTGGGAATGGCCATTTATGCAGAGCTGCACTACATGATGTCCTCCCTCATGCTGGGAGAATGGTTTGAATAAGGAGCCGCGCCTGCGCTTTACTGATGAGGAACGGTCTGATCCTGCACTGGAAAAGCCGATCCGTAAAGCGGAGAAAGCTGCGGCCAGAGCAGATAAGGCGCAGGCCAATATCCCAAAGAAAAAGGTCAGGCAGACGGTCATCGACCCGGATACCGGAAAAAAGACCTCGAAGTTGACCTTTGAGGACAAGAAAAAGCCACCCTCCAAACTTTCTCAAGGGGTCAAGGAAGCTCCCGTCCATCTGGTTGCGGGCAAACTCCACAAAGAGATCCGGAAAACAGAACAGGACAATGTGGGCGTGGAAAGCGCCCACAAGTCCGAGGAAGCGGTGGAGACCGGCGCTTATCTGGTGCGGGAGGGCTATCACAGCCACAAGCTGAAGCCGTACCGCAAAGCAGCACAGGCAGAGCGCCAACTGGAAAAGGCAAATGTAAATGTTCTGTACCAGAAATCTTTGCAGGAAAATCCCCAGTTTGCCAGCAATCCACTTTCCCGCTGGCAGCAAAAGCAGGCCATCAAAAAGCAGTATGCCGCCGCCAAACACGCCGGTCAGACTGCTGGAAATACCGCCCAGGCTGCATCTAAAACAGGAAAAGCCGCAAGGACGGTAAAAGAAAAGGCACAGCAGGCAGGGGCATTCGTCATGCGCCACAAGAAGGGGTTCCTGATGGCAGGGGTTTTGTTCCTCATTACCTGTATGCTGATGAATACCATGTCCTCCTGCTCCATGATGGCGCAGAGCATCGGTTCCGTTCTCTCCGGCACCACCTATCCGTCGGATGACCCGGAAATGCTGGCGGTGGAGGCAGATTATGCAGCCAGAGAAGCCCAGTTGCAGGAGGAAATCGACAACATTGAAAGCAGTCACCCAGGGTATGACGAGTATCGCTATGACCTTGGTATGATCGGCCATGACCCTCATGAGCTGGCAGCATTTCTCTCTGCCGTCTTGCAAGGCTACACCCGGCAGAGCGCTCAGGCAGAGCTGGCGCGTGTGTTTGCAGCACAGTATCAGCTGACGCTTACTGAGGAAGTGGAGATTCGCTACCGCACGGAGACCTCCACCGACCCGGAGACCGGTGAGACCACCTCAGAAGAAGTTCCCTATGAGTATTACATTTTGAATGTGAAACTCGCCAGCAAGCCCATTTCCGCTGTGGTGTCGGAACTTCTGACCCCGGAGCAGATGAAAATGTATCAGGTCTACCGGCAGACCATGGGCAATAAGCCGCTGTTGTTTGGCGGCGGCTCCCCTGATACCAGCGGCTCGGAAGATCTGTCCGGTGTGCAGTTCATTAACGGTACCCGCCCCGGCAATCCTCAGCTGGTGGAACTGGCCAAGCGTCAGGTGGGCAATGTGGGCGGCTATCCTTATTGGAGCTGGTATGGCTTTGACAGCCGCGTGGAATGGTGCGCCTGCTTCGTATCCTGGTGCTATAACCAGGCAGGAAAAAGTGAACCGCGCTTTGCAGGCTGTGAGTGGCAGGGCGTTCCGTGGTTCCAGTCTCATGGACAGTGGGGCGCAAGAGGCTATAACAATCTGGCTCCCGGAGATGCAATTTTCTTTGACTGGGATTTGGATGGGACAGCAGACCATGTAGGTATCGTGATCGGTACGGATGGCAGCCGTGTTTATACCGTGGAGGGAAATTCCGGCGATGCCTGCAAGATTAAAAGTTATGACCTGAATTATCAAAGCATTAAGGGCTACGGCCTGATGAACTGGTAACAGAGATTTTTAAGAAGGAGTGATAGACGATGGCAAAGAACAAAATTGAGCGCATTGACCAGGAGATTACAAAGGTCCGCGAGAAGATCGCAGAGTATCAGGAAAAGCTCAAGGCGCTGGAAGCACAGAAAACCGAGGCAGAAAATCTGGAGATCGTCCAGATGGTGCGCGCCCTGCGTATGACCCCGACCCAGTTGAGCGCCATGCTGTCCGGTGGCACAGTTCCCGGCAGTTTGGCTGATGACAACAACGAACAGGAGGAAAACAGCTATGAGGAATAAACGATTGCTCCGAACACTTTCCGCCCTTTGCCTGACAATGGTTGTAGCATTTGGCTTTACGATCCCTGCTTTCGCACAGGGGTCAGAACAGGCTCCGGCGGCACCGGCAGAGGATTCTACCAATGACAGCAATGTGATTGTGGAAGAAACAGAACCAGCACCGGCACTTACACCGGAGGGGAATGCGGCATTGGTGGATGATTTGGAGGCAATAAGCAGCTTATTACTGTTACGACCAAAGCTGGAAATTACTTTTACATCCTGATTGACAGGGCGAATGAGGATAAAAAGACTGCTGTTCACTTTCTGAATCAGGTGGATGAAGCGGATTTGATGGCACTGATGGAAGATGGAAAACCCAAAGAGGAGCCGCCTGCGGTGTGCAGTTGCACGAAGAAATGTGAAGCAGGGGCAGTCAATACGGCCTGTCCGGTCTGTGTAACTGATAAGAGTAAATGTACGGGAAAAGCACCGGAATCTCCGGCAGAAACACCGGAGCCGGAAAAAGAGAAGCCTGCCGGACTGAACCCGGCTGCCCTGATCCTTCTGCTGGCTCTGCTGGGCGGCGGTGGCGTATTTGCCTACTTGAAGCTCATTAAGAATAAGCCTAAGACCAAGGGCAATGACAGTCTGGACGCTTATGATTATGGTGAGGAAGATTCCGAGGAATGGGAAACCGAGGAGGAGTCGGACGAGCCTGACGCTGACGGGGGCAGCGCAGAAGAAGATGACGAGGACAGCGTGAAATGACCCGTTTCACAGACAGTCCCTATGAACGCATGATGACACGCAGGCCGGAGGGCGGGAAGGAAACTTCCCGTCCTCCTTCTTTGCCCCAAAGCCACCCCTGTTATGGCTGTGGGAATTATGGAAGCCCCTGCGTAGGTGTCTGCCACCGGGAAATGTCCCGATGGCTCAAGGAGAGGAGGAACCATCATGGCTCAGTATAAATTGGTAATTGCCGAAAAACCATCGGTTGCACAAAGTCTGGCGGCGGTGATCGGCGCAACTGCCCGTAAGGACGGGTATCTGGAGGGAAACGGCTGGCGTGTCAGCTGGTGTGTGGGCCATCTGGCCGGTCTTGCGGACGCAGACAGCTATGACCCCAAGTACGCAAAGTGGCGATATGATGACCTGCCTATTCTGCCGGAGCATTGGCAGATGGTGGTGGGAAAGGATAAGAAAAAGCAGTTTGATATTCTCAAAAAGCTGATGAACGCCCCGGATGTGACGGAGGTAGTAAATGCCTGTGATGCCGGACGCGAGGGCGAGCTGATCTTCCGCAGCGTCTATGAGCTGGCAGGCTGCCAAAAGCCGATGAAAAGGCTCTGGATTTCTTCGATGGAGGACTCCGCCATAAGGGAGGGCTTTGCAAACCTGCGCCCCGGTGCGGACTATGACGGACTTCGGGATGCTGCCCTCTGCCGTGCCAAGGCCGACTGGCTGGTGGGGATCAATGCCACAAGGCTTTTTTCCGTGCTGTACCACCGCACCCTCAACATCGGGCGTGTGATGTCCCCAACGCTGGCACTGATTGTCCAGCGAGAAGCTGAGATCGACACCTTTAAGCCGGTTCCCTTTTATACCGTGGCACTGGAGCTGCCCGGTCTTACCGTATCCGGGGAGCGCATGGCGGATAAAGCTGCTGCCGAACAGCTGAAAGAAGCCTGTCAGGGTGCAAATGTCACAATCAAAAAGGTGGAGCGCAAGGAAAAGTCCGAAAAGCCGCCTGCCCTCTATGACCTGACTACCCTGCAAAGAGATGCCAACCGTCTGCTGGATTTACGGCCCAGCAGACCCTGGACTATCTGCAAAGCCTGTATGAAAAGAAGCTCTGCACCTATCCCCGTACTGACAGCCGCTATCTGACCGGTGATATGGCAGACAGCCTGCCGGTGTTGGTGAATCTGGTTGCCAATGCTATGCCGTTTCGCAAAGGGATCGCCATTACCTGTGATCCGCAGACGGTCATCAACGATAAGAAAGTAACCGACCACCACGCAGTAATCCCTACCAGAAATCTCAAGGATGCAGACCTTTCTGCCCTTCCTGCGGGAGAAAAAGCAGTGCTGGAGCTGGTGGCCCTGCGTCTGCTGTGCGCCGTAGCCCAGCCCCATATCTATTCGGAAACCGTTGTGATTGCAGCGTGTGCCGGTGGGGAGTTTACCGCCAAAGGAAAAACGGTGAAGCACCCCGGATGGAAAGCACTGGAGGACGCTTACCGTGCCAAAATGAAGGATGCAGAGCCGAAAAAAGATGGCGCAGAGAAAGCCCTGCCGGAGCTGACCGAAGGACAGACCCTTTCGGTTGCTGCTGCAATCGTCAAAGAAGGCAAAAGCAGTCCGCCCCAGCACTTTACGGAGGACACCCTATTGTCCGCGATGGAGACTGCCGGAAAAGAGGATATGCCGGAGGATGCCGAGCGAAAAGGTCTGGGGACACCGGCCACCCGTGCCGGTATTTTGGAAAAGCTGGTATCTGCCGGTTTTCTGGAACGAAAAAAGAGTAGGAAAACGGTGCAGCTTCTCCCTTCCCACGATGCAGTTTCCCTGATCACCGTTCTGCCGGAACAACTGCAATCGCCGCTTCTGACTGCCGAGTGGGAGTACCGCCTGGGCGAGATCGAGCGCGGGCAGCTTGCCCCGGAGGAGTTTCTGGATGGGATCAGCACCATGCTGAAAGATCTGGTGGGGACTTATCAGGTCATCAAGGGAACCGAGTACCTGTTCTCCCCGCCCCGTGATGTGGTAGGCAAATGCCCTCGCTGCGGCGGTGAAGTTGCAGAACTGCAAAAAGGCTTCTTCTGTCAGAATGATTCTTGCAAATTTGCAATCTGGAAAAATAACAAATGGTGGGCTGCCAAGAAAAAACAGCCGACCAAGGCTGTGGTGTCTGCACTGCTGAAAGATGGCCGTGTCCGTGTAACGGGCCTATATTCTGAGAAAACTGGCAAGACCTACGATGCCACTGTGGTTTTGGAGGACGATGGACAGTACGCCAACTTTAAGCTGGAATTTGACCAGCGGAAAGGAGGCAGCCGATGAAGCTCTCTTTAGTGGAACGGGAAACCATTTTCCTCTATAACCAGGCAGAACCAATGGCTGAGGTCTACACCCACGATCCCCGTCTGATGGAGAAGCTGGAACTGCTGGCAAAAAAGCACCCCGACCAGATCACCCGAAAGGACGCCCATAACTTTACCGTCCCCAAGCGGTGTGTATCAGTCAGGGAGCCATACAGCGCAGAACGCCGCAAAGCTGCCAGTGAGCGTGCGAAAGCTGCCGGATACCAGCCCCCTGTGAGAAAGTCCAGCAGTTAAAGGCACATGGCAGAGAATGTATTTGAAGCAGTCAAGCAGTCGGTCAGCACCAGAGAAGCAGCAGCGTTTTATGGGATCGAGGTCAAACGAAACGGTATGGCCTGCTGTCCCTTTCACGATGATAAGAACCCCAGTATGAAGGTAGACCAGCGGTTCCACTGCTTTGGCTGCGGTGCAGATGGGGATGTGATCGACTTTACCGCAAAGCTCTTTGACCTCTCCCCAAAAGAAGCGGCGGAGAAACTGGCACAGGACTTTGGCCTGATCTATGACAGTCAGGCCCCTCCCCGCAGGAGGTATGTCCGGCAGAAAACCGAGGCACAAAAGTTTCGGGAGGACCGGCAGAGGTGTTATCGCATACTGTCCGACTACTACTATCTGCTGAAAAAATGGGAGGCCGACAATTCTCCCCAGACACCGGAGGAAGAACCGCACCCCCGTTTTGTGGAAGCGATCCAGAAGAAAACCTATGTAGAGTACCTGCTGGATCTTTTTCTTTATGAAAGTGAAGAAGAACAAAAGGCATGGATTACAGAACACACAGCAGAAATCACACACTTGGAAAGGAGATTGAAAATCATGGCTGAGAACAAACCCACCAACCGAGAGCGGCTAAGGGAAATCACAGATGGCATCGAGCAGGGCATCAAGGAACTGTTCGAGAGCGAAAAGTATATGCGCTATCTGTCCGTCATGTCCCGCTTCCACCGCTATTCGGTAAACAATACCATGCTCATCTATATGCAGAAGCCGGACGCCACATTGGTAGCCGGATACAATAAGTGGAAAGACCAGTTTGAGCGTCATGTAAAAAAGGGCGAGCATGGTATTACCATCATCGCCCCCACACCGTATAAGAAGAAAATCGAGGAGCAGAAACTGGACCCGGATACCAAGGCTCCGATTCTGGATAAAGACGGAAAGATCGTCACAGAGGAAAAAGAAATCGAGATCCCCATGTTCCGCCCGGTCAAGGTCTTTGATGTGAGCCAGACCGATGGGAAACCTTTGCCGGAGCTTGCTTCCTCCCTTTCCGGCAATGTGCCAAATTATGAGGCATTCATGGAGGCCCTGCGCCGCAGTGCGCCGGTGCCGATCACTTTTGAAGCAATGGCCGCCGATACGGACGGCTATTTTTCTGCCGATCATCAGAAAATCGCCGTTCGTCAGGGCATGAGCGAGGTGCAGACGGTTTCGGCCACGGTCCATGAGATTGCCCACAGCAAGCTCCATGACCCTAAAAAATATGAAGTGCTACCGTCATGGAAGGTTGTGCTGGAGAGTGAAGGTGGAACCAAGCATGATTTCAAGCTGGATTTTGCCACAGAAAGAGAAGCTGAACAGTTTGCTTCTGATATGGATTGGCGCTATGTGGACGAAAATCAGTTTGAATGGCGTCTTGCAGTTGAGGAAGATCCAACCGCAGAAAAACAGGCAATCAAAAATCGCCACACGGAGGAAGTGGAGGCTGAAAGCATCTCCTATGCGGTCTGCAAGTATTTTGGCATTGAGACCGGAGAAAACAGCTTCGGCTATATTGCAAGCTGGAGTCAGGGCAAGGAACTGAAAGAGCTGAGAGCCAGTTTGGAGACCATCAATAAGACCTCCGGCACTTTGATCTCTGACATTGAACGCCACTATAAGGAAATCTGCAAAGAGCGTGGAATTGACCCCAATGCAAAGGCAGAGCCGGAAACCGCCCCGATAGAGCAGCCGACCGGCAATCTAACCTACTATGTAGCAGAGTGCATGGAGTTTCCAAACCTCGGAGAATACCACGATAACCTGTCTTTGGAGGAAGCTGTCTGCATTTATCAGGAGATTCCGGCAGAGCGAATGAACGGGATCAAAGGCATTGGCTTTGAGTTGAAAGATGGAAGCGACTATGAAGGCCCTTTTCCGATTTTGACTGGGCAGACCATTGACCTGGATACCATCCAGGCAATCGACTATTATCGTGACAATCCGCTGGTACAGAAAGCGGTAAAGGAACTGGCTGCGGCCATGCCGGAAATGGAGGTGCTGGGGGCGGACGCCAACCAGCAGGAGGCTTTGTTTCTGATCGACGATGCCACCTATCTTCATATCCAGCCCGGTGACAACGGATGGGACTATACCCTTTATGATGCCGCGTCCATGAAAGAGATGGATGGCGGTCAGCTGGATATGCCGGAACTTTCCCGCATGAAGGCAGTTCTTCAGATTTGTGATGACAACGATCTGGACAGCACTTCGCTTAGACACGCTCCCCTGTCTATGATCGAGACCTTGCAGGAAGCTGCTTATGAGCAGATGCAGGCAGAGGCCAGTCAGATGGCTGCTTCTTCCCAGCTGCCGGAAGCACAGGAGCAGGCACTGGATGAATACCCCATGCCGGATGAGCAGGTCTCCACACCGGATATGCAGGAATATGGCTACTCCTATGATGGGATGCTCCCTGTTACCAGAGAACGGGCGCTGGAACTGGATGCCGCCGGTTTGACCGTCTATGTGCTGTATGAGGACAATACGGAGAGCATGGTGTTTGACCCGCAGGAAATCATGGATCATGGCGGCTTTTTCGGTGTGGACCATGAGGAATGGGAGAAAAGCCCTCAGTTCCACGAAAAGGTCATGGAGCGTCAGGAACATCAGCAGGAACGCGAACAGGCATTTCTCTCCCAGAACAGAGATTGCTTTGCCATCTATCAGGTAAGTCGTGACGATCCGCAGAATGTGCGCTTTATGAATCTGGACTGGTTAAAGTCCCATAACATTTCCATAGACCGCAGCAATTATGACCTCATTTACACAGCTCCTCTGAGGGAGTCTGGCACTGTGCCGGAGCAGCTGGAAAAACTCTATCAGCAATTCAATCTGGAAAAGCCCGTGGACTTTCACAGTCCCTCCATGAGCGTCAGCGACATCGTTGCGATCAGACAGGACGGTAAGGTATCCTGTCATTACTGTGACAGTGTTGGTTTTACCCAGATCCCCGGATTCCTGCCAGAAAACCCGCTGAAAAATGCGGAAATGATGCTGGAGGACGATTACGGCATGATCGACGGTATCATCAACAATGGCGCAAAAGAACCCACGGTGGCAGAGCTGGAACAGCAGGCCCGAAGCGGTCAGCCTATCTCCCTCATGGACTTGGCTGACGCCGTTCATCGGGAGGAACGGGAAAAGAAGAAATCCGTTGTGGACCAGCTGAAAAGCCAGCCCAAAGCAGAACACAAAAAGACAGCACCCAAAAAGAGTGCGGAAAGGGAGATTTGATATGGGAAACTTTACTTTTGAGGAAATGAACCTGATGTGCATTTACAATACCGGCAGCCGCACCGGGCTGATCGACAGCCTGCGTGAAATGCACGGCGAGCTTTCGCCGGAGGAAACGGAACTGAGGGAGCTGACCGACAGTGCCCTTACGAAGCTCTGTGCGATGACCGATGAGGACTTCTCTCAGCTGGAGCTGTACCCGGATTTTGACCAGTAAATTTATCGTGTCAGGATGACATAGTGAGAGAAACTGTCCGATGGAAAGGCGGTTTCTTTTGTTTTTTACAAAAGCCCACTATACTTTTAAGGTTGAGGAAATTATAATGAATGATGGATAAACATAGAAATTATGGAGGATTACTATCGTGGATAAAGCAGTTATTTATATACATGGAAAAGGAGGAGATGCTGAAGAAGCTCTCCATTACAAGTCGCTCTTTAGTGATTGTGATGTAATTGGTCTTGACTATACTGCACAGTTTCCATGGGAAGCAAAAGAAGAATTTCCATTACTTTTTAATTCGATTTATAGAAACTACAAGACTGTTGAAGTAATTGCCAATAGCATTGGAGCGTATTTTGCTATCAATGCCTTATCAAATCAGCAAATAGAGAAAGCATATTTTATTTCGCCCATTGTAGATATGGAAAGGCTTATTGCTGATATGATGATTTGGGCAAATGTTACAGAGGATGAACTCAAAGAGAAAAAAGAAATTCAGACAACCTTTGGAGAGACCCTTTCATGGGATTATCTTTGCTATGTAAGAGAAAATCCTATTATATGGGAAATCCCAACGCACATTTTGTATGGTGAAAAAGATAATCTTACCGCTTATGGAACGATATTTGAATTTGCCCAAAGAACCCATTCAACACTTTCTGTCATGAGAAATGGAGAACACTGGTTTCATACAGAAGAACAGATGAAGTTTTTGGACGAATGGATTGTTGAAAATTCTAAACACAATGACAGGTTTTCAAGAGCAACTTGTGTGCGTTGATGAATATCTTGAACTTAGGAGGTGTTTAATGAAAACGGTTCTTTTACATGGGTTGGGACAAACTGCACAGGATTGGAAAGAAGTAGTCCAACAACTATCAATTTCCGATGTCGATTGCCCAGAACTTTTTTCTTCAACAGAAGATGAAATATCATATTCGCAGATTTTAGGCGATTTAGAACAGCGGTATTCTGAAGAAAAAGAGCCGCTTCGTATCTGTGGTCTTTCGTTAGGTGCGCTTCTTGCGATTGATTTTGCTATTCAGCATGAAGAAAAAGTGGCTTCGCTGGTTTTGATTGGCGCACAATATAAAGTTCCAAGCTTACTGATAGATTTTCAAAATCTTATCTTCCGTTGTATGCCAAACAAGGCTTTTGAAAGTATGGGACTATCAAAAAGCAGCACCATAAAATTGGCTCACTCTATGCGATCATTGGATTTTACTGCGCAATTAAATAATATTTGTTGTCCAGTGACAATTTTGTGTGGCAAAAAGGATACTGCCAATCTAAAGGCTTCTAAAAGGCTAAAAGAATTGCTACCCCAAGCTACTTGCACATCGTTCCAAATGCAGGACATGAACTCAATAAATATG
>ENA-OQIX01000074-OQIX01000074.1-human-gut-metagenome-genome-assembly--contig:-NODE-74-length-17471-cov-3.577837_pt1 | contig 17471 bp, 17 predicted proteins | sample MGYA00242591_ERZ504756 | MGnify/ENA primary metagenome ERZ504756 (study PRJEB26092, sample SAMD00036369) | human gut metagenome | host: Homo sapiens | study: EMG produced TPA metagenomics assembly of...
ACCAAGTGGGTATCAACTCTTTCTTCGGACGTGTAAACTACGGATTTAAGGATAAGTATTTATTTGAAGCGAATATCCGTACCGATGGTTCTTCCCGTTTGCTAAAGGCCATAAGTGGGTGTTTCCCGTCTTTCTCTGCTGCATGGCGTATTTCGGAAGAAGGGTTTATGAAAAATACTGGGAGTTTGTGGATAATCTGAAACTGAGAGCCTCCTGGGGGCAGACCGGTAACGAGCGTATCGATGCCTTCATGTATCTGCCTCAGTATAACACCTCGAATGTGGTCATGAACGGTAGCCTTGTTTCTGCTGTTTACCAGAAGAAGATGGCGAATCCGGATGTGACTTGGGAAACAGTGGGAACAGACTAATATCGGTTTTGGACTTTGGTTTCCTAAATAACACGATCTATGGTGAATTGGACTGGTACTCAAAAAGATACGAAAGATATTTTGTTAGCACTGGGTATCCCTCATTTCATTGGTCTGGATGCTCCTGAACAAAATGCCGGAGTGGTTCGTAACTCAGGTGTAGAAGCTATGGTCGGTTTCCGTAAAACATTCGGAGAGTTTACATTCAACACTTCTTTCAACTTGGACCGCGAGGGAATAAGGCGACCCCTTACAACCCCGCGGTTCTTGTTAACTATTCAGAGCCAGATGAAATGGAAGAAAAATAGTTAATTAACTATACAGGAAGGAATTAAAACAGACAATGAACAGAAGCAAACTTCGCGAAAATATTTTTAAACTTCTCTATACCGCAGAGTTCCAGGAGAAAGAGGAGATGCCGCAGCAGATGTCTCTTTACTTTACGTACTCTGACGACAACGACGAGGATGAAGAAGTAACCGTAAGCGAAAAAGATCAGACCTATATGGAAGAGAAATACCATCATGTGACCGAGCACATCCCGGAAATCGACGAGATGCTGAACCGTACTTCCGAGGGCTGGAAAACGACCCGTATGGGAAAAGTAGACCTGGCGATCCTGCGTCTTGCCGTTTACGAGATGAAATTCGACGAGGACGTTCCGGTCGGTGTAGCCATCAACGAGGCCGTTGAGTTGGCAAAACGCTTCGGCAGAGACCAGTCTCCGTCCTTTATCAACGGTATTCTTGGAAAACTGGCAAGAGAAGAAGATGAGAAATAAAAATCAGAATGTTTACACCGTAGGCCAGGTCAATTCATACATCAAAAACATCTTTGACCAGGACTATATGCTCCGCCGGATTTACGTCAGCGGAGAAGTAAGCAACTGTAAATACCATCCGTCCGGCCACATCTATTTTTCCTTAAAAGATGCGGAAGGAACCATTTCCTGTGTCATGTTCGCCGGTTCGCGGCGCGGCCTTGCCTTCCCGATGCGGGACGGCGATAACGTGATTGTCGGCGGCAGCATCAGCGTCTATGAGCGGGACGGAAAGTATCAGATCTATGCAAAAGAGATCACAAAAGAGGGCGCCGGCCTTTTATACGAAAAGTATCTGGCCCTAAAAGCAGAACTGGAAGAGATGGGCATGTTTGCCCCGGAGTACAAGCAGCCGATTCCTGCGTATGTAAAGAAAATCGGCGTTGTCACAGCACCGACGGGAGCTGCTGTGCAGGATATCAAAAACATTGCACTCCGCCGGAATCCCTTTGTCCAGATCATCCTCTACCCGGCCCTGGTGCAGGGAGAGGGAGCGGCGGACAGCATCGTGGAGGGCATACGCCGTCTGGACGTACTGAATCTGGATGTGCTGATCGTGGGCCGCGGAGGCGGTTCGATCGAGGATCTTTGGGCGTTCAATGAGGAAAAAGTAGCGCGTGCCGTTTTTTCCTGCCATACGCCGGTGATCTCCGCCGTCGGCCATGAGACCGACACAACGATCATCGATTTCGTGGCAGATCTGCGCGCCCCGACCCCGTCCGCAGCGGCGGAGCTGGCGGTCGCTGATGTCCGCGCGGTACTCAACACACTGGAAAATTATAAAAGCCGCATGAACCATGCGATGGCAAACCAGACGCAGAGAGCGAGAAGCCGCCTTCTGCAGTACGAGACAAAGTGGAAGTATCTCGGACCGGAAAATAAGATCCGTGACCAGAGAGCACGCCACGCCGAGCTGGAGCGTCGGTATACAGATGCGATGGAAGAAAAGCTCAAAGAAGCGCGCCACCGCCTTGCCCTTTACATTCAGGCGATGAAGGGTCTGTCTCCGCTGGACAAGCTGAACCAGGGCTATTCCTACGTGGAAAAAGAAGGAAAAGCCATCACTTCGGTGCAGGATGTCAAAGAAGGTGATCTGCTCGAAATCTGTGTATCAGACGGAAAGATCACAGCGCGCGCAGAGAAGACATCGGCCGTATCCTGGATGGAACAATCGTGAAAAAGCAGAGAATCGAGAAAACATGGGAAATATGGAAGCAGAAGAGAGAAAAGAAGAAGGAACCCCTTCCGGTGAGACACTGGAAGCAGCATTTGGAAAACTGGATCAGATGCTCGAAACGCTGGAGAGCAGCGATGTCAGCCTGGAAGACTCCTTCGTTTATACAAGGAGGGAATGGAGCTTTTGAACGAATGCAGTCAGAAAATTGACCGCGTCGAGAAAAAAATGCTCCAGATGAATGAGGATGGAACATTCAGAGAATTTTAAAGCGGTACTCGAAGAAAAAACGCGGGAAGCGGAAAGTATCATTGCCGTTTACCTGCCGAAAGAGGAAGGCTTTGCAAAGGAACTGGCAAAAGCCATGAATTACAGTATGACAGCGGGCGGAAAGAGGCTTCGTCCGCTGCTTTTGCAGGAGAGTTTCCGTCTGTTCGGCGGAACCGGGAGGCAGTAAAACCATTTATGGCAGCCATGGAGATGATTCACACCCCATTCCCTGATCCACGATGATCTCCCTGCGATCGACAACGACGATTACCGCCGCGGCAGAAAAACGACCCATGTCGTCTTCGGGGAGGCCGTCGGCGTGCTGGCAGGAGATGCCCTTTTAAACTATGCATACGAGACAGCCTGGAAAGCCTTTCCACTGGAGGAGCACACCGACCGCGTAGTGCGTGCTTTTGGCATTCTCTGTCAGAAAACCGGAATTTCCGGCATGTTGGGCGGTCAGAGTGTTGACGTGATGAATGAAAAAGTCGGCCATTTCGCCATCGACCGTGAGATGCTGGACTACATTTACGAGAACAAGACTTCGGCGCTTTTAGAGGCTGCCATGATGGCAGGTGCGGCACTTGCAGGAGCAAACGACGATGATCTTGACGCGCTCTGCCGGATTACCTCCAAAGTCGGGATCGCGTTCCAGATCCGGGACGACATCCTGGATGTCACATCCACGATGGAGGAGCTTGGAAAGCCGGTTTTCAGCGATGAAAAGAATGAAAAAACAACGTATGTGACGATGTTTGGCACAGACGGGGCGGAGCAGGAGGTAAAACGGCTCACGAAAGAGGCCGTAGACGAACTGAAAAATCTGTCCTGTCCGGGAGATAAAATATTTCTGGAAGAGCTGTTTGAATCTCTGACTTCCAGAAAAAAGTAAGGGATGATTTCATGTTAGAAAAAATACAGAAACCAAACGATATTAAGAAGATTCCGGCGGACCAGCTTCCGGCGCTTGCAGATGAAATCCGGGAATTTATTATCGAGTCTTTGAGTAAAACCGGCGGCCATCTGGCGTCCAATCTTGGTGTCGTGGAACTGACGATTGCGATGCACCGCGTCTTCGATCTTCCAAAAGACAAGCTGATCTGGGATGTGGGACACCAGTCCTACACGCACAAGATTCTGACCGGGCGGAAAGACGGGTTTGAAACGCTGCGCCGGGAAGGCGGCATCAGCGGATTCCCGAAGCGGAGCGAGAGTGACTGCGATGTATTCGACACCGGCCACAGCTCGACCTCGATTTCCGCAGGCGTCGGCTATGTGCGTGCACGGGAACTGAAAAAAGAAATTATTCCGTTGTTTCGATCATCGGAGATGGTGCGCTGACCGGCGGCATGGCGTACGAGGCGCTGAACAATGCGGCCAGCCTGAAATCGAATTTTATTATCGTTTTAAATGACAACGAAATGTCGATCACCGAGAATGTCGGCGGTATGTCATCGTACCTGTCCGGCCTTCGGACGGCATCGGCGTACACGGATTTCAAGATGGACGTCACAAAGGCATTGAACCGCATTCCGGGCATCGGACCTGGCATGGTGGATGCGATGCGGAAGACGAAAAGCAGCATCAAACAGATCATCATTCCGGGCATGCTGTTTGAGGATATGGGACTTACGTATTTAGGTCCTGTGGACGGCCACAACATTCCGCAGCTGATCAAGACCTTCCAGGAAGCAAAACGGTTTGAAGGACCGATTCTGGTGCATGTCCTGACACAGAAGGGCCGCGGCTATGAGCCGGCGATGCGCCACCCGGCAAGATTCCACGGTGCGGGTCCGTTCGATGTGAAAACAGGATTGCCGGTTGGAAAATCCAATCCGACGTACACGGATGTCTTTTCCACGGTCATGCGGAAAATGGGAGATCGAAGAAAGGATGTTGCGGCAGTCACGGCGGCGATGATGACCGGTGTCGGACTGAAACGCTTCTCCAACATGTTCCCGGACCGCTGTTTCGATGTGGGAATCGCAGAAGAGCACGCGGTGACATTTGCAGCGGCACTGTCACTCGGCGGCATTACGCCTGTCGTTGCGATTTATTCTTCATTCCTGCAGCGGGCGTACGATCAGATCATGCATGACGTCTGTATGCAGAATCTCCATGTCGTCTTTGCGATTGACCGCGCCGGTCTTGTGGGCTACGACGGGGAGACACACCACGGCATTTTCGACCTTTCCTATCTGGGTTCGATGCCGAATATGACAATTCTTGCACCGAAGAACCTCTGGGAGCTTTCGGATATGATCAAATTTGCGGTCGATTACGACGGCCCGATCGCGGTGCGCTACCCGAGAGGGGAAGCGTATACGGGATTAAAAGAGTTCCGTGCGCCCATCTGCCTCGGAAAATCAGAAGTGATCCATGAGGGAAGCCGTGTTGCACTTCTTGCCGTCGGCAGTATGGTAAAAATGGCAGAAGAAGTGCAGAAACAGTTAAAAGAGCGGATGGATATGGATGCGGCGCTTGTGAATGCGCGGTTCGTCAAACCAATCGATGAAGAACTTCTTCGAAGCTTTGCCGATACGTATGAGCTTGTCGTAACACTCGAGGAAAATGTAAAAGACGGCGGCTTTGGAGAGCGCGTCCTTGCTTTTGCCGAGGAAGAAGACCTTCCGTTCGGCGTGGAGATCATTGCACTGCCGGACCGCTTTATTCCGCACGGAAGTGTATCATACCAGATGAAACAGGTCGGCTTTACGCCGGAAGATATCTGCGGCAGAATTGAGGAATACTACAGAAAACGGGAGCAGGAAGAAAGATGAAAAAACGATTAGATGTATTACTGGTAGAACGGGGCCTTGCCACATCGCGGGAAAAAGCGAAAGCCATGATTATGGCAGGAGAAGTTCTGGTGGACAATGAGCGGGAGGACAAAGCCGGTTCCATGTTCCCGGAAGAAGTGGAGATTGTCTTAAAAGGAAAACCACTGCCGTATGTGAGCCGCGGCGGCTTAAAGTTAGAGAAAGCAATGAAAAACTTTGACCTTACCCTGGATGGAAAGGTCTGCATGGATGTCGGAGCATCCACCGGCGGCTTTACCGACTGTATGCTGCAGAACGGCGCCGTCAAGGTATATTCCGTGGATGTCGGCCACGGCCAGCTCGACTGGAAGCTGCGGAACGATCCGCGCGTTGTCTGTATGGAGCGCACGAACATCCGTTACGTCGTGACGGAGGATATCGAGGAGAGACCGTCCTTCGTATCGATCGACGTATCGTTTATCTCCCTGACCAAGGTGCTGCTTCCGGTCCGGAATCTGATGGAAGAGAACGGCGAAATTGCAGCTCTGATCAAGCCGCAGTTTGAGGCAGGACGCGAAAAAGTCGGCAAAAAGGGTGTTGTCCGTGATCCGGCTGTACACAAAGAAGTCATTGAGATGGTCATTTCCTATGCGAAAAGCATTTCCTTCGGCGTGCGCCATCTGGAATTTTCTCCGATCAAAGGACCGGAGGGAAATATCGAGTATCTCGTTCATCTTGTCCGGCTGCCGGACGGCGTGACAGAGGAAGAGACCAATGTCGATGTAGACGCCGTTGTAAAGAGCGCACACGATACACTGGATAAATAAAAGGGTTAAGGAGCATGATATGGAGCGATTTTACCTGATCACAAACAGAGCAAAAGACCCGGACCTTACCGTGACAGACCAGATCAGGCAATATCTGGAGGAGCGCGGAAAAACGTGTCTTCTCTGCGATAACAGCGAAAAAGGGGAAAAATACCATTATACGGATCCGGCGAAGGTTCCGTCAGATATCGACGGCATTCTGGTGCTCGGTGGTGACGGCACGCTTCTGCAGGCAGCAGGCGACGTGGTGGATTTACAGATTCCACTGCTCGGCATCAATCTGGGAACGCTCGGCTATCTTGCGGAAATCGACCGTGACACGCTTTATCTGGCGCTGGATCATTTGATGGCGGATGAGTATACGATTGAGCACCGCATGATGCTCTGCGGATCGATTTACCGAGACGGAAAGCTGATTGCGGAGGACGCGGCACTCAACGACATTACGATCACCCGTGAGGGAAACCTGCGTGTCGTCCGGTTCGACAATTACGTCAACGGGGAGTTTTTAAATTCCTACAGCGCCGATGGCATCATCATCGCAACGCCGACCGGTTCGACCGGCTACAGCCTCTCCGCGGGCGGCCCGATCATCTCACCGTCAGCCAGCCTGATGCTGATGACACCGCTTGCCCCGCACACCCTGAATACGAGAAGCATTGTCTTTCCGGCAGAGGATGTGATCGAGGTGGAGCTCGGGCCTTCGAGAGACGGCGGCATTGAACAGGGCATGGCATATTTTGACGGCGACACCCGCGTTCCGATGAAAACCGGCGACCGGATCGTGATCAAAAAGGCCAGACGGGATACTCTGATTGTGAAGATCAGCAACATCAGTTTTCTGGAGACATTAAGAAAGAAAATGGCAAACATTTAAGATATAGTTACTGGGGAAGGATGCTTGAAATGAAAATCGCGAGACATGCACAGATTATCAAATTAATTAACCAATATGACATTGAAACACAGGAGGAGCTGGCAAAGAAGCTGGAGGAGAGCGGCTTTGCCGTAACGCAGGCGACGATTTCGAGGGATATCCGCCAGCTGAAGCTCACAAAAGTACCAAAAGAGAACGGCGGAAGCCGCTATGCGGTTCTGCAGAACGCACCGTCCGAGGTTGGGAGCCGCTATGCGCGCGTGTTAAAAGACGCGTATATTTCCGTTGATCTTGCCAAGAATATTCTGGTCATCAAAACCGTGTCTGGAATGGCGATGGCGGCGGCAGCGGCTTTCGATGAGATGAACTGGAATGAAATTGTCGGCTGCATCGGCGGAGACGATACGATTCTCTGCGTGGCAAGAGACGATGATGCGGCGCTTGTGGCAGCAGAACGACTGAAAAAAATGGTGGACGGCATGGAGGAGACGGGCGAAGAGTTCTAAAGAACGCACGTCTCTGCAAAAAGAGACAAAAAGATGACAGCAGGTGTGACACCGGAGGAAAAGAATGCTCACAAACTTACACGTAAAAAATCTGGCCCTGATCGACGAAGCGGAAGTGGAGTTCGGTCCGGGCCTGAATATACTGACCGGAGAAACCGGAGCCGGAAAATCCATCTTGATCGGTTCGATCAACGCGGCGCTTGGAAAGAAGATATCCCGCGAGATGATCCGGACGGGAGAGACAAGCGCGCTGGTGGAACTGGTCTTTGAAACCGAAAATCCGCATGTGCTGGAGCTGTTAAAAGAGACGGATCTCGGGGCGGAGGAGGGACAGGTGATTATTTCCAGAAAGATCACCGGATCCCGCAGCGTCTGCCGCATCAATGGCGAGGCATGCAATATCTCGCAGGTAAAAGCTCTTGCGTCCCTGCTGCTCGACATCCACGGCCAGCATGAGCACCAGTCGCTGCTCTATCCGGACCGGCAGATCGCGATTCTTGACGCGTTTGCGGGAACCGAGGCGGCCACGGCAAAAGGAGAGGTCCGGGCGCTGTACCAGGAGTGGAAGAATGTCCGAAAGGAGCTCTCGGCGTACGAACTCGACGAGGAGGCAAGAAAGCGGGAGACAGCATTTCTTACGTTTGAAATCAACGAGATTGATCAGGCAGAGCTAAAAGAGGGCGAGGACGAAGCGTTGGAAACTGCGTACCGGAAAATGGGCCATGCGAAAAAGATCGCGGAATCTCTGCAGACGGTATATGCGATCACCGGCTACGGTGCAGAGAACAGCGCTGGGGAGCAGGTCGGCCGCGCAATCCGGGAGCTGCAGCAGGCCGCGGTGTACGACGATGCACTTTCCGGTCCGTCGCAGACCCTTTCCGATATTGACGGACTGCTGAATGATTTCAACCGCGAAATTTCCGCATATCTTTCCGAACTGACCTTTTCTGAAGAAGAGTATTACGAGACGGAAAAGCGGCTCGATGAGATCAACCGCCTGAAAGCAAAGTATGGAAAGACGATGGAAGAGATCACCGCATATCGCGAAGAACAGCAGAAAAAACTGGAAAAACTGGAAAACTTTGAGAGCTGCCGTGCCGCACTGCAGGAGCAGTTACAGAAAACGGAGCAGAAACTGGATGCGGCCGCACATAATCTGTCCAAAATCCGCAGAAACTATGCAAAACGGCTCGAAACACAGATTATCGAAGGTCTGCGCGACCTGAATTTCCTGCATGTCGCATTTGAAATTTCATTTGAAAAGACAAAAAGCTACACCGAAAACGGAACCGATGCTGTGGAGTTCTTAATCTCCACAAACCCGGGCGAAGCGATCCGTCCGCTGGCGAAAGTTGTTTCCGGCGGTGAACTGTCGCGAATCATGCTTGCAATCAAGACGATTCTTGCCGACCGCGACGAGACAGAAACCCTGATTTTCGATGAAATCGACACCGGAATCAGCGGAAGGACGGCGCAGAAAGTTTCCGAAAAAATGGCACAGATCGGGCAGCGCCATCAGGTCATCTGCATCACCCATCTGCCGCAGATCGCAGCGATGGCAGATTCTCATTTTGAAATCGAAAAAAAACGTCGAAGAAAACGAGACCGTCACATCGATCCATCCATTATCCGAGGAAGATTCTGTCAGAGAACTGGCAAGAATGCTCGGCGGCGCGAAAATTACGGATTCTGTTCTGGCAAATGCCAGCGAGATGAAGGAATTGGCACAGGTACAAAAATCTGCAAGACTCAAATAAAGAGAAGTCCGCATACTAAGAGGGAAATCACGAAACAAAGCGTGGTTTCCCTCTTTTTCGCGGGCGGCGAGTCAAAGTCCGTGCCTGCACGAGAACTTGACGACCGCCGCGAAAACAAAAGAAATGCCGCAGTTCTGCCCTGCGGCGGAAAGGATGGGAATGCAAATGACGAGAAAACAAAAATACCGAAGAGTCCTGCTTGCGCTGGCGGCGCTGTTTCTGATCCTCGCTGTTCTTCTTGGCTACGATGCCATGCGCGAATCCCTGCCGGATACGATGTATGTGGATGAGAACAGCGAAAGCCCGTTTCAGCCGCTCACGAAACATCCGCTTCTGACGATTTCGGAAGATACGAAGGAAGCAGAAAAAACCGAATTCGGAGAAACGGGAGAAACGGTTGTAGAATGTTCCGCCGCCGGGATCCCGCTGAAAAAGATCCGTGTGATCCAGGAAGAACGGCCGAAAGTTGCCGTCTGCGGCGCGCCGGTCGGTATCTATATGGAGACCGACGGTGTGATGGTGATCCGTACAGCCGAAATCCGTTCGTCCGACGGAACCGTCAGCCGTCCGTCAGAAAATATTCTGCGGGAAGGCGACTATATCACAAAAGTAAACGGACAGAGCATCCGCAGCAAGCAGGAGCTGATTGATGCAGTAAAAGTATCAAACGGTTCCCCGGTGTGTCTTTCCCTGCTTCGGGACGGGGAAACGATCGAAGTGCAGGTGACACCGCAGAAAAGCCAGGACGGCACCTGCCGCCTCGGGGCCTGGGTCCGCGACAATATGCAGGGAATCGGAACACTGACTTTCGTGGAACCGGACGGAACCTTTGCAGCGCTCGGCCATGGAATCAGTGATGTCGATACCGGAAAAATGCTCCAATTGAACGGCGGAGAACTGTATCTGACACAGATTCTGTCTGTGATCCCGGGAAAAGCGGGTGTACCGGGTGAACTGCAGGGTGTGATCCATTACGAAGAAAAGAACCGTATCGGATCAGTGGCGGAGAATACCATCTACGGTATCCACGGCGTTCTGGACAGGGAAAAAAGCAGTGCACTGCCACTTACCGTGACGGAAATTGCCTATCGGCAGGAGATCGAGACGGGCCCGGCCACCGTGCGGATGTGCGTGGACAATACGGTAGAAGAGTATGAGGCGGAGATTACAGAAATCGATCTTGGAAGCGAGAATACGAACAAAAATTTTGTGCTCGAAATTACCGATCAACGGCTGCTACAGAAAACCGGCGGCATCGTACAGGGAAATTCCGGCTCGCCGGTGCTCCAGAACGGAAGGCTGATCGGCGCCATTACCCATGTTTTCGTAAACCATCCAGAAAAAGGCTACGGTGTCTTTGCGGAAAACATGCTTGCACGGAACTGAAAAAATATGCGTTAATTTGGTTGAAATTGTTACAAACTTCCGAATTTTTACGGAAAATGTCGATCGAATTTTCAAAAAATTACGGGAAATATATTGAAAATGCGAAAAAATAAAACTATAATGTCTGTGTGATTGGAAAAAGTTCAGAAGAAAACGGATGCAGTGAAATTCCGGAAAGACTATGAGTTTTTGCAAAGGAGAGCTTTATGGAAAAGATCAACATTGCCATCGCGGATGATAACGAACGCATGCAGGAAATGCTTGGGAACGTCATAAAACAGGATGACACGCTTGAACTGATCGGGCAGACCGGAAACGGAAATGATATCTACAGTATCATCCGCGACAAAGAACCGGACGTCGTACTGCTTGACATTTTCATGCCGAAGATGGATGGTCTGACTGTAATGGAGAAAGTCAATGAGGATAAAAATCTGAAAAAAAGACCTGCCTTTATCGTTGTCTCCGCCGTAGGAGAGGAGAGGATCACCGAAGATGCGTTCCGGCTCGGCGCTTACTATTACGTCTTAAAACCGTTCGACAACGAAACTCTTCTGAACCGGATCAAAGCAACAAAAGGAATGACATCAGTAAGAAGATACCATCCAAGAAATTTTACAAACCCCGGAAAAGAGCCGATCTGTCCGCCGGAAAACAGTCTGGAAATCGATGTGACAAATATGATCCACGAGATCGGCGTTCCTGCCCATATTAAAGGATACCAGTACCTGCGCGATGCGATTCTGCTTTCCGTAGAGGACACGGAAATGCTCAATTCCATTACCAAGATTCTCTATCCGACCATCGCGAAACGCCACCAGACAACGTCAAGTCGTGTCGAGCGTGCCATCCGCCATGCAATTGAAGTGGCCTGGAGCCGCGGCAAAATGGATACAATCGACGAGCTGTTCGGCTATACCGTGAACAACCGCAAGGGTAAACCGACAAATTCTGAATTTATTGCATTAATTGCAGATAAAATACGTCTTGAACTGAAAAATCAGTAAAAAGTAACAAAAAAATCCGAACAAACGGAGAAATTACAGAAGTTTAGACTTTTTTTTCTTGGACAAAGTACGGTATAATACAGACAGGACGTTGATTATCCTTTCGCGTTTCATAGGATCGTGACAAAAAGGAAGGAATTACAGAAAAACAAAGATGCGATAATCAGCATGAAATTACAGGAGGATTCTTTTCATGAAAAATATTTTGTTCGTGGCTTCAGAGTGTGTACCGTTCATCAAAACAGGCGGTCTGGCGGATGTAGTAGGTTCTCTGCCGAAATACTTCCCGAAAGAGTATTTTGATGTGCGCGTGGTGATTCCAAAATACGCAGGAATCAAAGAACAGTTTAAAAATCAGATGCAGTATGTGACAAACTTCTACATGGATCTGAACTGGAGACAGCAGTATGTCGGCATTTTCGAGATGGAATATGAAGGCATCAAATTCTACTTTATCGACAACGAGGAGCATTTCGGAGGAAGCACTCCATATGCGGGCATGCCGTGGGATCTGGAAAAATTTGCTTACTTCAGTAAAGCAGCGCTTTCCATTTTACCGACCATCGGCTTCCGCCCGGACCTCATCCACTGCCACGACTGGCAGACCGGTCTCGTTCCGGTTTACCTGCACGAGCGTTTCCAGGCAGATGAATTCTATCGGGGAATCAAAACAGTCATGACGATCCACAACCTGAAATTCCAGGGCATCTGGGACCGCAAGACGATTCAGAGCATTACCGGCCTTTCCGACTACTACTTCACACCGGATAAGCTGGAGTTCAAACACGATGCCAGCTACTTGAAGGGCGGTCTGGTTTACGCAGATGCGATCACCACCGTCAGCAATACATACGCGCAGGAGATTCAGACCCCGTTCTATGGCGAAGGACTCGACGGTCTGATGTGTGCAAGAGCAAACGATCTGCGCGGTATTGTAAACGGACTCGACTACAATGAGTGGAACCCGGAGACAGACGCTCAGATTGCAAAGAATTTCAATGTAAAGAACTTCCGTAAAGAGAAAGTGAAAAATAAACTGGCACTGCAGGAGGAGTTAGGACTCGAGGTCAATCCGAAGACGATGATGATCGGTATCGTATCCCGTCTGACCGATCAGAAGGGCTTCGACCTCATCAGCTATATGATGGATGAGATGTGCCAGGATGCCGTACAGTTTGTGATCCTTGGAACCGGCGAGGAGCGCTACGAGAACATGTTCCGCCACTTCGCATGGAAATACGACAAGAAGGTTTCGGCAAACATCTACTATTCCGATGCAATGTCACACAAGATCTATGCATCCTGCGATGCCTTCCTGATGCCGTCCCTGTTTGAGCCATGCGGACTCTCCCAGCTCATGAGCCTCCGCTACGGAACCCTTCCGATCGTCCGCGAGACCGGCGGCCTCAAAGACACCGTAGAGCCGTACAATGAGTACGAGGGAACAGGAACTGGATTCAGCTTCACAAACTACAATGCGCATGAGATGATGGGTACCGTGCGGTACGCAGAGCGCATCTATTACGACAAAAAACGCGAGTGGAACAAGATGATCGACCGCGCAATGGTACAGGATTTCTCCTGGGCGAATTCCGCAAAACAGTACGAGGAAATGTACAACTGGCTGATCGGATAAGCTGGTCTGCATTCTGAAAAATAAGAAAAAAATCCCGAAATGGCAGAAGAGGAAAGAAAAGCCGTTTCGGGATTTTTTTGCAGTATTTTTGGGTTGCAGCAGGAGAGTGGAATATGCTACACTTGTGCATAAGGATATATTCGAAGCAGCTCCGGTGCAGAGGATTTGGGAGCTGAAAAAAGACACAAGAAAAACAGTTGACAACAAAGCAGATTTGTAATAGTATGTATACAGAAGCGAACGGACGTTCGCGTGGTAAGGAGAATATTCAGTATGGGAAATAATAACGAAGATAAACTGCGTGCACTCGATGCCGCACTTGGACAGATTGAAAAACAGTACGGAAAAGGAGCTGTCATGAAGCTCGGAGATTCCGCAGCAAACATGAACGTGGAAACCATCCCGACCGGCTCTTTAAGCCTGGATATCGCACTCGGTCTTGGCGGTGTGCCGAAGGGAAGAATTATTGAGGTATATGGACCGGAGTCTTCCGGTAAAACAACCGTAGCGCTCCACATGGTAGCCGAAGTACAGAAACGCGGCGGAATCGCCGGCTTCATCGATGCAGAGCATGCGCTCGATCCGGCCTATGCCAAAAACATCGGTGTTGATATTGAAAACCTCTATATCTCACAGCCGGACAACGGCGAGCAGGCACTTGAGATCACCGAGACGATGGTCCGTTCCGGTGCGGTAGACATCATCATCGTGGACTCTGTTGCAGCACTCGTTCCAAAAGCCGAGATCGACGGCGACATGGGAGATTCCCACGTCGGACTGCAGGCGCGTCTGATGTCTCAGGCACTCCGGAAACTGACTGCAGCGATCAGCAAATCCAATTGTATTGTTATCTTTATCAACCAGCTGCGTGAAAAAGTCGGTGTCATGTTCGGAAATCCGGAGACCACAACCGGCGGCCGTGCACTGAAATTCTATTCTTCCATCCGTCTCGATGTCAGAAGAATTGAAGCCTTAAAGCAGGGCGGAGAGATGGTCGGAAACCGTACCAGAATCAAAGTCGTGAAAAACAAAGTAGCTCCGCCGTTCCGCGAGGCAGAATTTGATATCATGTTCGGAAAAGGAATCTCCAAAGAAGGAGACGTTCTGGATCTGGCAGCTTCCGTCGGCATCGTACAGAAGAGCGGCGCATGGTTCGCATACGGCGGCGACAAGATCGGCCAGGGACGCGAAAATGCGAAAGCATACCTGCGCGAGCATCCGGAAATCATGGATGAGATCGAGCACAAAGTGCGCGTGGCTTACGGCCTGATCAAGGAAGAAGCGTCGGAAGGCACAGAGGAAACAGCAGCAGTTCCGGAAACCGAAGGAGACGACGAATAAATGTTTGTGACAGAGATTCGTCCTCTGAATAAAAAGAAATCACGGATCCTCTTCGATGACGGAGAGGATCTGGTTCTTTATAACGGGGAAATCCGCGCTTCCCGCATCAAAGAGCAGGAGGAGCTTCCCGATGAGGTTTACGAAAAGCTGGCAGGGGAAGTGCTGACTAAAAGGGCCAAACACCGCGCGATGTATCTGCTGCTCAGACAGATGCGGACGAAAAAGAGCTGGAAGATAAGTTACGAAAAGACGGCTATCCCGAGAGAGCCATTGAAGAGGCTGTCTCGTACGTGGAGAGCTTTCACTATATCGACGACCGCGCATACGTGGAGCAGTATCTTGCGGGCAGCGGTGCGAAAAAAGGGAAAAAGGCAGTCCTCTATGCGCTGGCACAGAAAGGCGTGGACCGGGAACTGGTGGAATCCGTCCTGGAAGAGCAGGAGGATGCCCGCGATGAGTATGAACTTGCAAAAAGTGCCGCCTTCGCAAAGCTCGGCACGCCGCACCGGCTGGATGAAAAAGAGTACCGCCGTGCTGCCGGTTTTCTGACGCGGAAGGGATTCGGCAGTTCCGAAATCCGTCGGGCACTGGAAGAATACCAAGATTCCGCTGACGAAGAATCCTGAATATTCCCGGCGATTCCGCCACATGCCGCGAAATTATGTGCAATAAATTACATGAATATTTTTAAAACATTGACAAATTTGTGAAAACAGTATAAAATTGTAGTGTTGTAAATGTGCAATGAAAACTAAATAAGGAGGTGCTCCGGTAATGAGTACAGGTATTACAATTCTGCTGGTATTCATTGCTGTAGTAGTCACGCTGCTTATTGCGGTTCCTGTTACCAGGAAAATTGCTGTGGACAATAAAATCAAGCAGGATGCTGAAAAAATTGGCACAGCGGAAGAAAAGGCGAGAAACATCATAGATGAAGCACTGAAAACTGCCGAAACTAAGAAACGGGAAGCCCTGCTGGAGGCGAAGGAGGAGTCTCTTCGTACGAAGAATGAAGTAGAAAAAGAGACCCGAGAGCGCAGAGCGGAACTGCAGAAATATGAGAAGCGCGTTTTATCGAAAGAAGAATCTGTAGATAAAAAAGCGGACGTATTGGAGCGTCGTGAAAACGAAATTGCAGCAAAAGAGGCAAGCGTCAGAAAGAAAGAAAAGGAAGTAGACGGTCTACACGAAAAAGGAGTACAGGAACTGGAAAGAATTTCCGGTTTTACCTCCGAGGAAGCAAAAGAGTATCTGTTAAAATCTGTGGAAGACGAAGTAAAAATCGACACAGCAAAGCTCTACAAAGAGCTGGAGAGCAGAGCAAAAGAGGAAGCAGGCCGTAAGGCAAAAGAGTATGTGGTAACAGCTATTCAGAAATGTGCTGTCGATCACGTATCCGAGAGTACCATCTCCGTGGTACAGCTTCCGAGCGATGAAATGAAAGGCCGCATCATCGGCCGTGAAGGACGAAACATCCGTACACTCGAAACCATGACAGGCGTTGACCTGATCATCGACGATACACCGGAAGCAGTCGTTCTTTCCTCATTCGATCCGATCCGCCGTGAGGTGGCAAGAATTGCTCTGGAAAAACTGATCGTAGACGGAAGAATCCATCCGGCCCGCATCGAAGAGATGGTAGAAAAGGCCCGCAAAGAAGTAGAACAGAATATTCGCGAGGAAGGCGAGGCAGCCGCACTGGAAGTCGGTGTACACGGACTTCATCCGGAGCTGATCCGTCTCCTTGGAAGAATGAAATTCCGTTCCAGCTACGGACAGAATGCATTAAAGCATTCGATCGAGGTAGCACAGCTTTCCGGTCTCCTCGCAGGAGAGGTAGGATGCGATGTCCGCATGGCAAAACGTGCCGGACTGCTTCATGATATCGGTAAATCCATCGACCATGAGGTAGAAGGATCTCACATTCAGATCGGTGCAGATCTCTGCAAAAAGTACAAAGAATCTCAGATTGTGATCAACACAGTAGAATCACATCACGGGGATGTAGAGCCCCAGTCTCTGATTGCATGTATCGTTCAGGCAGCGGATGCAATTTCCGCAGCAAGACCGGGTGCAAGAAGAGAAACACTCGAAACATATACCAACAGATTAAAACAGTTGGAAGACATCACGAATTCGTTCAAGGGTGTCGAAAAATCTTTTGCTATTCAGGCTGGTAGAGAAGTCCGCATCATGGTTGTTCCTGAGCAGGTATCCGATTCTGAAATGGTACTGCTCGCAAGGGATATCTCGAAACAGATCGAAGCTGAACTGGAATACCCGGGACAGATCAAGGTCAATGTTATCCGCGAGAGCCGTGTAACGGATTACGCGAAATAAAAGACTTTCTACGAAACAATTTAATAACGAAATCAAAAAGAGGCTGTGGACATGAGCAATCATGTTCCACAGCCTTTTCAGTGTGTATAAGAACAGTAAATTTCAAAAGAATTTATACGTGCCGTATCCGATTCGAGCGCATTTTCTGAGGTGTAGAGCCATACAGCTTTTTGAAGGTCCGCATAAAAATTTTGTAATTCGACAGCCCATTTTCTCCATCAGTACCGTGATCGTTTCGTCGGAATTCTGTAAATCTTCGTACAGGTGCATCGTGCGCACATCGTTCAGATATTCGAGAAAGGTCTGTCCGGTATACTTTTTTAAAGAGCCGGCAGAAATACTCCTTCGAGAGCGCCAGGGAATCCGCGGCTGTTTCGAGGCTTAACGGTTCCGGGTAATGC
>ENA-OQIX01000077-OQIX01000077.1-human-gut-metagenome-genome-assembly--contig:-NODE-77-length-17156-cov-3.449997_pt1 | contig 17156 bp, 16 predicted proteins | sample MGYA00242591_ERZ504756 | MGnify/ENA primary metagenome ERZ504756 (study PRJEB26092, sample SAMD00036369) | human gut metagenome | host: Homo sapiens | study: EMG produced TPA metagenomics assembly of...
GGAAAATCTCGTTACATTTTCCCGTCAGGCAAAAAAGCTCTCAGAGCAGAATGATCTGATGTTTGTCCCAGATCATGCATGTTATCCCAGGTTACTTGAGAGAAAAGAAAAAATTTGGTATGCTGTTGAGAAGTAGAATCTTCGATAAGAAGCACGGGGGAAAATAATGAATTTAATTTTATGCGATGATGATAAAGTGTTTTTAAATAAACTGGAAATCAGAATTCGAGGTTTATGTCAGAAACATAAGATTGCAGTGGAAATGGAGTGCTACGTATCTGCGAAGGAGATGCTGGAAGGAATCAAAAATCTTGATGAGATTTCTGCTTTTTTTATTGATATTGATATGCCGGAAGTGAATGGATTTGAGGCTGCATCGTATCTGAAAAAGTGGAACAGGGAATGTTGCATTGTGTTTGTATCGAATAAGGATGATCTGGTGTTTCAGTCATTGGTGTATCATCCATTCTTTTTTATCCGCAAGGCACATCTGGATGAGGAACTGGAGCCGCAGTTGCTGGAACTGCAGAAAAAGGCAGGAAAGAAAGTTCCCCAAATAGAACTGCAGACAGGGCGTCAGAGTGTAAAACTTGCATTGCGTGATATCTGGTTTGTGGAGAGCGAGAAGAACTATCTGCTTTTTTATCGGGAAAAAGATACGAGGGATGAGGCGATTCGTGTAAGAATGAAAATGTCAGAAGCGGAGAAAAAACTAGAAGCGCATAAATTTGTAAGGACACATAAAGGATATTTGGTTAACATGAACTATGTATATCGGTTGCGCGAAAAAGAACTTCTGTTATTGAACGGGAAAAGCATTCCTGTCAGCAGAAATTATCTGAATCAGGTTCGAATGAAAATTATGGGAGTGGTGATGGAATGAGTGCAGCATTTTGGAAGGTCTTTGAACTTGCAATTTCTGTTTGGGAAAACATACTTTTGTTGGAATTCTGCATGGATTTTATGCAGCAGAAACCCAGAGGGAAAAAAGGTAAAGTTTTGTGGGGAATTGCAGTGCTATTTGGGCTAATCTTTCCTGCGTTGGAAAAGTATCCTGCGTTATATGACAGGTGGGAAATGTGGATCACATTGATTTGGCTTTTTGTCTATTTGACGTGGGTACACAGGGAAGTGTTCTGAGAAAGGTTACTGCAGCGGTAGTTGCGAGAGCAGTATTGATGATGGTAAACACAGCGATCCTTTTCGGCGGCAGTTTTATCCTTCAAGAAAGTGTTGCATCGTTTATTCAAGATCAGGATACAGTAAGAATTGCGCTCGTGCTATTATCAAAAATTTCTTATTTTTTTGTTGGTAAATTACTAAATAGTCTTTTGTTTGAACGAGAGAATCTGATAAGCTGGCAATGGATTGTCATGGGATGCAACCTTGTTTTCTCAATTATTGCGGGAGATACTATGATTTTGGTAGTAAGAGATCTGCCAAGTGTGCAGATGCAGGAACAGAAATGGATTTTGCTGTGCGTATGCTGTATCTGGCTGATGTGCCTGTATTATGTACTTTATAGTACAGCAAATGAGCAAGGATAATCAAACAAAGCTAGAATATGAACTGATGAAAGAAAAAGAGAAATATTCAAAGGAAAGTATGGAAATTATTTAAGAGAAGTAATGAAGAATTACGAGAATTTAAACATGATTTGAAAAATTATCTTTTACCTCTGCAAGAGGCAATGGAGACCATGCCGCAGTCGGAAATGGTAAAGGTATGGGAAAAAATTAATCAGAAAATTGAAGATGTGCAGACACTGATTCAGACCGGAAACAGTTATGTGGATTCTATGATTAATACAAAAATTACTCTTGCGAGAAGTGAAAAAGTAGATGTGAAATGTACGATTCTGAGCAAAATGGAAGGAATTGATGATTTGGAGTTTTGCACTGTGTTTGGAAATCTCATGGATAATGCGATTGAAGCAGAGCGGAAAGTTACAGAGAAGAAAGAAATTATAATTTTTGTAGAGGAAAAAATGGGATATCTTCGGTTGGAGATTCAAAACAAAATAGAGAAATCTGTTTTAAATGAAAATTCAAGTTTGAATACGACGAAGAAAGATACAAGCAGCCACGGGATTGGGCACAAAAGTGTAAAACGGACGATGCAAAAGGTAGGTGGCGCGTTAAAGTATTATGAGACAGGAGATTTGTTTTGCGCAGAGGCAGTGTTTCCGATAAAATGATATCAGTGTCAAAAGACCTTTTGATACCTACCTCATAGAACGCAATAAAAAAGACTTTGTTTGTATGAAGGAAGACAAAAAGAATGCGGATTTACAAAGGACAAAGTCTTATTTTTTTGCCATCTGTACCGATTATCCCAGATAGAGCATGATATCCCAGATCCGTTGACGATGGAGAAAATTTTCGTTATGCTTCGAGTACAGAAGAGAAAGAACGAAATTTTGAAAAGAGGGGATATATGGGAAAGAAAGTGTTGGGAGTTCTGACGATATTGCTGCTTCTTTCGGGTTGTCAGAATATGGGGAATGAGTCAGAAAATTTGCAGCAGGTAAAAAAACAGGAAAATGGAGAAGAACGGAATATTTCTATCAGCAATGATGAAACGGAAACAAATGTGACACATGAAAATGATCAGGAATTAAGCGATGGTGAGCATATTAGTTTTCAGCTTGGCAGTCAGGCAAAAATTGATGCGGTTGTTGACATGCCTGACAAAAAATGGAACGAGTTTGAAAAATGTGTGATAGAAGTGGATGGATTTCAAGGAGAAAGTGTGTTCAATAAAATACTTGGGAAAATCCCGGAAAGTGGATTGGAAACAAGAAAAGGAGACACAGGAGAGCCGGACGTTTGTTATTCGTATGAGGGAATACTTGGCGAACAATTAAAAAAATCAAAATGGAACGGTGTCTGTCAGCAATATATTAGGAGTAGAAACGGAAGAAGGAAAAAAAGTTTATTATAATTTACCTGTTGAATATATTACATCAGCCTATGGTGAAGGGATTTTAGTCAGAGACAATGAGCAGGAAATTTCATTGGAAGACGAAGAAAAGCTGATAGAGGAGGGAAAAGAGTTTGTTAGATGGATTGGAGACTGGGAAAAGGTTGAATTGACCAGTAAATACAGTTTTTCGTATAAACAGATGAAAAAACAGCAGGAATTAATGGAACAGGCAATCGAGAATGGAGAATTGCTAAAGCCTCAGAAGATTCAGAAATATGAGTGGTCAAAAGCAGATGACTGTTTCCTGCTGTTTTTTCAGAGCTATCTAAATGGGGTTCCCGTATTATGCAATGAAATTAACCGGCAGGATGATCTTTATATTCCGTCATCTAAAATACAGGCTGTTATAACGGAGGGCGGAATTCAATATCTTCAAGCAGTTAATCACTATGCTATTCGGGAAAAGGAACCGGTATCTCTTGCGGAAAAAGATATTATTTTGGAAACGCTGAGAAATAAGTATGATTTGGCAATTGCCGAGCCGATTACGCTGGATCAGATGAAACTGATTTATTACCCAATGACAACGGGAAGAAATGAAACGGGGCATTGGATGTGTGATATGATTCCTGCGTGGCAGTTTCGATTTATAGAAGATGAGATCGAACAGTATGTTTACATCAATGCACTGGATGGACGGGAAATTGCGGGGTGAGTTTGTCTGAGCTTTATGATTTACTCAAAGAATAAATTACTTTTGTGAAAGATGTGGCTCCGGGCTAAGCGGGGTCACATCTTTTATAGAGGCGAAGAGAAGTTTCAAGGGATGGAATATATCAACCGATAAAACCATCTCGAAAATCAAAACAGAAAGAAGGTGATCTTTCATGAATTTTTTTCGAATGATAAAAATGGATTTTAAAAGAATGTTTTTATCAGGAAAATTTTATTTTGCCATCGCAGGTGCGATACTGGTTACTGTGTTGAACATCAGTCAGGAAGCAATGCAGAGCCGGTGGAATGCATCGGTATATTACCTGGTTGTCAGCAGTCATGGTGTGGGGGCATTTTTTGAAGTGTTTTCTGTGCTGGCTGTGCTGCCGTTTGCGCTGAGCTATTGGGAAGACAGCAGAAATGGCTATCTTAGATGCATTGAGACACGCATAGGGAGAACAGCATATTGCTGGTCGCATCTGGTGGTTGCCTTTTTCGGTTCTGTGATCAGTATTTTTCTGGGAATGGCAGTTGTTTATGGCGTTTTGGCATTAAAAATACCGTGGATAAAAAAAGAAGAGCTTGAAACATTAACAGGCAGTTTAAGCTATGGAAATGGACTCGTTCTGCCGTTTTACCTTGCCGCAAGATTTGGAGTTGAGGCTGTCAAGTATGCATTTATGGCAGTTTTTGCGCTTATGATATCGGGAAAAATAAAAAATCTGTTTGTGCTGGTCAGCACACCGGCTCTTTTTTATTATGCAAGCCAGCTTGTAGCAGAAGCGCTGCAGCTGCCGGGCCAGATGAGATGGTACCAGCTCCATGGGGGAAGTATCCGGAATTTTAAGGATTTTTTTGTGATAGCTGGTTATTTCCTTATTCTGACAGGAATGGAAGGTGTAATTTTCGTGCGAGTGGTAAAGAGGAGGGCGCAGAATGGATAGAATACGGATGAGCCTTCGGGTATGTCAGATACGTTTGCGGAAAACATTCACAACACCACGGTTTTATGTTGCGCTGTTGTGGATTGCGATCCTTTTTCATGTAATGACGGTGGGTATTCGAGGCTTCTGCGAGCAGACCGGAGTTGATGTGACTTTTTGGATGCTGCCGTTTATGACCAGATATAATGGAGACCAGATTATCATTGTTCTTGGGGCTCTGCTGCTTTTCTGTGATGCTCCGTTTCTGGAACCGAACAGCGGGTGGCAGATTTTGCGGGCCGGGCGGAAAAGCTGGTTTTGGGGAAACATGCTGTACATTGTGGTTGTTTCCTTTTTTTACACCATATGCTTAAGTATGATTCCGGTACTGCTTGTGTTTCCGAATGTAGGGTGGGAAACCGGATGGGGGAAGGTGATCAGTACGCTGGCTCAGACGAATGCGGCATATACCTTTGACCAGGAACCGTTGGATTATCTGATCATTTCGCGATTTTCGCCGCAGGAGGCAATGGGGCTCACAATGCTTGCAATCTGGTGCCTGTCGGTTATGACAGGCGTTGTGAGTTATGCCGGAAATTTTCTGGTACACAGGGGATTTGGAATCGTCATCAACTGCGGCATCGCACTCACCGCGCTTCTGCTCAGCAAATTTTCCAACATCACAATCGGCTATTACTGCGCGCCGCCGCTTTGGATGAATATTGCGAGCTACAAGTGGCAGGGATATGGAAACGGGCCGTCGATGGCATATGTTTACAGTGTCTTTGCGATTGTCATCGGCGCATGCACGATCCTTTCGTATCTCGGGATCCGGAAAAAGGATCTGAACTTTGTGGAGGAAATCTGAAAGAATGGAAGAAAAGATAAGAATAGAAAACGTGACAAAAAAGTTTGGCAGCTACGCGGCGTTGGACGGGATCAGCCTGAGCTTCGAAAAAGGAAAAATTCACGGAATGATCGGAAGAAACGGAAGTGGGAAGACGGTACTGTTCAAATGCATCTGCGGATTTCTCCGGGTGGACGATGGCGCGGTTTTTGTGGATGGAAAACAGATTGGGAAAGAGATCGAAGCGCCGGAGAGTATTGGCGCCATCATCGAGACACCGGGCTTTCTTCCGGGCTACAGTGCCAGACAGAATCTGCAGTTTCTCGCCGGCATCCGCAGGAAGATCGGAAAAAAGGAGATCGATGCGGCCATCCGAAAAGTCGGACTGGATCCGGAAGCGAAAAAGCATGTCGGCAAGTATTCGCTCGGCATGCGCCAGCGTCTCGGTATTGCACAGGCGATTATGGAGGAACCTTCCCTTCTGATTCTGGATGAACCGATGAACGGTCTCGACAACCAGGGCGTGCAGGAGATGCGGCAGCTGTTTTTGAAACTGAAAGACGAAGGAAAAACCATTCTTCTTGCCAGCCACAACCGGGAAGACATTGCAGCACTGTGCGATACGACGGTGGAGATTGACAGAGGAAAGATTGTAGGCTGACGGAAAAAAGTTGCTCGTTTTTGGTGAATCTCATTGTCTTCCGGTGAAGCAGAGAATATAATAAAAACACAGAGAAGATCGAATCTTACGCTATTTGGTGTAGGATGGAGACAGGGAAAACAAAAAAAGATTACGAAAACGAGGACATGAACAATGGCAGACAGACACACAACAGAAAAATTGCTGGAGGGCGAACGCCTTTCCGGAAAGGTGACACTCTTTGCAAAAGTAACGATTTTACCGGGTGATGAGCTTCCGTATCATGAGCATCATGGGGAGACAGAAGCGTATCACATCCTGTCCGGTGCGGGTATGTATCAGGATAACGACAAAACCTACCCGGTGCAGGCGGGCATGACGACGTTCTGCGAGGACGGCAGCGGCCATGCGGTTTCCTGCGCAGGGGAAGAACCGCTCGTGTTTCTGGCGATGATTCAGAAAAAAGTAGAATAAGCAGGTACGGATATGAGCAGAAAGAAAAAGCCCAGAATGGAATACCGCTATTACGAAGTGCCGGAAAAATGCCCGGTGCTGGTGCTGCAGGGAGAAAAATGGTTGCAGAATTATGGGTACCAGATTGATTATCTGCATTTTCATAACCTGATGGAGATCGGTTTCTGCTATTACGGTGAGGGAACGATTGTTTTGGAAGATGAGGAACTGCCGTATCATGGCGGTATGTTTACGGTGGTGCCGAAAAACTTTCCGCATACAACAAACTCAAAAGAAAACAGTGTATGTTCCTGGGCATGGGTGTTTGTGGATGTGGAAGGATTTATTACAGAGCTGTATAAGGGCAATATGCGCATGGCACAAAAGCTGATTGCGCGTATTAACCAGAAGGCCCATTTTGTGAAAAATGAGGAAAGGCCGGAGGTCGCGGAGATGATCAAACTGATCATTAAATGCATGGGTGAAAAACGGGAATTTTATCTCGAGGAAGTGAAAGGACTGACCAGAGCGCTTCTGATGCAGATTGCCAGATGGAATGAAAGGGACGAGGAGCAGGAAAAGAATTCTATTGTAGATGATGCCAGTATCGCTCTGATTCTGCCTGCGCTGGATTATATTGGAGAAAATTATAAAGAGATTCTTCGAATTGAGGAGCTGGCAGAGGTATGTCATATCAGCGAAACACATCTGCGCCGTATTTTTCAGGAATCCATGCGGATGACGCCGGTTGAGTACATTAACTGGGTCCGGATCCGGGCGGCATGTAAGGAACTGCGGAAAACAAATATTTCTGTAAATGAGATTGCAATGCGAAGCGGATTCACAACAATTTCTACATTTAACCGTAATTTCCGCCGGATTCTTGGTGTATCTCCACAGCAGTGGCGAAGTGCACCGGAACATTATGAACGAAAATTGTTGAATTTTGATATAAAAACACAGGAAGGATGGTGATGTCCGTCAAAATGCATATAAATGGTTGAAAATGCATAGTATAGAGTTAAAAATGCGCACAAACGACGGGAAAATATGTTATACTTTGTACATGTTGAGGGAATAAAAACATAAAAAATGTACAAAACAACCAAAAAATTTCTGCGCTGTAAAAAGTGCGGAGGTTCCGGTTGTAAAATAACATCTTAAGGAGGATGTGCAATATGAAAGAAAAATTGTATCAATCGTAATGGCATCAGCAATGGTATTTGGACTGGCTGCATGTGGTTCCAGCGGAGGAACTACAACAAGTTCCAGCAACGGCGGAAACGATGCATCAGCAGCAAGTGAAACCACTGCAAAATCAGAGAGCAGCGACGTAGTAGAGGGCAGCTCTGATGATGACAACACCTTAACCGTATGGACCTGGGACCCGAACTTCAACGTTTACGCGATCAAGAAAGCAGCTGAAATTTATGCACAGGATCACGAAGGATTCAAAGTAGAAGTCAGCGAAGTACAGTCCGACGACATTGAAACCCGTCTGACCACAGCAGTTTCCGCAGGAGACTTAAGCACTCTGCCGGATATCTTCCTGATGCAGGATAACTCCTTCCAGAAATATGCAACCAACTATCCGGACATCTTCACCGATCTGACCGATTCCGGAATTGATTTCAGCGAATTCTCATCCGCAAAAGTTGCTTACTCTACTCTGGATGGGAAGAACTACGGAATTCCGTTCGACAATGGTGCCGTTATCGAGTGCCTGCGTACTGATATGCTGGAGCAGGCAGGCTTCACCGTAGATGATTTCACAGATATCACCTGGAATGACTTTATGGAGAAAGCAAAAGTTGTCAAAGAGAAAACAGGCCAGCCGATCCTGACATCTCAGGCCGGATCTCCGGACCTTGTTATGGAAATGCTGCAGTCCTGCGGTGAGTCCCTTTTCAACGAAGATGGATCTGTCAACATCGTAGACAACAAAGCACTGAAACCAATCCTTGAGATTTACAGCCAGATGGTAAAAGATGGCACTCTTGTAGAGGTTACTGACTGGGATCAGTACATCGCATCCATCAACAACGGAACTACAGCAGGCGTTATCAACGGATGCTGGATCATGGCTTCCATCACAGCAAATGAAGATCAGTCCGGCAAATGGGCAATCACCAATATGCCGAAACTGGACGGCGTTGACGGAGCAACCAACTACTCCAACAACGGTGGTTCTTCCTGGGCAATTTCTTCCAACTGCAAAAAACAGGATCTTGCCATTGACTTTATGAAATCTACCTTCGCAGGCAGCACAGCTCTTTACGATGATATCATCGCAAAAGGCGCTCTGGCAACCTGGGCACCGGCAGGAGATTCCGAAGCATATGCACAGCCAGTTGCATTCTTCAGCGATGACCCGGTTTACGCAAAGATCGTTGATTTCGCAACCAAGACTCCATCCAACATCACTGGAGCATTCTACTACGATGCACGTGATGCTGTCGGAACCGCACTTTCCAATATCATCCAGACAGGAGCAGATATGGACAGCGAACTTCAGACCGCACAGGAAACTGTAGAGTTCAACATGGGTGGCTGATATCCTGCAATACATAAAAAGTAGGACGATAAGAAACGGGTCTGCTTCCTGGACAGACAGAAGCAGGCCCGTTCTGTATCTATGCGGTGTGTGTTTGAAAAATGATTTCTGCAGGAGAACATGAAATGTTGTCTGCAAAAAGATTTTTTCAAACACACGCCAGGTAAAAAAGAAAGGAAGATTCCATGAGCAGTCAGAAGAAAAAAGGAATGAACTTGGAAAGAAAACAGAATCTTACCGGCTGGGCTTTCCTGATGCCGGCAACGATCCTGATCGCATGGATGAGCTTTTATCCGATGATTCAGGCATTCATCCTGTCTTTACAGACAGGTATGGGCATCAACCTAAAATTCAACGGATTTGCAAACTATGCCCGTATTTTAAAAGACCCGACCTTTAAACAGACCTTAAGCAACACCTTCTTTTATCTGATTATTCAGGTGCCGATCATGCTGATCCTCGGCCTGATGTTTGCTTCCATGCTGAACAACAAAGATCTGCGTTTTAAGGGACTGTTCCGTACCTGCATTTTCCTGCCGTGCGCAACATCTCTCGTATCTTACGCGATGATCTTCCGTTCCCTGTTTGCAAATGACGGTTTTATCAACACCGTTCTCCGCGGCCTCGGCATGAACCCGATCATGTGGTTCTCCAATGCGTGGACAGCCCGTGCGGTTATCATCATCGCCCTGATCTGGAGATGGACCGGATACAACATGGTCTTCTATCTCTCCGGTATGCAGAACATTGAATATTCGATCTACGAAGCAGCCAAAATCGACGGCGCAAGCCCGCTGCAGACTTTCTTCAAGATCACCGTTCCACTGTTAAAACCGATGATTCTGCTGACCACAATTACTTCTACCAACGGTACTCTGCAGCTGTTCGATGAGTCCCTGAACCTGACAAACGGAGGTCCTGGAAAATCAACCATGACCATGTCTCATTATATTTACAATATGTCCTTTGTACAGAGCCCGAACTTTGGCTATGCGGCAGCAATGTCCATCCTGATCCTGATCATGGTAGCCATTCTGGCACTGCTTCAGATGAAAGTAGGTGACGAGCGATAATGGGAAAAGCAAAGAAATTTTTCATGTATCTGATTTTAACGGTAGCGTCGATCCTTTCTGTTTTTCCGCTGTACTATATGTTCTGCGCGTCTACAAACAGAAGTATTGATGTCATTGCCGGAAAACTGATTCCGGGTACGTATCTGATTGACAACTTTAAAGCGCTGATTGCGCAGCAGAACCTGCGCCTTGCACTGTGCAACTCCTTCCGGAATGCGACGGTGCTGACCATTCTCTGTCTTCTGGTCTGCTCGATCGCCGGTTATGGATTTGAGATCTATCATGATAAAGCAAAAGATGCGGTATTTACCGTACTTCTGACTGCGATGATGATTCCGTTCGCAGCCATCATGATCCCAATGTTCCGTATGTTTTCCCAGCTAAAGATGGTCAACACGATGGCAGCTTTCATGCTTCCTTCGATTTCAACACCGTTCATGATCATGATGTTCCGCCAGGCTTCCCGTTCCTTCCCGCACGATATCATCGAAGCGGCAAGACTCGATGGCTTAAGCGAGACAGGAATTTTCTTTCGTATGTATATGCCGACCATGAAATCGACGTATGCGGCAGCAACAATCATCACCTTTATGAACGCATGGAACAACTACCTGTGGCCGAAGGTTATCTTACAGAACAATGAATCCATCACCATGCCGATGCTGGTAGCGAACCTGCTCGGCGGCTACACTGTAGATTATGGTGTGCTGATGCTCGGCGTATTTATCTGTACGATCCCGACAGCAATTATTTTCTTCTGCTTCCAGAAGAGCTTCACAGAAGGTATCACAGGTGCCGTAAAATAAGAAAAAGAATCGAACAGAAAAGGTGGATATTTGGATGAATATCCACCTTTTTTTCAAAAGATCAAAAAGAACAAAATTCCAGAAGGAGGAAAATAAAATGGGTGTATTTCAGTATGAAAAAGTGAAGGACCCGACGTACTATGGAGAAAACCGGGTGGCGGCGCATTCCGATCACAGATATTATGGATCGGTGGAAGAAATGGAGCAGCATGTGGAAAACTTCCGTCACAGTCTGAACGGACTGTGGAAATTCCATTACGCAAAGAACTACGAGAGCACGATTCCGGGATTCGAGACACCGGAGTATGACTGCACAAAATGGGACGATATCCGCGTGCCGGCACATATCCAGATGGAGGGATATGACGCACCGCAGTATGCCAATGTGCAGTACCCATGGGAAGGAAGAGAAGAGATCCAGCCGGGCGAGATTCCGGAGCGGTTCAATCCGACGGCTTCCTATGTGAAATATTTTGAAGTGCCGGAGCAGATGAAAGGAAAACGGCTTTTTGTTTCCTTCCAGGGAGCAGAGAGCGGTATTGCCGTATGGCTGAACGGAACGTTCCTTGGCTACAGCGAGGATACGTTTACTCCGTCCGAGTTTGAACTGACCCCGTATCTGAAAGAGGGCGAAAATAAACTGGCTGCGCAGGTTTTCAAATGGACGAGCGGAAGCTGGTGCGAGGATCAGGATTTCTTCCGTTTCTCCGGTATTTACCGTGATGTGTATCTGTACACGATTCCGGAGGTTCACGTTTCGGATCTGAAAGTACAGACGCTGCTGGATGATACGTTTACGAAGGCAGATCTGGTCATTGATACGAAAATGATCGGAACAGGAAAGGTAAAAATTACCCTGTTAAAAGACGGAACGGCACTGCAGAGCACCGAAGGTGTGCTGGATGGGGAAACACAGTTTGTTCTGAAAGTCGATCACCCGGAACTGTGGTCCGCAGAGACACCGGTGCTGTATGATCTTCTGCTGGAAGTCACCGCAGAGGATGGAACGGTGCAGGAACTGATTCCGCAGAGAGTCGGATTCCGCCGCTTTGAGATGAAAGACCACATCATGATGCTGAATGGAAAGCGGGTTGTCTTTAAAGGCGTCAACCGCCACGAGTTCAGCTCCGTATCCGGCCGTGTCGTTTCGAGAGAAGAGCTGATCAAAGACCTGACGACGATGAAACAGAACAACATCAATGCAATCCGTACCTGCCATTACCCGGATGCGGTCGGCATTTATGATCTGTGCGATGAATACGGTCTTTACATGATCGCGGAGTGCAACATGGAGTCCCATGGAACGAGAGATACGGATGCGGTACGAAGCGGAGATTTCTCCGGTGTTGTACCATGCGACCGCCCGGAGTGGATGGACTGTATGCTCGACCGTGTCAATTCGATGTATCAGAGAGACAAAAACCATCCGGCGATTCTGATCTGGTCCTGCGGAAATGAATCGTTTGGCGGAAAAGTTATTTTTGAAATGTCCCAGTTATACCGGAAAATGGACCCGACCCGTCTCGTTCATTATGAAGGAGTTAATGACGACCGCAGATACAACGACACCAGCGATATGGAAAGCCGGATGTACACCACCGTCAATGAAATCCGTGAATTCTTGTCGAAAGACAGAAGAAAACCGTATGTCTGCTGTGAGTATGCACATGCGATGGGAAATTCCTGCGGCGCCATGAAGAAATATATGGATCTTGCCGAGGAAGAACCGCTGTTCCAGGGCGGCTTTATCTGGGATTATATCGACCAGTCAATCTACAAAAAAGACCGCTACGGAAAAGAGTTCCAGGCGTACGGCGGAGACTTTGATGATCATCCATGCGATTACAATTTCAGCGGAAATGGTATTGTATACGGCGGCGAGCGCGATGCTTCCCCGAAGATGCAGGAAGTAAAATTCTGCTATCAGAACATTGCTGTGGATGTACAGAAAGACAAAGCAGTTGTAAAAAATAAGAACCTGTTTGTGAATACCGATGCGTTTGACTGCGTGGTAATTCTCGAAAAAGAAGGAAAGAAACTGAAAGAAGTGCCGATGGAAATTTCCGTGGAGCCGCTTTCCGAAAAAACAGTGGAGCTTCCGATTGCCGTACAGACCCTTCCGGGCGAGTATGCGGTGACCGTTTCCTTCCGCCTGAAAGAAGATACCATATGGGGCAAGCGCGGCCATGAAGTTGCATTCGGACAGGGTGTTTATGAAGTGGAAGCACCGGCGAAAGCAGAAAAACCGGCGAAATTTGAAGTGATCCGTTCCAACCATGATTTTGGTGTGCGCGGCGAAAATTTCGATGTGATGTTCTCCGATCTGAACGGCGGACTCGTATCGTACCGTTACGGCGGCGTTGAGATGATCAAAATGATTCCGAAACCGAACTTCTGGCGTGCGCCGATCGACAATGACTGCGGAAGCCTGATGCCGATGCGTTACAGCCAGTGGAAGATTGCTTCAATGTATCTGTCCCACAAATATCCGAACGGCAGCCATTATCCGGGACTGTATGCGCCGGAAATCGAAGTACACGAGGACTGCGCAGAAGTCAGCTACCGCTATGTAATGCCGACCACACCGGCGAGCGAGTGCCGTCTGACCTACCGTGTCTTCGGCGATGGAAGCATTCAGACGACGCTGACGTATGATCCGGTGAAAGAGCTCGGCGATATGCCGGAATTCGGCATGATGTTCAAACTGGATGCCGATTATGACAACGTTACCTGGTACGGCATGGGACCGGAGGAGACGTATGTGGACCGCTGTGCCGGAGCAAAGCTCGGTGTTTATAAGAATAAAGTCGAAGATAATATGGCGAAATATCTCGTTCCGCAGGAGTGCGGCAACAAGGTTGGTGTACGCTGGGCAACCGTGACGAACCGCAAGGGCCGCGGTATGATGTTCAGCGGCGACAAGATGGAATTTTCCGCACTGCCGTACACACCGCACGAGCTGGAAAATGCGATGCATCCGTATGAACTGCCGCAGGTACATTACACCGTTGTGCGCGTGGCAAAACAGCAGATGGGTGTTGGCGGAGACGACAGCTGGGGTGCACAGACCCATCCGGAGTACCTGATTCCGATTGATAAAAAACTGGAGTTTACCTTTACGTTTAAGGGAATCTGATGCGTTCAGCCCATTCTGTCCGTGGACAGGATGGGCTGTCTGCGAAAGAAAAGGAGACAAAAGCAGATGGGGAAAGAAGTAAATTTTGGAAAGCTCCTGCACGGGGGCGATTATAACCCGGAACAGTGGCTGGATTACCCGGAGATTCTGGAACAGGATCTGGCGTATTTCAAGAAAGCCAGAATCAACGAGGTTTCGCTTGGCATGTTTTCCTGGGCATTTTTAGAGCCGGAGGAAGGAGTTTTCCGTCTGGAATGGTTAAAAGAGGTGATTGACCGCCTGTACGAAAACGAAATTGTGGTTATGCTTTCCACGCCGACGGCGGCAAGACCGCGCTGGATGGCGGAAAAATACCCGGAGGTGCTCCGTGTCAATGCAGCGGGAGAACGGAATCTGTACGGGGAGCGCCATAATCACTGCTATACCTCACCGGTTTACCGGGAAAAAACGAGAATCATCAATACGAAGCTGGCGGAAATGTTCAAAGATCACCCTGGCGTGATTGCATGGCATATTTCGAATGAATACGGCGGAGAGTGCCACTGCCCGCTGTGCCAGGAGGCATTCCGCGGCTGGGTGAAGAAAAAATACGGCACACTGGAACGGCTGAACCGTGTCTGGAATACCGGGTTCTGGAGTCATACTTACCAGAGTTTTGACCAGGTGGAGAGCCCGTCTCCGAAAGGAGATTTTTCGCTGCATGGACTGAATCTGGACTGGAAACGGTTTGTGACGGATCAGACCGCGGATTTTGTAAAATGGGAAATCAAAGCGCTGCGGGACGCTGGGGCAGAACAGCCGTCTACCATCAATATGATGTATAACTTTACCGGACTGAACTACTACAAGTTTGCCGATGTGATTGACTTTGTATCCTGGGACAATTATCCGACCTGGCATAAAGAGGCGGAGACGGTAACAGCGATGGATACAGGTATGCAGCATGACATTATGCGGAGCATTCAGAAAAAGCCGTTTTATCTGATGGAGAGTTGTCCTTCCGCAACGAACTGGCAGTCCGTCAGCAAGCTGAAAAAACCGGGCATGCTGCAGGCCGCGTCACTGCAGGCAGTTGCGCATGGGTCGGATAGTGTGCTGTATTTCCAGATGAGGCAGAGCCGCGGTGCATCCGAAAAATTCCATGGGCAGTGATCGACCATTATGGCGGATCGGATACTAGGGTATTCCGTGAAGTGACGAAAGTCGGCGTAGCTTTGGAGAAACTGCAGGAAGTGAACGGTTCGCAGAACCCGGCGGAAGCAGCCGTGATTTATGATGTCGAAAACCGCTGGGCGGTGGAAGATGCGGCGGGTCCGCGGAATGCAGGTGTTTTTTATAAAGAAACCGTGGAAAAGCCATATCAGGCATTCCGGAAACTGGGCATCAATGTGGATGTGATTGATGAGACGTGCAGCCTCGACGGATACCGTGTTGTGGCAGCGCCGATGGTTTATCTGCTGCGGGAAGGATGGACAGAGAAGGTTCGGAACTTTGTGAAAAACGGCGGAATTTTTCTGCTGACTTACTGGTCCGGCATTGTGGATGAGACGGATCTCTGTTACTTAGGCGGAACACCGCATGACCTGATGGATGTGATGGGATTCCGGAGTATGGAGATTGACGGACTGTACGATGGCGAATGGAACGAGGGCATTCCGGAACCGGAAAATCCGCTGCATCTGGAACTGGCATACCGCTGCAGTCATCTCTGCGAGCTGGTACAGCCATCGACGGCGGAAGTAGTGATGACATACGGAAAGGATTTCTATGACGGCATGCCTGCGATGACCCGGAATGTGTACGGAAAGGGAAAAGCGTATGCCGTTTGTGCGGACTTTGAACAGGGACTGTACGATGAAGTCTGCCGGAAACTGGCAGAAGAGGCCGGTGTGGAGCGGATCGTGGAAGAAGTTCCGGAAGGTGTGGAAGTCACGATGCGTAAGCAGAAGGACGGAACCAGGTACGTGTTTGTCCAGAACTTTAACCGGGAGGCCGTTGCGGTCAAACTGCCGATCGAGCGCTATCCGGTATGGCAGGGAACGTATGACGGAACGATCGGAAGCTGGAAGACGATTGTGCTGAAAGGAAGATAGAAGAGAAGAAAAGTCTGTTGAGAAAAACCGGAATGGGCTGTTTCTCAACAGACTTTTTTCGTTCATGCATTTGCGGCAGCGTCTTCTTCCTGCGCCAGCTTTTTCTTATACGCCTCGCCCCAGTCCCACATCGCATCCATGATCGGGCGGAGGCTGAAGCCGAGTTCCGTCAGGGAATATTCGACACGCGGCGGTACCTCGGCGTAAACTTTACGGTTGACCAGACCGCTCTGTTCCATCTGGCGGAGCTGGGAAGTTAAAACTTTTTGAGAGACGTGACCGATGGACTTTTTCAGCTCGCCGAACCGCATGGTGCCGTGGAGCAGCAGATCGCGCAAGATCAGAACTTTCCATTTATCACTGATCAGAGTCAGCGTAGTTTCCACCGGGCAGGGCGGAAGATCAGCAAGAGAAACGGGTGTTTTTTCTGCGGATGACATAAGAGAAAACCTCCTTTTTGAAGAAAATAATGATTTGAAAGATGGCGGAAACGTCTGATTTTACACAATAGTATCTTTTGGGTAACTACACCACAATATTGTGCTTACTTTACGAAAGAACTCTATGGACTTATTATAAAGCCATCGAAAGAAAAAACAATTCAAAAAAACAAAATGGAGGAAAGTAAAATGAGCAAAGCAGTAGAATTTTTAAATGAGAATCCGATACAGTATCTGGCAACGGTAGGTCGTGACGGAAAGGCAAAATGCCGCCCGTTCATGTTTGCAGGAGAGGTTGACGGAAAACTGTGGTTCTGCACCAACAACACAAAAGATGTTTACAAAGATATGCAGGAGAATCCGGAAATCGAAATCTCTGTTTCCAGCCCGTCCTACGCATGGATCCGTCTGCACGGAACCGCAGTGTTTGAAAATAACATGGCTGTAAAAGAAGTGTGCATGCAGAACCCGATCGTAAAAGGCCAGTACCAGACCGCTGACAACCCGATTTTCGAGGTATTCTATCTGGACAATGCACACGGTGTAATCGCA
>ENA-OQIX01000078-OQIX01000078.1-human-gut-metagenome-genome-assembly--contig:-NODE-78-length-17084-cov-3.129681_pt1 | contig 17084 bp, 17 predicted proteins | sample MGYA00242591_ERZ504756 | MGnify/ENA primary metagenome ERZ504756 (study PRJEB26092, sample SAMD00036369) | human gut metagenome | host: Homo sapiens | study: EMG produced TPA metagenomics assembly of...
TTTGCTGACAGAGTTAAACCGCAGAAAGGGAACGACCATCGTAATGATTTTGCATGATGTGAACCTTTCTGCACGATATGCGAATCATTTGTTTGCGCTCTGCCGTGGAAAATTGATTGCAGAAGGTAAACCGGCAGATGTCATTACAGAAGAGTTGATGCAAAAGGTGTATCAACTTAATTGCATTGTTATGAAGGATCCACTTTCTGGAGCACCACTCATTGTACCAAAGGGAAAAAACTGATAAACCAAATAATTAGGCAAACCTCTCCTGACCATGTGATGGCCGGGAGAGGTATTTTGGGGCCTGTACCTGCCGCACAGGAGGCAACTGAAATTTTCTGAGACGTTCAGTATAACCTTTGAAGTTGATTTCAAGTCAATCCCTTTTTGAAATTTTATAGAAAGACATCCCGTCTGAGGGCAAAGCGAAGGTTTTGCTTTTCAGGCGGGATTTTTTTGCTTTTTGGGACTGTTGTATACAATATATGGACTAAGAGGGTGGGTGACTTGGACTACGAGTCCATAAACTTTTGCTCGAAAGTACGATACACTATTGTCACGGCAGCGGCCCACCTCCGAAAGGGATCGGGAGCCGCAGCCGGGCGGACCTTGAAAATTGAATATGCAGCTTCAGGTACTTCCAGATAATGATACTTCCGTAATTCGCGGCCCGGTCATAAAGAAGACGGGGTGGCCGAGAGGCCAATGGAGTGGTGCAAATCCAACGCCTGATTGTTTCCCTTTCTCAGGGGTGCCGGGGACAAATTAAGAGAAACCATACAAAACCTTTTCCAAACGCCGTTCGAGGGGAACCACGGACGGCGTTTTTATATATCAGCGAAAAGGAGTACGCAAATGAACCGCAAGACCACAAAAAAGGTGGACGAATCCACCCTGACAACTTTGTGCGCCGTCTGCCGAGGGGCATTTTTGGACGCAAAGGACGTCCGGCTCCGCAGAGCCGACCCCAGGCAGCTCGTCAAGGATGTCTGCACGTATTGCCAGACACGATATGGGTTTGACTACTACGTTCAGCCCATTGTCCGTAAATCGAAAATGACCGGAAAGGAGAACCGACGTGAAACTGAGCCAGCTTAAAATTGACCCGGAGTTTCAAAGCAAAATTCCGCCGCTGCAGTTTGAGGAAGAACAGCAGCTTGAGCAGAACATCATTGCCGAGGGTCGTCTTCTGAATCCCATCATCACATGGAATGGCTACATTCTGGATGGGCACACCCGCTACCGCATCTTGAAAAAGCACGGCTTTATCAAGTTTGAAGTGGAAGAAATCCAGCTTGCGAACAAGTACGAAGCGCTTGCATGGATCTGCAAAAATCAGCTTGGCCGCAGAAATCTCAGCCCGGAACGAAAGAAGTTTCTTCTGGGCAAAGAGTACGAATCGACCAAGCTGGCGGTGGGCGCACCTCTCGGCAGCAAACATGGAATACGAAAATGTGGTCAAAAATGACCACATTTTCACAGAATCCAGAACCTGTCAACGCATTGCTTCCGAGCACGGCGTTGGAGAAAAGACGGTGCGACGTGCCGAAAAATACTCGCAGGGCATAGATGCCGCTGAGGAAGCGGTGCCCGGAGCACAGGAGGAGATCCTGACCGGGCGCATCAAGGCAACGGATGCACAGATTGCTGCTTTGCCTGCGATCCCCAAGGAAGAGCGTCCGGCCATTTTGGACGAGCTTCGGAAAGAAAAAGGCAAACGGAACGAGAATCTGCTTTCCAGACTGAAGCCGGAGCGTCCGCCGCCAAAGTCTGCGCCGCCGAAACCGCCGGAACCTCCGCAGAACGAGGAACCCGCAGCACCGGAGCCGGTGACACCCTCCCCACCGGAGGAGGAAATCGAACCTGCCAGCAACGGACCACCAAGTTTTCTTCAGAAGATACAGGGGCACAAGCGCCACCTCTCGGAGGAGGACATGGCACGGTTGAAGGTATCGGTGGACAGCCGGTACCGAGACCGCATTGCAAAAAGTGGTTCCATCATGCTGTGCGAGTTGCAAGGCGCAGCAGAGGATTTTATGTTCCGATGGGGCATTATTTTCCAGAACTATCCGGATGTTTTAACCAATGAAACCAGCAGGGAAGAAGTTTCTGCATTGATCGACCGAATGACGACCTACCTGAACACTGTAAAGGAGATGTAAATATGTTGAATTCCAACCTGAACCTCAGCACCCTGCCCGAAAGCACCTTTACCTACCAGTTCGTGAACAGCGCATTGCTCTTCCCCTGCATGGAATACCAGCGCCTTCTGCGCACGGAGAAGGTGGCATCCATTGCGGAAAACTTCTCGGAGTACATTGCGAATGATCCGAAGGTCAGCTTCCGGGATGGCCGCTATTACGTTTTTGACGGGCAGAACACGGTGGAGGCACGTCGGGCCTGCAACGGCGGTAAGGACCTGCCCATCCGCTGCAAGGTTTTCCTTGGTCTGAGCAAGGAGGACGAAGCAACGCTCTTTGCGTTGCAGACCGGCATTTCCACCTGCCTGACGGCGGGCGAACGTCTGCGTGCCAATCTGGTGGCAAGAAACCCGGATGCGATCCACTTTGTGAGAGCCACCGTAGATACCGGTGTGGAGTTTGCCTACGACGGCATCCGGGCAGCCTGGAAGATCTACTGCATCGAAACAGCATACGAACTCTACAAGCAGTACGGCAGGGAGCGCTATATTGAGATGCTGAACATCATCAACGAGGCGTGGCGGGGCAATGTGGATGCCTACCTTGCCGGGGTGATCCGGGGCGTGACCCGGTTTATCTCCGTCTATGAGGGCGAATACGACCGGGAACGGCTGGTGCAGCAGTTGGCACGAACCCACCCCAAGACCATCACCCAACTGGCGCAGAAGGATACCGGCAGCTCTGCCAACCGTCATATGCGGCAGATTCTCCGCCTCTATAACGGTGCCAGCCGTGAGATGAGTCTGCCGCTGAAAAACTGACAGTTTCGTTTTACCTCCTGAACAACAGCCGTCGTGGTATCCGTCTGCGGCGGCTGTTTCTTACATAAAAAGGAGGTTGATTTTTATGTTACCGAACAATTGGAGATATCTCAGAGGGGACATCTACTATGCAGACATGGAGCCGCATATCGGCTCGGAACAGGGAGGGAAACGCCCTGTGGTAGTTCTGCAGAACAACATTGGAAACCGTCATTCGCCTACATTGATCGTTGCAACTGTTACTACCCGGACGGAAAAGAAGAAAAACCAGCCCACCCATGTGCTGGTGGATTCCAACCCGGCCTTTGAAGAACCGTCCATGATTCTTCTGGAGCAGATCTTCACGATCGATAAATCCCGCATTGAACGCTTTATGGGCTATGCCAGCAAGGCTGAAATGCTCCGCATTGATATGGCTTTGCTGGTCAGTCTGGCTCTGAATGTTCTGAGCGGAAACCGCAGCGAATAGCGGACAACCAGTAACCCGTAAAAATGAGGTGATAGCGATGTAACCGGAGGTGAGTGAGCCATGCGAAAGAGTGCCCCCATTGAAGTGGTGGTACATTACCCCAAAACGAAAGAGGGATGGGACGAACTCGGAAAACGGGTCGCAACCGCCCACGCCAACTATGTGATCGAAAAAATCGACCGTCTGAACTGCCCCACATGGCAGAAGCTCGAATTGCTGCAGGCGGTGATCGATACTACCAAAGGAACTTACAAACCCAAGGAACACCAAAAGCCCGGCTGGCAGCCGAGCCGATAAACAAAGCCCCACGCTCAACATATGCTTTTCTGCTCCGACCAGAGACGGTCAGATTCAGAGGCAGTGTTGAGCGTGGGGCTTTTTGTGTTACATAAGTTTTTGGAATTTTGCTGACAAAATAAAATCATTGATTGTTGGCGGCCAATATGGTATTCTTTTTGCAAGGGAAGGTGAAGTGCATGAATCGTCGCAGCGTGAAAATTATGAGAAGAAAAGCCGGGGGAACAGCAGGAAAGAATGCAGAAAAGTATTCGGTCAATCTCCCGGCAGTGTGGCTTCATGCGATGGGGCTTTCAAAAGAGGACCGGGTAGAACTTCTTTTGACGGTGAAAAAATCACCGTCCGACCGCTTGCATCAACAGACTCGGAACTGTTCCGCAGAAATGCAGAACAGAAAGGACATCAGCTGAAAGAATATCGGTATTATGACGGAGATGCGTTGTGTACCGTGATTTTGGCAGATTTTACAGCGGAGCAGATCTGCATCGAAAACAAAGTTGACGAAATACTGGATACTGCGTTTGGTGTGAACGAAACGCCCTCATGGGAAGACTTCCTGGCCTTTCTGGCAGACCGATGCATTCCGAAAACACGAAAGGGCTTGGATTACTATCTGGATGCTGTTGGCGTTCCGGAATATGACCCGGTTCTGCTTGTTGAAAAGACGCAGGGAAGAATGGCGGAGGATCACAAATGGCTGGAAATTATTTGACGCTGCATATTACCCAAAACAGTTCCACTTTTTGCTGAAAGAGCGTATCGAAACCGTCCTGATGGAGCAGCAGAAAAAGCTTTTTGAAAAGTAAAAACTCTTGCGTCCCGTGAAAAAAGAAGGTAATATAAATACAGAGCAAGACACAGAACGCAGGGAGGGATGAAAACCATGTTTTACGAGATCATGCACCGGGAAAGCTGTGTGGCACAACTCAGCACGACAGGGGAATGCAGGGTCTGCCTCGAGGATTTCATGCCCTATGATCTGGTTCTGGTGGAATCGGATGATTTTGACGAGCGCATCAATAATGTAACGAACTTTTACTATTGGTGCGCCTCCCGGATGTTGACGTTGGATCGCACCTACGCCAAGGAAATCCTGAACAGTATCGGTGCATCTCAGAGTGTTACGGACAGGGAACGAGCACAGATTGCATTATCCTACCATTGTCTGTCTTTGCTGGATGTGTTCTGGGTGAAAGAAGAAAACGAGAACATTCGATTCGAGGATATCAACCTTTTTGCACACTCCTTAAGCAATGCGCTTGTGGATATTGCGCTGCGGGGGCACCAAATGACGGTGACAAACGCCCATCTTCTGGCAAATGACCTGTCTACGGGCGGCTTGTACCCCAAGGCGTGGGTGCGAAAAGAGGATGGCTTCTATCTTTACAAGGATGGTGGCAGGGAAGCGGTGGAACGTGAAGTGCTGGCAAGCAAAATCTGCCGGTGCTTTGACTGCCATCAGGTACTGTATGAGCAGGGGATGTTTGAAAATGAGCCGGTTTCTATCAGCAAAATCATGACATCTCAGCGATACAGTCTTGTGACCTATGCAGCCTATGACGTCTACTGCACGAACCATGATTGGAACACGCTGGATAAGATCTTAGAGTTGGATGCTCCCAGCTACTATATGATGAACATTCTGGATTATCTGGTGGGCAATACCGACCGTCATTGGGAAAATTGGGGTCTGCTGGTAGACAACGAAACCAATCAGCCCATCCGTCTGCATGACCTGATGGACTTCAACCGGTCGTTTCAGCAGTACGACACGCCAGAAGGCGCAAACTGTCTGACCGTGGGAAAACGCCATCTGAGCCAAAAAGATGCTGCAGTGGAAGCGGTGCGGAACATCGGACTGAACCAAGTCCGTCAGGTGGAGCACACCGTATTCTCCGAGCATCCGGCATGGAAAGCAACGTTTGAAGAACGACTGCGTGTTTTACGGAACGCCATGTAAGTCAGAGCGAATATCAGAATAATTGAAACAGAATGATTCCATAACGAAAGCCCGTCTGCGCTGCCACATGTCGTGGCTTGCAGACGAGCTTTTTCGTTTGGCCGGAGAAAAATTACCATACCTCACATGCGAAGCATAGATGGAAAATCGGGCCCAAGATTTTCGGCCAGAAGCCGGAAACACTTTTGGCTGATGGTTTTCTGTCCGGTCTCCCAGCAGCGAATACTTGTCCTGCCTACCTTGGCATGGTCGGCAAGCTGCTGACGGCTCCAGCCTTTTGCCTCCCGGTATCTGCGGAGGAAGGCTCCTCCGCCCCGGTGCAGAAACAGGGTGTAGTCGTCCAAAATATCCTCCACCGGGATGCCGTAAAGGGCGGCGAGCTTGTCCGCAAGTTCCGGCGTAAAGCTGCGGTGAAATATGCCGCTTTCCAGATCCCGATAGAGCCATTCCTCCATGCCCACCATGACGGCAACCTCTTTTTGCAGCAGGTCAAGACCATAGCGGCACCAACGCAGACGGTCCCATGGGTTCGGGATGTCGGCGTAAGAGTGGTACATACGGTAGAACGCCTGCGCCTCTACGGTGGTGCGGGGGCCTGCCAAACTTACCTGTAAGATGTATAGAGGGGTTAGACCACAACCCTCACATGACACCCTCTGAAGCAGAAAAAAGGAACCGCTCTCTCGGCTCCAAAAAATCCATTTTGACGTAGATGCGTCATTGCGTGAAAGAGGTGGATTCTCTTTTCCATCCCAAAGTGCGCTGGGGAGAGGATAGCAAATGAGCTGCGGATGCATTTTCGCAGGGAGCGCAGAAATGGTGTGGTCGTTTCCCTGCAGGAAACACTGGAAGCGGGAAAGGAGGACAGCGCACTGACCCTTTCCGATGTACTGCAGGACGGTTTCTGCATGGAGGATGCCTGTGAGCGGCAGGACGAGGCCCGGCGGCTGCGCAGGCTGATCGAGGGCCTGCCCGCCCGGGAGCGCAAGCTGATCCTGCTGCGGTACGGGCTGGCGGGTCAGCCGCCCCTGACCCAGCTGGAAACGGCACAGCTGCTCCAGATCAGCAGAAGTTATGTCTCAAGGCTCGAGACCCACGCACTGGATCAGCTGCGCAAGGGCTGGCTTCAAGAATCATCGGTGGAATAGAGCGTGCCGCCTGCGGGCGGCGTACATATCCTCTTTTACAATGGGATTGGGTGTGGTATACTGAATTCGTAAAATTGAAAACAGGGAAGGAGCAAAATGAAATGAAGATCCGTAAGGCAGAGGAAAAAGATATTCCCAGACTTCTTGCGCTGCTGGGGCAGGTATTGCAGATCCATGCAGAGATTCGACCGGATGTTTTTATTCCCGGCACTACCAAATACACTGTCTGCGAACTGGCTGAACTTATGAAGCAGGAAGATAAACCCATCTATGTTGCCGTGAACGAAGATGATGTGTGTATGGGCTATGCCTTCTGTCAAATGCAGGAGCAGCCATTTTCTACGAATATGGTGCCCTTTAAGTCACTGTTCGTTGATGATTTGTGCGTTGACCAGCAGGCACGGGGACAGCACATCGGAGAAAGCCTGTTTGAATATGTGAAGCAGCAGGCAAAAGAGCAAGGCTGCTATGAGGTGACGCTGAACGTCTGGGCAGGAAACACCTCGGCAGAGCACTTTTACGAAAAAAATGGGGCATGAGGACAAAGGAACGGCAGATGGAATATATCCTGTGAACCGGGTGGCTTATCTGGTGGGGCACCACCATAGCCCGGAGCAGATCAACGAATACCGCCGAGGAGCTTTCCCAGTTGGGAGGCATCCTCGGCGGATTTTTTAGTTTATATAGCAGCTATGCGGAGCAATGCGCCTGTTACCCGTATATTTTCCCCACGATCTTTCCGCGTGCTGCGGCGGGAATGTTGATCTGGTTCGAGTATACCGCATCGCAAGGCGGCTGTCTATACTGATAGCCGGATTGTGGAAAAGTACAGGGATCAACCTGCGTAAATTTTCACGCAGATTGGCCTCTCTTTTTTACACAGCCAATGCCAATTAGCGCTTGAAATCAAAATGCTGCGCAAGTATACTATACTAGCTATACTGTACAAGCTTGATCAAAAATCAGTATGCCAGTTGACCATAAAAGACATACCAGCATTGAAGTGCGCGGCAGAATCAAAACCCTACGAGGATGAAAATGAAATTCGATAGAAGACTTACAGATGAAATCTACACTTCCGATACGGTAAGACTGGGAGAAAATGCATTTCAGGCCATGCGGGAGACGGTCTATCATAATGGCGGTGTCGGAACCATTACCGGGTACTATGATGCCGAATTGTCGATCCTGTCGGTCAGTGATCTGTTGCTGCATAATCTGAACCACAGCTATGCATCCCTGATGGAGCAGACAAAGGGTTCGCTGAAGAATCTTTTCTATAAGAAAGATGCCGCATTCCTTGACAATGCACGCTTTCGTCAGCTCCAAGGCGAAGGGGAAGGCCGGATCCTCACGGCAGATGGGTCTCCCGTCTATGTGCGTCTCTACAAAAAAGATGCAGTCGATACGGATGGAACACCGATCTGGATCCTGTCGGTACAGATGAACTGGGCGTATGAGAACCTTGCGCTGGTCAATGAATCTATCCATTCTGCACTGTGGTATTTTGAGTGCAATGAAAATGATGAAATCGTTCATGCAAACTGGAGCCATGCGTTCCGGCAGCTCCTTGGATATCATGATATTCTGGATTTTCCGAACAAACTGGATTCGTGGTCAAACCTTCTGCACCCGGAGGACTATAACCGGGTAATGCAGCTGCTTTTGGAAACGATTGCGGACAAAACCAATACTACAAAGTATAATGTAGAGTACCGGCTGAAAATGCAGGATGGCCAGTACCAGTGGTTCCGGGCATCGGCGGAGGTGATACGTCGTCTGGATGGTTCGGCCAATCGAATTGCTGGAATCATCAGCAACATTGACGCGGAAAAAAGAAGCCGGATGCAGGCGCAGCGGGCGGCGGCATTTCACCGCGCATTTACCAGCGCAAACCTCTGTGAATACTATGTAAATCTGGAAAAGAATACCTTTGATGCTTTCAAAGTGGAGCCCTCTTTGATGACGGCCTTTGAGCAGAACCACACATGGGATGGACTGGTCAGATTCTTTGTGGATAACTATGTGGTTGAAGAGGACAAAAAGTCTGTAACGGATTTCTACAATCGCGCCTACATCACGGAAAAACTAAAGGGGCTTGAGACGGAGCTGCGTCAGGAGTGCCGCATCGTTCTGGATGGGGAGGAACGATGGGTCAGCAACGTGGTCATGCGCGGCGAGATCGAAGATTCCGAATATGCGATGATTTTTCTGCGGGACATCACAGAGTCCAAAGCGGAGACGGCACGGCGGATGCAGATGGCCTCAGATAACGCATCGATGGATCTTTTGATCAAGAGTATGGTGCGTCTGCTGGACCGCTTTGTCGTCTGCGATCTGGAGAATGACCGGTATCGGTTCTATAATCTGCAAGGTGACATGATCTATGCGCCGACGGGGGCTTACCATGATTTTGTGGAGCAGGTGGCTGCAAAGTATAAGACACTGGAACCGCTGGACGCATTGGCTGCTTTGTTTTCGCCGGAAAATATCCGCAAGAATTTGCAGGATGAGAACGACATCTACAAATTTGAATACTGCTCCATGGATGAGAACACCTATAAGATCGCTTCCTTCATTCCGCTGGAGTGGAATGGCACAAAGCTGGTCAAAGCGCTGCTGGGCTCTATGGATGTGTCGCAGGAGAAAAAGGCCGAGATCGAATCCCATAAGGCACTGAAGGAAGCGTACCGGGCAGCGGAAAACGCAAGCTGCGCCAAGACGGAATTTCTCTCCAATATGTCCCATGATATCCGTACACCGATGAATGCAATCGTTGGCTTGACCGCCATTGCGGGTGCGAATATCGAGAGTCAGGACAGGGTGGTCGAGTGCCTTGGCAAGATCACAAAGTCGAGTCGTCATCTGTTGGGACTGATCAATGAAGTGCTGGATATGGCCAGAATCGAGAGCGGGCGAATAAGCCTTGCCGAGGAGGATTTCAGCCTGCCGGAGCTGGTCGATAACCTGCTCACCCTCACAAAACCGGCAATCGACGAGCACCACCATCAGCTCGAAGTCCATATTGAGCACATTGAGCACGAAGCGGTCTGCGGCGACAGCCTGCGCATCCAGCAGGTCTTTGTGAATCTGATGAGCAACGCCGTCAAGTACACCCCGGATGGAGGAAACATCACCCTTACGATCAAGGAAAAACCGAACGGCTTCTCGGAGCTTGGCTGCTACGAGTTTTCCATCGAGGACAACGGCATCGGTATGACGCCGGAATTCCAGAAGATCATGTTCGAGCCGTTCAGCCGGGCAGACGATCACCGGACGACCAAGGTGCAGGGCACCGGTCTTGGCATGGCCATTGCAAGAAACATCGTCAACCTGATGAATGGTGACATTCAGGTCGAAAGCGCTCCCAACAAAGGAACGAAGATCACGGTCACGGTCTATCTGAAGCTTCAGGAGAACGAGAAGGAACAGGAAAAAGAACTGCTCGATCTGCCGGTACTGGTCGTGGACGATGACAAGACCTGCTGCGAAAGCACCGTTGCAACCCTTCAGGAGATCGGCATAGCGGGCGAATGGGTCCTGACCGGCAAGGAAGCAGTGGAACGCTGCGCTGCGCGGCACAAGACCGGCCGCGACTATTTTGCGGTGATCCTGGACTGGAAGATGCCGGAAATAGACGGTATTGCAACCGCCAGAAAAATCCGGGAACGGGTAGGAGAAGATGTCACGATCATCATCCTGACTTCCTTTGATTTCAGCGAGATCGAAGAAGAAGCCAGAGCAGCAGGCGTGAATGCGTTTATGGCAAAACCGCTGTTCCGTTCCCGTCTGACGGCAACTCTGCGGCAGTTTACATCCGGGAAGAAGGAGGAAAACGCCCGGAACTATCTGGAAGACTTTGCGAAGGAAAACTATGCGGGTAAGCGGATCCTTCTTGTGGAAGATAACGAGCTGAACCGTGAGATCGCAACCGAGATCATAGGCATGACGGGCGTGACCATCGACAGTGCCGAAAACGGAAAAATTGCAGTCGAAAAGGTGATGGAAGCGCCAGAAAAGTGGTACGATCTCATTTTTATGGACATCCAGATGCCCATTATGAATGGTTACGAAGCCACTGCTGCGATCCGTGCCCTTGCCGGCAGCCGGGGCAAAGTGCCCATCATTGCCATGACGGCAAATGCCTTTGCCGAGGACGTGCAACTGGCAAAGAACACCGGCATGAACGAGCATATCGCCAAACCGCTTGATTTGAATAAGCTGAACGATGTGCTGAAACAGTGGCTGTGATCTGTGCATTGCAGTAAGGCGCGTGATACTGTTGACCGGGCAATCAAAAAGCATGAAATGAAGAACGCCGAGGAATCCCTTCCCATGTGGGAGGAACCCTCGGCGTTTGTATAGACGGACGCATTGCTTGCTGGTACAATGATGTTTCTTTTTGAGTCGGCTTATCTGTCTGTTTGTTAAAATTCATGTTGCGGTTATGCATTCATAAGTGTGGTGCTAAAGATTTATGGCAGTAGCACATTGCTTTTATACAAATAAAAGTGTACAATAATAACAACTTTGCAAGCAATCCCCTTCAAGGAATCAACTGGAACATGAGCGGAGACTGTACCTGTTAAGCGGAATTGTTTGAATGAATTCAATTCAACATAAAAGACAGTTGCTCATTTGTGAGTAGGAGGAATATATGATGTTTGATTGTGGTTTACAGAATATTTTCCGGCTGAAAAACGGACAGTCCCGTTCCATCAACTGGGAAAACCGGAACGGAGAAAAAGGAAAAGGCGGCATGGCATCCAGCAATCTTGGTCCGTCCAGAAAAGGTTCCCCGTGTATCCCGAAAATAGAAGCAGGAGAGACCGTAACACTTGGTGAGATCCAGGGAGAAGGCATGATTCAGCACATCTGGATCACCGTTACAGACCGTACCAGTGAACGTAACCGTTATGTTCTGCGGGATCTTGTTCTGCGCATGTACTGGGACGATGAAGAATTCCCGTCCGTTGAATGCCCGCTTGGCGATTTCTTCTGCTGCGGCTTCGGTGTTTCCTACCAGGTAAACTCAGTCCCGATTGCTGTCAATCCGACCCGTGGTTTCAACAGCTATTTCCCGATGCCGTTCCGTAAAAACGCCCGTATTACCATTGAAAATCAGTGTGATGAGCCGATTCCGGCCTTCTTTTATCAGATCGACTATTGCCTGACAACGGTTCCGGAGGATGCTGCCTATTTCCATGCCCAGTGGCGTCGTCAGCGCATAACGGAAAAGGCAAAAGACTACGTTGTCCTCGACAACATCAAAGGGAAAGGCCAGTACGTTGGAACTTATCTTGCGCTTACCAGCCTCGAACGCTACTGGTACGGAGAAGGTGAGATGAAATTCTACATCGATGGAGACAAGGATTATCCAACCATCTGCGGAACCGGAACAGAAGATTACTTCGGTGGTGCCTGGAGCTTTGCAACACAGCAAAATGGCCAAACCGTTGAAAATCAGTACTGTACTCCGTATCTTGGCTATCCTTACTACTCTAGCCACGATACCTTCCTTCATAATGATTACCACAATGATGATCAGATGCCACAACGCAGCTTCTACCGCTGGCACCTTCTTGATCCTATCCTTTTTGAGAAGGACCTTAAGGTAACTCTGCAGCAGATTGGTGTCAGCCACGGAGGTCTTTTTGAACGTCAGGATGATGTCGCTACCACAGCTTACTGGTACCAGACGCATCCTCATGTACCATTCGCGCCACTCATGTCCAGAAAAGAGCGCTGGCCAAGATGATTTTTGACGCTTTTCCTATTTTATATGTTTCATGACTATATCCATACAGACGTGACCCTGCCGCCTGACAGGGAGCAGGGAAGCGAGACAGCAGAGCAGCAGCCGCTGCGCCGCTATGTGGCACAGGCAGACGGAAAGCTCTGCAGCTATTGCAAAGAGGACCTCTGCAACACCGAAAACGGACGAATGATCGTGGAGCTGTATCTGGGCAAACAGGAACATCACGTTTCGAGAATCTTGTATTGAAATAGCTGCACAACCGCAGCTATTGGGTTGAAAATAAGCCTGAGGCCCCAATTGCTTCAGCCAATGTCAGAGTTTCTTAATTGTCTATCAAAAATACGTTGGTACGTTTTACACTGTGACAATTACAAAAACAGAGGAGAGATATTTTACTATGATCTAACAAAAAGCAATACGGTCAACCGTTTGATACCGAAAGTGTAGTGGGTTCTTTTTTGCCCATGATGGAAACGATACCCTATCTGACCAAGGAGCCGGATGGTTTCTCCTATGCCATGGAGCCGCAGGATGTTCTGTATGGTCTTGGCGAAAACGTCCGTGGTATCAACAAGCGCGGGTGGGTGTACGAAAGCAAATGCTCCGATGACGGCAACCATACCGAGGGTAAATCCTCGCTGTACGGTGCTTATAATTTTATGATCGTGTCCGGCAAGGATACATTTGGCTTTTTTATCGACTACCCGGGCAAGGTCACCTTTGACTGCGGCTACACCGACATGGATACCTTACGCATCACGGTGGCCGAGGAAAATTACGATTTCTACATCATTGAGGGCGAGAGCATGACCGATATTGTGCGCCAGTTCCGCCAGTTGGTGGGGCGCAGTTATATTCCGCCCAAATGGGCTTTTGGCAACGCCCAGAGCCGTTGGAGCTACATGAACGAGGACGAGGTCCGCGAGGTGGTGGCAAATTACCGTGCCAATCATATGCCGCTGGACGCTGTGGTTTTGGATATCGATTACATGGAGCGTTACAAGGACTTTACGGTGGATACGCAGCGCTTCCCGCGTTTTGCAGACTTTGCCGCTGAGATGAAAGCGCAGGGCATCCATCTTGTCCCCATCATCGATGCAGCAGTCAAGGTCGAAGATGGATATGATGTGTACGAGGAGGGCGTGAAAAACGGCTACTTCTGCACGAATCAGGATGGCACCCCCTTTGTAGCCGGTGTGTGGCCGGGACGGGTACACTTCCCCGATATGCTCAACCCGGAAGCCCGTGCTTGGTTTGGCAGTCAATATAAAGTTCTGCTGGATCAGGGGATCGAGGGCTTCTGGAATGATATGAACGAGCCTGCTATCTTTTACGCAGAAGAAAGACTGAAAAAGACCTTTGCTCAAATTGAGAAATACAGCAAGCAAAACCTGGATATTTCCAGCTTTGGTGCTTTTACCGGCATGGTGGCAGAGCTTTCCAACAACGAAAACGATTATAAGCTGTTCTACCACAACACCAAACAGGGGCGTATGCGGCACGACAAGGTACATAATCTTTTTGGTTATAACATGACCCGTGCGGCAGGCGAGGCTTTTGAGCGGCTGGAGCCGGACAAGCGCATTTTGATATACTCCCGTTCTGCCTGCATCGGGATGCACCGGTATGGCGGCATCTGGACCGGCGACAACCATTCTTGGTGGAGCCACATTCTGCTTGCGCTGCACATGATGCCCTCCCTGAATATGTGCGGCTTCCTGTACGAAGGCCCCGACATTGGCGGCTTTGGCAGCAATACCACGGAGGATCTGGTGCTGCGCTGGTACGGCTTGGGCATCTTCTCACCGCTACTGCGGAACCACTCTGCCAATGGCACCCGTCGGCAGGAGCCCTACCGCTTTAAGAACAAGGCCGCCTTTGCCGGGATCTTACAACTGCGCTACCTGCTGCTGCCCTATATTTACAGCGAGTACATGAAAGCTGCCTTGCACAACGGCATGTACTGTATGCCGTTGGCGTTCGCCTTCCCGGAGGACAACTTTGCCCGCCGGGTGGAGGATGAGGTGATGATCGGTGAAAGTCTGTTGATCGCCCCGGTATATGAGCAAAATGCCCGCGGTCGGTATGTTTATCTGCCGGAGGAGATGCTGCAAGTGCGGGTAAAGTGCAGCGAAGGCAACCGCATGGAAACCAGCGTGCTGCCAGCAGGCCATCATTACATTCCGGTGGAGCTGGATGAAGTGGTGTTCTTTATGCGCAAGGGACACCTTCTGCCCCTTGCCAAGGACGGCAAAAAGATCCAGAGCGTTGCCGATGTGGACTTTGCAGATCTGCGCCTGCTTGCCTATGCTCCCGATGGTGCATCCTATGAATACTATACCGATGACGGCGAGACAAAGGATTATGATAAGCCGGAACATTTTGTGCATATCACGCTGGATGCGGATGGAAACGCAAAGAGCGATCGTGCTACGGTCAAAGTAGAAGGATAATCGTCAGTCATTACGCAGTTCCTACAGAGTGACAGCGTTTCAGCTTGAAATGCTGCCACTCTTTTTTGTGTCTATATCACAGATAAAATAGCGTTCCATCTTGAAAACGGCATAAAGATTTATTATAATAAGATAAATAGTTGTGACTTTTGCAAAGGAGGGCTGAATCATGGCAGCGCAGCGCACCTATCTGGCAATCGACCTGAAAAGTTTCTATGCCTCGGTGGAATGCGTAGACCGCCATCTCGACCCCCTGACCACCAATCTGGTGGTGGCAGATGCCTCCCGCACCGAAAAGACCATCTGCCTTGCGGTGTCGCCCTCCCTGAAAACCTACAAGATACCCGGCAGAGCACGGCTGTTTGAAGCCGTTCAGCGGGTGAAAGAGGTCAACGCTCAGCGGCTGCAAACTGCCATCCGGCAGCACAAGGCAGTCCGGGGAGAGGACGGCAAATACCACTTTGCCAGCACCTCTTTTGATGCCAATGCCCTGAACGCAGACCCGGCGCTGGGGCTGAGCTACATCGTTGCGCCGCCCCGGATGCAGCGATATCTGGATGTTTCCACCCAAATCTACAAGACCTACCTCAAATATGTGTCCCCGGCGGATATTTACCCCTACTCCATCGACGAGGTTTTCATTGATGTGACGGGCTATCTGCCCTATTACCACATGAGCGCCCACGAGCTTGCCATGACCATGGTGCGGGAGGTGCTGTACAACACCGGCATTACCGCAACGGCTACGGCATCGGCACCAACCTCTACCTTGCAAAGCTGGCCATGGACATTGTGGCAAAACACATCCCGGCGGACAAGAATGGTGTTCGCATTGCGGAGTTGGACGAGCAGTCCTACCGGTATCTGCTGTGGAACCACAGACCGCTGACGGTATTTCTGGATCGACCGGCCCTGGTACCGTCAAGCGGCTGGAAGCCCACGGCTATTTATACGATGGGGGACTTGGCTACGGTTTTCCATCCACGGAGAAGATCGACTGTATGAAATTTTTTGGCGTGGATACGGAAATTCTCATTGACCACGCATGGGGTTACGAGCCCTGCGGTATGGCCGAGATCAAAAGCTACAAGCCCAGCACCAACAGCATCAGCGAGGGGCAGGTGCTGACCTGTCCCTACCCCAACGATAAGGCAAAGCTCATCGTCCGAGAGATGGCGGAGATTCTGATGTTCCGGCTCACCGAAAAGAAGCTGGTGACAGAATCCATCACCTTGGAGATAGGCTACGACCGGGAGAACGTGGACAAGGGCGGCTACCGCGGTCTGACCCAGACCGACCGCTACGGCAGAATCATCCCCAAAGCAGCCCACGGCACCGTCCGGTTTGATGCCCCTACCAATCTGGGCAGCACCCTCATCAACGAAAGCGCAAAGCTGTTTGAGCGCATCACCGACCCGGCGCTGACGGTGCGGCGCATTACCATCAACGCCAACAAGGTCACGCCGGACGAGGGTATCTATCAGGTGGACTTTTTCACGGACACCAAGAAGCTGGAAAAGGAGAAAAAACTCCAGCAAGCCATGCTGGGCATCAAGAACAAGTACGGCAAAAACGCCGTGCTGAAAGCCAGCAGCTACGAAGAAGGTGCCACCATGCGCCAGCGCAACGCGCAAATCGGCGGGCACAGTGCAGGAGGTTCGGCGGGAGGTTCAGATGGAAAACTCAAAAATAGCAAAATCGGGCTGGAAACCGCCCAAAAGTACAGGGACATCCTAGAGATGGAACGCCCCCAGACCGAAGAATCCCTCCGCAAGCACCCCCGCATGACCCTTCAGAACCGTGCCAAAATCTTCTCGCCCTTCTCTCCGCTGCGGGGCTACGATGAGCAGCTTGCCGCGGAAAAGCAGCGCACCGAGCGTGTACCCAAGCGCATTCTGACCGAGGAAGAAATGTCCGCCCTGTCTGATCGGCTGATGCAAGTCACGAAAGGCATGACCATCACGGTGCGGTTACTTCAAAGAGGATACCGCCCACCCGGAGGTTCCGGCGGTGGGCAATTACATCACCCTGACC
>ENA-OQIX01000079-OQIX01000079.1-human-gut-metagenome-genome-assembly--contig:-NODE-79-length-17063-cov-3.088982_pt1 | contig 17063 bp, 18 predicted proteins | sample MGYA00242591_ERZ504756 | MGnify/ENA primary metagenome ERZ504756 (study PRJEB26092, sample SAMD00036369) | human gut metagenome | host: Homo sapiens | study: EMG produced TPA metagenomics assembly of...
TTCGCAAAAAAGTCTCTCAACGTCAGCTCCGCATTCGGATCATGGTAAACGCGAATTTTGCGGTTCTTTCCGGTGAAGTGATAGCTCATGTCCTCATAGCTGATTTCCGGCGCTTCTACCATTTCATAGAGGTCGGTACGCTGTACCTCTGCCAGCCAGCAACCCAACTGTCGGAGAATCGCCGAGACCCCAGATTTCGCCGTGCGGCCATTCCTGGAACTGATAGAAGGTGTTGTTAAAGTCTACCATCTGCTGATACAGATAATTTCCAATTTCTCCACATGGCTGAACATTAAGCTGCAGCTCGGCAAGAGAAACTGTTACTTTCTTGTATACGGTAGACGGAACCTGCCATACCTTCATGCCGGATTTCATCACAACGTTTGCAGCTGCGATATCCTGGCGGAGGTTGAACTCTTCTCCCCCTTCCGGATACGGTGCTCCGCCGATCCAGATGGCGGTCATGCGGTCTGCGATTTCCGGTTTCATCAGAAGTGCGGAGGCAACGTCGGTCAGTGCTCCCTGGCAGGCGATGAACATCGGATGCGGATCATCTTTCATGGCTTCTTCGGCGATCAGCTTTGCGCCATCCGACACGGCCGGAGTCTGCTCGTCCTTCATCGGAAATTCCGATCCTTTGCAGACCGGGCATACGCCCTGCCGATCCATCAGATCCAGCACTTTATTGACCTCGTCCATGCTCGCCTGTGCCGTGTGGCCATCGCCATAATCGCGGGAGAACATGTTGAAGTGACACGGAACGATGCCTTTCAGAATAAACATCGGTGTCATCAGGTGATGTGCCAGTGCGAACTGGTCGTCCGCCTCATTTTTGCAGTCTGTGCTGACAATCATACGCACGCGTTTGTTGTCCGGCACGGAAAATGTGTAATTCATTTTTTTCATAGTAAATCCTTTCTGCTGTAAAAGTCAAAAACATACAAAGCAATCCGCCCGAAGACCGCACAGCTTTACGGTTTCCGGGCGGATTTGCCTTAGATCTAATTATACCTAATGTTGATCTTTCGTTAGTTTGCTTCTTTTGCTGCTGCAATCGTATCAAGGTTAGACTGCGGAGTTTCTGTAGCTCCTCCGTTTTCATCCAGCCATTTATCCAGCTGCTCCTGTTTTGCATCCATAACAGTCTGCAGTCCGGCTGCATACAGCGCATCATTCAGTTTCTGGAGTGTTTCTTCTACACCAGCAACTCCGACAGAGCCTGTCTCAAGTGCTGGACGATACGTATTCAGTGCATTCTGCAGAGCTGTGATCTGTGTAGAGTATTCAGAAGAATCCCACATAAATCCGTATGCCGGTGAATACTGTGCCCAGTCGTTATGGTGCTGCAGTTTATCCCAGTAATTTGCATCCTTGGAACCATCATTCCATACGTATGTGTTAAACTGATTGCCCATAAACCATCCTGTATTCTGATGATATTTAAAGTTAGAAGCATCTTCACCATCTACATAATAAGCAGTACCATCATCCAAAACTTTATAGTTTACATCCTGAATACCATTCTGCCACAGATTCATAACCTCCGGATCTGTATACAGCGCGGAGATAAACTTAAAGGCCATTTCCGGATCCGCACTGTTGGTTGCGATACCAGTATCATAAAAACTTACGTTTGTAGTTGAATATCCACCTTCTACATCCTGTCCAAAATACATTGCATAGCAGTCTGTTCCTGTAGATGCCTTTGCCTCAACAAGATAGCCCGGTTTAATTGCTGACATATAAGAGAACGTATTTCCGGCTTTCATCATAACTGCAGATCCCTGTGTATCCGTCAACGCATCCGGATAAATGTATCCTGCATCAAACCATTCCGCCAGCTGGGTTACTGCTTCTTTGTAAGTATCGGTTTCAAACTCATTCACTACGGTTGTGGAGTCATGATCAGCCTCCCAGTCCAGAACACCGAACTGATCCGCTAACTCGTCGAAAAATGCAAGACGTCTCATCGGGCTTGCACTTCCCTGCAGATACAGAGGTGTCATTTCCGGATGTGCTTCTTTTACTTTCTTGAAAATTTCAGTTGCAACCGACCAGTCATACACTTTTCCGGTGTATTCATCCTGATTCAGCTCCAAACCATATTCTTCTGCGATACCAAGCTCATCACAGATATCTGCTCTCATAGTCAGACCACCAAGTTCAACCGATTCCTTCTGTGCCGGGAAGCCGAACAGAATACCATTCATGGAACCTACCGTTGCATTTGCCTCACCAAGTACATCCTTAATGGCCTGTCCTTCCGGAGTATCCATATATTGATTCATGTCGACAATACCATTCATTGCAATCCAACTGGAAGCATTGCTGTAATAAATTGGCATAACATCCAGCTCATCACCACCGGAAATCATCAGCTGAATCGTCTGCTGATATTCTGCATACTGCAGTGGAAGAAATTCCACTTCAATATGGTATTTCGGAATCATATATTCATTCAATGCATCCTGTACTGCAGTACGTGCTGCGTCATCCTGCTCGTAGAACTCGACGAAGGCAAATACGAGATGATAAGGATTTTCTTCCGTATACTCACCAAGCTCTGTTTTTGTTACGGAAGCATCTGCCTCGCCAGATGCCGATGCTGTTGATGTTGTTCCAGAAGAGCTCTTGGAAGAGCCGGAAGTGTCTCCACTGTTTCCGCAGCCGACAAGCAGGCCGCCCACCATTGTCGCTGCCAGAAAAGCAGCAAGCATTTTTCTTTTCATATGAAAATTCCTCCTTAAAATAATTTTATCACGAAGCAGCCTTTTGCTGCTAATGATTCATTCTATCTGTATCAGCCTTTGACTGCGCCAAGAGCGATACCTTTTGCATAATATTTCTGGAAAGACGGGAAAATCAGCATAATCGGCAGAATTGCTACGAATGCAATTGCCATCTGGATTCCCGTTGCCGGAATGGTCGATGCAGCTGCTGTCACATTCGAGTTGGAGCTCTGTGTCAGGAACTGAATATTCTGTACCATCTGGTTCAGAAGGTTCTGTACGTTGTACAGACCTGTATTCTTAACGATATAGTACAGACCATTGGTCCAGTCATTCCAGTAAGCAAGGCCTGCAAAGGTGCCCATTGTTACCAAGATCGGTTTTCCAAGCGGAAGTACGATTTTCCAGAAGATGGTAAACTGGCTTGCACCGTCAATCTCTGCCGCCTCGTATAATCCATCCGGAATGCTTGTGGTAAAATAAGTTCGAATCATCATAACATTCCATGCAGAAAGCAGGAAGTTTGGAAGCAGCTGTGCAAAAATCGTATCTTTGATATGGAAGGTACCTGTCCACATAATGTAAGATGGAACGATACCGCCGTTGAACAGCATGGTAAAGAACACGAAGAACATCATCACATTTCTGCCCGGAAGATTTTTTACTGACAAAGGATAGGCCATCAGAGCAGACAGAAGGACATTCAACAGAGTTCCGACTACCGTGACACCAATACTTACTCCATAGGCCTTCAAAATCTGACCTCCGGATTTGATGATGTAGGAATAGGACGCGAGGGAGAACTTCTTCGGAAAGAAGGAGTATCCATTCGCTACCAGTGTGTTTTCATCTGTAATAGAAGACATAAATAACAGAATAAACGGTAAGATAATGGCAAGCGTCCAGATAATCATGACAGCGTTTGCTAAAATCTGATATTTGGAAAATGGTTTTTCTTTCATACGTGATCTCCTTAGAACATTGCGTTTTCTTTGCTGACTTTACGTACGATTCCGTTTGCGGTAAGGACAATGATAAATCCGATGATGGACTGATAGAAGCCGGCTGCTGCAGACATTCCGACATTTCCGGATTTCATCAGGCCGCGGTATACGTAGGTATCAATAACATTGGTTGCCGAGTACAGAAGTCCTGAATCACGTGGTACCTGATAGAACAGACCGAAATCGGAATAGAAGATACGGCCGACACTCATCAATGTCAGGGTGATTACGGTTGGTTTCAGGAATGGAAGCGTAATGTTTTTGATCTGCTGCCATTTGGTTGCGCCATCCAGAGAAGCTGCCTCATACAGAGACGGATCAATGCCATTGATGGTAGATATGTAGATCAGACATCCATATCCTACACCCTTCCAGGTATTTACAAAAATCAGAATGAACGGCCAGTATTTCGGTTCTGCATACCAGTTCACAGCATCTTTTCCAAGTGCACTTAAAATCGAATTGTTTACAATACCTGTACTCTGACTTAAAAATGCATATACAATGTAGCCAAGAATAACAGCCGACATCAGATATGGAAACAAGATTGCACTCTGATAAATTTTCTTTAATTTTTTATTAAACGTATCGCAGATAAAGATTGCAAAAATAATTCCGACTACCGTGTTCAGAACAATAAACGCCAGATTGTAAAGTAACGTATTTCTTGTAATAGTCCATGCATCCGATGATGCAAACAGAAATTCAAAGTTCGCCAGTCCGCAGAACGGGCTCTTCCAGATTCCCAAACGGGCATTGTACTTCTTAAATGCTACGATAATGCCTGCCATCGGAATATAATTGTTAATGAGCAGATAGATCGCGCCTGGAAGGAACATCAGATACAGCGGAAGGTATCGTTTGAATTTTGCTGCTTTGCTGTGGCTGCTCCCGGATGATACATGGGTATTTTTTAAAGATGCCATGTTTTCCTCCTCGTTTCCTCTTTGTTTTCTCGTTTTTTTGTCGTTGCAAGTATGTTCGAACAAAATTGCTTTGACTATCAACTGTTGTTATTATATAATTTTAATAAACTTTTTAGCAATTCACATTGCTTAGGTTTTATTGCACTTTTCTTAGAATCTATGTGCAAATTATATATAATTACGGAGGCATCCTTCTTGAATTCATCAAAACATCGTACTTTTTCACTAAACTTCAATTTTTTGACCACACTATGCACAAACACAAAATATATTCCCTAAAGAAAAAAGCATTTTGGTATTGGATGCGTATTTTAATAATGTTCAGTATTTTATTGCTGTTTTTAATTTTTTATATTTCCAAACAGCTTCAGCATGAAACCTACCAGGGAATTCATCAGACAATGGATCTTTATGTCCAGCAGTTAAATAAGAGTATGGAAACTGCTGAAAACTGTCTCTGGGAATTCGCTAATAACAATACTGATGTTGTCGATACGATCACTTCCAAAAACAACCCAAACGCAGTGATTTCCCAGATTAAAGCCTCCAGGCTTTTGGATAATACTTTAAGTTACATGACAGACATTGACGGTATGTTTGTTTATGGAAAAGCAAACGACCATTTTGTCTGCCGCTATAAAAATGGGGCGTCCAATGACTGTAGTTCCTACATGAAAAAGACTTTTACGTTCAGTCGGGAGAGGACGCCTCCGCTCTCAACTTCAAGAGTTGGTATTATATAGAGCTGGAACGCCATACCTATCTGATCCGAATTATCAATGATCTCCATGGCTATCTTGGTGCCTGGATCCGTCTGGATGAACTGAATACTCCATTTGATGATTCAAATACCATTTTTCTGTTTGCTGATGAAAATGGTATTCCATACGACAACGAAAGCTGGTCCGATTTTAAACTGTCTACCGACTTTTCTACCCAGAAACCTCATCGGATCCGCGGAAAGGACGGTATACAATATTTACAGGTCGCTGAAAAGCTTCCTTCTTCTACCTGCTCCTTAAATGCACTCATCCCCTCCGAAGAAGTCAACACTCCTATTTACAATATGCTCAAGCTTCTGCTCGGGGGTGCTCTGCTGATTTTCGTGGTTTCTCTTTATGGACCGTTTCCTATGAACACCTGATTTCAAAGCCTCTTGATCTGATCCGGAAAATGGCATCACAGGTCAAAGAGGAACAACAGGTGCCGCACCCGGATCTTTCCAATGAGCGGTGTGAGGAGGTTCTGGAAATCGGTGAAACACTGAATAAGCTGATGAATCGAATTGAGAAGTTAAAAATCAATGTTTATGAGGATAAATTAAATCTGAAGGCACTGGAGATTCAGTATCTGAAATCCCAGGTAGCGCCGCACTCTCTGATCAACTGTCTCTCCGCAATCGCATCAATGCCATTCACGGAAGAAGGAAGGCGGCTCACAAATGAATTCGTCCGCACACTTTCGAATCATTTGCGGTACACCCTGCAGGATAAGACAGCCGTTCCTTTGAAAGAAGAACTGAAATACGTAGAAAATTTTCTGGAGATGACAGAACTGCGGTTTCCAGGCTGTCTGAACTGGGAAATCCATGTGGATGAGAAATGCAGGAATGCTTCTGTTTTTCCGATCATTCTGCTGATGTTTACAGAAAATACCATCAAGCACAACATGATCATGGGCGAAGAGCTCCGTGTCCGTATCACCGGCAGCCTTGTGGAGCGCAATGGTGAAAAATATGTGGTTCTCACTCATCTCGACTCCGGCAGTGGTTATTTTGAAGAGGATCTGGAATACCTGAACCGGCCAGTTTCCCAGCAGGTTCATGACTTTGATGGAAAAAAAATCGGAACCTACAATCTGCTCAAACGGCTTTATCTTGTTTATGGAGAAAAAGCCCATGCGCATTTTTCCAACGAACCCGGATGGGGTGCAAGATCAGAGGTTACGATTCCATACATTCCATACCGGGAGGATGGCAATCCGCCGGAAAACAAAATTGAAACATCGGAACCTCTTTTTTTCACATGCTTCCGACACACCTCAGGTCCCCGGCAAAAGAAACGAGAGCTAAAGCTTGTTTGAAAAAGGCTTTCGGCTTGCTTTTTGTAACGATTCAAATCCATGCGAAACGGAAGAAAGGAACAGGGCTTTTACAATGACATTTTAGTAGTGGATGATGAATATTATATTGTGAAAAACATTATCGAAACGACAGACTGGTCGGCGCTCGGGATTGAGCAGGCGTTTCCTGCCTACAGTGCCAGCCAGGCAAAACGAATTTTTGAGGGTTCCCAGGATATTGATATTCTTTTGACTGACATCGAAATGCCGCGCGAAACCGGTCTGCAGTTAGTGGAATGGCTGCATGAGAACAATTTTCATCCCATCGTACTCGTTCTGACCGGCCATCAGCGATTTGATTATGCGCAGGAAGCGCTGAATTTACATATTTTCTCCTACCTGTTAAAACCAATCGACCCGGATCAGTTTATGGAAAAGCTGGCGGCGGCTGTGCAGGAGGTGAAAAAAAATGCATGGTATGAGAAAGAGCGGCTGAATATGGAAGAGCACCTCTCCACCGATGCCTCGGACCCGATCAGCGTCATCAAGGACTATATCCGTTCGCATCTTTCCGATCCTGAACTGGGCCGCACCTCCATCGCCGAGAAAATCCACATGAACCCGGACTACCTGTCCCACATTTTCAGTACGAAAACAGGAGCGTCGCTCAGTAGCTACATCATGGACGAACGTATGACAACCGCAAAACGTCTGCTTGCCACCACCAGCTTCTCCCCTCAGCAAATCTGTGACCAGATCGGAATCGCAAACGTTTCCTACTTTTACCGGCAGTTCAAGAAAAGCAGTGGAGTGACACCGCAGCAGTATCGGGAGAAGCATTTTCATGGATAATCACGAGCCCTGGAGCGTGCCTGGAAAAGGTCTCCAGCGCACAAAAAAACAGAGTGTATTGGAATTCTTCGTTTCCATACACTCTGTCTCATTTCTTACCCACAAAAATCCGCCAGATCCTCTTTCAGATAGTTCTGCGTCTTCTCCAGATCTTTCTCCCGGATACTCTGCATAATATCGTTATGATGCGCAATGTCCAGTGCCGGGTTTACGTTGGACCAGGTCTGCCAGTAAAACTGGGCGTAAGCGCGTTTTAAGACGTTCATGGTGCGTTCAAGCTCCTGATATGCGTAAGCGTTGCCGGAGAAGGAAATCAGCTTCAGATGGAATGCTGTATTTGCCTCCCAGTGATCCCATACGCTGTCGGTGCTCTGTTTGCATCTCTCATCAATCTCGGCAAGCTCCGCCAGATTTTCTTCGGTGATATGTCCGATCGACTGACGAAGATATCCGCCCTCGAGAACAAGGCGGAAATCCAGAATATTCTGTGCCTCTTCGCGGGACACGCTGACAACCTGGTAGCCGAAGCGCGGGAAGCTGCGGAGGATTCCCTCATTGCAGAGCGTCACAAGGGCTTCACGGATCGGTGTCTTGCTGCAGCCGAATTTCTGTACCAGCTCCTGCTCGTTGATAATTTGATTGGGTTTATATTCATCGGTAAAAATGCCGTTCAAAATGGCCTGATATACCATATTTTTAAGGCTTTCCTGTTGTTTTTTCATAAGGGGAAACTCCTTATCTTTTATTTTCTTCACTTTTGCGCATCCTGATTTTTTTCTTCTCCAAATGCGCCCTATTTTTTATCTTAACAAATTTTTTTTGCTTGTAAATGCCGTGCTCCCAGATTTTTACCGGTAAAAAAAAGGAAAATGATGTTTTCACCATTTTCCCTCTTCTGTTCCCTCATTGGACGTTATCGCTTATTCTGTCTGCCGTCAGATTACATACTCATTCGACTTCTGCATCTGCCATTCTACCAGATCTGCCAGCGTAATATTGTCCACCACACTGTTGATGGCATCGTTCAGTTTTTTCCAGAGCATCACCGTAACGCACTGATCTTCCCTGCCGCAGTCGGCGCCGTCTTCTACACAGTCCACCGGCGCAAGGCTGCCCTCGGTCAGACGCAGGATCATGCCCACGGTATATTCTTCCGGCTTTCGTTTCAGGGAATAACCGCCCGCCGGGCCGCGCACACTTTTTACGAAACCAGCTTTATTCAAAATCGAGATGATCTGTTCCAGATATTTTTCCGAAATCTCCTGCCGCTTTGCCACATCTTTCAAACGCACCGGTTCGCCGGTATTGTTGAGTGCCAGATCCAGCATCAGACGAAGCGCATACCGTCCTCTTGTCGAAACTTTCATTTTATTTCCTCCGAATATATGTCATGATAAAAATACCTTCTTTTATTTTATTCCATATTCTCTACATATTCAATAGGAAATATAACACAAACCCAAAGCATGTCCGAAAAATGCAATAACTTTTTATCCGCTTTCCATGCTTACTTATCATCTCAAATCCTGCGCAATCTCTTCTCCCATCTTCTCTACCGCATCCACAATCTCCCGGATCTGCTCTCCGGTAATTCCATCGATATGCACGCCACCGGTGCAGACGGTCACGGTACGGCAGGCACAACAGATTTTTTCCGCCAGCATCCGGCACAGTACCTCATCTTTATGTCCGGTGCGGTTCCACACCGAGGAAGTCGCACTCCAGCTCCCGTCTCCGGTCAGCGATTCCCGTGGTACGGCCTGCACCACACAGCCGATATGCGGCTTTTCTCCTCCGGAAAGACAGATCTGAAAGTCCTCACCGATCTTCATTACCGTCACTTCCATCGTGCATCCTGCGGCTGTTGCCTTTTTTGTCAGCATTCTTTCCATCTCCGGTACTCCTTTACTTCCACGCCGAACGGCGAAAGCAGTTTGGCCGCAAGATGTGTCACCATATCGTCGATGGACTCCGGTTTCTGATAAAAGGTCATCATCGGCGGAACAATCCATACATTTGACAATCTCGACAGTTCGTACAGATTCCGCAGATGAATTTCACTCATCGGTGTCTCCCGCGCTGCCAGTACAAGCGGGCGTTTCTCCTTGATCGTTACATCCGCCGCGCGCAGCAGCAGATTGTCGGTGTATCCGCTTACAATACCGGCCGCCGTTTTCATGCTGCACGGCACAATCACCATGCCTTCCGTCCGGTACGACCCGCTCGCCGGGCCTGCGCCGATGTTGTCCGGATCGAGCACCTCGTCCGCCAGCGCTTCCACCTGCGAAACGCTCCAGTCCGTCTCCTGCTCCAGCGTCAGCTTCGCGCTGCGGCTCATCACCAGAAGGGAACGGTATTCCTCACTATCCCGCAGAATTTCAAGGCACTTCATCAGCAGCGGCATTCCACTCGCCCCGGAAGCGCCAACTACAATCCGTTTTTCCACAGTCATCCGTCTCGTTCCTTCCTTTTATCCACAGATTCCATCGATCCATGCGAATAACTCGTCGAGGTCGTAGTCGCCTGCATGCGGCGTATTCCATGGGGAATGGTAATCAACCTCACAGCCCGCCTCGCGCAGTTTTGCCGTCAGCATTGCCGAAATCACCAGAGAGGTGTCGCGGTCGCACTCGCCGTGGCGGATGCGGAAATGCTGTGCTTTTTCTGCTTTTTCGTCCATAATGTATTCCATTGGATTCATCATTTTCACAACTTCTGCTTCCGCACACGCGCCCTGTGCTTTCGTGTGTGCTGTGCTGTATTCCGTGAAGTGGCGGCAGTTTGTCGTCTCGTTTCCAAACAGATCATTCTCCGGGCTTTCCAGATCCAGCGCATCAAAAGCAGGTGCCGTTTTCATCCGGGTGATGTCTTTGACATAAGCGGTAAAATCCATGCCCTGCACTTTGCCGTTCTCGACGATCAGCCATGGTTTATCTGATAAATCCACACCCTGGTCAGATGCTCTCTGCGCAGATTCCATCACAACGCGTTTTACATATTCCTTCAGGGATCCTTCTCCGTCTGCATCAAGTGTCAGTGGATCTCCGTTTTCATCCTTCAATCCAAGGCTGTTTACATATGCCGGAAACATTGCTTTTTCCTCTGCTGAAACAAGGATCTGTTCTTTCGTCATCTCGCCATCCACTGGTGTGAAAACCGGGCGGCCGCCCTCATCCATTTTCATGTTGGCACGGTGAAAATCATTTACTCCGCAAAATTCCCATTCATACGCCATGTCTGCGTGTTCAAGGTTTGTGATCGGGCAGTAGCAGGAAGCCGCAAACACGTTATCTCCGGCATCCGCCGCGCCAAGTGCCTGCAGATACGGCTCATAGTCCGGGTGATTTCCCGTGCTTCCCATCAGGGATGACAGCGCACCTCCGGCACTCGTTCCATTGGTGATAATTTTGCTCGCATCGCCAGGCAACTCATCCGCGAAGAAGTGGAGATATCGCACGGCTGCTTTATAATCAACCACGCAGGATGGTGCTTTTCCGTTGTACCGGCCATCTGCCCCCTTCTGCACTCTGCCGCGGATTGCCGGGGATGCCACAACATAGCCGTGCTGCAGTGCACGAAAAATCGTGTTGGGTCTGCCCTGTAAAAATGGATTCGTTCCAGGCTCATCCGCCGGACCCGGCATGTAGCCGCCGACCGTATTCGGCATGAAAACCGGCGCGCTTCCTAAATCATAGCCATGCAGGGATGCTCCCTCATAATAGCATTCCGGCACAAAAGATTCATCTTCTGAAACTCTTCATAACCGGTTTTTCCTACATAAATCAGTCGCGGAACGCCGAACCGGACTCGTCTCGCCACACAGTGTTACTTCTTCTATTGTATAATCGTTTTTCTCAAATTTCAGCATACCAGGCTACTCTCCTTTTTTGACAAAATATACTTTTTAGAACACAATATAACATTTTTTTGCAAAACATGCTTTTATTCCTCGTCCAGCCAGTGTTTCGAATCAACTTCCAGAAACCTCGCCCGCACAAATCTTTTCTTCTGATCATACGGCACGGTACAGTCAAAAATTGTCTTGCATGCAATTCCGTGATCGCGGATCGATGGCGAACACGTCGGATCGTTTGACGGATCGAGCGGATGACACCGGACACCTGGGATCGTGATGATATCCGCATCGCCCTGGAATCGTGTGTTCATTGCCCAAAGGACATCGTTCATATCGAAGCAGTCCACGTCCTCATCCACGAGAAATACATGTTTCAGTTCACTGAATGCAGAAAAAGCCAGCAGCGCCGCCTGACGCTGTCTTCCCTCATCACTTGGACCAAGCTTTTTAAATTGAAGAACAGCCATATATTTTCCGCCGCCCGCAGAACCACAGTACACATTCCGGAGTCGTCCCGGCATTGCTTTTTCTACCATGCCATAGATACTCGCTTCCGTCGGAATGCCCGCCATGGAAACATGTTCCTCGCTTGGTCCGATGCAGGTCTGCATGATCGGATTTCGCCGGTGTGTTACCGCTTTTACTTTAATCAGGCGGCACTGATCGCTCGCCGGACCGGTATAACCCGGAAATTCCGGCATGGCGTAACCGGTGTGGCTGTTCTGATCTTCCTGCACACGCACGCCCGGGATAACCTCGCCCTCGATCACATACTCTGCATTCGCAATTGCCATCTCATTTACCGAAACGCAATGGCACAGTTCCACCGGCTCTTTCCGCAGCGCACCTGCAACCGAAAGCTCATCGTAACCAAGCGGTGTTGTCGGCGGCTCAAAGCAGGAACCGATCTCAATCGCAGGATCGACGCCGATGCTGATGGAAATCGGCAGTTTCTGGCCAAGCTCCTCCGCACGGTCTGCCATCGCGCCGATATGGCGTGCACCCGGCGTGAAGAAAATCGAAAGTTCGTCTTTTCCCTGAATACAGAGACGGTGAATCGTCACATCGTGCAGCCCGGTATCCGGGTGGGAAGCGTAACACATGCCAAGCGTGATGTACGGGCCTGCGTCATCCGGCGTGTTGGTCGGTGCCGGGACGAGGCGGTTCAGATCAAAATCGGGATCCGTCGCCAGATGCACAACCTCCTGACACGGCGGCGCACCCTGAAATTCCACCGGTGCAACCGGCTTTTCCACGCTGTGATACAGCATTTTCCCAAGATTCTCCGGCTCACAGTCCAGAAGTGCAGCCACACGCTTCCGGCTCGCCAGGACACCGATCGCAACACTTGCGTCCGGGTGGCCTTTGATATTGCGGAAAATCATTGCCGGTCCTTCTTTCGTCGGACGTTTTACCGTTCCGCCCGCGCCGACATAGCGGTAAACTCCGGCAAGCTCCGCCATCGGATCAACTGCAACATCCGTCTCGGCAAGCTGTCCCGGCATATTTTTCAATCGTTCCAGCGCACTGCGCAGATCTCTTACTTTTTCAGCCATAATCATTCTCCTTATTCCCCAAATCAAAACTGTCTCATAGAATGTTCTTTTTTGTACTCCATTCAGCCAGCAAATCCATCGGATCCTCTCCATCCACTTTCCCTGCTGCATGTTTTATCCTTTTTTATTTTAAAAAGAAACCTTTGTGGAATCAATTCGATCTGTGGTACAATTGTTTCCAGAATGGAATGAATGAAATGGAATGATTTTCAAAAGGAGGTTCTCTCTTATGACCATGGAACAGATCGACTTTTTTCTGATGACCGTCCGATGCGACACTTTTTTAGAAGCTGCAGAAAATCTTCATATCGCACAGTCCACGCTCTCGAAGCAGATCCAGAAGCTGGAATCCGAACTGAATCTCACCCTCTTCGACCGCACCCGCCGCCAGGCGGTTCTGACTCCGGCCGGCGAGCTGTTCTGCCAGGAAGCCTCAGAGCTCTCCCGCCAGTATCATCAGATGCTGCAGAAAATGCGCCACTTTAAAGAGTCGGAACGCCAGCCGCTCCGCGTCGGCTCTCTTCCGTTTCTGACGCAGTATCATCTCACCTCCCGCATCCGCGCTTTCGCACATACGCATCCGGAGGTTGAACTGATGCTGGAAGAGTGTGAAGAAAACGAGCTGATGGACGGTCTGCAGTCCGGTCGTTTTGATCTTGTCATTGCACGGGATTCCATGATTTCACCGCAGAAATATCACTTTGTACCTCTCGCAAAGGATCGTCTCTGTGTGATGCTCCCCATCGATCATCCGCTTGCAGAAAAATCTTCCCTGACAATCGCTGACATTGCCAGAGAACCTCTGATTCTTATGCATCCCTATACCTCGATTTATCAGCTCTGTATGCAACTATTTGAAAAGGCAGACCAAAAACCGCACATCCTGCGCACCGCCCGCCTGGAATCCATGATAAGCTCCGTGGAAGTCGGCGAAGCCTTAAGCCTGTTTGCCGGGAGTAACTTTGCATTGTTCCACCACCCAAACGTCACCGCCGTTCCTCTGCGCGACGCACCGCCTCTTGTGATCGGTGCCGCGTATCCGCTCAAAATGAAAGCATCAAAAAAGCCGGGAAATATCTCTGCACAGACGCTGAAATCATTTGTCTTTTTTATTCAAAATCCCGTATAAAAACACGCTTCTGGTGCTTTCAAACATGCCAGCGGCGTAACGCTGCCGCAGCATGAGACAGACCTATGGTTAATAGCAGGCAAAAACAAAAATAGCTGGTAAAATGTCTGACGATCGCCGGAACCGATATTTACCATCCGACCCAGGATGATCTGACCGGTGCGGAAATCGCGTTTGGCGGTGATATGATTCGTTCTCTGAAAAACGACAACTATCTTGTTATGGAAACCGAGGCACAGGGATTTCCAGGATGGACGCCATACAAGGGCCAGCTCCGCCAGCAGGCTTACAGCCATCTTGCCTCCGGTGCGAACAGCGTCATGTACTGGCACTGGCATTCGATTCATAATACGCTCTGGCATCATAATTTCCCATGCGGTTTATCTAAACCCAAAAAGAAGCATGTTTGTTTTTCAAACACGCTTCTTTTTTTGTATGCTTTTTATATTCTCTTTACTTTGTATCCTTTTACTGAACTGCCTCAAATGCCTCATCCAGATCCTCGATGATATCGTCGATGTTCTCGGTACCGATGGAAAGACGGATGGTGTTTGGTTGATTCCCTGATCCAGCAGTTCTTCCTCGGTGCACTGGCTGTGTGTAGTGGTTGCCGGATGGATCACCAGAGATTTTACGTCGGCAACGTTAGCCAGCAGGGAGAACAGCTCCAGATTGTCGATGAAATCTTTTGCTTTCTGTGCATCGCCTTTGATTTCGAAGGTGAAGATGGAACCGCCGCCGTTCGGGAAGTATTTTGCGTACAGTGCCTGCTGTGTTGGATCTTCGGATACAGACGGATGATGTACTTTTTCTACCTGCGGCTGGCTCTCCAGATATTTTACAACCTTCAGCGCGTTCTCTACATGACGCTCTACACGGAGAGACAGTGTCTCAAGTCCCTGCAGAAGCAGGAAGGAATTGAACGGAGAAAGCGTAGCTCCGGTATCACGAAGAAGGATCGCACGTACTTTTGTAACGAATGCAGCAGGTCCAACTGCTTTTGTAAAGCTGATGCCGTGGTAGCTCGGGTTTGGCTCGGTCAGGGATGCGAATTTGCCGGATCCCTCCCAGTCGAATTTACCGCTGTCTACGATCACACCACCAAGGGTAGTTCCGTGACCGCCGATAAATTTAGTTGCGGAATGAACAACGATGTCTGCGCCGTACTCGATCGGACGAACGAGGTATGGAGTTGCGAAGGTATTATCGACAACCAGCGGAATTTTGTTCTCATGCGCAATTTTTGCAAGTGCTTCGATATCGACAACATCAGAGTTCGGATTTCCGAGGGTCTCGATGTAGATGGCTTTTGTGTTCTCCTGAACGGCTGCGCGAACCTCATCCAGATCAAATACATCAACAAATGTGGTGCTGATGCCGTACTGCGGAAGGGTGTGTGCCAGCAGGTTGTAGGAACCGCCGTAGATGTTCTTTGCGGATACAATATGGTCGCCCTTCTGTGCCAGGTTGATGATGGTGTAGTTGATGGCTGCTGCTCCGGAAGCTACTGCAAGTGCCGCAACGCCGCCCTCCAGTGCTGCCATTCTCTGCTCGAAGACGTCCTCTGTCGGATTAGTCAGACGACCGTAGATGTTTCCTGCATCCTGAAGTCCGAATCTTGCTGCCGCGTGATCGGAGTTATTGAATACGAAAGAAGAGGTCTGATAGATCGGAACTGCTCTTGCTCCGGTTGCCGGATCCGGATTTTCCTGTCCTACGTGAAGCTGTAAGGTTTCAAATTTAAGATTTCTTTCTGCTCTTGTTTTTTTGCTCATGATTGTATTCTCCTGTTCTGTTTTTCGTTTTTCTATTTCTTTTCATGTTCGATTTTCTATTATCTATCGGAACCGGTTGTCATCCTGTTCTGTCCATGCTGCAATGCGGCTCCGTTTTCTTTCGGTTTTATCTGCTTACGCTGCAACACATGACATCATAGATCACGATTCGATTCTCTGCGAAAACTGCTCTCATTGACTTCGCTTCCTCTCGCTTTTGTGATATTTCCTATCTGTTTACAAGGGATATTATAGCGGCTGTCTTCTGTTTTGTCTAATACAGAAAAATAATGGCTGGTTATAGGTTTTTCCTATATCATATCTTTACTGCCATTGCACTTTCTTTTGAATTTCCTATACCCGGTTTGCAAACGCAAATCAATTTTTATAGTACAAACTCTTTATACTTCCGGATCTCCTCCAGATACTGCAGTCCCATCGCACTGATCGACATTCCTTTTCTGGAAACGTAGCCGATCATCATATTTTCATCCGCGTGAAGCGGCACCGCACGGTAATCGCTGCCGTTCAGCTCCTCGCAGATGATTCCGGAACAGAGTGTATACCCGTTCAGGCCGACCATCAGGTTCAGCATCGTTGCACGGTCGTTTGCCTTGATAATTCGTTTGTATTCATACGTAGAAAGCACTTCCTCCGCCAGGAAAAATGAGTTGTTGCTTCCCTGGTCAAACGACAGACACGGATATTCCTTCAGTTCCTCCATGGTGATCTCAGTCTTGTCCGCCAGCGGATGATCCTTCCAGAGGTAGACGTATGTTCCGCAGGAAAATAGGTCGTGGAACTCCAGGTTATTATCCTTCATCAGCTTGTTCAGCACTTTCACATTGAAATCATTCCGATACAGGATGCCGAGTTCACTCTTGAAGTTCTTCACATCCATCAGCACATCGTACGTTCTCGTCTCGTAAACGGCAAACTCGTATTCATCCATGCCGAACTGTTTCACCAGCTCCACGAATGCCTTCACGGCAAAGCTGTAATGCTGCATCGACACGCTGAATTTTTTCTTTCCCTTGGTGCGATAAATATAGCGGTTTTCGAGAAGCTGATACTGATCAGTAACCTGGCGCGCGTAGCCTAAAAACTCCTCGCCTTCCGGGGTCAGCACCGTTCCGTGGCTGCTGCGCTTGAACAGTTCAATTCCAATCTCCTTT
>ENA-OQIX01000081-OQIX01000081.1-human-gut-metagenome-genome-assembly--contig:-NODE-81-length-16926-cov-2.865230_pt1 | contig 16926 bp, 19 predicted proteins | sample MGYA00242591_ERZ504756 | MGnify/ENA primary metagenome ERZ504756 (study PRJEB26092, sample SAMD00036369) | human gut metagenome | host: Homo sapiens | study: EMG produced TPA metagenomics assembly of...
GAGCCCGCTTTCACTCAGCCCAGCTGCTTCTCAACGATGCCCTTGACAGCGGCCAGAGCCTCGTCGATCTTGGTTTCGTCCTTCAGGCCGGCCATTGCAAAGTCGGGCTTGCCGCCGCCCTTGCCGCCTGCGATGGCGCTGATCTCCTTGACCAGCACGCCAGCCTTGAGGCCCTTTTCCTGTGCCAGCTTGTTCACGGTGACAGCCATGGTGATCTTATCGTCTGTCTTGCCTACCAGAACCGCCACGCAGGGGTTCACCGCCTTATCGCGGATGGAGTCGCACATACCGCGCAGGGTGTCGCCGGTGGTGCCGGTGAAGTAAGCAGAAGCGATCTTCACGCCGCCGACTTCCTCGGCATTGTCGAACAGGCTGCTCACCTTGGAGGCGGCGACCTTGGCCTTGATCTCCTCCAGCTCCTTGCTCATGGCCTTGTTCTCGGCCATGACGGCCTCGGCACGGATGGGCAGAGAGGTGATGTTGTTGGCCTTCAGGGTGTTGGCCACGGTGTGCAGCATTGCCTCCTGCAGATTTGCACGGACGAGCAGGTTGCGGCCGGTGACAGCCTCGATGCGGCGGATACCGGCGGCAACAGAGGATTCGCTGACGATCTTGAAGCCGCCAATCTGGGCGGTGTTCTTGACGTGGGTGCCGCCGCAGAACTCGGTGGACCAGCCCTCGATGTTCACAACGCGGACGACCTTGCCGTACTTCTCGCCGAACAGGGCCATTGCGCCCAGCTTCTTGGCCTCCTCGATGGGCATCTCCTTGACGGTGACGTTCATCGACTCGTAGATCTTATCGTTGACGATCTTCTGCACCCGGGCCAGCTCCTCAGGCGTGACGGCGCTGAAGTGGGTGAAGTCGAAGTGGGTGATCTCCGCATCCTGATAGGAGCCTGCCTGATGGACATGGTCGCCCAGCACCTCACGCAGGGCAGCCTGCAGCAGATGGGTCGCGGTGTGGTTGCGGCAGACGGACATCCGGTATTCCTTGTCCACCTGAGCGTTCAGGTGGTCGCCCACCTTGACGATGCCGCTCTCCAGCACGCAGGTGTGGACGTAGTAGCCCTTGGGGGTCTTTTTCACGTCCAGCACACGCAGGCTGCACTCGGGGCCGGTCAGCAGGCCGTTGTCCGCCACCTGACCGCCCATCTCAGCGTAGAACGGGGTCTTGTCCAGAACCACCAGCACGCCGTCCTTTGCCTCCTCATCGGTGGCAATGGCATCGGTCAGGGTCTCCTCGTCGCTCAGGGCAACCACAACGCCGGTGTCGTTCAGGTTCTCATAGCCGGTAAAGACAGTGGGCTCAACGGTCAGGCCGCCGAACAGGTCCTCGCTCCAGCCGGAGATGTTCTTCTTCAGGCGCTCGGCACGGGCGCGCTCCTTCTGCTTCTTCATCTCAGCATGGAAGCCGTCCTCGTCGATCTCAATGCCCTGCTCGGCAGCGATCTCCTTGGTCAGGTCGAGGGGGAAGCCGAAGGTATCGTTCAGCTTGAACACGTCCAGACCCTTGAGCAGGTGCTGGTGTGCCTTTTCCAGGCCGTCGATCATGTTGTTCAGGATGTTCATGCCGGCATCGATGGTGCGGGCAAAGTTTGCCTCCTCGGTGCCGATGACCTTCTTGATATAGGCATCGTGCTCACGCAGCTCGGGGTAAGCGCTCTCGCTGGACTGGATGACCGTCTCCACCAGCTCCACCAGGAAGGGGCGGAGATGCCCAGCATCCGGCCATGGCGGGCAGCGCGGCGGAGCAGACGGCGCAGAACGTAGCCGCGGCCCTCGTTGGAGGGCAGGATGCCGTCAGACACCATGAAGGTGCAGCTGCGGATGTGGTCGGTGATGACACGGATGGAGATGTCATCCTTGGCGTTCTCACCGTAGGTCTTACCGGCAATGTGCTCCACATGGTGCAGCACGCTCTGAACGGTATCCACCTCAAACAGATTGCCCACGCCCTGCATCACGCAGGCCAGACGCTCCAGGCCCATGCCGGTATCGATGTTGGGACGTGCCAGACGCTCGTAGTGGCCCTTGCCGTCGGCATCAAACTGGCTGAACACCAGGTTCCAGATCTCCATATAGCGGTCGCAGTCACAGCCCACGCCGCAGGTCGGCTTGCCGCAGCCGTACTCGGGGCCGCGGTCAAAGTAGATCTCAGAGCAGGGGCCGCAGGGGCCGGAGCCGTGCTCCCAGAAGTTGTCCTCCTTGCCCAGACGCACCATGTGGTCCGGAGCAATGCCCACCTTCTTGGTCCAGATATCGTAAGCCTCGTCGTCCTCTTCGTAGACGGAGATGTGCAGCTTATCCTTGGGGATGGCCATCCACTCGTCGCTGGTCAAGAACTCCCAAGCCCAGGGGATGACCTCTTCCTTGAAGTAATCTTGGAAGGAGAAGTTGCCCAGCATCTCAAAGAAGGTGCCGTGGCGGGCGGTGATGCCCACCCGCTCGATATCCGGAGTACGGATGCACTTCTGGCAGGTGGTCACACGGTGGCGGGGAGGCTCTTCCTGCGCCAGGAACCACTTTTTCATGGGGGCCATGCCGCTGTTGATCAGCAGCAGGCTGGGGTCGTTCTTCGGCACCAGCGGGAAGCTGTCCAGACGCAGGTGGCCCTTGCTCTCAAAGAAGCTCAGGTACTTTTCACGCAGTTCATTCAAACCGGTCCATTGCATAGGTTTTCTCTCCTCAATTGTCCTTGGCGTTTGCACGTCAGTTTTTATGATGTTATGGCAGAGGGGCGGGCAGGCGCAAAAACAAAAACAGCCCCATCCCAAAAGGGACGAGGCTGTGTAAAACTGCTCCGTGGTACCACCCAAATTGCAAAGGATAAAACTGCTTGTCCCCTGCCGCTTTCGGCGCGGTAACGCTGCGCTGCGTCCGACTTGTTTCGCCGGAAGCTCCGGGGCGGCACGAAACGAGACCTGCCGGAGCGCCTTGCAGCTGGGAGCGCTCTCTCTGGGCGGCGGTGTGCATTTCTGACCCCATCATTGCCATCTGTCATAATTCACGTTTTGCCGCAAAGGCGCATATTCGCCCCTTGCGTACACTTAAATTATAGCATGGGCTCTGCGTTTGTCAACTCTTTTCCGGCAAAAACCTTTCCTCATAGACAAGGCAGGCCAGCGGCAGCGCCTGAGAGGTTACGGCGCCCAGATGCGGCGCACTTCCTGCACCTTGCCGCCCTGCACCACCAGCGTGGTATTATACACCGTCCAGTTGTCCGGGTCCGCATTGATGGCAGCCGCCACGGCAGAAGCTCCGGTGGTCTCCACCGCTTCGGCCTGCGGGTCAGCAGAGCTGTCCTTCAGCACCACGTCCTCTGCCAGCGGCAGCGTCTTTTCGCCCATCTCATAGTAGACAGGATAGTCGTCAAAGGTCATCGTGCGGTAGGTGTCATCGTCCAGCAGCAGGTCAAGACCGTCCTGCTCCTCCATGCCGCCGTTGATGCTTACAAGATGGTACTGGTCATTCTTCTCGATGCTCTTCACTGCAACGGTCACAAACTGGTTCCATGCAGCACCCTCCTCGTGGGAGGTGATTTTGTCGCCAACGGCAAGGTTTTCAACATCCTCTTTTTTATAGAGGTCATAGCTGAAGATCTTTGCGGTCAGGCTGCCATCCTGCACACCAGAGGTGATCTCCGCCGGAATAAAGGTGACCGTATCCTCCCTGTCGAGGTCATCCAGCGTCCACGTCAGCATGTTGATGGGCTCTGTCACACCTTCCTCAGCCACATGGGAGGAGGCCGGCACTGCACTGGATGCGGGGGTGCTGGCGGGGGCACCGGAGCTGCCGCAGGCCGTCAGTGCGATGCCCGCAGCCAGAACAGCCAAAATCTTATATTTCAGGTTCATAAAAACACCTTCTTTCTTGACGCGGTAGATTTATTCCGCTACAATAAAAACGATTCAAAGACACATTCTATTTCAAGATAGAGAGGAAAATTTCCGTGAAAATCTTAAAAGTAAAATGTCTGGCCCCCACCCGGCTCGACAACTATCTGATGCAGCAGTTCCCGGCGCTGAACCCGGGCCGCCTGAACAAGGCTCTGCGGGAGAACAAGATCAAGCTGAACGGCAAAAAAGCAGCCCCTTTCCACCCGCGTGATGGCGGGCGACGAGATCAAGCTGTTCATCCTGGACGAGGTGCTGGATGCCGACAAGCGGGTGGAAGGCCCGGCGTGGAAGAACGCCCCGCGGCCCGGCACAGGTCATCTACGACTGCCCGCAGATCCTGGTGGTGAACAAACCCGCTGGCCTTGCCGTGGACGGTCCCGAGGACGACACCCTGCTCAACCGTGCCCTGCTCTACCTCAACCAGCAGGGCGAGTACAAGGAGAACGATCTGTACACCCCGGCCCTCTGCCACCGGCTGGACACCGGCACCAGCGGCTTGGTCCTCATTGCCAAGACCCCCGAGGCCGAGCAGCTGTTCCTTGAGGTCATCAAGAACCGCGAGGTCAAAAAGACCTACCTCTGCGTCACCTTTGGCCGCCCCACCCCGCCGGACGGAACCCTGGGCGGCTACCTGCTCAAGGATGCAGACCGCGGCATCGTGAAGATCGTGCCCGACAAGCAGCCCGGTGCCAAGGACGTGGAAACCCAATATGAGACCGTTGCCGTCTCCGGCCGTCTGGCCCTGCTCAAGGTTCGGCTCATCACCGGCCGCACCCACCAGATCCGTGCCCACATGGCAAGCATCGGCTGCCCCATCCTGGGCGACAGCAAGTACGGCAACAACACCGCCAACCGGGAGCTTAAGCTCAAGTATCAGGCCCTCTGCGCCTGGGAGCTGGTCCTCCCCCGCTTCACCTCCCCCGACTTCGCCGACCTCTCCGGCAAGACCTTCCGCGCACCAAAGCCCTGGTATTACCAGCAGGTGCTGGATGGAACGTTGAAGTAATTTTTTGATATGCAGCAAAAAGCGGCACCTCTCCGTGCAAACGGAAAGATGCCGTCTTTTTCAGTTATATTTTATACTTTTCTTGGATATTTCGATTGTGCGCTTCCTTTTCTTCCGGAGAAACCTCAGTATATGGCAACAATATCCTGTAAAGATTGTCAATATCTTCATTTGACAGCACTCTGCCGTAATACATTGCATTTTCTAAAACACTTTTTAAAAGTTCTCGACGCTGAATCACATAATAATTTGATTGACTCAATCGAACATCCTTCAACGTGCAATCATTTCCAAAAACAATGTAAGAATAAATATTTACATCCTCATTCTGTATAATTTTCTGAAGTGCACGTATATGTGTATCATTTTGCCATAGAGGATTGTAGAACTTATATTTTTTTGTTCCACCCCTTCGATCAGAAAAACTTTGCGTCCAGTACTTCTGATTTTCACTGCCAAATATCCAGCCACTGTAATTTTTAGATTCAAAAACATAAATACCGGATTCGTGCAGAAAAATCAAATCAACTTCCGCCGTTTCTCCATTGCCTTTCGGAAGATAACAGTTCGGCAGGGTAGCTTTATATCCGTCCACTTTTTGAAGGATATCATAAATTCTATCTTCGCCGTACTCACCTTTTCCTTTTACACTAAATCGTGCTATCAGAAAAAGTATCAGGCCAACTATCAAACACCCCCAGACCATAATCTTTAAACTCTCACCATGTCCTGGGTGATCTCGGCCAGGGAGTGCGCGCCGCACATCTGCATGGTATCGGCCAACTCGGCGGCGATCTTGTCGATGTAGCACTTCACGCCTTCCTCGCCGCCGCCGTAGACTGCGGTGACAAAGGGGCGGCAGATGAGCACAGCGTCAGCACCCAAAGCCAGCGCCTTAAACACATCCACGCCGGTGCGGATGCCGCCATCCACCAGAATCTTCACGCCGCTGCCCTTGAGGGCCTCTGCGATCTCCGGCAGCACCTCGGCGGTGGCAGGGCACTGATCCAGCACACGACCGCCGTGGTTGGAGACCACGATAGCAGCAGCACCGGCTTCCTTGGCCTTGAGGGCACCCTTGACGGTCATCACGCCCTTGACGATGAAGGGGCGCTCGGCCAGCTTGACGATCTCGGTCAGCTCGGCGACACTCTTGCTGCCGGCGGGCGGGGTCATATTCTTCAGGAAGGGCAGCCGGCGGCATCCACGTCCATGGCCACGGCAAAGCAGCCGCTGGCCTTGGCCTGCTCCATCTTGGCCTTGACAGTGTCGATGTTCCAGGGCTTGATGGTGGGCACACCGCAACCGCCTGCAGCGCCAATGGCCTTGGTGGCCATAGTCATCACGTCGGGGTTGGTGCCGTCACCCGTAAAGGCGGCAATGCCGTTTTCGGCACAGGCGCGCACCAGCACGTCATTGTAGGTCATATCGGTGTAGGTGTCGGAATAGTGGAGGTTCACCGCACCCACAGGGCCTGCAAAGAAGGGATACTTGAAGGTTTTGCCAAACAGCTCCACGCCGGTGTCGGGGATGCCGTTCTCGCACAGGGTGTCCATGTTCACCCGGATCTCCGCCCACTTATTATAATTGCGGATGGCCGTATCGCCCACGCCTTTGGCACCGGGGCCGGGGATCTGGTTTTTGCAGGCCACACCGTTGCACACGGGGCAGGCCTTGCAGTACTGCCCGATGCACTGGCGGGCATTGTTCAAAACATCAGCGTAATTCATATCGCATCCTCCTGTTCAGGCTCTCTTTTTCGAGCGGAACCTGCAAATTCCAACCGTTCTCTGCCCACATCATAGTCCGTTTTTATGGGTTCGTCAAGGGGATTATCAGGTTCTGCTTTTTTAAACGAAAAAATGTATGGCGCAGAAACGTTGATTTTTAGATTTTTCAAATTTTTTCAAAAAAATCCTTGACAAAAGTCATCCTTTCAGGTATTATAGTGGAGCGCTGAGGGCCACGGCCCGAAACGCTGAAAACTGAAGATGTGGAAAGATGGCTGAGTTGGTCTAAGGCGCACGACTGGAAATCGTGTAACGTGTCAAAAGCGTTCTGGGGTTCGAATCCCCATCTTTCCGCCAGAAACCCCGGAACGAATGTTCCGGGGTTTTTCTGTTGACGTAAAAAGGAGTTTCTACAATGTCTGCTGCTATTACGATTGCAATGCCGCGCATGGTGCCGAACCAGCTGCTAGCGGAGGCCCACGCAAAATATCCCGAAAGCCTTGCCCGGGCCGGGGCAGAAATGCGCTGGATCGAGCTGGACGACCCCGAAAAGGCCGTGCAGGATGCGCTGGCCTGTGACGGCCTGCTGCTGCCGGGCGGCGGCGACATCGACCCGAAATTCTACGGGCAGGAGCGCATCCCTGCCTGCGGCGAGCCCAACGTTCTGCGGGATACCGCCGAGCCGCTGCTGCTGCGCGCCTTCCTTGCCGCCGACAAGCCGGTGCTGGCCATCTGCCGGGGCATCCAGCTGATGAATGTTGCGCTGGGCGGCGATCTGTATCAGGACATCAAACCCTTTGAGCATGTCCCCCACAACGACCATTGGGGCAAGATCCACACCGTCACCGTGCGGCGGGACACCCTGCTCTCCCGCATTCTGGGGCAGGATACCGTACTGGTCAACAGCCAGCACCATCAGGCGGTGGACAAGGTCGCCCCCGGCCTTGTGCTGTCGGCCCTGAGCGAGGACGGCATCGTGGAGGGCATTGAGAAGCCGGACGCAAAGTTCTGCCTGGGCGTGCAGTGGCACCCTGAGTGGCTCAGCGCTACCGACCCCGCCATGCAGGGGATCTTTGATGCCTTTGTGGCGGCCTGCAAATAAATTATAAAAAAATCAAAGCCAGCTTGAACGATTTTTAAGTCTCTGGATCGTATTCCTTATAAAGAGAACAGGAGGTTCTGCCATGAAATCTTCCAAAAAGACGTTCCCGCGCCGTGGTCACGGTGGTGGCCTGCATTCTGGCGGTGTGTCTGGTGGCTGCGCTGGTCCTTTTCAGTCTGGTCAACAGCAAAGTCCGTGCCTTACAAAGGGGTGCGACCTTTGAGCTCAGCTATAACATCACCGCACAGGACAGTGCCAGTACCCCGGCCCTGTACAATATTCTGAAACAGGTGGGTGCAACCTCCGGCGATGTGGCCGGGCTGTATTCGCCGGGTCAGCTGCAATTGTACCTGTACCCCTCCGGCGGGCTTGCCCGCGCCGAGACCGGCGGCACCGACTTTTTCACCGACCTCTATATTGATGCCAACGACACCTACTTCGATGCCGGGCGGCTCTACCGCACCCTGCGGGATTCCATCGCGGACAGTGCGCCGCTGGTGGGTGCGTTCCTGCCGGAGTGGTCTCTGCCCAACTACATCACGCAGGCCCAGCTGGCAAAGATCCTCGGCGTGCCCAACACGCAGGTAGCCATGCAGGAGATGTCCGGCTACACCCTGACCCTCAGCCGCCAGTGCGTCGTCCACCCCGATTATGCCAAGAAGGACTACACCTACTATCAGTTCCCGTCTGAGGGGGAGGATGCGGCTGTCCTTGTGGTGGGCCTGCCGCTGAAGTCCCTGCTCTTCGATGACACCATCCCCGTGGATGTCCATGTGGAGATCCCCGCCCACGGTGTCAACGCAGCCCTGAGCGGCACACTGAAAGCCGGTGTCAACAGCCTTTCGGCTCCCGTCAGTGTCATTTCGGACAGCGACATCGATTCCATCGTCCAGCTCCGGGAGCGTCTGGAGCAGTTTGCCGATCTCATCAACACAGCGTTGAAGCGTGTGCAGTAACATAAAAGCAGAGCCGTGCAGCGTTGAACTGCACGGCTCTTATCTATTTCAGCGCTTATGCTCAATGTGTTCCTGGATCCATTTGCCGCCATCGCCGCTGCCCACCGCACTGTTATAGACAATGCCGGTCAGCTCACTGGTCAGGTCGGACTTCATCTTTTGTACTCCTGCTCGGCCTGATCCGCAACGCTCTGGTCACGGCCATTGTCCCGCAGGTACTGGCGCAGCTCTTTCAGGATAGCGTTGAACTCCTTGTCACACTCGCCCTGAACACCGGTCAGCTTGGCGGTTTTGGACACCACGATGGAGACCTTCATCCCCAGATTGCGCTCCTCCACCGGGTGGGAGATATACTCATCGTAGGCTTCGTAGATCACGCCGTAGAGCTTGGACTCCGTCTGCTTCTTCAGGTTCTGCAGCTGGCGGATATAGCCGTTGATTTTGGCATCCACCTCATTCTCTGAAGCAGCGGAGCTGCTGGAGGCCTGGCTGCTGCCGGGGGCCTGACTGCTGGCCGCATGACTGCCGGAAGCCGCAGAGGACGCGGGCACCGAGTGTGCGGCACTGGAACCGGACACTGCGGAGCTCACGCTGTCCGCCTTGCCTGCGCTGGCGGCAGAGGAGGCCTCACTGGACGAAGCTGTCTCCGAAGAGGAAATGCCAAGTTCCTCTTCCAGCTGTTCCAGGAAGGACGAAACCGGGGATTCTTCCGTCACCTCACTGCTGACGGCGCTCTCGCTGGAGGCGGCGGCGCTGGAGGGTTCCTCAGCTTCCCCGCCGGACAAAGCGGAGGACGGCACAGAGCTGGCCTGCGCCTCGGACACAGGGGTGCTTTTCCGCATCCCTGTCAGGATCAAAGCAGCTGCCACGGCCACCACAAGAACGATGGCCGCAGCCAGCTGATAAAGCTTCTTTTTCTGCATCTGGTACAAAATTCTCCCACTTCAGATTTCGTTCCCGGCCTTTTGCCGCGCAGGAACAGGTCTATCATATCATCCCCGGGGGAGAATTTCAATGGATAAATCGTGAAAAATGTCGCCCAACTGCCTTTTTATGACCGGATTTCGTCCCATTTCACAGCCTGTCGGAGACACGGTCAGTCTTTTTTCACGGCCACAAGAACGCGGATCTTTCCGCCCGCCGCGCTGCCGTAGGCATCGTACCAGCCGATGAGGCTGTAATCCTCGGCGTTGATCTGGGAAAGGGTGGTGGCGTAATACTTGCCCTTGTACCACAGATACACCTGCATGTCATCGGCAGTCTCATAGCGGGTGGAGCCGCTCCGCACGGAGGCGGCCCCCAGCTGATCCACCGTGACCGGGAGCAGCTGGCATAGTGCCCACACTGCCGGAAGCAGTCTTGCGCACCGAGATACCGCCCGCCAGCACGGGATACTTCACGCTGGTCTTATAGGTGGTCTGCTCACCGTTGACGTAGCAGACATAGTTCGCGCCGCTGCTCAGGTAATCCAGCACCGAGCTGACCACGCCCGTGGTGCTGTTGGCACCGATCTTGAGCAGATAGCTTGCCAGGCTGGCTGTGCTGCTGGTCACGCTCTCCCACAGGGTGCTGCCGATGCTGCCATCGACCAGCCCATACAGCAGGGTGCTGGTGGAGGGCATCACGCTTTCCACCGCACCGGCCACAAGGTCAGAGGCGTTGGAACCGGTGGTGTTGGAGGTGGACGAGCCGGAGCCGGTGTTCGTGGTGGAGCTGGCTGCGGTGCTGATGAGGTTGGTCACATCATCCAGCACACCGTAGGTCCACAGGTCGCCGGTGGCATCGTTCAGAATGAGCCGGTCAATGGCACCGTTCTCATCCACAGTGTAGTAACGAACATCCGAGGCAGAAAGTGTCACCCCCGATAGGCGGCTGGGACTTACTGTCCCAGCCAACCCCTCCGCTGTCGTATCCAGGATCTCCACATCCGAAGCAAGGGCCGCATCGCCCAGCGCAGTGCCGTCCGCACGGATGGTGCCGCTGACCGATTGGCCGCTCAGGGTCTCTACGTTCTCACCGTCGGCGTTGACGGTGATCTTCACCAGCCAGCCGGTGGGAAAGTTCAGGCTCTTGTCCACATTCACGGTGCGGGTCACGCCATCGGTACAGGCCACCTGCACGCTTTGGAGCACATCCGCGCCATTTTCCTCGGTCAGGCTGCGGGAAGAAGTCTGCACCACGCCATAGAACACGCTGTCGGCTTCCTCGCCAGTCAGAACAGCCACCGCCTCGTTGTTCATGCCCAACAGCAGGGTGACCACCTGCCCCACTCCGCCGCCGTTGAGGGATGAGAGGACCGATGCCGCTGCCGAGGAAGCCAGTGTATAGCTGATACCTGCCACTGTCACACTGGTGGGGGCGCTGGCGCTGGGCGAGACCGCCGTGATGCGGCCCGCCGCCTTGCGGGAGTAGATCCAGACCGTTCTGGCGCTGGCGCTGTAATAGTAGACATCGTAGGCGTTCAGAGCGGCATCTGTGGCCACGGTATCATTGCGGTAGACCGCCGCCGGGGCAAAGGGCAGCTGGTGGTGCCATCGGCCACAAAGGGGCCCTCACACTGCTGAGCAGCACTGAGGACAGGTCGATCCGGCCATCCGTCACGGTAAAGCCCAGCGTGGCGGCATAGGTCTGGTTCTCAGCGGTGCTGGCCGTCAGGGCATTATAGAAGAGCACAGCGGCATCCTCCAGGGTCAGGCCCTGCCCCTGCACGGCGCTCAAACCGGCCCGCAGGCCCAGAGCGCTGGCCTTGTTGAGCTGTGCTGCCGGGAAGCTGCCGCTCAGGGTGGTAACATCATAGCCCAGCAGCTTGAGGGCGGCGGTGCAGGCCTCTTCCAGCGTCACGCCGTTGTCGGGCCGGAAAGAGCCGTCAGTGTAGCCGCTGAGCCATCCCTGCTGGACGGCAATGCGGATATAGGGGGCATATTCGTTCCCGCTGTCCACATCGGTGAACAGGGTGCCGGTGTTCCCCTGCGTGGCGGCGCTCTCCCGGTAGGCCGAGAATGCCACCAGCAGCTTTGCCAGCTGGCCCCGGGTCAGGGCGGTGCTCAGGGCGGAGGCCTGTTCGCTGGTCAAGCCGCCCAGCGTCACGGCAGTCTGCACCGCCGCATTGCTGGCAGCGGCATTTGCCGGCACCACCAGCATCGAGCAGGCAATGCAAACGGCCAGAAGAAATGCTAGAAAACGTTTTTTCATATCGAACTCCTTAACAAAGGGTTTCATTGATCCTTGGCTCCCCTATCAGGCAGCAACGACGACCGCCGCCAGTGGCGGATGAAGGGAGGAGTTGTTGGGGCAGCGGCCAACAGGACACGAGTGCAATACTTTGCACGAAGTGGACGCTGGGAGCCGCAACTCGTATGCTGGCGTGAAGCGCCTGAGAGGTTTATTTTACAAACAAAAAGGAGAATGATTATGGCAACACCCCACATCAGCGCTGAAAAAGGCGATTTCGCAAAGACCGTCCTGATGCCCGGCGATCCGCTGCGGGCAAAGTTCATTGCGGATACCTTCCTCAAGGATGTCCGCCAGGTCACCGGTGTCCGTGGAATGCTGGGCTTTACCGGCACCTATGAGGGCCGCCCCATCAGTGTGATGGGCAGCGGCATGGGAATGCCCTCCATCGGCATCTACTCCTACGAGCTGTACAAGTTCTACGATGTGGACAACATCATCCGCATCGGCTCTGCCGGCAGCTACACCGACAAGGCCAAGCTGTTTGATGTGGTGCTGGCCGCCGGTGCCGTGAGCGAGAGCAATTATGCCCGGGTCCAGAGCGGCTTTGAAGGGGACCTCACCCTGCCCAGCCAGACCCTGAACGACAAGCTGCGTGCTTCTGCCGCAAAGCAGGGCATCCCCCTGATCGAGGGCAACATCCATTCCTCCGATGTGTTCTATCGCCAGCCCTCCGATGAAAAGCCCACTACTGGGAAAAGCTGCGGGATGGGCGCGGCTGCCTGTGCGTGGAGATGGAGAGCTTTGCCCTCTTCGCCAACGCTCAGGTCCTGGGCAAGAACGCCGCCTGCCTGCTGACCATCTCCGACAGCTTCGTCTCCCGGAGATCACCACCGCCGAGCAGCGTCAGACCAGCTTCACCAACATGATGAAGGTCGCACTGGGCGCGGAGTACTGATTTGCATTCACAAAAAGGGTTGTTGTCACACGACAACAACCCTTTTATGTTTTAAGTGTCACTATAATGTCCGAAACAGGATGCGATAATGATATTGCCGTCCTGCTCTTTATAAACAATGCGGTGCGTATCGTCGATGCGGCGGCTCCACCATCCACTCAAATCACCTTTTAAGGGCTCAGGTTTTCCAATGCCCTCGTAGGTGTTCCGCTGGATGTCTTTCAGAAGTGTGTTGATACGCTTCAGCAGCTTTTTGTCTCGCGTCTGCCAAAGGCAGTAGTCCTCCCATGCTTCCTCTTCCCAAAGCAATCTCATTTAATCTACCTCGATCAAATCGTGCTCAGTGAGCTTGGCTTTTCCGGTATCGATGTCGTGGACGATCTGGCGGAGATGATTGATGTTGCTTTCCGAGTAGAACGGGTCGGCGGAAACCTCAAAGGGAATGCGGTGCTCCCGGGAAACTTTTTGGCGAAAATCGTGAATGCCGTTGTCATGGAAAGTCCCATCTCGGCGCAAACCTCTTCCATGTTGCGTTTCAGGTCTGGGTCCATCCGGAAGTTTACATTGACTGCATTTGCCATTCTAATACACCTCCTTCTTGATTCTATTATATGCGTCTGTAATGAAAAATGCAAGAACTTTCGTTACATAATAAATGGATAACGAGAAATCTCTTGAAGAATTTGAGAACACGCCGTATAATTGAAGTGCAAAAGAGGGGATGAAAGATGGACGACTTTCAACCAAATCAGGATATCTGCCTTGTACCTTATTACCCAGCCTATGAAATTGCCCTTCCGTGGTATCAGGACGCAGAACTGTGCCATCATGTAGATAATCAGAATCGCATTTATGACCTGCCTATCCTGAAAAATATGTACCAGTATCTGGATAGTCATGGTGATTTGTTCTACATTGGATATAAGGGCATTCTGTGCGGAGATGTATGCTTGCAGACAAGCGGAGAAATTTCGATTGTGGTCTGCAAAGAGTATCAGAATCGGCACATTGGGAGAACAGTGATTGGGAAGATTCTTGCACTGGCAAAAGAGAAGAAATATCCGCAATGCTATGCAGAAATTTATTCCTTCAACAAGCAGTCCCGCAAAATGTTTGAAAGTATAGGATTTGTTCAGAAAGACGCAGAAACGTTTGTTTATACTTTAGAATGAAAAGGAGGCCCCTATGACCAATCTGACTTTAGACGAAAAGAAAGCCCTGATCCGGATGGCACTGGAAGCCCGGGAGCAGGCCTATGTGCCTTACTCCGACTTTATGGTGGGTGCTGCCCTGCGGGCCGAAGATGGCCGCATCTTCACCGGCTGCAATGTGGAAAACGCTGCTTTCACCCCCACCAGCTGCGCTGAGCGCACGGCCCTGTTCAAGGCGGTGAGCGAGGGCGTGACCCGCTTCACCGACATTGCTGTGGTGGGCTCCCGCCGCGGCGAGGTGAACAAGCAGATCACCTCACCCTGCGGGGTCTGCCGTCAGGCGCTGTTTGAGTTCGGCGGGCCGGAGCTGAATGTCATCATGGCAAAGACCCCCGATGATTTCATCGAGCGCAGCATGGACGAGCTGCTGCCCTTCGGCTTTGGCCCCTCCAACGTGGCGGGCAACAAAGCCGTGGAAGAGTGAGGCAGGAAGCGGAGATTTTGCTAAAATTGGCGAAATAGTACGACTTTTACATGAATTTTACAAAAAATCTGTAAAGATTTTGTAATCGGAAATGCCTTGCTTTCCTCACATGACCCGGCTATACTTGGGTCAGTAAATGTGCAAGTGTGCGCATTCCCTTTGTAAAGCGCAATTTTTAATGTATAAAAAGGAGAGTTTTCTTATGATGATTTCTCGTCGTAACTTCCTGGCTGTGGCTGGCGCTGCAGCTGCTGCCGCTGCTCTGACCGCCTGCGGTGGTTCTTCCTCTTCCACCAGCACCGCTTCTTCCACTGCTTCCTCTGCAGCTTCTGAGGCTGCCAGCAAGATCACAAAGGTCGCTCTGACCTGCGATACCGGCACGATCGATGACGAGAGCTTCAACCAGGCTTGCTGGAGCGCTGTTTCCAGCTACATGGGCGATGACTGCCAGTACTACATCCCCGAGGCTGATGCTTCCGATGAGGATCGTGAGACCATGATCCGTCAGGCTGTCAACGACGGCGCTGAGGTCATTGTCTGCGTCGGCTACCTGTATGGCGCTTCTCTGGCATGGGCTGCTGAGCAGTACCCCAATGTCAAGTTCATTGCTATCGATGTCACCCAGGGCGATATCGGCACCGATGAGATCCCCTCCAACTGCTACTGCATCACCTTCAAGGAGGAGCAGGCAGGCTATCTGGCAGGTTACGCCATTGCCAAGGACGGCAAGACCAAGCTGGGCTTCCTGGGCGGCATGGCTGTTCCCGCTGTCATCCGTTACGGCTACGGCTTTGTGCAGGGCGCTGATGCTGCTGCTCAGGAGCTGGGCGCTAACATCGACATCAACTACTTCTACGGCGGCCAGTTCTACGGCGATGCCAACATCACCTCCCGTATGGAGGGCTGGTACTCCAACGGCACTCAGGTCGTCTTTGCCTGCGGCGGCGGTATCTACACCTCCGCTGTTGAGGCTGCTCTGAAGAACAACGGCTACGTCATCGGCGTTGACGTTGACCAGAACTACATCGGTGCAAACGGCGTTGCTGACGGCACCTATGCTTACAACCCGTTCATCACCTCCGCTATGAAGGGCCTGTCTGAGGCTGTTTCTACTTCTCTGTCCGACATCGAGGCAGGCGAGTGGAGCACCATTGCAGCAACCAACGGCAACTTTGGGTCTGGAGGACGGCGATTACGTCGGCCTGCCCACCGCTGAGGACAGCTGGAACTTCGAGACCTTCACGGTTGAGGAGTACGAGGCACTGAAGCAGAAGATCGCTTCCGGCGAGATCGTTGTTGACAACAGCTCTGACGATGCTACCAAGCCCACCGTCAGCGAGTTCACCAACGTCACCTACATCCAGTAAAATTTGAACAGTCCGCAAGGGCTGCAGGGAACGACCCTCTCCGTCATTGCCGCCAGGCTTTGACGGAGAGGGTCGTTTTTGTCTCGCGAAAAATCGTGCAGCTTGCACAAAAGTAATACTTATAAGAGTACATCCCGCCAAAAAATCAAAAAGAAGTGTGCAAAACCGCAAAAATACGGTATAATGGTACACAGAATAGTATAGGTGTCGATTTGACACGAAAGGAGAGTGAGCAGATTGGCAGAGGATTTTGTGATCGAGATGCTCCACATTACCAAGGAGTTCCCTGGAATCAAGGCAAACGATGATATCACCCTGCAGCTGCGCAAGGGTGAGGTACATGCCCTGCTGGGCGAAAACGGCGCTGGCAAAAGTACGCTGATGAGCGTGCTGTTCGGCTTGTACCAGCCGGAGGCCGGTAAGATCCTCAAGAACGGCAAGGAGGTCGCCGTCCGCAACCCCAACGATGCAAACGCGCTGGGCATCGGCATGGTGCACCAGCACTTCAAGCTGGTGGAATGCTTCAGCGTGCTGGATAACATCATTCTGGGCGTGGAGCCCAATAAGCTGGGCTTTTTGCAGAAGGCTGAGGCCCGCAAGAAGGTCGTGGCCCTGAGCGAGAAGTACGGCCTGCGTGTGGACCCCGATGCACTCATCAGTGATATCTCTGTTGGTATGCAGCAGCGTGTTGAGATCCTGAAGATGCTCTACCGCGACAACGAGATCCTGATCTTTGATGAGCCCACCGCTGTTCTGACCCCGCAGGAGATCGACGAGCTGATGGAGATCATGCGCGGGTTCAAGAAGGAAGGCAAATCCATCCTCTTCATCACCCACAAGCTCAACGAGATCATGGCAGTGGCAGATCGCTGCACGGTTCTGCGCAAGGGCAAGTATATGGGCACTGTGGACATCAAGGACACCACAAAGGAAGAGCTTTCCCGCATGATGGTCGGCCGCGATGTTCAGCTGCAGGTGGACAAAAAGCCCGCCGCCCCCGGCGAGGTGGTGCTGGACGTGCAGAACGTTCCATGCACAACGCCCAGCACAAGAAGGATGCCGTCAAGAACGTCTCTTTCCAGGTGCGTGGCGGTGAGATCGTC
>ENA-OQIX01000082-OQIX01000082.1-human-gut-metagenome-genome-assembly--contig:-NODE-82-length-16883-cov-2.927727_pt1 | contig 16883 bp, 16 predicted proteins | sample MGYA00242591_ERZ504756 | MGnify/ENA primary metagenome ERZ504756 (study PRJEB26092, sample SAMD00036369) | human gut metagenome | host: Homo sapiens | study: EMG produced TPA metagenomics assembly of...
GATCCTGGGCGATCTTCATTCGGAGCTGCGCAACCGTCTGCTGAAATATTGCTATGCGAAAGAAATCCGTGTCTATCTGACGCCGAAGCTGTCGGATATTATGGTACGGAAAGCGGAAGCGCTCCATATTTTCGATACACCGCTTCTGCTCGCGCGAAACAGTGGTCTTTCGTTTGATCAGAGATTCTGCAAGCGCCTGCTGGATCTGCTCGTATCGACGATTCTTCTTGTGATCACGTCGCCGATTATGCTGATCGCAGCGCTCTGCATCAAGCTGTATGACCATGGCCCGGTGTTCTTTAAACAGAAACGTCTCACGATCGGCGGAAAAGAATTCTATGTCTACAAATTCCGAAGCATGATCGTGGATGCCGAAAAAGACGGCGTAGCCCGCCTGGCAACGAAGAACGACAGCCGCATTACGCCGGTCGGGAAGGTGATCCGCGCGACGAGAATTGATGAGCTGCCGCAGCTTCTGAACATTTTCAAGGGCGATATGAGCGTCGTCGGACCGCGCCCGGAGCGGCCGGAGATTGCAAAGGAATATGAGGAATCGATTCCGGAGTTTGCTTACCGTCTGAAAGTAAAGGCAGGCCTTACCGGCTACGCCCAGATTTACGGAAAGTACAACACGACCGCATACGACAAGTTGAAGCTGGATCTGATGTACATAGAAAGCTATTCGATTTTAGAGGATCTGAAGCTGATTCTTGCAACCTTTAAGATTGTCTTCACAAAGGAGAGCACAGAAGGGCTCGAGGAAGGACAGACGATCAGCCTGAACGCAAAGGAAGAGGAGAAAAAAGATGTTTAATACCGAGGACGAAATTCTGCGCCGGCTGCAGGAAAAAAATCTGGAAATGGCCGTTATGTTTTACCACTGGTGCCAGAGAAATCATCTAACCTGTTATCTCTGCGGCGGCGGCTGTATCGGTGCAATCCGCCACGGCGGCTTTATTCCGTGGGACGATGATCTCGACTTTTTCATGCCGCGGAAAGATTACGAGAAGTTCCTGAAAATCTGGGATACGCAGGAGGAGAGTAAAATCTACAAGCTCGAGTACCCGAAAGAGGGCTTCTGCAATGCTCACACGTTTGCGAACATCCGCGACAGCCGCACCACGCAGGTGAAAAAGGAGCAGGTCGATATGGATCTCTGCCACGGCGTTGCACTTGATATTCTCCCGATCGAGGGCTATGCACCGGGAAACCTTGCGCGGAAATGGCAGGTGATCGAGGGAAAGATTTTCCAGCTCTTCTGCACGCAGGTTATTCCGACCAAAGAACGCCACGGCGCGTTTATGCATTACCTGGGAACGATTCTGCTGGCGCTGGCTCCGACGCAGAAGATGCGGTACCGGATCTGGAAGCAGGCAGAGAACTATATTACAAAATTTGATATCGACAGCCCACGGGTGGACGGCATCACCGAGATGTGCGCACCGCAGGCGATTCTCCGGAAATATCCGAAAAAGATTTTTGCATCGGCGATTGAGGTTCCGTTCGAGAACGAGCGCCTGCCGATTCCGGTCGGATATGACACATATCTGCGCATGGCGTTCGGCGATTATATGAAACTGCCGCCGAAAGAACAGCAGAAAGGCCACCACGATGCGGCGTTTCTGGATCTCGATCATCCGTATGAGCAGTATAAGGGGATACACTACTGCTGTAAGAAATAAAGAAAGAGGATAAAACAATGCCGGAAATTTCAATCATTACCCCGGTGTATCAGGCAGTAAAATTTTAAAAAAATGTGTGGATTCCATTCTCTCCCAGTCTTTTACGGACTGGGAGCTGCTTCTTGTAGATGATGGAAGCACCGACAAGAGCAGTGAAATCTGCCGGACATACGCAGAACAGGATGCGCGGATCCGTTATCACCAAAAAGAGAACGGCGGCGTCAGTTCGGCGCGGAATGCGGGCGTTGCGCTTGCAGAGGGGCGTTATATCACGTTTGTGGACAGCGACGATTTCGCAGCGGAGGATCTTCTGGAAACACTGTATCGTCTGGCGGAAAAATATGATGCCGAAATGAGTATCTGCCGCGGATACGATCTCTATGAAGGAAGGCCGGTGCCGGATCTGAAACAGGAGGGAATCGAATCTGTGACCGACAGCGAGGATGGACTGCGCCAGGTGATGAAGGCGCGCGTGTTCGGCGTGATGCCGTGGGGCAAGCTGTATCGGAGAGAGATTTTCGAGGGCGTTGTCTATCCGGAGAAAACAATCGCCGAGGATGCATACGTCATCGTTCCGTTAATGGAGCACTGCCGGAAGGTGGCCTTTTCCACAGCACAGAAATACTATTATGTGCACCGGCGCGAAAGCCTCACGACAAGCGGTTTTCGCTGGTCAGATCTGGGTTCGGTGGAAGTATGGGATCATAATCAGAATGTCGTGGAAGAACGCCACCCGGCGCTGAAAAAAGAAGCAGGTGTGCGCTGCTGCTGGGCGCGGTTTTTCGTGCTGGACAAGCTGATGCTGTTGGAAACCATGGACGCGGAGAAAAAGGCGCTTGCGAAGAGGCTGGCAAAAGAGCTTAAAAAGCATCCGCTTCTGGTACTGGAAGGCGATCACTTCACGAATGGGCGGAAAATCGCCTATCTGACCCTGTTTCTGGGAACCGGAATTTACCGGCAGTGCGTTCGTGCACTGTTCCGGAAAAGAAATTTATAAAAAAATGCGGCAGAAACGAATAGAGATTTTCGTTTTCTTGCCGCCATTTTTATTATGGATTTTCTTAGCTTTCTTTTTCGGTAAGCAGAACACCGTTTTTATTCAAACAACATACGTTGTTCCGTCATTTTTTCGTTCCGGTGACGCATCCGCCCCAGCTCTGGAATAATATGTTTTTCCTATCAATTTCTGCCCAGCCGGTCTGCATGGAAGCATCATCGTTGAAGTAATACCAGTTGTTTTTATAATAGAACCACTGCGATTTTCTCGCACCGCCCCAGCTGTAGGTAAAGTACCAGACACCGTCCCGGATCACCCATTGGTTTGCCGGCATGACGCCGTTTTCATCAACAAAATAAAGATTGTTATCATACGTAAAGGCTTCATCCGTTTTCCGTGTACAGTCCTCATTAATATAATAGTATTTATTCTGAAGCAGCAGCCAGCCTTCGTGTGCGGCACCGCCCCAGCTTCTAAAGGATAATAATAGTTTCCATCCCATTTCAGCCACTGGTTTTGATACATTTTTCCGCTCTTATTTACAAAGTAGAGATTGTTGTCATACAGGAAACTTTCGTTCTGCTTCAGGGAACCGTCCGCATTCATAAAATACCAGGCGCCATCGATCTGATACCAGCCATTGGTTACGCAGGAATATTTCTGTACATAATACCAGGCACCGTCATGGTACAGCCAGGTGCTGCCGGAAATACCGCCCCAGGAAAGAAATTTGACGCGGTAACCGTTTAAGGTAAGTGTCGTATTGCGTGCGGCACCTCCCCATGTGTAAAAATAGTACATCGTTTTGGTCTCCGGATCAGCGTGCCATCCGGACGAATACATAATACCGGTATCCTTGGCGAGATAGTACCAGTTGTTGCTGATAAACTGCCATCCGGTCTGCATCTCACCGCTGCCGGAAAAATAATAGTAATCTCCATCAAGCAGAAGCCAGCCTGTTGCCATAACGCCGTCCGCGCCGAGGTAATACGTTTTGTGGTCGAGGGTGAGCCAGCCGGTATACGGTGTTTCATCATCGTTGTAGTAATACCATTTTCCATCCCGTTTTACCCAGCCGATGACGTGGCGTTCGTTTGTGATCACGCCGTTTTCATCGGAGGTATATTCGATGCCCGTTTCTGTGTCGCGCCAGGAAGTGGAGCATACGAGAAGATGGCTGCTGTCTGCATAATATTTCTGTCCGCCGCGGGTGAAAAATCCGCTGTACGGGATGCCGTCATGATAAGCAACGAGCTTGGAAGAACGGCCGCGGTAAATTTCATAGGTATCATCCACGTTGGAAGTGACCGCGGAACCGGAAAAGTCAGCAATGACTGCCGGAAGATCGCCGGAATATTCTGTCGTGGAAAATACGCGCAGCCCCAGAGAGGTCAGGGTCTCGACGGTATCGTTATCCATAATACGGAAGTCACCGGTCTGGATAAAATATTCCGGGTTGACGGCAGCAAGATAGTCTGCATCGACAGCATTCGGATATCCGTGATGATTGGAAGTCATCAGATCAAATGCTGTACAGCCCGTAGTTCGAAACAATCCGGCTGGCATCGCCCTCGACGTCGTCGATATCGCTCGTCAGAAAAGCGCGGTGGTCGTTTGCGGAGGCAATTACACCAAGACAGAACTGGTTGGCGTCCTCTTTTGGACTTGTGAGATAATCTTCCTCGTAGTTGACAATCTGGATCTGGAAATTTCCAAAAGCAAAATCAGGAGATCCTTCTTCTGCGGAGGCGGCACCGGGATTCAGATGCTGGATCAGGGTCACACCTTCAGTCTCTTCTACAGCAGTAAGAAGCTGGTCGTAGACATAAAGATTGTCCCAGAGACGCGCAGTATTATAGATATAACTGTCATCATACGGGAGCAGATAAACCCGGTCGGGGGAATACAGCCGCACGATGGTATCGCCGGTTCCAATATGGTCGCTGTGCGGATGTGTTGCAACATAAAACTGCAGATTATCGGAGGTGACACCGAGGGAGTCCAGGTAGGAGAGTACCTCATCGTCGTAGCCGGTCGACGTTGTGATGCCGCTGCGCAGCGGATAACGCGGATCAGATCCGTCAGGGTAATCCCAGTCCTCGCCGGAGTCTACCATGCCGAAATTTCTGGCCATTATCGTCTACACTTTCCAGAACGATGGCATTGGAGCCGCTGCCGAGTGTCAGAATGTGAATTTTTGCTGTAGTATCAGCCGCATGTGTGTTTTCCGGGGTGAGAAAAAGAAAAGCAGCGGCAAGGGATGCCGCGCCGATGGAAAACACGGATCTGCGGGTATGCCGGGAAAAAGGCATATCAATGGCTCCTTTCGTAACATATATCATTAAAACAAAAAGTAAAACAGCCGGGTGGAAAATAAGCGCTCAACATCACAATTATACAAAATTTCAGGGAAAAGTCAATGTTTATTAGAATTTCGATTACTTGACGCAGACAGGGCATCATGTTAGAATGAGTGGGATTGGGAATGTAAGGAAAAGAAAGGAACCAAACATGATTACCTTATTAAAAATAGCCGGCACTGTTTCTGGGAATGCTCGCAGTGTTCTGCTGCCTGGGTTCTTTTTTTATCAGAGAAAACAGGTATGAGAGCGGACATCTGGGTGAAACTGTGCTGTTTGGCTTTATTGCATATTACTTCTTATTTGTAACTGATTTCTTGTGCCGATGATGGTGCTCGGTGCAAAGACTGCATCTGCTCGCATGGGTATGGGCTGCTGTTGTGGCTGTCCTTGTAATTGCTTCCATCTGTCTTCATCTGGGAATGTGGAGAGAGTGGGGAAAAAGAAGCGGCGGTTTCTGGAGAGGAAAGACGGCGGCTTTTTATTGTGATGCTGGTGCTGATTGGAATCCAGCTGTATTTTGTTGCTGCACTGCAGGAAAACGGCAGTGCGGATGCAGCGTATTATGTGGGAAGTGTGACAACGAACCTTGCGACAGATTCCATCAGTAGCTTTGACCCATATACAGGAAAAGCACTGGATTTTTTTAACATCCGTTATGTGTTCAGCATGTATCCGGCAGCAAATGCAGTACTGTGCCGTTTAACGGGCCTTCATCCGCTCGTAGTGACGAAGGTGATTCTCTGTATGATGACGGTAGTTTTAAGTTATCTCGTCTATGCACAGATCGGAAAGGCGCTGTTAAAAGAAAAACAGATGGTATGGGTGCTCCTGTGCTTTATTAGTGTTGTGAATCTGAATTTTCATACGATCTTTTCAAATGCGTCGTTCCTGCTGACGAGGGGATACGAGGGAAAGGCCGTATTGTGCAATATCATCCTCCCGTTTCTGTTTTATCTTGGCCTGCGCATGTATCAGGATAAAAACGGAAAGAGAGTCTGGCTGCTGTTTTTCATGACAGGCGTCGCTGCAATTGACCTTACGATGTCATCCATGATGACCGTACCGGTGGCCATGAGTGCTGTGATTCTGCCGAATCTTGTGCGGAAAAAACGCTGGGGACAGAGCGGGCTCTATCTGCTTGCTGTGCTGCCGTGTGTGCTGGTGCTTGGGGTCTATCTCCTTGGTGTGCGCGGTATCCTGCAGATTCCGGTTGTGCGGTAGAAAGGAGAAAATGTGGGCGGAATAAATCTGAATGAGAGCGGCCTCGATTTTGTGAGACAGGTCTTTGTGACGTTTGGAGGAAACACAACCGTACTGACGCTGTTTCTGCTGTCGGTGCTGTATCTCGCTTTAAAAGGAAAAAAGGAAGAGCGGTATGTGTTCGTAACAACCGCTGTTTTTCTGGCCTTTACGGTATACAATCCATTTGCGGTGAAATATATCCTGGGAAAACTTGGAATGGTCAATGTCTATTACCGGTTTTTCTGGATTCTGCCGATGGTACTGACCATCGGATATGCCTGCACGAAAGTTGTGGGCGGGCAGAAAAAAGGCTGGAGACGGTATCTGACCGCGGCTGCGCTGGCAGCGGTCATCTGTTTTGGCGGAAATTCCGTACTGGCTGGCGGACTGCCGAAGCTGCCGGATAACCAGTACAAGATGCCAGATGATCTTCTGGCCGTCTGTACGGTGCTGCACGAAGAAGCGGGAGAGGGAACCGTAAGAGTTGTCTTTGAACCGGATTTCAACCTGATCGTGCGGCAGTATGATGCTTCGTTTGAACTGGTTCTGGACCGCGATATGGTTCTGACCTATCAGGGCTCCAATACGGTATCAACCGATGCACTGACCGAGCAGGAAATTGAAGACGAAACAAAGATCCTTCAGATTATCACACAGATGGATCTGTCGCTGGATCAGAAAGAATTTTACAGAAGTCTTAGGGAAATGAATGCAGAGTATATTGTACTTTCGAGCAGTTCAGCGGCAGTATCCTATGTGGAAACAGCGGGGTGCATCCCGGTAAGAGAAGTAGAAGGGCATATCATTTTCCGCGTGGAAGAAAAGTAAGAAGGAGGACTTGTTTTTGAATAAGGCAAAAAATTATATTCAGCTGCACCTGAATATCCTGCTGTTTTCTCTGACGAGTGTGTTCTCGAAAGCAGCATCGGTTCAGCTGAACCGGGGAGGAATCAAAAATCCTCTATTATATGTATTTTTATTTCTGATGGTTGCAAACTGTGGCATTTACGCTATTGCATGGCAGAAGGTAATCAAAAAATTCTCTTTGTCAACCGCATATGCAAACCGCAGCGTCTATCTGATCTGGTCCCAGATCTGGGCCGTGCTCATTTTTCATGAAAATCTGACGGTAAAAAATATCATCGGCCTTCTGATTGTGCTGGTGGGAGTTATGGTGGTGCAGCGATATGAATAAATATATGATTTTAATGCTGATCTGTACAATGTTTTCAGCAGTATCACAGATTCTGCTGAAACAAAGCGCCAACGAGGAGCATGCATCTGCACTTCGCGAGTATCTGAACTGGCGCGTGATTGTGGCGTATCTGATTTTTGGCAGTGTACTTCTTTTAAATACGTATGCCTACACACAGGTAGATTTGAAATACGGTCCGGTGTTGGATACCTTTACGTACGTCTTTGTCCTGCTGCTTTCCTTTGGCGTTTTGAAAGAAAAGGTATCAAAAGGAAAGCTGATTGGGAATCTGATTATTATCCTGGGAGTACTGGTGTATACATTGCCGTAAAACGTTCCGATGATGGAAAGAAAGCGATATCAGCTAAGCAGTCCTTGTCCTTTGAATAGGGGGTCTGCGTACAACAAACGAACGGCTTTTGATTATGAATAGAAAAAATAGATTATCGTTTTAAGATATTATATGCTGTGGGCGATTCTGATAGGTTGTTGCGGGACATTGTGATGGTGGTGGAATTTCTTTGGACTTTGCGCAATGGTTTCCGTATGAGGGAATCCATCTGGCGCTGTTTACTTTTTGTTCAGGATATTTTTTTAAAGATGCAGCACTGAAACGACCGGGGAGATATGTCTGTAAAAAGCTTCGTACCCTGATACTTCCAATGTATGGGTATACGATTGCGTATGGGCTGCTTGTCAGGTTATTACATCGGTGGGGCTTTCAAATCGGTGGAAAATTTAATTTGCACAATATTCTGATTTCACCTTTAAACGATGGGCATCAGTTTGTCCTTAATATGGCCGGCTGGTATATTGTGCCCTTGTTTATGGTAGAAATATTAAATTGTATGATTCGGCATTTTTTAAGCGAAAAGGATGGCAGATACCGGAATGGATATTTTTTGCAGGGGCAGTACTTATTGGAATGGGCGGCAATTTTTTGGCGATTATGGAATATCGCACCAGCTGGTGGCTGACAGTGGTCAGAATTCTGTATTTTGCTCCGTTTTATGCAATGGGTATTTTTTATAAAAAGATACTGGAGAAATATGTGGACAGGATTCCATCTGTAGTGTATTTTGCGATTGTGTTTGCTGCAAAACTTATGATTTTTCTTCATTATAAAACTAGGTTGGCTTATACGCCAGCGTGGTGCAATGACTTTAATCAAGGACCGGTCATGCCAATTATTATTGGTTTTTTGGGAATTGCACTTTGGATGCGGATTGCAACGATAATGGAACCAGTATTTGGAAGAAAAAAGTGGATTAATCTTCTTGCAGACAACACATTTTCGATTATGGAAAATCAGTTTTTGGGTTTTTTACTTGTAAAAGTTGCTTTCGGAACAATTGCGAATGGCACAAAGCTGTTTTTGAAGTTTGACTGGTCAAGATGTAAAAGTGATATTTGGTGGTATTATATGCCGAAGGACGTAGAACAGACAAAAATTCTGTATTTATTAGCAGCGATTTTTGTTGCCTTACTGATCCAGTGGATCCTTACACAGGTGAAAAAAATGGGAAAAAACATATTTTTGTACGTAAGACAATAGTTAAGCGTATACTGCTTTAAATATTTTGCAAAATAAAAATCCCGCAGAAAAAGAAATGAAAACTTTTTCTGCGGGATTTTATTTTATATTGCATAGATCTGAATCGTTATCAAATTTTTATTGATAATCGATAGGAGACAGGTCGTGAGGATCATCTTCCGCAGAAGAGCCTAGATGTCTGATGGTTTTGGAATTATCCTCATTTTCAGAGAAATCGTCCTCATCTATTCCAGAAGAAGAACTTTCGACTGTGGAATCCAAATCGTTTTCTGTAAAAGAAGAAGCGGAGGAAATGTCACTTACCGAAGTGGAGTCGGGTGTTTCCTCTTCCAATTCAGGATTTGTATCGCAAGGACCCTCGATGAGATGGTAATCCGACTCGGAAAAATGATACCATTTCCCATCCTCAAGCTTTTGCCAGCCGGAAACCGCGTGGCCGTCCTTATCAATAAAATAAGACTGCTTACCGTCAGCCCAGAGCTGATGTGGATTGTAAGTTACCCATTCGTTATTGGCAAATCGATCTTCTTCCTTAATATAAAATTTCTGATATTCGCCATCGCCGACCCAGACGGGGGTAAGATCAGCATCAAGTTCATCGAAGAATCGGGAGCCCATAGAGAGCTGGCGATTCAGTTCATCGAAGCCAAGTTCTTCGGCAAGTGTAGGCTTGTCTGAAAAAAAGATTCGTACCAAGTCCAAGACGGTCACCGTCAATGACAGCTCCAAGGCTTGCGAGAGTAGTTGGGAACATATCCATCGTGGTGAAAATCCGATTTTTTTCATGAACCGGAAGAATGGGTGAATTTAAAATAGCGTTATAAGTAGAACGTTGATAATCTTCATCGATGTTTTCACAAAAATCAGAGTCCATGGTCAGATGATCACCGGAAAGAATTATAGTCGTGTTTTTCATAAAAAAGGCTGTTCCTTGATCCAGTCTATAAACTCACTGACACGGGAACTGGAGCAGTCAATCACCATACCGTAGTGGTCATCTCCGTACTGCTTTTCATCACACTCGTCACATTTGTAGCCGTCCTCGAAGTGGGTGGCAACAGTCAGCATACTGAAGTTGAACGGTTCGTCATTCTTGGAAATCTCCGTCAGTTTATCTTTTGCATACTCAAACAGTTTGGCATCTTCATAGCCCCACCACTGGTAGTAGCCTTCCGGGATCAGTCCCTCGCTGATCGCCCAGTAGTAATCGTCAATTTCATAATCACCGTGCGAAGTGAAGTAATTCTTCCGTCCGCCGAATGCGGCATCGGAACCCATCATAAAGTACTGTTTGTAGCCGGCTTCATTGAGAACGTCGCCAAGTGTTGAAAGCTGCGGAAAAAAGCTGTCCTGATAAGCCATCTCATTGCCTTGAATCGAAAGCTTCAGCGGAAGACCGGAAGTCTGTGCAAAGAGACCGCCCATGGTCCAGGTGGTTCCGGTTGTCGGATAAGCGCCGCCCAGCTTGTCGGAGTTGGAAAAATTGATATTGTCCAGGGCAAGATTAGTCAGGGCGGGAATAAAATTGTGGTCGTAAGCACCGCCGTCTTTTTTATCAGAATAGGTGCTTTCCATTGATTCCAGATAAATATAGATCAGATTCCGTTTCTTTTCCGGGAATGTAATCGTTGTCTGGGACGGATTGACGTAATTATCTTCGATCAAAGTGCTGTAGCTGTTCTGAATGTGCAGGTAAGTATCGATATCCAGCGTCGTCCAGACATTATAAAGAGAATAGGAAGAAAGAGCGATTCCCAGGGCAATGCAGATGCAACCGAGAATGATTTCCACTTTCTTCCGATGGCGCAGGATAATAAAAAGCGCGATCAGAATAGCAAGAACGGCAAAAGAGATCATGCCGCAGGACCAGACGTAACTCCAGAGCACATCCTTGCTGGTACCCTCAAGGGGTGCCTTTAAGTGATAAACAAGTTCTTCCATATCAAGATGCGCCCAGGTCGCGAGCATCCAGCGGGAAGACGTAAAAAGAAGGATCCCAAGGAATCCTAACAGAACGGAAAGAATGGAAAAAAGTATCTTTCCAACATGCTGTACTTTTTTGCGAGACACAGTAAATAACCTCCAGTTTTCTTTAGTGTTTTATAATAGGTAACAAACAGGTAGCGTTAGGTATAAAATATAACTGGGAACTTACGATATTATAACAGAAACTTTACGAAAAAAATAGTATTTTCTTAAAAAATACGAGTGGAAAATGAAAATCCGGGAATTTACATAAAAAGCGGCGGGGCGGGCGTGAAAATGGGTTCTTGAGTTTCTCAGAAAAGAATGGTATAATAGCAAAGATTGTAGACACAAAAGAGGTCAAAAAAAGATCTGTTCACATTTTTGTGGAGAAGAGAAAGGAAAGAAAAATGGGAAAAATTAAAGTAGAATCTTGTGAAATTGAAGGATTAAAAGTAATTACCCCAACCGTATTCGGCGATGAGCGCGGATATTTTATGGAGACATACAATTACAATGATTTTAAAGAAGCCGGCATTGATGTCCAGTTCGTACAGGATAACCAGTCTGCATCCAAAAAAGGTGTCCTGCGCGGACTTCACTTCCAGATCAATTACCCGCAGGACAAACTGGTACGCGTGGTAAACGGTGAAGTATTCGATGTTGCAGTTGACCTTCGCGAGGGATCCAAAACCTACGGAAAATGGTTCGGCGTGCTGCTTTCAGCAGAAAACAAGAAACAGTTCTTTATTCCGAAGAATTTTGCACACGGATTTATCGTACTCTCTGACTACGCAGAATTTGCTTATAAATGTACGGATTTCTATCATCCAAACGATGAAGGCGGTCTGTATTTTGACGATCCGGAGATCGGCGTGGAGTGGCCGATGCCGGAAGGAATGACAAAAGAAGATCTGATTATTTCGGAAAAAGATCATAAATGGGGCGGAATTAAGGATTTAAAGAAATAAGGAGTAAAAAACATTTATGAACGTATTCAAAGAACTTTATCAGAACCGGAAACTGATCTGGAAACTGTCGAAAAATGATTTCCGCAACAAATTTGCCGGAGCGTATTTTGGCATCGTATGGGCATTCATTCAGCCGATGGTGACGGTTGCTGTTTATTTTGTCGTGTTTCAGCTCGGACTGCGTGTACAGCCAGCTGCCACTGGATATCCGTATATCTGCTGGCTGGTTTCCGGTATTATTCCGTGGTTCTTCTTTTCTGATGCACTGCCAAGTGCGTCAAATTGTCTGCTGGAATACAGTTACCTGGTAAAGAAGGTTGTATTTAAGATCAGTGTGCTTCCAATTGTGAAGGTGATTTCTTCCCTGTTTGTACATCTGTTCTTTATTGTGTTTGCTATTTTGATTTTTGCACTGATGGGAAAACTTCCGCCGGTTCAGATTATCCAGATCGGGTACTATACCTTTGCGGTGATCTGTCTCGTCGTTGTACTTTCCTATCTGACCTGTTCCATCACACCGTTTTTCCGCGATTTCGGCCAGATTATCAATGTAATTCTGAATGTCGGCATGTGGGCAACCCCGATTCTGTGGGATACCACAACAATTCCGAATATTCCGAACTGGCTGAACAGCCTTCTGAAGCTGAATCCTCTGTACTATATTGTCCAGGGATATCGTGACAGCTTTATGAATGGACTCTGGTTCTTCGAGCATCCATGGCACACCCTTTACTTCTGGGCTTTTGTGCTTATGGCAGGACTAATCAGTTCCAAAGTGTTCAAGCGCCTCCGGGTTCATTTCTCAGATGTATTATAGGAGGATGGAATGAGCACAGAAAATACAGAAACAGTAATTTCAATTAACCATGTCAGCAAGGTCTACAAGCTGTTTGAAAAGCCGATGGACCGTCTGAAAGAATCGCTTTCACTGACACATAAAAACTATCACACCGATCATTTTGCGCTGGAGGATATCTCGCTCGAGGTGCACAAAGGCGAGTGTGTCGGTATCATTGGAACGAACGGTTCCGGAAAATCCACACTGCTGAAAATCGTCACAGGTGTCTTAAACCCGACGAGCGGAAACGTGGAGTTAAAGGGAAGAGTCAGTGCCATTCTGGAACTGGGTGCAGGCTTTAACATGGAGTATACCGGTATTGAGAACATTTTCCTGAACGGAACGATGCTTGGCTATACCGAGGAGGAGATGAAGGCAAAGCTCGACGATATCATTGCGTTTGCAGAGATCGGTGACTTTATCAATCAGCCGGTTAAGACGTATTCCAGCGGTATGTTTGCCCGCCTTGCCTTCGCGGTTGCGATCAATGTGGATCCGGATATTCTGATTGTCGATGAGGCCTTAAGCGTCGGAGACATTTTCTTCCAGTCCAAGTGTTACCGGAAATTTAACGATCTGAAAGAAGCAGGAAAAACGATCCTTTTCGTTTCCCACGATATGGGCAGCGTCATCAAGTACTGTGAGAGATGTCTTCTGATTAACAAAGGAAAACAGGTGATGGTTGGAAAATCGTCGGAGGCAGTCGATGTCTACAAGAAGATTCTTGCCAACCAGTACGATGACGAGACAAAAGAAGAGGAAGAGACCGAAGAGAGTGCAGAACAGACCGAAGAGAGAACCGAAGCAGATGCATCCGGTGCCGTATCGGCAGAAAAGCCGAAAAAAGGCCTCTGGAGAGAACGCCTGATTGCGAATGCGCAGCTGGTAGAGTATGGAGACAAGGCTGCGGAGATCGTGGACTTTGCGATTATCGACCACAAAGGTATGATTACATCTTCTGTGGATAAAAACCAGAGATTCCGCATCAAGATGAAAATCAAGTTCCATGAAACGATGGAGCATCCGATTTTTGCCTTTTCGATCAAAGACCGGAAGGGAACGGAGATTACCGGAACGAATACGGCGCTGGAGGATTACACAAAAGACGTGGTGGAAGCGGGAAAGACCGTCACGGTATGCTTTGACCAGATCATGCCGCTGCAGAGCGGACAGTATCTGATGTCGTTTGGATGTACCAGCTACCATCTGGAAGAGCTGGTGATCCACCACAGACTGTACGATGCTTGCTTCCTGGAAGTCTTCTCCATGAAAGACACCGTAGGATTTTTTGATATGAACTCTACCGTGACCTACGAGTAGGATGCGGAGGATAAACGACGGGGGTTATATGAAAGAAACAATAGGAAATGTTCTTTTGAACCTGGATTATTATGACGGCGAAGATGCTTACAGCGACGGCAGCATTGAGGACCGGCTGCTGGAGATCGTCAAGACGACGCCGAAAGAGGATTACCAGAAGGTAATCCTCACAGAAAAAAGCTGGCCGATTTTTTATCATCTCTCTCCGGAACGGGAAAATATTCTGGACTGGTATGAGTGGAAAGACGATGCTTCCGTATTTGAAGTCGGAGCCGGCTGCGGAGCCATTTCCGGCGTGCTCTGCAGAAATGCAAAGCGGGTAGTGGCAAACGATCTGTCGAAGCGGCGCAGTACGATCAATGCCTACAAAAATCAGGATGCGTCCAACCTGGAGATTATGGTTGGAAACTTTAATGTTGTTGCAGAAAAAATGGAAGAACGCTTCGATTACGTGACACTGATCGGTGTTCTGGAGTATGCAAAAAGCTATATTGGAAAGGATAATCCGTATCCGGAATATCTGGAAAAGATCAATCGTCTCTTAAAACCGGGCGGAAAAATCCTGATTGCGATTGAGAACCGTCTGGGACTGAAGTATTTTGCCGGCTGCAGGGAAGACCATGTGGGCCGGGAATTTGTCGGAATTGAAGGATATCCGGGGATCGATTTTGTCGAGACATTCAGCAAACCGGAGCTGGAGCAGATGCTGCAGGAAAACGGTTTTTCGAAGTTCAAGTTTTATTATCCCTATCCGGATTACAAATTTCCGGCGGTCATTTATTCGGATGAATATCTGCCGAAGCCGGGTGAATTGAGAAAAAATCAGCGGAATTTTGATGCTGACAGGATCACACTTTTTGACGAAGGCAAAGCATTTGACGGAATCCTGAAGTCCGGTCTGTTTCCGGTTTTTTCCAATTCCTTTCTGATTGAAGTGGAGAAAAAGGAGTAAACGTATGAGGAAAGTTCTGTATACGAAATTTTCGAGAGAACGTCGGAACGAATTTCAGATTATGACCCGGATTACAGAAGAGGATGGGATCCGGCGTGTGTGGAAGCTTCCGCTGCAGAAAGAGGGAGAACTCCACATCCGGCATATGTATGAAAACTATAGAAAGCTGGAGCATCTGTACGCCTATGCGGGCGTACAGATCTGCCCATGCGAACTGGATGAAGAAAAATGCGCGCTTGCATTTCCTTTTGTAGAAGGGGAAAGTCTGGAAACGCGCATTTCCCGTCATGGAAAAGAAAAAGATTTTGCATCGCTGAAAAAGGATTATGAACTGCTGTATCAGATCATTGCATCGGCAAAAGGGAAGAAATCCTTTGTGGAAACCGATGCGTTCTGTGAGGTGTTCGGCCATCCGGCATTGAAAGAAGGACTTGCCGCAGCGGAGATTTCCAATATTGACATGATTCCGGGCAACCTTCTTCTGGATGGAGAAAAGGTCTGGGTGGCAGACTACGAGTGGGTATTCCCGTTTGCCGTACCGATTGCATTTATCTATGCGCGGAGCGTCTTTTTACAGGAGGCGGCGAGTGCACTGACGAAGGAAGAGCAGGAAGAACTGTACGCCATTGGCGGTATTTCCATGGAAGAGATTCCGGTATACTACCATATGGAAGAGTGCTTCCAGGAATTCGCGGCCGGAAAGGGTGAGCCAAATGCGCTCGCCACGTTCTATGGAAAACTGCACCGGCACAATTATCCGCTTTCTATCTGGGAAAAAGAAAAAAATGATGTACCCGGTTGTGCTCACCGAAACAGCACCGGAGGAGAGAGAACTCTATTATGAGGACTGCTTCGGCTTGGATGAGCAGAAGGTGATGATGCTTGAAAAGGCAGACGCGGACGGAGAGCTTTCCCTTCAGCTGATGCAGGAGGGGGCTGTCATTAAAATCCGTTCTCTCGCGGGCGTATGCAGCGATGGAAAGACGGAACGTATCGCTTTTTCGCACAACGCCGAGCTTGAGATTATCGACGACTATTATTTCCTTGGAACGCCGGTTCTGAAATTCCGGAATGCCGGTTATGAACAGATCCGGATTGATTACCGGATTTACTACAAAGGCGATGGCGTTACGTCCCAGTTTATTCAATATATCCGTCAGAATAAAGATCTGAGGGATGAACTGAACGGGGAGATTTATCGGAAAGGCCAGCTGCAGGCAGAAATCGAAGCAGAAAAAGCGGCACTTGCACACAGGGAAGAAGAACTCCAGGAAACGAGAAAACAGAAGCAGTTTCTGGAGGAAGAGCTGGAGCGGATGCGCCAGCGTAAGGTTGTGCGTATGGCAGATAAAGTGCAGCATGTGATAAAAAGGAGTAAATAACTATGGATGTATCCATTGTCATTCCTACCAAAAATGGTGGGCATCTGTTTGAAAAAGTGCTGGATGCCGTTTTCAAACAGAAGACAGAGTATGAATATGAAGTAATTTGCGTGGATTCCGGGTCAAAGGACGGAACTCTCGATGTGATCCGCAAATATCCATGCCGTTTGTTTCAGATTGAGCCGTCCGAATTTGGACATGGAAAAACGAGAAACTATGGTGCTTCCAAAGGAAACGGAACGTATATCATCTTTATTACGCAGGATGCGCTTCCAGCGACCGATACCTGGCTGCAGAATTTCATTGATGCCATGAAGATGGACCCGGAAATCGTGGGAGGATTCGGGATTCGTTATCCGTATCCGGACTGCAATCTGCTTGACAAGCGTGATCTGGACGGCCATTTTAAAGGATTTGGAGA
>ENA-OQIX01000083-OQIX01000083.1-human-gut-metagenome-genome-assembly--contig:-NODE-83-length-16810-cov-2.945394_pt1 | contig 16810 bp, 26 predicted proteins | sample MGYA00242591_ERZ504756 | MGnify/ENA primary metagenome ERZ504756 (study PRJEB26092, sample SAMD00036369) | human gut metagenome | host: Homo sapiens | study: EMG produced TPA metagenomics assembly of...
TCGATGCTGGGCTGGCTGAGATCATCCGCTCTTTCGAGGACAATCTCGGAGGTTCCCACCAGCAGCGCGGGAAGACCTGCTGGGCTGGCGGGAGATTTTCACGGACGACCTCATCTTGCTGGCCATACAAAAAGGCCGCTCTGGCCGGGGTTCGCAAATGGTCCTACGTCAACGGCATCCTGAAAGTATGGAAAAACGAGGGTGTGAGAACCCTTGGTGACGTGCAGTCCCGTGACGAGCGGCGCAAACCAGCAGCAGACCAGCAGCCGAAGCGGTCCGCCGCCGAGGACTACGATTTTATTTTTGGAGGCTCAAATGACAGTTGAATGTTTGAAAAGCTCAATGCTGCGCATTGAGCGGTATTTCGGGAAGGAACTCTCGACCGATGAGCGTACAGCACGAGCGGAAGTCTACGCCGCTGCACTGAAAGAAATCCCGGACGATGTGGTTTCGGTGGCTCTTTTAAAAGCGCTGACGGTCTGCCGCTATCAGAACCAGCTCCTTGTGGACTGGTGTGCGGAAATCCGCAAGATTCAGGATATTGGGCGTCCAACGGCGAACGACCTCTGGAACGACGCTGCTGTGGCCGCACGGAAAATCGAAGCAAACCTTTACTATATGCACATCGGTGGCCTGATTACGGTTGATGGCAAGCTGAACCGCGATGATTTGAAGCGCCGCAATGCTGAAATCTTTGCGGCGCTTCCGGTGGCAGTACAGCGGTGGGCTGGCTCCCCGGAAGATTTGAGCGACATTTTTTTCCAGCCGGAGCACAGCAGATCTGCGCCAGTTCGTTCGTCCTGGCTTTGACCGGACTGTGCAGGATGCCCCGGTTGAGAGCTTGCAGTTCCCGGCGCTGCCCGGCGGGGCAGCCCCGGCACAGATTGGAGGTGGCACGACATGAGGTCGAAAAGACCATTCCGCAGCCTGATCGTGTGCGTTTCGTGTGCGATGGTTGGCTGCATCCTCGCAAGCACGGCCTACTCCCGGCGGGTGGACGAGTTGGAAATCGAGCGGGATATTTACGCCAGCCGTTTCCAGAACTGGCAGACGCGGGCGATTGACGCGGAGGAAAATGTCGGCCGGCTTCAGACTGAGGTAGATAACCTGACCGCAGAGCTGAACGCCCAGACCGATTTGACCCTTACATACGCCGGGTCGTTCAGCTGCACGGCCTATTGTGCCGAAGAATACGCCCACATCTGCGGCGAGGGACACGGAATTACATCCAGCGGCGCAAAGGTGCAGCCGGGCGTGACCGTGGCAGCTGACACCAGCATCCTGCCCTACGGCACGGTGGTCTATATCGAGGGTGTAGGTCTCCGGGTCGTTCAGGACACCGGGAGTGCTGTGGTAGGTAACAAGCTGGACGTGGCGGTGAACACCCATGCGGAGGCTCTAAGCTGGTCTGACTGGGGTTCCCGCCGGGTCTGGATTGTCACAGCAGGAGGTGACGCTGATGCGGACACCTAAACAGAAAACCTCCGCCCAGAAGCGGTATGAGCAACTCAAGTCCCGTGGCCTGTGCGTTGCCTGTGGAAAAGTGCCGGCGCAGCCCGGCAAAACCAATGCGTCCAGTGCGGCATCAACGCCAGCAAGTCGGCGCTGAGCTGGTATTACCGCAAGCACAAGGAGGTGCAGCATGGCACTGAATGAATATGGAGTCAAACTGGACAGCAACGGCTATGCACCCAGCATCCTCAACCAGCAGCCCGCCTGCCTGATTTGCGGGCGATACCACACGGCCCGGCACGAGGTCTTTTATGGCCCCTACCGGGATAAGAGCAAGCACTTGGGACTGTGGGCGAATCTCTGCCCGTGGTGTCACCAGAACGGCCCGAACGCCATCCACCGCAACCATGACGAAGATCTCCGCTTGAAAAAGTGGGCGCAGAAAAAGGCTATGGAGCATTACGGGTGGCCGGAGGAGAAGTTCCGGCAGGAGTTCGGGAGGTCGTACCTGTGAGAACTTGCCCGATTATCGCCATTGACCCCGGCAATGCCCAGTCTGGCTACTGCGTTATCGATCGCAACACCCTGCGCCCGCTGGAATTCGGCAAGGTTGACAACGCCGAGCTGCTGCGGAAGCTGGCCTCTGCCACGGAGCAGGGCTGGCGGTGGGCGGTCATCGAGATGGTGGCCTCCTACGGAATGTCGGTAGGCCGGGAGGTGTTCGATACCGTCCTCTGGATCGGCCGCTTCTACCAAGCCCTGAACTCCTGCTGCCCGGTACGGTTGCTGTGCCGCATCGAGGAGAAGCGACACATTTGCCACAACACCCGCGCCAATGATGCCGCCATCCGGCGGGCACTCATTGACCGATTCGCAGACCACGACCTCAAAAATGGCCGTGGTACAAAAAGAACCCGGATTTCTTTTACGGCTTCAAAGCCGATGTGTGGGCAGCCTACGCTGTGGGTCTGACCGCCATTGAGAACCGGGATAACGATTATCATTTTTCTGCTACTTGAAAGGAGCACATACCATGGATAGCTACGAAAACGAAGCCTCTAAGTTCGCCGCCCAGCGCACCAAGCTGAAGAACATCTGCGAGGCGCACGACCTGACCTACACCTTCATCAAGAACAGCTACCCCATCAAGCTGATTATCCGCCCCATCAAGGGCGTGGGCGAACAGATGTCCATGCTGGAAACCGCCAGCGAGGACAGCTACATCTCCCCGGATGCCTACCTCCTGTTTACCATGAAGGATGGTGTGCTGGTCTACCGCATGAGCAAGACCTTCACCATTGAGGATGCTCTGTTCGGCAAAATCAAGAACATCTTCAAGAATATGTTCTCCTACTACTGCCAGTTCTTCTTCCGGGAGCTGATTGAGAGCGGTCGGCTGAACGCCATCGGCGGGAAGATGCCGGAGATCCCGGAATCCGGTGGGCAGCAGGATGCGCCCCGGGAAAATGAGCCTGATTCTGCGAATCTCCCCGGGGAGGCCGAACCGCTGGAGGAAATCGAGGATGACGAGGAGGACGAGCCCACCTCTGACGAACTGACGCAGGCCACCGAGATTGCCCGGCAGAACAACGGCATCACGCAGGCCATGTTGGAGGAAAAGATGGGTGTGACCGCAGAAAAGGCCATCACCCTGTTGGATGACATGGAATCCGCTGGCGTGGTCGAGTTCTCCAACGGCCACTACACCATCGCCGCTGCTGACGGCGAGGAGGAGTAACCTATGGCAAAGGCAGCAGTGACCCGCAGCATCCGGGATGACCACCAGAAGAACTTCCTACAAAATCTTCAATAGCCTGACTGGAAAGCACAGCCGCTGGGAGATTTGGGAGGACTTCGTCACCCTGACGGCCATCGAGATCTCGAACAGCACGGACAAGGTAAATGCCCCGGAGCGCACCAAGATGTATCAGACCATCGTTTCCAAATACTCCGCCAAGGAGCGGGAGGGCATGGCTGAAATGCTGGGCGAGGTAATCATGGGCATGGAGCAGAATCCTGACCAAGACTTCCTCGGTTCGCTGTACATGATGTGCGAGTTGGGCAACGACCACGCCGGGCAGTTCTTCACTCCCTACGATGTGTGCCGCTGCATGGCCGAGATTACGTTCGACCCGAAGCTGCACCCGGACATGGAGGGATTCATCTCGGTATCTGACCCGGCCTGTGGTGCTGGGGCCACGCTGCTTGCCTTTTTGAACGTCTGCAAAAGACGGAATATCTGCTACCACAACAAAGTCCTTGTCATAGCCCAAGACATTGACTTCATCGTTGGGCTGATGTGCTACATCCAGTGCAGCTTTATGGGCTGCGCTTGATATGTAGTCATCGGTGACACACTCGTGAATCCGGCAACGGCCTACGACAGCCGCGGATTGCTGCCCGCAGGACCACAAACCGCATCTGGTATATGCCGCTTTTCTCAACCGATGTGTGGAATATGCGCCGCCAGATAGCGCAGATGAACCTGCTGTTTGAACCGAAAGGTGAACCTGCAAAAACCGATAATAAACCCGCAAATTTGCAAAAATCTATCAAAAATGAGTCTAAAGCCCCGGAAAACGAGCCTCTTAACGAAACCAAAACCGGGCAGCTCACGTTTTTCTAACCCGAAATAAGAAAGGAGTATCCCTATGGCAGACATTACTTACATCCCTATCCGGCAGCTGTACCCTCACCCCGATAACCCCCGCAAGGAACTGGGCGACCTGTCCGAGCTTGCCGCCAGCATCAAGGAAAACGGCGTATACCAGAACCTGACCGTCATTCCCGGCCACTACCTCAACAGCCGGGAGTACATCGCAAAGTGCGTTGACGAGGGTGGAGATGCAGCCGCAGCAGCGGCAGCATGGACACCCAAGGCTGTGTGGTCCAGTGAGGACTACACCATCATCATCGGCCACCGCCGGGCAGCAGCAGCGCAGCAGGCAGGACTGTACGAACTGCCCTGCGCCATCGTGGAGATGGACGAGCGGGAGCAGATGCAGACCATGATGATTGAGAATATGCAGCGGTCAGACCTCACCGTCTATGAACAGGCTCAGGGCTTCCAGATGATGATGGACTTTGGGCAGACCGTGGAGCAGATCTCCGACAAATCCGGCTTCTCACAGTCCACCGTTCGGCGGCGTATCAAGCTGCTGGAACTGAACCACGACAGCTTCAAGAAAGCCGAAAAGCGCGGTGCAACCCTGTCTGACTTCGCCCAGCTGGACAAAATCGAGGACTTGGAAGCCAGAAACCGGGTGTTGGAGACCCTCGGCACCCAGAACTTCAACAGGGCTATGCAGGATGCGCTGGAACAGCAAAAATGGCAGCACCAAAAGGCCGAATGGATTGAGCAGCTCAAAAAATTCGCCGTGGAAGATTCGCAGGCCACCTACCAGACACACGAACACGTAAATGCGTATGGCAAATGGGGCACAAAAAAGGAAGTCATCATGCCGGAAGATGCCGACAAGGTTGCTTATGTCTATAAGGTCAGTGAAAATCATATTGACCTGTATAAACCTCGCGATACGGATGCCGAGGATGCCAGCAACTCAGCGAGAGAAGCCGCAAGAGCCACCGAGAAGCTTGCGAGAGAACAGTTTGCCGCCGTCACGAAGCTCATGTATGAGCTGCGCTGGGACTTCGTGAAAAACCTGACTCCCGCAGAGTGCAGAAAGCACCTGCCGGAAATCTTGGCTTATTCCACCCCGGTTCTGACCGAATATCGGCACATGGAGGACGACGAAAATGTGTTGCAGCTGCTCGGCATCGGTCTGGATGAGCAGATTCGGGAAGACACGGAACTGGAAGATGCCCTGAAAATGTTCAATGCTTACGATACCGAGCCGGAGAAGATTCTACTGGCGGTTGCTTTTGATGCAACGGACAGCAGTCGTGAGGGTTATTGGAACACGGAATGGAACGGGCCGACAGGCGCGAGCAAGTTCGTTCACCGCAAAAATGATGACCTTGACAGCACCTATGAACTGCTCGCTGCACTCGGTTACGAAATGGCCGATGATGAAAAGGCTTTGCAAGACGGCACCCACCAGCTTTTTGCGGTGTATGGTTCCGGCAGCCAGGCTGACACGCCCTGCGATAAGTGCAAAGCTGCTCACCCTGAATGCGACAAGTGCTGCAAAACTTGCGATGACCACTGCAATGCGTTCCAGCTGTGCAGAAAGGAGTATGGCGAATGACCGACCTTGTAAAGTGTGACCGCTGCGGTACGCCGTTCAGCATCCAGACCGCCGGCATCCGCGCCACATGGAGCGGCGACTACATGGTGCAGTATTTCACCTGCCCTGGCTGCCACCATCGCTACCAGATTCTGACCACGGACACCGAGCTGCGCCAGACCATTCAGAGGCATAAGGCCATCGCCGCAAAAATCAAGCTGGGCCAGACTAAGCATTTCCGGCCGGGAACGCTGAAAAAGTATCAGGCTGAAATGGAAAAGCTGGAGGCTGAGCAGAAAAAACGGCGGGATGAACTGATGGACAAGGGCAACGAGATCCTCGCCGCACTGGGAAAGGAGTAACCCATGGACGACTTAAAAGAATATGCAGACCGCCTCAAATTTGAAATTGTGGCTGCCGACTTTCTGAGCACCGAAGACCGGGAAATGGTCTTTGACCTCATCGAGAAAGTGCTGGGTGATACCGATGCCTGACCAGTTTTTCATCAACATTGCGCTGCTGGCCGTTGGCGTGTCCATCGGGGCGCTGCTGGGCGAAACCAGCCGCCAGCAGCACGACCGTGCTCTGTTCAGGGAGTATATCAACTTCATGGCCGAATCAGAGCAGAAAAACGAATTGCTTTTCCGTGAAGTGATTCATTTCCAGACACAGAAAGGAGCCTCCCATGAGGAAGAACAGGAATAACCGCCCGCCGGAAGTCGGCGCACGGGGGCTGCTGCGGCTGCGCTGCCCCTGCTGCGGTAAGGAGTTCGGTACATACCTCCACGTTTCGCAGATGTCCATCGGCTGCCGCTGCGGGGCCACGATCTCGCTTGAACGTGGGCTTGCCCACTATGAGTTTGAGTGTGGGTGCTGCGGGCTGCACGCCAAAGGCCAGACCAACATCGAGGATTTGGAAATCACCATCCCCTGCAAGTGCGGCAATCCCATCACGTTGCACTGGGACAAGGACAAGCGGAGGTACATCGAATGACCCTTGAGGAAGCCTGCCGCCTCATCGACCCGGCAACGGATTTGGACGCTCTGGCCGAGATTGAATATTACAACGGCTTCAAAGGCAAAGACGCTGCTGCCAAAGCCCTGCACGAGGCCAGTCAGATGGTCGTTGACTTTGTGCGCCAGATGTCATGGCATGATGCCAAGAACCCGCCAATCGCCCATGAAGAAAGCTGGGAATGCGCCGGCGAAAAGCACTGCGCCGTGATAAGCGACATCGTATGGGTGTGCTGCGAGAGCGGCCACACCATGAAAGGCTGGGTCGAAAACGGGACGTGGCACATTGAGGATGGCCACCGTGCAGAGGATGGCCACTACGGGCATGTGAAGCTGTGGGCACCGCTGCTGGAGCCGCCGGAGGTAGAAAAAATAGAAAACCATCACAGTTAAGCATGAGGTTTCGCCGGGTCGTGAAAGTTGCGAATTCGGCGGAGATTTTTGGGGCAAAGAGGTGTGCAAGTACCATACGTTTCGTACTCAAACCCACGGACGCAAGGCTCCACCGGAGTACAGAAAACCGAAGTGTTTACTGTTCGACTGCTGGCTTGAACAGCCGTACAAAAAGTGTGAGGCTTGCAAGAAAGCGTGTATGGAGGCTGAATATGACAATGGAACAACTGCATTTCATGGTTGAATCTCCGGCCAACTTTGTCAGACTGGCCTGCACAATTCTCTTTGAAAAAAGAGAAGCAATGGCCGAATGGGTTGCCACATGGCATGACGTGTTCGATTGTGCCAATGGCGAACAGCTTTTTCTTCAGTTCATGGAAGAACTTTTCCCGGATGGCTGCACCATTGGGGAAAAGGAGCTGAATCGGATAACCGACCGGGCAGTCCGCTACTTGCAAACCGAAACCCGCTGCCTTGACCTGAAAGCCGGTCACGATAAGTCTCGGTTTACCTACTGGGTGTCCTTTATTCCTGAACACAAAGTCTATGGATGCGAGTTCGCTCGGCATGAGGAAACCATTATTGAAATCCTTACCGCATTCTTCGGGAAGTCAATCGCAGGTTACAGTCTGGACACTTTGAAGCACTTCATTCTCCGTTCCTTTGAAATCCGCTCTGATAATTCATCGGTACGGTCTATTGCAGAGGATGTGGACTTTATCCAACGGGCGGTATTTGCCCGGAGTTTTGGCAACGGCAAACAGGAGGTGCCGGAATGAAATGGGTTGCGCTTATCTATGCAGCGGAGTGGATTTCAGTGGGGTTGGCGGTGTCAACCGCAATCCACGTCACCGGAAATCTGAGGGCGCTTTGGTTCTTTTTGATTCCGGCATTATTCGGCGTTAGCTATCATGATGGCGATGAGGGAGAGAAAAAATGAAGTACTGCGTTGAAATCTCGGAAGAACAGTTGCGTATCATCAGCGTGGCTGTGGACGAGTATATGAGGCTGCGCATGGGGCAGTTTGAACCCTTGACAGAGGATTTGGTCTTTGATGGAGAGGACAAAAAGCAACTCTATGAGAAACCATACGACATCCGCGTCTATAACGAACGGAAGCATTGCATCGAAACGATGTTTGAGGCTGCCTATAAACTGGCCTACCCACCGTTTGGACACCGGGAGCGGCAACACGATTCATGGGGAACGTGCATCGACCTTGTACACGCTATCGAGCATCAGCAGTGGTTAGATGCCCCAGAAAATAAACGTGAGGCACCGGGCACAACAAACAGGTCATTTGATCCCGTTCCACTGGGGCACGAACCGTTCCCGAAAATCGAGAGGGTGGACGAATGAGCTGTCTGTCTTGCGAGAACTACATACCCCTTAACCCGGCCATCCAGCGCACCGATGCCCAGGGCCAGACCTATACTGTGCCCGGCCTGTGCAAAATTGGTGCAGACCACATAATTTGTGGACTTCCGGTCTACCTTCCGACAGCAAAATGTGATAAAATAATAGAGGCGCCGCCGCAAGACGGTAGCTGAATTATGACGGAGGTAGGTTGTGACATTACAGGAATTGTCCAAGTACTATGACATTCAGATGACCCTCGAAAAAGACCGTGAAGCCTTGGAGCGACTGCGACAAAGAATCACTCCCGCCTCCCCACAACTGACCGGGATGCCCCACACGCCGGGTGTCCGGGATAAAGTCGGAGATCTGGCTGTAGAGTTGGCCGACATGGACGAGCGCATCCGCTGGCTGGAAGAGCTGGCAGCGCAGGAAAAGCCCAAAGTCGAGGCCTACTGCAAGAGCATTGTGGATGCTCGGATGTATCTGGTTTTCAGACTGCGGTTTATCCGCTGCTACTCATGGGCCGAAGTTGCCGGAGTTCTGGGAAAAGGATATACCGAAGATGGGGTCAGCCGGATGGCATACAACTACCTCAACAAAAACTGACCGATAAGCCCTGCATTTGCGGGGCTTTTTATTTTTGCCCCAAAACTGAAATTCAAATCAGAAATCCACACAAAATCAGCTCAAAATTGAAATGAATTTAACTTTTACCCCCTGAAAAGTTGAATTCAAAGTGGAAATCGTTGAGAATCAAGGGGATGGTTTCACTCGCTGTCGGACGTTGTCGGATGGTTTCGGATGGATGCCGAAGATTACCGATGGATTCAGATGACAACGGACGCTCCGAGTGATATGATTAGGATGCAAAATTCAAATCAAGCCAAGCGGTGCTCACCATTCCCGGTGGGTGCCGCTATTTTATTGCCTGAAAGGAGGATTCCGGGCCGCACGTTGCTCCTTTGCGTGCGGCATCACCGTAGCACCCCGAAAAGCCGAGGTGCTGCAGCTGGGCATTTCGCCGTGCCCAGTCACAAAGAAGGAGATTTTCCATGTATCAGAAAATCAAGGCAAAATTCAAGGCAAACCCCACCATTTTCTACGCCTGTTCCATCGTTGCATCATGGGCAGGAGTCGGCTCCCTGATGAACTTCCGCACGCTGGCCATCAACAACGGCGCTGCTGCGGCTATCATCTGGGCGGTTTTCAACTCGCTGGCCTGTATCTTCTTCGGTCTGTTTGCGGAGTACATCCCGACCGTCCGGCGCATCATGCAGAGCAAGGTGATGTTCTACTTCATCGGCTTTTTGACCGTGTTCCAGACATGGACGCAGATGTCCGGCATCTATGAGATCTTCGGCGACACGCCGATCGGCACCACCGGAGGCACATTGATTGTCTACGGCACCTGCCTTGTGTTCCTGTTTATGCTTCTGAAAGAGGGCATGATTCGGAACGTCCTGTCTGATGGCTTTTCATGGGTGGTTGTTTACGGTCTGCTGGCAGTCGTTGTCATTGCCGCGCTGGTATACACCCACGGTGCATTCGTCAACATCGACCCCGGCCTGACTGCTGCCGGTATCCAGACGGGCCTCTACAAAGGCTTCTTGCTGCTGCCCGGCCCGTTCACTTATCCGTACTACTACTCGCTGCTCTCCTACAACGACAAAAATGAAGATGGCACCCAGCACGGCAACATGAAAAAGTCCTTTGTGCTGGCTGGCGTGATGTTCGGTGTCTACATGGTGCTGGCTGCGCTGCTCACATGGGTCAATTTCAGCCCACTGCTGAACACGCTCAAGGCTATCCTGATCACCATCATTGCGCTGTCCTCGCTGTCCACCTACCTCTATTCGGAGTATCTGGTGTTCGGTGAGAACATCGGCTTTCTCATTGACGTGCTCACTGTTACCTCGTGGCAGCTCGTGATCCCGCTGGGTGTCATGGGCATCTGGACGCTGATGAGCGAGCTTCGGGTGTACATCATCATCTTTGTGCTGCTGGCCTCCGTGGTCCTGCACCTCGTTTCTGACCGAAAGGAGGATGCACGATGAAAATCACGGTAAAGAAGCTGTCCGAGCTGCACAAGCCCGCCCACAACATCCGCCGGCATTCCGAGAAGCAGTTGACCGAGTACATCCGCAGCATTGAAATGTTCGGGCAGGTCAAGCCGCTGGTCGTGGCCGAGGACGGTGAGATCATCGCCGGTAACGGTCTGTATGAAGCGCTTCTCCGCATGGGCCGGGAAACCTGTGACTGCTATGTCATGGTCGGCCTGACCGATGTTCAGAAGAAAAGCTCATGATGGCCGACAACAAGGTCTATGAGCTGGGATTCACTGATGTGGATGCCATCGAGGAACTGGTCAAGGAGCTGGACGGTGATGTGGATGTCCCGGGCTGGGATGCCGATCTGCTGGAAATGCTGAACAGCACCGAGGATGAAGCGGACGAAATGATTGGCTCCTACGGAGAATTCCCGGAGAGCGAGATTTCGTCCATCAACCGCCAGCAGAATGAGGAACACGTCCCCTATGCAGCAGCGCCTACCTATCCGGTAGCGCCGCCCGACCCACAGCCCGTGTCCACCGTCTCCGAGCCTCCGCAGCAGCCCTCCCCGGTGTTGGAGGTGTCTACACCTACCGAGCCGGAAACCGCTGTTCCTGAGGCGGCCAGCGGCGCAGAGCAGCACCGGTACATCCGCTGCCCGAAGTGTGGTGAGCTGATATGCCTGTGAAAGTAGTGGAAAGCAACCTGAACGTGTTGCAGGCTGCGAAGATCCGCATCCGAAATGTGTTCGCCAACGGCTGCAAAATCTACCTGAGCTTTTCTTCCGGCAAGGATAGCCTGTGCATGGCCAACCTCGTTTATGAAATGATTCTCTCCGGTGAGCTGGACCCCAAGCAGCTGACGGTGACGTTCATCGACGAGGAGGGGCTTTACCCCTCGATGGTCGATGCAGCATACCGCTGGCGGCGCAACTTCCTGTCGGTCGGCGCAAAATTCTTGTGGTTTTGCCTGCCGTTCAAGCAGGTGTCCGTCATTGACCACCTGTCCAGCTCCGAATCGTGGATAACGTGGGAGCCGGGCAAGGAAGATGTCTGGATGCGCAAACCGCCCGATTTTGCCATCATGTACAGTCCCTACCTCCACTATGCAGGGGAAATGAACTACCAGACGTTCTGCTCCAAGGCGTTTTCTGACGGCATCCAGCTTGTCGGTCTGCGCACGGCGGAAAGCCTGACCCGCTTCAAGTGCATTGCCAACACCAAAATGGAGCGCATCACCCGCGGCGGCAAGTTCTATCCCATCTACGACTGGAAGGACTCCGATGTGTGGCTGTACATCAAGGAGCGAAACCTTGAATTTCCTGAGATCTACATGAGGCTCTATGAGGCGGGTGTCCGAAAGAATGCCCTCCGGCTGTGCGCATTCTTCGGTGACTGCGGCACACAGGGCCTCCGTTGGATAGCTGAAACGGACAACGACCTGTGGGAGCGCATCCAGCGGCGAGAACCCAATGCCTACCTCGTTCTGCTCTACTGGGATTCTGAAATGTTCCGGCGCACCACCCGCAAGCGTGGGGAGCTGGAAGAAGAATCCGAGAAAAAGGACTATAAAGCCCTCTGCAAAGACCTTCTGTTCCTGCACCCGGAGCGCTACACCATCGCCAAGGACACCCTGTCCCACATCGAGCACTGGCGTGGCCTGTTCATCAAGACCTACGGCATCGCTGAGCAGAAGCACTACAAGACCATGTACGAGGGCCTGTTGTACGGAGACCCCAAAATGCGTATCCTGCGCATTCTCTGGACCACCATCTACAACGACCACAACGCCCGCATCAAGGAGGAGCAGAACCATGGAAAGCATTGATGTATTCGCCCCGCTGGCATCCCTCCAGTGGGTAGACCGCAACACTATTCACGCCAACGACTACAACCCCAACAAGGTCAGCGAGGAAAACCTGAAGCTGCTTATCCAGTCTATCCTGACCAACGGCTGGACACTGCCCATCGTGGTACGCCCTGACGGCACCATCATTGACGGCTTCCATCGCTGGACTGTATCGGGCCGGGAGCCGCTGCTGTCCCTGCTGGGCGGCAAAGTGCCGGTCGTAGTCGTAGACCACCACGGCGACGAGAGCGCCGACGTGTACGGCACCATAACCCACAACCGTGCCCGTGGCACCCACCTGTTGGAGCCGATGAAAGCCATTGTCAAGAAACTCATTGACGAGGGCAAGACCGTGGAGGAAATCGGCAAGCAGCTGGGCATGAAGCCCGAAGAAATCTTCCGCCTGTCCGGCTTTACCAAAGACGAGTTCCTGAACATGATGACCAAGGGCCACGACACATACTCCAAGGCTCAGGTCATCCGCAGCGTATGAAATCGTCCTTGCCAGCGCTCATGCGGGCAGGGGCTTTATCTCGAGGAAAGGAATCATCACTATGGACTACTATGATTTTGTGGCATCCGCCATTGCTGCCGTCGCCAGCCTCTATAATGCAAACGCTGAGCTGGCACATCTCCAGAAGATCGGCGTGAAAGACGTGTGCGTACTCTGGTGCGGCAGCACCCTTCAGAACAACAAGGCTTGGCTGTCCACCACCGTCCCTGACTGTATGTACTACGAGGCAACCTACGACGGCGACAAGAAGGAGCTGCGTCTGGATGCCTATAGGAAGATTCAAAGCGTGAGCATTCCCTGCTGAAAGGAGCACGACACCATGAACACCGTAACCGTATACGCCTGTCCCAGCGTCCCTATGGACAGCATCGAGTGTACCATCGAGTATGCCCCTGCTGTGGTCGAAGCCTTTCTGCATCCGCCCAACAGCGGACAGGAGCGGGCCGACGATGGCTCGTTCGGTGACGAAAAGGTACTGTGACGGGGGTGCCCCACACTGAGCGGGCTCGACGACCCCGAAACCAAGCTAGTTAGTGAGGGAAAAATCAGTCATTTCGTTACGGTTTGTATAATGACTTCGCTGTGATTTTCCAAAGAGTTTTACAAAAAAGGAGGTGGTTTCTGAATGCCGACAAAAGAAAGAGTTGCTGACATGACTGTGACCACTACCCAACTGGCCGCCGTGCTGGGCATCACGAACCGCAGGGTGCAGCAGCTCACACAGGATGGGGTGCTCACCACCGTCAGTCGAGGAAAATTTGTCCTTGGTGACGCAGTGCAGGCCTACAATGCCAGCACTGCCCGTGGCGGGCTGACCAAAGAGGAAGCGGCAGAGGCCAAAAAGCTGGACCACATCAAGCAGAAAGCAGAAGCTACGCTCAAAGCCAGCAAAGCGAAAATCGCTCAAGCTGAGGCAAAAGAGCTGTCCGGGCAGATGCACCGCAGTGAGGATGTGGCCGCTATGACCTCTGAGCTTATCTACACCGTCCGGGGTGCGCTGATGGCGCTGCCCAGCCGTGTTGCCATCAATGCGGCTGCTCTGTCTGACCCGGCAGAGGTGGCAGAGTATATGCGTGGCGAGGTGAATCAGATAGCCGAGGAAATCGCCATGTTCCGTTACGACCCGGCAAAGTATGAGGCCCATGTCCGTGAACGCAAGGCGTGGGCTGAAAAGCTGGCTGGTGACGACGATGAGTGAGAATGCAGCGGTTGACCGTCTGAATGCTCTGGTGTCAAAGCTGGTGGCAGCTATCCGGCCCCCGCCCAATGTGTCCGTGAGCGAGTGGGCCACACAAAACCGCGTCCTGTCCCCGGAAGCGTCTGCCGAGCAGGGCCGCTGGCGTAACAGCCGCACGCCCTATCTGGTGGAGATCATGGACGCATTCTCCGACCCGCGCATCCATCATATCGTTGTCGTTGCGTCCTCACAGGTCGGCAAGTCGGAGTTTGAAAACAATGTCATAGGCCGCACCATTGACGTTGACCCCGGCAGTATTCTTTTCATCCATCCCCAAATGACGGATGCCAAGGAGTACAGCAAGCTCCGTATCGCCCCCATGATACGAGACTGCCCTACACTGCGGGCCAAGGTCGCGGAGAAAAAGAGCCGGGACAGCGGCAACACGATTTTGCAGAAAAGTTATCCCGGCGGCATCCTGACCATGTGCGGATCTACCGAGGCGCACGCTCTGGCATCAAAGCCCATCCGCTATGTGCTGGGTGACGAGCGTGACCGCTGGGCAGTGAGTGCCGGCACAGAGGGCGACCCTTGGGAACTGGCAATGGCCCGGCAGACCACTTTCTACAACGCAAAGGCTGTGGAAGTCAGCACACCCACCATCAAGGGACACAGTGCCATTGCCAAGTCCTACGTCAAGGGCACGATGGAGCGCTGGGTATCCCAGTGCCCGCACTGCAAGGGATTCCATGAACTGCGTTGGGAAGATATTCGGTACGAGTATGACACCATCGAAACCCACGGAGAGAAAACCTACAAGGTCAAGGACGTGTGGTATCTCTGCCCGGAGTGCGCCTGCATTTCGGACGAAGTGACCATGAAGCGGGCACCAGCTCACTGGCAAGCGGAAAATCCCGCCGCCTATGAGAACGGTATCCGCAGCTTTTGGCTGAACAGCTTTGTTTCGCAGTGGGCAGCATGGAAAGATACCGTGCTGAAATACCTGAATGCCCTGGGCGATACCAAGAAGATGCAGGTTGTCTACAACACCCGTCTGGGGCTGCTGTGGGAAGATCGCGGCGATGTGCAGGACGAGGACACCATGCTTGGCCGCAGGGAGGAATACCCTGCGGAACTGCCGGATGGTGTGCTGGTGCTGACCGCTGGCGTTGATACGCAGGACGACCGCATGGAGTACGAGATCGTGGGCTTCGGTCACTTCGGGGAAACATGGGGCATCGAAAAAGGCATCATCTCTGGCCGCCCGGACAGTGACGAGGTCTGGCAGCAACTGGACGAGCTGGTTTTCGACCGCAAGCTGAAATTTGCTGACGGCCTAGAGCTGCCCGTTTCCATCAAATTTGTAGACGAGGGCGGCCATTTCACCCAAGAGGTGCGCCAGCGCTGCCATGACCGCATCGGCAAAAAGGTTTTCTGCATCAAGGGCTTTCCCGGCTCCGACCGGCCGTTCACAGGCCCGCCAAAGCAGGTGAAAATCACGGTGCAGAACCGCTACATCGGGATGTGCTGGCAGTACCAGTTGGGCGTTGACGCTGGCAAGCAAATCATCATGGACGATTTGAAAGTGCAGGAGCCGGGCCCTCGGTACTGCCACTTCCCACGCCGGGACGATTACGGCCTCGGCTACTTCAACGGCCTCTTGTCAGAGCATTTGATATACAAAGAGGGCCACCGCAACCCGTGGCAATGGGATAAAATCTCCGGCCATGAGCGAAACGAACCTCTTGACTGCCGAAACTATGCCATAGCGGCCTACAAGGTGCTGCCGAAAGACCTTGATGCCATCGACCGGGCGCTGAAAAGGCTGCGCGGCAAGGCACCAGAGGCACCGGCAGCCCCGGTGATAAATATTCAACAACCCGTCTCCCGTCCCCAGCCGTCCCCCGGCCGGAGGCGGGAGAACTTTTTAGACGACTGGTGAGGTGTGAGTTATGGATACCGTGACCATCAAAAAGCGGCTGGAGTTCCACACGAAGCGGCTTGATAACCTGTATGTGGCCTACAACAAGCTGCTTTCCGGTGGCGTGAAAAGCTACCGTCTGGACGACCGGGAACTCACACGTCTTGACCTCGGCAAGCTCAGCGATGAGATCAAAGATGCCGAGGAAAAGGTCGATGAACTGACCGCGCTGCTGAACGGCCAGAGTGCCCGCAAGGCATTCTCTGTTATCCCGCGCGATTGGTGATCCTTTAGGGTGACGGCCCGAAAGGGCCTTTGCCGCGGGCTGGCTGCTTTTTACTCCTTTCCCCAGCCAGCCCGCTTAGTTTGAAAATTACGGAGGCGATTACTCTTGAGTGTCAGATACCGCGTCACCGCTGCACCGCAGGCCAGCGGCTACAGCGAGGCGGGCGGCATCCTACAAACGGCGTGCGCTGCGGGCTTTCTTCCCCAACAGCAACTCTCCGAGCAGCGATATTCACGACAACGCAGATATTCTGCGGCAGCGGAGCAGAATGCTCTACATGAGCGCACCTGTTGCGACCAGTGCCATCAACACGAATCGAACGAAGATCCGTTGGCACCGGGCTGAACCTTGAAAGCGAACCGTTGACCGAAACGTACTGGGGCTATCCCCGGAAAAAAGCCAAAGAGTGGCAGAGTAAAACCGAGGCAGAGTTCCGGCTTTGGGCCGAAAACCGCCGCAGTTGTGATGCCATGGGGCTGAACGATTTCTACGGCTTGCAGCAGTTGGCCCTGAAAAGCTGGCTTATGAGCGGTGATGTGTTCGCCGTGGTGAAAATTCGTGACCCGGACAAGCTGCACCCCTACGGGCTGCGGCTGCATCTGGTGGAGGCT
>ENA-OQIX01000084-OQIX01000084.1-human-gut-metagenome-genome-assembly--contig:-NODE-84-length-16731-cov-2.509395_pt1 | contig 16731 bp, 17 predicted proteins | sample MGYA00242591_ERZ504756 | MGnify/ENA primary metagenome ERZ504756 (study PRJEB26092, sample SAMD00036369) | human gut metagenome | host: Homo sapiens | study: EMG produced TPA metagenomics assembly of...
CTGGAAAGACTGCCGCAGATCCGGCAGGTTCAGGAGGAATGATTTTATGGCAGAGTTGTGCAGAAAAAACGCCCGCCTTCCGGTGGGGTGCGTCATCATGGCATCGGGGCTGGCCCGGCGGTTCGGCTCCAACAAGCTGCTGGCCGATTTCGGGGGCCGCCCCCTGCTCTGCCGGGCGCTGGAGGTCACCGCCACCCCCGCCCTTGCCGCCCGGGTGGTCGTGACCCGCTCTGCCGAGGTCAAGGCCCTGTGTGACGCACAGGCCGTTCCCTGCCTGCTCCACAGCCTGCCGGGCCGGAACGACACTGTTCGGCTGGGGCTGGAGGCTCTGCTGGAGCAATGCCCCGGTCTTGCAGGCTGCATCTTCCTGCCCGGAGATCAGCCCCTGCTGCAGCGGGAGACGCTGGAAGCGCTGATCACTGCTTTTGCCCAGACACAAAAAGAAACAGAGCGGGCGATCTTCCGGCTGGGAGCCCGGGCCACACATGGCCCGGACACCGTTGTCGGAAGTCCCGTTCTGTTTGGATGCGGATATTTTCCCGCTCTGCGCACCCTGCCCGAGGGCAAGGGCGGCAGTGTTGTGCTCAAGGCTCACCCTGAGCAGGTACAGATCGTTTACGCCCAGCGGCGGGAAGAACTGCTGGATGCAGATACGCCGGAAGCTCTGGAGGAGCTCTCCGCCATTGCAGCGCAATGGTGCGTCCCCTGACAGGGGAGCTGTCACCGAAGGTGACTGAGAGGTTTATTCGGCCTTATCGTCCTTGGGCAGCAGCACATTCAGCACAATGGCCACAAAGGCTGCGGGCACGATGCCGCTCTCGCCGCAGATCAGCTGGAAGAACTGGGGGGTGTGTGCCAGGATGCTGGCATTGGCACCCATGCCGTAACCCACGCCCAGTGCAACGGAAACGATGGTCAGGGTGCGCGGGGTCATCTTTTCCTTGGTAATGAGCTGGATGCCGGACACCACGATGGAAGAGAACATCATCACGGCAGCACCGCCCAGAACGGCCTGCGGCATGATGGAGACCAGTGCGCCCAGCTTGGGGATCAGGCCGCAGAGGATCAGGAAGATGGCACCGGTAGCCAGTGCACCGCGGTTGACGACCTTGGTCATGGAAACCAGACCCACGTTCTGGCTGAAGGAGGTGTTGGGCAGAACGCCGAAGCAGGCGGCAAAGGAAGAGCCCAGGCCGTCGCAGATAACACCGCCGGACAGCTCCTTATCAGTGGCCTCACGGCTCATGCCGCCCTCCATCACGCCGGAGATATCGCCCACGGTCTCCACAGCGGTGACGATGAACATGATCAGCACGGGCAGGATGGCGCGCATATCAAAAACGATCTTGACGGGAACCAGCTTGGGGATGGCAAACCAGTCGGCCTGTGCCACCTTGCTCCAGTTCAGCACCCATGCCTTGGTGAACTCCACACCCTCGGCAGTGACACCGGTGGTGGGCAGGACAAAGCCCATGATAAAGGCTGCCAGATAGCCCGCCACAATGCCGATGAGGATGGAGGAAGAACTCAGGAAGCCCGTGGTCCAATGCTTGAAGAACAGGATCACCACCAGCACGAACACGGCCAGCAGCAGGTTTTCCGCGGAACCAAAGTCCTTGGCTGCGTTGCCGCCGCCAAAGGAGTTGACACCCACGGAGATCAGGGACAGACCGATGGACAGCACCACCGTGCCGGTGACCACCGTGGGGAAGAACTTGCGCAGGGGCTTGAGGAAGAAGCCCAGCACAGTCTCGAACAGGCCGCCCAGAATGGAAGCGCCCATGATGGCACCGTAGGCCAGCACACCGCCGCCCATGGAAGCAGCCACACTGTTGAACACGCCCAGGAAGCCGGAGCTGGTACCCATGATAATGGGAACCTGACCGCCCACAGGGCCGATGGAGAACAGCTGCACCAGCGTGACCACACCGGCCACGAACATGGCGTTCTGCAGCAGGCTGACCTGCAGGTCAGCAAACTCACCGCCTGCAAGGCCGCAGGCACTGGTGATGATAAGAAGCGGGGTCAGGTTGCCCACGAACATGGCAAATACATGCTGCAGGCCCAGCGGGATGGCCTGGCGAAGGGGCATCTTGGCATCAAACTGGTATGCGCCCTTCTCCAACTCGATATTTTTGATCATAACTTCTCCTTTATCTAAAAGGCTTTTTTACACGACAAAATTATTATAGCAGAGCCTTTCTTCAAATTAGGGAGGAGGTCCGGGAGTGTTTTTTTGTTTCATTTTTAGTTTCATAAGTCATACTTTAACCTTAAATTGTTCTTCTGTGAAGTACAAAATACAGATGGATCAGCCCCCTCGCTCCCGGCACCAGAAGCCTCTGAGGCGCATCAATGGCCGTGGTGCCCTCTGCAAGGTCGTTGGCGGCAAGCATCTGGGCCGGGGAGACATGGAACCGCCTGGCGATGGCAAACAGCTCCTCCCCCGCCTGTGCATAATAGATGCGCAGGCTGATCTCCGGGTCTGCCGGGGTCAACGGCTCTCCCAGCGTGATGGAGCCCACACAGGTGTTTCCGCTCCGCTGTAGGATGGCTCCTTCTGCCTTGACGGAAAGGTTGACCTCCAGTGTGCCGTTTGCGCAGACACAGCGCAGGTCCTCGGCACGGAGCCAGCACTCCGGGATCAGCTCCGCGTCCGAGGGCAGCTCCCGCCCCAGCGGCAGGGCAAGCTCCAACACCTTTTCATAGCTTTCCAGCTCTGAAAGGCTGTTCTCCCCAAAGGCAGTCACAGTCACCCGGCTGGTCAGATCCCAGTTGTTTTCCCTGTATGCCAGCAGGGCCGGGCCAAAGGAGGCAAAGCAGGCCAGAATTTTAGCCCCAGCGTCCGGCAGAGGGCCGGAGCCGGTCAGGGTCACGGTCTCATCCAGGGTGCAGGCCAGCGATTCCGTCTGTACCGTCTGCGGGGTCTGTTCTGTCTCAAATTTCGTGGAGAAGGCATCCGCCACGCACTGCAGCTGGTAGGGCCTCCATGCCCGCAGACGCAGCATCAGGGTGACGGTCAGGCGGCTGGGTGCATCCCCTTCTCCCTCCGTGAGCGTAAAGCCCACCGGCTCGGCCACGCAGAGGCAGCGGCAGTCCTCGCTCAGGCCGTCCACATCCAGCACCTGATTGAAGTTCAGGTTCACGCTCTGGCTCTGCAGTGCCGGGTCGCCCTCGGCACGCCAGGCACAGGAAACGACCAGCACGCCCTTGGCAACGGCTTTCCCGTTCAGGAGCTTGAGGTCTCCGACAGAGGCATTGCCGCTGAGGTCCAAAACGGCGGCGGGCGGCGTGGGAAAGCGGATCTCGCCCTCGACCGTGACCAGCTTTTCCAGCACAGCGGCACGCCGTACCCCGGAAAGGGTGACCAGTTTCTGCTCCACCCCGCCATCCGACAAAGCCGTGATGACATCGGTTTTGACCTGCGTATGCACCGATACCACCAGCCCATACGCCCCCCGCACCTCGATGCGGCGCGGGTTGACGGTGCGGCAGTTCAGATATTCGGTCTGGCCCTCCACCTGCACGGCCCATGCCGTGAAGACGAACTCCGGCAGATCCAGCAGCTTGGTAAAAGGGAGCTTCTGCTCGGTCTGGCACAGACCCGTCCCCTCTTCCCCCTGATAATAGACCACACAGCGCAGATATCCCTCCAATTGCAGTTTGCCGGGCTGCAGCCGCTTTTGCAGCACCACCGGCCTGACAAAGCACTTGACCAGCTTGAACACCGGTGGCAGATAATCAGAGATCAGGATCTCTGTTTCCAGCGGCAGCTCTGCCTTGAGGGTACAGTTTGTCCCAGCCGCCGGCAGGGCATCCCGAAAGATCTTCAACTCCATGGTACGCGCTCCTTTCCTGTCCGCTCTTGGTGTCATTTTATTCCGGGAACAGGCAGGATAGAACGAAGCGCTTTTCCGGGGATGCAAAAAGCCGCCGCACAGCGTTTCCACTGCGCGGCGGCCTTATCACAATCAGGGTTCAGGGAAAATCAGGTGCTTATTCAGCAGCCTTGGCAGCCTCGATCTGCTTGATCAGCTCGGGAACGACCTTGAACAGATCGCCCACGATGCCGTAGTCAGCAACACCGAAGATGGGTGCGCTCTCGTTCTTGTTGACGGCGATGATGCACTCGGAATCCTGCATACCAGCGGTGTGCTGGATGGCACCGGAAATGCCCAGTGCAACATAGATCTTGGGGTGGACCGTCTTACCGGTCTGACCGACCTGATGGTCAGCGGTCATCCAGCCTGCATCGGTAACGGCACGGGAAGCACCCACAACGCCGCCGCCCAGTGCAGCAGCCAGCTGCTCAGCCAGCTCGATGCCCTTGTTGACATCCTTGCTGATGCCGCGGCCAACAGAGACGATGACATCGGCACCGATCAGATCGACCAGCTTCTCAGCAGCCTTCTCGACGCTCAGGACCTCGGTCTTGATGTCGGCAGCGGACAGCTCGAAAGCGGGCTTCACGATCTGGCAGGCATCTGCCTTGGCCTGATCGAAGGGAGCCTTCTTCATAACGCCGGGACGCACGGTGGACATCTGGGGACGGAAGCGGGGGCAGATGATGGTAGCCATCAGATGGCCGCCGAATGCGGGACGGGTCATCTTCAGGTTGCGGTCTTCCATATCGAACTTCTGCTTGGACAGGTCGATGGTGGAGCTCTCCTTCAGGAAGTCGATGTACTTTGCAGTGTCGATATCCAGGTGGGTAGCATCAGCGGTCAGGCCGGTGTGCAGGCGGGCTGCGCAGCGGGGACCCAGATCGCGGCCAATGTTGGTAGCACCGATCAGCAGGACCTCGGGCTTGTACTCGTTGACCATGTCGCAGACGACCTTGGCGTATGCGTCCGTGGTGTAATCCTTCAGCAGGGGGCTGTCGCAGACCATGACCTTATCAGCGCCATAGCCGCCCAGCTCCTTGGCAATGCCGTCCACGTTATCGCCCAGCAGCAGGCCGGTGACTTCGCAGTTCAGCTCATCAGCCAGCTTGCGGGCCTCGCTGACCAGCTCGAAATCGGTGGGCATCAGTTTGCCCTGGCGCTGCTCACAAAAGACCCAAACGCCCTTGTACTCGTTAAAATCAGCCATTGTAATCCTATGCTCCTTTCATCAGATCAGGTGCTTCTTGGCCAGGATACCTGCCAGCTGTGCGGCGGTGTCGTCGCCAGTCAGCATGGTGCCTGCGCCCTTCTGCGGAGGAGTGAAGGACTTAAAGACGTTCGTCGGAGAACCCTTCAGACCGATGGTATCGACCTCGATCAGCGGATCATCCTTCAGAGCGTTGTAATCGAACACTTCCATGGGCTTGTCGTAGCAGGTGAAGATGCCATTGACGCTCATGTAACGGGGCTGGTTCAGCTCCTTGATGCAGGTCAGCAGGCAGGGAGTCTGCACCTTGACCATCATGTAGCCGTCTTCCAGCATACGCTTCACAGTCAGGGTGTTGCCATCCTTCTGGATGTCAGCCACATAGGTGACCTGGGGCAGATGCAGCTTTTCAGCGATCTGGGGGCCGACCTGTGCGGTATCGCCATCGATTGCCTGACGGCCACAGAACACAACGTCCTCGGGGCCAACGCCGATCTTATTGACAGCAGCAGCCAGGATCTGGCTGGTTGCAAAAGTATCGGAACCGCCGAACTCACGGCCGGAGACCAGAACAGCCTTGTCCGCGCCGCGGGCCAGCAGCTCACGCAGCATTCCCTCGGCCGGAGGAGGACCCATGGTGATGACAACGACTTCGCAGCCGGTAGCGTCCTTGAGCTTCAGAGCTGCCTCCAGAGCGTTCAGGTCATCGGGGTTGGTGATGGTGGCCATAGAGGCACGATCCAGAGTACCGTCTGCCTTGACGGCGACTTTGCCGGAGGTATCAGGAACCTGCTTTACACAAACAATTGCTTTCATTGTAAATCTTACCTCCCTTACTTCAGCAGAGCGCCGGAAATGACCATCATCTGCACTTCGCTGGTGCCCTCGTAGATCTCAGTGATCTTGGCATCACGCATCATGCGCTCGATGGGGTAGTCACGGGTGTAGCCGTAACCGCCGAACAGCTGCAGGCAACGGCGGGTCACATCGCTTGCGGTGCGGGCTGCGATCAGCTTAGCCTGAGCAGCCTCCACGCTGTAACGGACCTTTGCGCCATCCATGGCCTGCTGCTTCTTCAGAGCGGCAGCGTAGACCAGATACTTGGCAGCCTCAACGCGGGCCTTCATCTCAGCCAGCTCGAACTGGGTGTTCTGGAATGCGGAGATGCTGCGGCCAAACTGCTTGCGCTCCTTGACGTAGGCAACGGTCTCCTCCAGAGCGCCCTCGGCAATGCCCAGAGCCTGAGAAGCGATGCCGATACGGCCGCCGTCCAGGGTAGCCATGGCCAGCTGGAAGCCCTTGCCGCGCACGCCCAGCATACGATCCTTCGGGATACGGCAATCCTCGAAGATCAGCTCGCAGGTGGAAGAACCACGGATACCCATCTTATCCTCAGCCTTGCCGACGGAGAAGCCCGGATCGGTGCGCTCAACGATGAAGGCAGAGCACAGCTTGGTGGGACGGCCCTTCTTATCCAGAACGCGGTCGGTGACAGCGATGACGATAAAGACATCAGCAAAACCGGCGTTGGTGATGAAGATCTTGGAGCCATTCAGAACCCAGCAGTCATCCTCTTCCTTGGCAATAGTCTGCTGACCCTGTGCATCGGTACCAGCGCCCGGCTCGGTCAGGCCGAAAGCGCCCAGCCACTCGCCGCTGCACAGCTTGGGCAGGTACTTTGCCTTCTGCTCGGGGGTGCCGTTCTCGTAAATGGGAGCAGCGCACAGGCTGGTGTGAGCAGAGACGATGACACCGGTGGTGCCGCAGACCTTGCTCAACTCCTCCACGGCCATGACGTAGGACAGCACATCGCCGCCTGCACCGCCGACCTCAGTCGGGAAATAGATGCCCATCATGCCCAGCTTGCCCATCTTTTCGACGGTCTCCTTGGGGAAGTATTCCTCTGCGTCAACCTTCTTTGCCAGAGGCTTGACTTCGTTTTCAGCAAACTCGCGGTACATTTTCTGCACCATCTGCTGCTGCTTGGACAGAGTAAAATCCATCGCTATATCCTCCTAACAGGTCTTTTTTCATTTACCGGAATAGCCCGGTGCAAACAAATTCCTCCCGACCGCTTTCCCCGCAGCCGGGAGAAATGTTTATCAGAAATTACAGCTGGTCAACAGGGGTCTTGGTGCGGTCTGCGTTGTAAACGTAGAAGCCCTTGCCGGTCTTGCAGCCCAGGTTGCCGCCGCGGACCATCTTGCGGATCAGCGGGCAGGCGCGGTACTTGCTGTCGCCGGTCTCCTTGTACAGAACGTCCATGATGGCCAGGCAGATGTCCAGACCAACAAAGTCGCCCAGCTCCAGGGGGCCCATCGGGTGGTTGGCACCCAGCTTCATAGCGGTGTCGATACCGGCGATGTCGGAGACGCCCTCCATCTTGATGAAGGCAGCCTCATTGATCATCGGGATCAGGATGCGGTTGACGACGAAGCCGGCAGCCTCATTGACCTGAACGGGGGTCTTGCCGATCTCAACGCTGATCTTCTTGATGGTCTCGACGGTCTCGGCGGGAGTGTTCACACCGGCGATGACCTCGATGAGCTTCATGCGGTCAGCGGGGTTGAAGAAGTGCATGCCGACCAGAGGACGGCTCAGACCCTTGCCGATCTCGGTGATGGACAGAGAGGAGGTGTTGGAAGCGAAGATGCACTCGGGCTTGCAGATCTTATCCAGCTCGCCGAAAGTGGTCTGCTTGACCTTCATATCCTCAAAAGCAGCCTCAACGATCAGGTCGCAGTCTGCGCACAGATTTTCCTTCAGGCCCGGAGTGATGGCTGCAACGATCGCGTCAGCCTTTTCCTGGGGAATCTTGCCCTTAGCAACCAGCTTCTCGTAGCCCTTCTTGATCTTTGCCAGGCCGTTCTCAGCCCACTCCTGCTTGATGTCGCACAGAGCAACGGTGTTGCCCTCAACCTGTGCAAATGCCTTTGCGATGCCCTGGCCCATAGTACCAGCGCCGATAACACCGATCTTCATAGGAAATCTCTCCTTTAATATCAAAAATTATGTAATGGATTAGTTGTTGGTGAACACTGCCTTGGGCTTCGGTTTCTCACGGCTCAGGAAGCAGGCCATGCCCTCCTGCTGATCGTGGGTCTCGAAGCAAGCGCCGAACAACTTCTCCTCAACTTCCACAGCCTTCTCAATGGGCAGGCTGATGCCATTGTTGATGGCCTTCTTGCAGTTGCGCACTGCAATGGGAGCGTTCTTGGCGATCTTGCCGGCCAGCTTCAGCACGTTCTCCATCAGTTCAGCCTGCGGATACACGGCGTTGACCAGACCAATGCGGTAAGCCTCGTCTGCCTTGATGTTCAGGGCAGAGTAGACCAGCTGCTTTGCCATGCCCATGCCGACCAGACGTGCCAGACGCTGGGTGCCGCCGAAGCCCGGGGTGATGCCCAGACCAACTTCGGGCTGACCAAACACGGCGTTGTCAGAGCAGATGCGGATGTCGCAACTCATGGCCAGCTCATTGCCGCCGCCCAGTGCAAAGCCGTTGACGGCTGCAATGACGGGGATGGGGAAGCTCTCGATCATCAGGAACACGTCATTGCCCAGCTTGCCGAAGGCCTCGCCCTCTGCCTTGGTCATGGTGCTCATGGAGCCGATATCAGCGCCTGCAACGAAGCTCTTGTCGCCTTCGCCGGTCAGGACGATGCAACGGATGGTCTCCTGATCGACAGCCTCAAAAGCTGCCTTCAGGTCTGCCAGAACCTCGGGGTTCAGGGCATTCAGTGCCTTGGGACGGTCGATGGTGATGATCTCGACAGCGCCCTGCACCTCGGTTTTTACAAAAGCCATTGTGAAACCTCCAATTCAAATTCTCAGTGTTTCAAAACAGCTCCCGCGCCCCGGCAGAGTCTCCGGTCTGAGCCGGGGCGCGGGCTGTCATTCAATTCAATCCCAAAGGGGGAGCTTACATCTCAACGATGGTAGCGCAGCCCATGCCGCCGCCGATGCACAGGGTAGCCAGACCCTTGTGAGCACCACGGTGCTTCATAGCGTACAGCAGGGTGACCAGGATACGAGCGCCGGAAGCGCCGACCGGGTGGCCCAGAGCGATGGCGCCGCCGTTGACGTTCACCTTGCTCATATCGAAGTTCAGAGCCTGGCTGACAGCCACAGACTGTGCAGCAAATGCCTCGTTGGCCTCGATCAGGTCCATATCAGCAACAGTCAGGCCAGTCTTTGCCATGACCTTCTTGGTTGCTGCGATGGGGCCCAGACCCATGACCTCAGGCTCAACACCGGCCAGAGCGCCAGCGACCCAGGTTGCCAGAGGCTCAACGCCCAGCTCCTTGGCCTTCTCCTCGCTCATAATGACCAGAGCAGCAGCGCCGTCGTTGATAGCGGAAGAGTTGCCTGCGGTCACGATGCCGTCCTTGGTGAAGGCGGGCTTCAGGGTTGCCAGCTTCTCGACCGGGGTCAGACGGGGGCCTTCATCGGTATCGAACACGGTGTCGCCCTTCTTACCCTTGATGACAACAGGAACGATCTCATCCTTGAAAGCGCCGTCCTTGATGGCCTTGTCAGCCTTGACCTGGCTGTTGTAGGAGAACTCATCCAGCATCTCGCGGGTGATGGGGCTGTAGCCATACTTCTTCTGGAAGGTCTCGTTGGTGCAGACATTCTCAGCGGTCATGCCCATGTGCTTGTTGAAGCCGGTGGCATCCCACAGAGCATCGTTGACCATGGTATCGACCAGCTCGCTCTTGCCCATGGGAGCGCCCATGCGGTAGCCGTAACGGCCCTTCATCATTGCAAAGGGAGCCATGTCCATGTTCTCCATGCCGCCTGCGACCACGATATCAGCATCGCCTGCCTCGATCATCTGAGCAGCCATGTTCACGCAGTCAGACCGGAACCGCAGACCACGTTGACGGTGACAGCGGGGGTCTCGATGGGCAGGCCAGCCTTCAGGGAAGCCTGACGGGCAACGTTCTGGCCCAGACCAGCCTGGATCACGCAGCCCATGTAAACATGATCGACCTGCTCAGGCTTGACGTTTGCGCGGTTCAGAGCCTCCTTGATGACGATGGAGCCCAGCTCAGCAGCGGGGACGTTGGCAAGGGTGCCACCGAACTTACCAATGGCGGTACGGCATGCAGATGCGATAACGATCTTTTTCATGTGAATAGCCTCCTGATTGTGTATGTTGTGATTTAAGAAAGACTGTTTTATCAAAACGCCGAAGCGTTTCTTGCATAAGGAATGGGGGTCAGACGTTCTCTCCCCTGCTGCGCAGCTCGGCCATCTTCTGCTCCACGGCGGCTTCCACATTCGGAGTAACGAACTTGGAGATGCTGCTGCCGTAGCGGGCGGCTTCCTTTACAATGGTAGAGGAAAGATAGCTCCACTTGATGCTGGTTGCAAGGAACATGGTCTCGATGCCGGGCATCAGCGCATGATTGGTCTGCGCCAGCTGGATCTCGTTTTCAAAATCCGTTACCGCCCGCAGGCCCCGCACCATGACCGAAGCGTGGCGCTTCTTGGCGAACTCCACGGTCAGGCCGTCGAAGCTCTCCACCGTGACATTGGGGATCCCCTTGCAGCATTCCTGCAGCAGGGCCACCCGCTCCTCCACGGTGAACAATGGGTGCTTTGCACTGTTGATGAGCACGGCCACGATCAGGTGATCATTGATCTTTGCCGCGCGCTTGATGATATCGAGATGACCCTCGTGTGACCGGATCGAACGACCCGGGATAAACTGCTGTTGCCATCGGTCAGTGTCCTCCTTGTGCGCTGTAATTACTAAGCGCGATGTGGTTCTGCCATGATAGCACTTTCCAGCCTTGGGTGCAACCTGAAACTGCTGCGGTGCGTTTTATCGTTAAATTTTAAACGAATCATCCCGCACTGCTCCGCAGTTGCTTCCCACGCTATTAGTAAAGCACATCGTCAAAATTTTATCAAGTATTTTTTGTATAAAATTTATTTTTTGTGCACCAAAGAATCTCTACAAAAAGACTAAGATTTTTAGTTATATTGCATCCAGCCCTGTTTTTTGTCTAGGAAAGTATTGATTCTCCCGTTTGTTAATGATATAACTAAGTTGGAATTTACAATTCCTTTATGTTATTGTAAGAGAGGATGGTTTATAATGGATTTTACGGAATTGTATGCGCAGAAGAAAATGACAGCTGACCAGGCTGCCGCGTTGGTCAAAAGCGGCGACTGGGTGGATTACGGCTGGGCTGTGAACACCCCTGTGGCCGTGGACGCCGAGCTGGCAAAACGCCTGCCGGAGTTGGAAGGAGTCAACTTCCGGGGCGGCATCCTGATGTGGGTGCCGGAGATCTTCCAGATCGACGACCCCGCTGCCCACATGACCTGGAACAGCTGGCACATGGGCGGCATTGAGCGCAAGGCCATTGCGCAGGGCTTCTCCTTCTACTCCCCCATCCGCTACTCTGAGCTGCCCCGCTACTACCGCGAAAGCCCGGATCCGCTGGATGTGGCGGTGTTCCAGGTGACCCCCATGGACGAGCACGGCTATTTCAACTTTGGCCCCTGTGCTTCCCACCTGGGTGCCGTCTGCGATAAGGCCAAGAAGATCATCGTTGAGGTCAACCGGAACATGCCCAAATGCCTGGGCGGCACCGAGAACTGGGTGCACATCTCCCAGGTTGCCGGTGTTGTGGAGGGCAGCAACCCGCCCATCGGCCAGATGGCCGCTGCCGGTGCCGCCACAGAGGTCGATCTGAAGGTGGCAAACCTCATCGTCCCGCAGATCCCCGACGGTGCCTGCCTGCAGCTGGGCATCGGCGGTATGCCCAACGCCATCGGCAACCTGATCGCGCAGAGCGACCTGAAGGATCTGGGCGTGCACACCGAGATGTATGTGGATGCCTTTGTGGATATTGCAAAGGCAGGCAAGATCACCGGCCGCCACAAGAATCTGGACAAGGGCCGTCAGGTCTACGCCTTTGGTGCCGGCACCCAGAAGATGTATGATTACCTGAACGACAACCCGGAGTGCATGGCCGCTCCCGTGGAGTACACCAACGACATCCGCAGCATCTCCGCCATCGACAACTTCATCTCCATCAACAATGCGGTGGACATTGACCTGTTCGGTCAGGTGAACGCGGAGAGCGCAGGCATCAAGCACATTTCCGGTGCAGGTGGTCAGCTGGACTTTGTTCTGGGCGCATACCTTTCCAACGGCGGCAAGAGCTTCATCTGCCTGTCCTCTACCTTTATGAATAAAAAGACCGGCAAGCTGGAGAGCCGCATCCGTCCTACCCTGGAAAACGGCAGCATCGTCACCGACACCCGCGCAAACGTGCACTACCTGTGCACCGAGTACGGCTGTGTGAACCTGAAGGGACTGACCAGCTGGGAAAAGGCAGAGGCACTGATCAGCGTGGCGCACCCCGATTTCCGGGACGAACTGATCGCCGAAGCCGAAAAACTGCACATCTGGCGCAGGAGCAACAAGCGCTGACATTGCCGCAGGGAATCCTGCTGTCTGCGGCAGGAATGGAGTTTCTATGACATGATGGACAAAAAACCGCATATCAAACCCTATCTCTACGGAATGTTCGCAGGCTTTGGCGCGATCAGCCTGAGCATCCTCTTCTTTTTCCTGATCTACCGCTTTCAGGGCTTCGGCAACGCCGTTTCAACCCTGACCGGCATCCTGATGCCCTTTATCTACGGCAGTGTCATTGCCTATCTGCTCAAGCCGGTGTGCAACTGGATTGAAGCATTTCTCCACAAGCTGTTCCCGGAAAGGATGCACCGCTTTGCCAACATGCTGGCCGTTGCTCTGACCATCCTGTTCGGTCTGCTGCTGATCTACGCTCTGATCATGATGATCGTGCCGCAGCTCATCAACAGTGTGACCGCCCTGTACTTCACGGCACGGGACAACATCGGCGACTTTGTGGAGTGGATCTCCAAGCAGGAGTTCATTGCCAACAACAAAAAGCTGCTGGACTTCATCGAGAGCTCTTACGACAGCCTGGATGCCAACCTGGATGCCTGGATCAAGAACACCCTGCTCCCCTCCATGCAGAACATCCTCAGCGGTGCCGCTGTGGGTGTGGTGAACGTGGTGACCTGGATCAAGAATTTCGTTATCGGCCTCATCGTTTCGGTGTATCTGCTGGCCAGCCGGAAGAAATTCGGGCAGCAGGGCAAGCTCATCCTTTATAGTTTGGTCAAGCCCCGCTGGGCCGACCTTATCATGGAGGAAGTCCGTTACGCTGACCGGATGTTCGGCGGCTTCATCAACGGCAAGATCCTGGATTCTGCCATCATCGGCGTGCTGTGCTATATTGCCTGCCTGATCTTCAAGTTCCCCAGCGCCCTGCTGGTGTCGGTCATCATCGGCGTGACCAATGTTATCCCCTTCTTCGGCCCCTTCATCGGTGCCATCCCCGCCACCCTGCTCATCCTGATCCAGAACCCCATCAAAGCGCTCTGGTTCGTGCTGTTCGTTCTGGTGCTGCAGCAGGTGGACGGCAACATCATCGGACCCAAGATCCTGGGCAACACCACCGGCCTTTCCAGCTTCTGGGTGCTGTTCGCCATCCTGCTGTTTGGCGGCCTGTGGGGGACTTTGTGGGCATGATCATCGGCGTGCCGCTCTTCGCGGTCATCTATGATGTCATCAAAAAGCTGGTGTTCCACGGCCTGAATCGCAACGACGAATCCGGCATGGTAAACCTCTATCACGATGCCTTCGGTGACCCCGACGACGAGTGATCCCAAACACAATAGAATCGCAAAACCGGCTCTGTCTCCTGCATGGGAGGCGGGGCCGGTTTTTGTATTCCTACCGCATGATTTTCTCAGAGCAGCCGAGAAACGCAAAGCTCCCCCTTCCCGGCGCTGTCTCGGCGCTTGGGGAAGGGGGAGCTTCGGCTTTCAGGGCAGATATACCAAAAAGGGGATTTCAGGGGGAGTGCCTGCAATTACTGCTGATTGGGCTTCCAATCCTTATAGTTCTCGTAACGGCTCTCGCGGATCTTGGTATGGGACCAGATCTCGTCGGCGGTCGGCTGCCAGTTGGCGGCGTAGCTCTTGCACTTGTCGCACAGATGATCGACGCTTTCCGGGCTCTGGAGGTCGGTGCTGTGGGCGCCGGTCTCGTGAACCATCTTGCGCAGCAGCTCGGGGTTTTCCAGCATCGGGCAGGGGCGCAGATGGTTCTTGTTGAAGGGCTGGCCGTTGTGGTAGGCCATGAACAGCGGACTCTGCAGGATCTCCAGAATGCTGCTGTTGTGGATGTTGGCGTTGGAATAGTGGATGAACACGCAGGGCTCCGCGTCACCGGCAGAGTTGATGTGGAAGTAGTTGCGGCCGCCGGCAATGCAGCCGCCCACGAATTCGCCGTCGTTCTGGAAGTCCATGGGGTAGAACGGGATATCGCAGGCTTCACTGCGCAGATAGCGGATGCGCTGGATCATGTACTTGCGCTGACTCGGGAGAGGGCATCAGTTCAGGCGCTGCCTCGTTGCCCACGGGCATGTAGTGGAAGTAGAAGCCGAAGTGTGCGCCCTTATCGCAGAGGAAACGCATGAACTCATCACTGGTAACGGCTTCGATGTTGTCGCGGGTGTAGCAGATGGAGGTGCCGAACAGGATGCCGTGCTCCTTGAGCAGATCCATGGCGCGCATAACGGCAGCATAGTGGCCCTCGCCGCGGCGGGCATCGTTGGTCTCCGGGGTGCCCTCAATGGACAGCATGAAGGCGATGTTGCCCAGGCGGACGACCTCTTTGCAGAACGGCTCATCGATCAGGGTGGAATTGGTGTAGATGGCAAACTGCACATCGTTGTGCTTCTCGGCCAGCTTGAGGATATCAGCCTTGCGCACCAGCGGCTCACCGCCGGTGAGCATGTACAGATAAACGCCCAGCTCCTTGCCCTCGGTGACGATCTTATCCATATCGTCAAAGCTCAGGTTGTTCTTGTGGCCGTACTCACCGGCCCAGCAGCCCACGCAGTGCATATTGCAGGCAGAGGTGGGGTCAAACAGGATCAGCCAGGGAATGTTGCACTGATATTTGACACGATTCTCGCGGATGGTCTTGGTGCCGCGGAAGAAGGCCTCATAGCCCAGGTTCAGGGCCGTGGTGCGGGCCACGTTGGGGTCCAGCTGGTTCAGCATACAGTTGATGAGCTTCGACCACTTGCTGTTGGGGTCGGTCAGGGTCTGCTTGGCGTGTGCGTAAGTATCCTCGCTGAAGGAATCGCCGTAGAACTGCTTTGAAAGATCTACGATCTGTCCAACCGTCTTGGCGGGGTCCTTCTCAGCGTGAGAAAGCACGAGATCCACAGTCTTGCCCAGTGCAGCACGCTGCATTTTATGCGTCAGAGAATCAAATGCGGTATTCATTTTTATTTCCTCCAGATTCAATAGAATTTTACAGGGCTCTCTTCCCTGCCTGCCGGGCTGAATTCCCGGCGCTCAGATGATCTTATACTCCAGCAGCAGACGGCCCAGGTCGGTGTCCTGTACCTTTTCTACCGCCTTGCCCAGTGCAAATTTTTTGATCCAATTCATTTTCAGATCACTCAGGGGTTTGCCATCCCGCAGCTGAACAGCGGCGTTCAGCAGGTCGCGGACATCGTAGGTGCTGCCCCAGACCTCCGGCACGCCCCGGTCGATATCCAGCAGGGTGTACACGGCTTCCATGCCGGTGCGCATGGAATACTCGGTGGTGAAGATGGTATCCCGCTTCGTCTCGGCAAACTGGCCGATGAAGGCAAAGTTCACCGCGCCCTCCGGCACCACCGCCGGACGGTCGCCTGCCGCGCGGGGCATGAAAAAGGCTGTGATATAGGGCATCATCACAGGCACGGTGTTGGCACTGTGCTCTGCCAGATCCTCAATCTGGTTTTCGGGGACTCCCAGATGATACAGCCACTCCATGCAGATCTCCTTGCCGGTGCAATCCCGCATGGGCTTTTTGATGTAGTCACCGGGCGTGTTGCTGAACAGGCCGTAGATCCAGCCCACGAGCTGGCCCTTGGGCTGATCCCGGAACTGGGGCTGACGGTTGAACGTCCAGCTGAGCAGCCAGCCGGAATCCCGCGCCGTGACGATGCCGCCCGTGACAGTCCTGCCGCTGAACGGGTCACGCTGGCAGATGTTCTGGATGTAGGGCACGATGCGTTCGTCCAGCGTAGTGACCGTGGCGCTCATCCAGTTGGTCTGCTCCGGATCGGAGCAAAACTTCTCCGGGCGGCCAAAGGCCTCATCCTGCGCGGCGATCTTCTTCCACAGATCCCAGCCGTTGCCGGGCCGGAGGGTGGGGTTGAACACTGCAGGCTGATCTTGGGAGCCGATGGAGGTGCTTTCCACGCAGCCCCCGTTGGTGATGAACACCAGATCATTCTCGGTCAGGTCCACCCGTTCCGCTTCATCGTCCACCAGCGAGGCAGATGGTCCTGGCCTGCTTTTTGCCCCCGGTCAGCTCAAACTCAATGTTGGTGACCTTGGTGTTGTAGTGGAAGCGCACACCGTGCCCTTCCAGATAGCGGATCATGGGCAGGATCATGCTCTCGTACTGGTTTGTACCGGGTAAAGTCGCAGTGCCCGCAGATCAGGCAGACCGCCACATGGTGGATGTAGCGCTTTCAGATAGAGCTTCATTTCCAGTGCGCTGTGCCTAGTTCT
>ENA-OQIX01000085-OQIX01000085.1-human-gut-metagenome-genome-assembly--contig:-NODE-85-length-16536-cov-2.501737_pt1 | contig 16536 bp, 18 predicted proteins | sample MGYA00242591_ERZ504756 | MGnify/ENA primary metagenome ERZ504756 (study PRJEB26092, sample SAMD00036369) | human gut metagenome | host: Homo sapiens | study: EMG produced TPA metagenomics assembly of...
GGTTGTACCCAAAAAGCCTGAAAAAACTGAAAAGGGCCTTTTTGCTTTGCCATCCCGCAAGCAGAAAGGCCCCTTTTGTTTTGCCGGGCACTCTTTCCTGTACCTTCTGTTCAGCAAAAATCATGTTCAAAAACAGGAAAGGAACGAACAAAAATGAGAAAACGCACCATCCACAAAGCAGCGGCCGCTCTGACCGCTCTGGCCCTCTGCGCCGGTGTACTGACCGGCTGCGGCGGTGCCGCAAGCAGCACCACTGCTTCCAGCACGGCAGGATCTGCTGCCAGCAGCGAGGTTTCCGGCGAGGAGGCTGACGAATTGGCCGCAAAGAACGTTGCAGACCTGATCGATGCCATCTATGTGCAGGAGCGCACCGATGACACCGATGCCCAGTGTGAGGCCGCCAAGGCCGCATGGGATGCCCTGACCGATGCCCAGAAGGAGCTGGTCGAGGGCGAAGAGGCTGACCCTGACTACTTTGGCCGCGACACCGGCGATGCTTCCAAGGACGACAGCCGCAATCAGGACGACATCGGCGAGAATGAGCTGCTGGTGGTCTCCTTCGGCACCTCTTTCAACGACAGCCGAGTGAAGGATATCAAGGGCATCGAGGATGCGCTGCAGGCCGCTTATCCTGATTGGTCTGTCCGCCGCGCCTTCACCGCACAGATCATCATCAACCATGTTCAGGCCCGCGACGGCGAGAAGATCGACAACATGCAGCAGGCTCTGGACCGCGCTGTGGCCAACGGCGTGAAGAACCTGGTCGTCCAGCCCACCCACCTGATGCACGGTGCAGAGTACGACGAGATGATGGAGATGATCGACGAGTACAAGGACAAGTTCGAGAGCGTCGCCGTTCGCCGACGCCCCTGCGTGGGCGAGGTCGGTGCCGATGCTGCGGTCATCAACGCCGACAAGGAAGCTGTTGCCAAGGCCGTTACCGCTGCCGCTGTGAAGGATGCCGGTTTCGACAGCCTGGAGGCCGCTGCTGAGGAGAAGGTCGCCTTCGTCTTTATGGGCCACGGCACCTCCCACACCGCAAAGGTGAGCTACAGCCAGATGCAGACCGCCATGCAGACCCTGGGCTACAGCAACGTGTTCATCGGCACGGTGGAGGGTGAACCCGAGGAGACCGCCTGCGAGAACGTCATCGAGGCTGTCAAGGCCGCCGGTTACACCAAGGTCATCCTGCGCCCCCTGATGGTCGTTGCCGGTGACCACGCCAACAACGATATGGCCGGTGCGGATGACGATTCCTGGCTGAGCCAGTTCCAGGCCTCCGGTGACTTCGCGTCCGTGGAGTGCCAGATCGCCGGTCTGGGTGAGATCGAGGACATCCAGCAGCGCTACATTGAGCACACCAAAGCCGCCATTGATTCCCTGAACGGCTAATATTCCGCATTCCAATGCCCGAAGGGAGAGATCTTTTCGGGCATTTTTTATGGAGAGCTTCCCCGCATGAGGAGAAACACTCCCATTTCAAATTCTGAATTTTTGAGGTATTTTGTTTATGCACTGCAAACAGCTTGTTTCCCTGTCCGTTGCTTCTCTGATGCTGGCCGCCGTCCTCACCGGCTGCGGCGGGGCTTCTTCCACTGCTTCCTCTGCTGTCAGCTCGGAAGCCGCTTCTGCCGTGAGCGCTGCCGCCGCATCCGAGCCTGCCGAAGCTGCCCTGCCGGACGGCGTGTACACGGCTGAGTTCGACACCGACAGCGGCATGTTCCACGCCAACGAAGCCTGCAATGGCATGGGCACCCTGACCGTGGAGAACGGACGGATGACCTTCCACGTCAGTCTGGCCTCCAAGAAGATCGTCAACCTGTACGTTGGCATGGCCGCCGATGCCGAGGCCAACAAGGCAGACTGGCTGCTGCCTACCACTGACACCGTCACTTACTCCGACGGCACCTCGGAGGAAGTCTACGGCTATGATATTCCCGTGGCCGCTGTGGACCAGGACTTCCAGCTGGCACTCCTCGGGACCAAGGGCAAGTGGTATGACCACACTGTGAGCATCCGCAATGCACAGCCCAAGGCTGAGGAAGCTGCCGAGACCCCTGCGGACGGTGAATACAGCGTCAATGTGACCCTGGAGGGCGGCTCTGGCCGTGCCACTGTGGAAAGCCCTGCCGCCCTGACCGTGGCGGACGGCAAAATGACCGCTGTCATCCGGTGGAGCAGCCCCAATTATGATTACATGATCGTGGATGGTGAGAAGTATCTGCCCACCAACACCGAGGGAAACTCCACCTTTGAGATCCCTGTTTCTGCACTGGGCACCCCGCTGGCTGTCACTGCCGATACCGTAGCCATGAGCACCCCCCATGAGATCGAGTATACGCTGACCTTTGCGCTGAACTGATGAAACTGACGAGACAACAATTCCTGCGCGTTCTGCCTGCTGCAGTACTGGCTCTGTCGGGTTGCGCCGCCTCCGAGACAGCGCCCGCCAGCACAGAAGAACTGGTCTTTGACCATGCCTGTCCGCTGGATTACGCCACACAGTTTACTGCCGACTGCTATGAGGGCGGCTATACCATGCTGACCCTGACCGAATCGGGGCAGCAGTTCCTTGTGACCCCGGAGGATGCCGCTGAGGTGGAAGGCCTGCCCGAGAGCGTGACGGTGCTGCGTCAGCCCGTCCGGAACATCTACCTTGTCTCCACCTCGGTGATGGACCTGTTCCTCGCGCTGGATGGGCTGGACAGTGTGACTCTTTCCGGTACCCAGGCGGAGGGCTGGTATCTGGATGAGGCCAGAGCCGCCATGGAGGCCGGGCGCATTGCCTATGCGGGCAAGTACAGCGCCCCGGACTATGAAAAGATCCTTGCGGCCAACTGCGGCCTTGCCATCGAGAACACCATGATCTACCACACCCCGGAGGTCAAGGAGCAGCTGGAACGGTTTGGCATCCCGGTGCTGGTGGAGCGCTCCAGCTATGAGAGCGGCCCGCTGGCCCGGCTGGAATGGCTCAAGTTCTGGGGCATCCTGCTGGGGAAAGAGGAGCTGGCGGAACAGGAATTCGCCCGGCAGGTGGAGCGCCTTGCACCGCTGGCCGGGCAGGCTTCCACCGGCAAGCGCTGTGCTTTTTTCTCCATCACAGCCAACAACCTTGCCAATGTGCGCAAGGGCGGCGACTATGTGGCCCAGATGATCGAGATGGCGGGCGGTGATTATGTTTTTGCGGACCTGACCGACAACGGCAACAACCTTTCCACCATGAACCTGCCGCTGGAGGATTTTTACGCCGGTGCAAAGGATGCGGATGTGCTCCTTTACAACAGCACCATTGAGGGCGTGGTGCACACCACCGAGGAACTGGTGGCAAAATGCCCCCTGCTGGCCGAGTTCAAGGCCGTGCAGAGCGGCAGTGTCTGGTGCACCACCCAGAGCTTTTTTCCAGCAGAGTACGGCGCTGGTCGATTTTGTGCTCGACCTGCACCGTGTCTTTACGGAGAACGACCCAGCCGACCTGCAATTTCTGAGGAAAGTAGAGTAACCTATGACCAGCAAAAAGCGCCTGATCCTTTCTTACGGCATCCTTGCCCTGCTGCTGGCGGTGCTGTTTGCCGCCAATCTGTTCTGGGGCAGTGTGTCCCTGACACCGGGGGCAGTGCTGGCGGCCCTGACCGGCCGCGGGCAGGACGCTTTGAGCGTGGGTATCATCACCCAGCTGCGCCTGCCCCGGGCCGTGATGGTGGTGCTGCTGGGGGCGGCGCTCTCGGCGGCGGGCTACCTGCTGCAGACCTTTTTTGCCAACCCCATTGCAGGGCCCTTTGTCATGGGCATTTCCAGCGGGGCCAAGCTGGCCGTGGCACTGGTCATGGTGGCTTTTCTGAACCATGGCCTGCTCACCAGCTCCCTTACCCTGATCACAGCCGCCTTTGCGGGGGCCATGGCCTCCATGGCCTTTGTGCTGGCGGTCTCCCGGCGGGTGCAGCGGATGAGCATCCTTGTTATCTGCGGCGTAATGATCGGCTACATCTGTTCGGCCGTTACGGAGTTTGTGGTGGCCTTTGCCCAGGACAGCAACATCGTCAACCTCCACAACTGGTCTCAGGGCAGCTTTTCCGGCATGACCTGGGGCAATGTGCGGGCGGCGGCGCTGGTGGTGCTGCCCGCTCTGGCGGCAGCATTCTGCCTTTCCAAGCCCATGGCCGCCTACCAGATGGGGGAGGCCTACGCCCGGAGCGTGGGCATCAATGTCAAAGCCTTTTCCCGGCTGCTGGTGCTGCTTTCCAGCCTGCTGGCCGCCTGTGTCACGGCCTTTGCGGGGCCCATCTCCTTTGTGGGCATCGCGGTGCCCCATCTGGTCAAGCAGCTGTTCGGCAGCGCAAGGCCGCTGGTGGTGCTGCCCGGGTGCTGCCTGGGCGGGGCGGCCTTCTGCCTGCTGTGCGACCTCATCGCCCGCAGCATGTTTCGCCCCCACCGAGTCTTCGATCAGCGCGTAACGGCAGTGTTTGGTGCACCGGTGGTCATCTGGCTGCTGGTGCGCCGGGGTCAGGAGGGTGTGCGATGAAATACCTCTGTGAAACGAAAGAGCTGGCCATCGGCTATGGCAGCGCGCCCCTTGCTTCCGACATCACGCTGGGGGCGGTGCCGGGGCAGATCCTGGCCCTCATCGGGCCAAACGGCGCGGGAAAATCCACCCTGCTCAAAACGCTGGCGGGCCAGCTGGCCCCCCTGGGCGGGGCTGTCCTGCTGGATGGCCGCAGCCTGACCGATTACACCGGCCCGGCCCGGGCCCGGAAGCTGGCCCTGATGCTGCCCCACACCCGCCGCACCGAGCTGACTTCCTGCTTTGAGTTTGCCGCCGCCGGGCGCATCCCCTATACCGGGCGGCTGGGCATCCTGTCCGATGCCGACCGGCAGGCCGTGCGGGACGCGCTGGAACTGGTGGGGGCGTCCCCTCTGGCGGGCCGGGATTTCAACTGCATCAGCGACGGCCAGCGCCAGCGCGTTCTGCTGGCCCGTGCCATCTGCCAGCAGCCCGGAGTTTTGCTGCTGGACGAGCCGACCTCTTTTCTGGATGTCAAGGGCAAGATCGAGCTGCTGACCATCCTGCAGAAACTGGCCCATGAGCGGGGGCTGGCCGTGATCGTCAGCCTGCACGAGCTGGACATGGCGCAGAAGATCGCGGATGCGGTGGTCTGCGTGTTCCCGCACAGCGTTTCGGGGGTGCTGACCCCAAAGGAGGCCTTTGCCCCAGAGAACATCCGGGCGCTGTACAGCCTGACCAAGGAGCAGTACGAGGCCGTGTTCGGCCCGGAAAAGCCTGCCGGGCCAAAGTTTGAACATTACGTCCGCAGTGGGCAGAAGCTGCTCCGCTGCGGGTACACCACCGGCACCTGCGCGGCGCTGGGTGCGGCGGGGGCCGCGCGGCTCCTGCTCACCGGCCATGCACCGGAGAGCGTTGCCCTGCGCACGCCGAAGGGCATCGTGGTGGAGGTGGCCCCGCTGTACTGCCGCCCCGCCGGAGCCGGTGCCGAATGCGCCATTGAGAAAGACGGCGGGGATGATGTGGATGTGACCACCGGCCTGCCCGTGATCGCCGCCGTAGAATTGCTGCCCGATACCACCGAGATCCGCATCTCCGGCGGCAAGGGCGTGGGCCGGGTGACCAAGGCCGGGCTGGATCAGCCGGTGGGGGAAGCTGCCATCAACCATGTGCCCCGGCAGATGATCGCTGAGGCCCTGCAAAGGGAAGCCGAAAGCGCCTGCTACACCGGCGGCTTTGCCGTGACCATCTCCATCGAGGGAGGGGAAGAGGTGGCAAAGCGTACCTTCAACCCCCACATCGGGGTCGAGGGCGGGCTTTCGGTGCTGGAACCGAGCGGCATTGTGGAGCCTATGAGCCAGCAGGCGATCCTGGACACCATCCAGCTGGAAATGAATCAGGCTGCTCTCCGGGCGGGCAGCCCCAGGCGGCTCATCCTGGCCCCCGGCAATTACGGGCTGGACTATCTGCACGAAAGATACCCGGAGTTTCACGCTGTTCCGGTGGTGAAAACCTCGAACTTTATTGGAGACACGCTGGATATGGCTGCAGCGGCCCGCTTTGAAGAGGTGCTTCTGGTGGGCCATGTGGGCAAGCTGGTCAAGGTGGCGGGCGGCATTATGAACACCCATTCCCACACTGCTGACTGCCGCACCGAGCTGTTCTGCACCCATGCGGCACTCTGCGGCGCTTCCCGGGAAGTCTGCGCCGCCCTGATGAACGCTGCCACCACCGATGCCTGCCTGGAACTCCTGGACAGCGCCGGCCTGCGGGCTCTGGTGCTGGAAAGCCTGCTGCGGGCAGTCCAGCTCCACCTTGACCGGCGGGCCTGCGGGGCGTTCCGGGTGGGGGCGGTGCTGTTTTCCAACCAGCACGGCCCACTGGGAGCCACCGACACTGCCGCACAACTGCTGAACGAATGGAAGGAGCATTGAGATGGTACATTTTGTAGGCGCAGGCCCGCGCACCTGACCTCATCACCCGGCGGGCGCGGCCCTGCTGCAGGAAGCCGACTGCATCATTTATGCGGGCAGTCTGGTCAACCCGGCTCTGCTGGGGCTGGCGAAGCCGGAGAGCGCCGTTTACAACAGCGCCGAGATGACACTGGAACAGGTGCTGGACGTGATGCGCCGGGTGGAAGCCGCAGGCAGGACCACCGTGCGGCTCCACACCGGCGACCCCTGCCTGTATGGGGCCATCCGGGAGCAGATGGACGCACTGGATGCGGATGGCATCCCCTACGATGATACCCCCGGCGTGTCCAGCTTTTGCGGGGCGGCGGCGGCGCTGAACGCCGAGTACACCCTGCCCACCATCAGCCAGACCGTGATCATCACCCGGATGGAGGGGCGCACCCCGGTGCCGGAAAAGGAGAAGCTGGCCAGCCTTGCCGCCCATGGGGCAACCATGGTGATCTTCCTTTCCATCGGCCTCATCGACAAGGTGCAGCAGGCCCTGCTGGCAGGCGGAGCCTACACGCCGGAGACTCCTGCCGCCGTGGTCTATAAGGCCAGCTGGCCGGAGCAGAAGGTGGTGCGCTGCACCGTGGGCACGCTGGCCGGGAGCACCCGCGCCAACGGCATCACCAAGACGGCGCTCATCGTGGTGGGGGAATTTCTGGGCACCCGGTATGAGCGGAGCAAGCTCTACGACCCAACCTTTACGACGGAGTTCCGCAAGGGGGCAGACCAGTGACCCGCGCCTATCTCGCCTTTACGGAAAAAGGGCTGGCGCTGGCCCAAAAGCTGGCCGGTGCCCTGCCCGGCACCGTAGACCGCTGCGGCCATGGCGGGCCCGGCCTTGCCGATTGGGCTGCAGAGCAGTTCGCCCATGCGGATGCCCTGATCTTTGTGGGGGCTGTGGGCATAGCGGTGCGGGCCATTGCGCCCCACTGCCGGAGCAAGGCGGTGGACCCTGCCGTGGTGGTGCTGGACGAGTGTGGTCATTTTGCGGTGCCGATCCTTTCGGGGCATCTGGGCGGGGCCAACGATCTGGTCCGGGCGCTGGCGGCGGTCTGCGGTGCGGTGCCGGTCATTACCACGGCCACCGATGCCAACGGTGTGTTTGCCGTGGATGAGTGGGCCAGGCACCAGAACTGCGCCGTGCTGGAGCCGGGGCGCATCAAGCGCGTCAGCAGCAGACTGCTGGCGGGCGGGCCGGTGCGGTACCGGTCAGAATTCCCCATTGCCGGGCAGGCCCCTGCCGGGGTGGTCCCGGCGGGGGAGGCAGAGCGCGCCGACTTTGCCCTGACCCTTTTCCCGGCGGGCGATGCGCTGCACCTGATCCCGAAGATCGGTGTGCTGGGCATCGGGTGCAGGCGGGGGACCAGCGCCGCACAGCTGGAAGCGGCCTTTGCACAGTTCTGTGCGGCCCACGGCCTTGCAGCAGTGTGCATCACGGCGGCAGCCAGCATCGACCTGAAAGCCCATGAGCCGGGTCTGCTGGAATTTTGCAGAGCCCACGGCTGGCCGGTGCAGTTCTATTCTGCCGCACAGCTGCAGAATGCCCCCGGGCAGTTCACACCTTCGGCCTTTGTCCGGAGCGTGACCGGTGTGGACAATGTCTGCGAGCGGGCGGCGGTGCTGGCGGCAGGCGGCACGATCATTCTTCCCAAACAGGCGGGCAACGGCGTGACCTTTGCGCTGGCGCTTCGTCCCTTTGCCCCGGATTGGAGGTGGCAGGATGCCTAATGTTGTTTTTGTTGTCGGGCTTGGGCCCGGGGATCCCCGGTTTCTGACCGCACAGGCGCAGAGCGCCTTAACGCAAGCCGAGGTGCTGTGCGGCTATACGGTCTATCTGGATCTGGTGCGCCCCTACTTCCCGGACAAGCTCTATTATTCCACCGGCATGACCAAGGAGATCGACCGCTGCCGTTGGGCGCTGGAAACGGCCCGGAGCGGCAGGGCGGTGGCGCTGGTCTGCTCGGGAGATGCCGGGGTCTACGGCATGGCAAGCCCTCTGCTGGAGCTGGCCGAGCACTTCCCGGACGTGACGGTGGAGGTGGTGCCCGGCCTGACCGCCGCCCTGAGCGGCGGTGCGGTGCTGGGTGCCCCGCTGGCCCACGATTTCTGTGTGCTCTCCCTCTCTGACCGGCTTACGCCCTGGGAGGTCATTGAGCGGCGGCTGGCGGCAGCAGCCATGGGGGATTTCTGCATCGCGCTGTACAACCCCTCCTCCAAGGGGCGGCCGGACTATCTGGCGCGGGCGGTGCGCATCCTGCTGGCAAACGGCAAAGCACCCGGAACGGTCTGCGGCATTGTGCGGAACATTGGCCGGGAGGGGCAGGAAAGCCGCGTTCTGACGCTGGCTGCGCTGGAAACCACCCCGGTGGATATGTTCACCACCGTGTTTGTCGGCAACGCCCAGACCCGCCAGCTGAGCGGGCGGATGGTCACGCCGCGGGGGTACCGCGCATGAGGGCCGTGGTATTCAGCGGCACCACCGAGGGCCGTGTGTTTTCAAAGCAGCTGGCCGCACTGGGGGCCGAGGTACTGGTCAGCGTGGCCACCCCGCTGGGGGCCGAGGAACAGGGCGAAAGGTCCGGCATCACCGTCCACTGCGGGCGGCTGACCCCGGAGGAGATGACCGCCCTGCTGCAAGGGGCTGACCTCTGTGTGGATGCGACCCATCCCTATGCCGTGGAGGCCACCCGGAACATCCGGGCAGCCTGCAAAACAGCGGGCACGGAGTACCGCCGCCTGCTCCGGCCCGAAAGCCCGCTGCCTGCCGGGAGCATGGTGTTTGCCTCTGCGGCCCATGCGGCGGGATTTCTGGCCCGGACGCAGGGAAATGTCCTGCTTGCCACCGGGGCCAAGGAGCTTTCTGCCTTTGCTGTGCTGGAACCGGCACGGCTTTTTCCCCGTGTCCTGCCCACCCGGGAGGGCATTGCCGCCTGCGAGGGGGCAGATATCCCCCATAAGAACATCATCGCCATGCAGGGGCCGTTCTCCTATGCGCTGAACCGGGCGCTGATGGAGCAGTTTGCCATCCGCTTCCTCGTTACCAAAGATGGCGGCGCGGCGGGCGGCTTTGAAGAAAAAGCCCGGGCAGCGCAGGACACCGGGGCTCAGCTCATCGTCATCCGCCGCCCGGCCGAGCAGGGCGAAACGGCGGAACAGATCCTGACACATTGTAAGGAGATGCTGCAATGATCACACTCATCGGGATGGGGTCGGGCACGCCGGAAAGCCTGACCGCGCAGGGCCTTGCCGCCCTGCAGAACGCCGGACTGATCCTGGGGGCAAAGCGCCTGCTGGAACAGCTGCCGCAGGGCTGCACGGATCACCGGAAGGCCCTGTATCAGCCTGAGGATGTCCTTGCCGCGCTGGCGGCTGACCCGGAGGTGGATGCTGCCCTTGTGTACAGCGGCGACACCGGGTTTTATTCCGGTGCGGCCCAGCTGCTGCCGATGCTGCGGGCCTTTGGCATCTCCTGCCGGGTGCTGCCGGGGCTTTCCAGCGTTCAGCTGCTGGCCGCTGCGGTGGGCCGCTCCTGGCAGGAGTGGAAGCTGGTCTCGGCCCACGGCTGTGCCTGCGACCCGGTGGCCGAATGCCTGACGGCCGGGGGAAAGCCTGTGTTTTTCCTGACCGGCGGGGCAGAAACGCCTGCCTCCCTCTGCGGCCGATTGGCTGCTGCCGGGCTGGGCGATGCCCATGTGCTGGTGGGCGAAGAGCTGGGCCGGGCAGAGGAAAAGATCCTGTTCGGCACGGCGCAGGAGTTTGCGCAAAAGCAGTTTGCAAGCCTGAGTGTTCTGCTTGTGGAGCATCTTCCTCAGCCGCCCCGGCGGGTGCCCGGCTTCCCGGATGAAGCCTTCCACAGGGGAGAGGTGCCCATGACCAAGCAGGAGGTGCGGGCGGCGGCGCTGGCCAAGCTGGCCGTGCAGCCTGCCGATACCCTGTGGGATGTGGGGGCGGGCACCGGCAGCGTGAGCGTGGAGCTGGCACTGGCCGCACCCCGGGGGCATGTGTATGCCGTGGAGTGTGACCCGGAGGCCTGCGGGCTCATCCGGCAGAACCGGGAAACGTTCCACGCCTGCAACCTGACACTGGTGGAGGGCCGCGCCCCCGCCGCGCTGGCTGACCTGCCCGCCCCGGATGCCGTGTTCATCGGCGGGACCAAGGGGGGCATGGAGGCTGTGGTGAACACGGTGCTTGCCCGGAATCCGAACGCCCGCATCTGCATCTCTGCCATTGCGCTGGAAACGCTGAGCGCCGCCGTGGCCGCACTGACTGCCCACGGCCTTGCTGCGGAGGTAACACAGATCGCGGTCAGCCGCACCCGGCCTGCGGGCAGGCTCCACCTGCTGATGGCCAATAACCCCATCTTCCTTATCACAGGAGAACGTAAATGATCCAATTTCTTGTGGCCGCGCCCTGTTCCGGCAGCGGCAAAACCACACTGACCTGCGCTCTGCTGGCGGCGCTCAAGCGGCGGGGGCAGGACCCCTGCTCCTTCAAGAGCGGGCCGGACTATATCGACCCCATGTTTCACCGGGCCGTGCTGGGGGTGGAGAGCCACAACCTCGACCTGTTTTTCTCCGCGCCGGAGACCGTGCGCGCGCTCTATGCGCAGGCCGCCGCCGGGCACGGGGCAGCCGTGTGCGAGGGTGCCATGGGCTTTTACGATGGACTGGGCGGCGTGAGTGATACCGCCAGTGCCTGGCATCTGGCCGATACGCTGGGCCTGCCGGTGCTGCTGGTGGTCCAGCCCAGAGGGGCCAGCCTGACGCTGGCGGCCCAGATCAACGGACTGAAACAGTTCCGCACCCCCAGCCATCTGGCGGGCATCCTGCTCAATGACTGCGCCCCCCATTTGTATGCTCTGCTGGCTCCCATGCTGGAACGGGAGACCGGCCTGCCGGTGCTGGGCTATCTGCCCCACCTGCCGGATGCCGCCCTTGAGAGCCGCCACTTAGGCCTGAAAACTGCCGGGGAGATCGCGGACTTACAGCAGAAGATCAGCCGGATGGCCGATGCGCTGGTGGTGGATTGGGAAAAGCTTTTTGCCCTGACCGAGTGCGCAGCGCCTTTGGTGCACACCGATCGGCTCCTCCCTGCGGAAGAGCTGCCGCCCCAGGGAGCAGAGGAACAGCGCCCCCGCGTTCCCATTGCCGTTGCAAGGGATGCGGCGTTTTGCTTCACCTACGCCGAAACGCTGGAAGCACTGGAGCGGGCGGGAGCGGAGCTCTGCTGGTTCAGCCCCCTGCAGGACTCCGCCCTGCCGGAGCAGATCGGCGGGCTCTATCTGCCCGGCGGCTACCCGGAGCTGTATGCCGGGCAGTTGAGCGCGAATCGCTCCATGCTGGCCTCTGTGCGCCGGGCTGTGGAGCGCGGTCTGCCCACGGTGGCCGAGTGCGGGGGCTTTCTCTATCTGGGCCAGAGCCTGGAGGATGCCAACGGAAAATGCTGGCCCATGGCAGGTGTCCTGCCGGGGCAGGGCTTCCGGGTGGGAAGGCTGGTGCGGTTTGGATACGCGGCATTGACCGCCCGCACCGACAGTATGCTGTTCCGCGCCGGGGAGCGTCTGCCCGTGCACGAGTTCCACCACTGGGATTCCACAGACAACGGCACCGGCTTTACCGCCGCAAAGCCAAACGGGAAGCAATGGGACTGCGGCTTTGCAAATGAGCATTTCTATGCGGGCTTCCCGCATTTGTATTGGGCGGGCACGGCCCTGCCCCGGCGGTTCGTGGATGCCGCCGCACACTATCATCAAGAGGAACAGGACCAATGACAGAGCTTGAACTGAAACAGCTTCTTTCCAGGATCACCCGGCCGGACGAGACCGCCCGCACCGCCGCCCATGCTCACTGGGCCAGTCCTGGCCAAGCCGACTAGGGCGGGCTGGGCAGGCTGGAGACCATGCTGGAGGATGCCGCCGCCCTGACCGGCACGGCAGAGCTGGCGTTTTCCCGCCGGGCCGTGCTGGTGCTCTGCGCCGACAACGGCGTGGTGGCGCAGGGCGTGAGCCAGACGGACCAGAGCGTGACCCGGGCCGTGGCCGAGAACCTTGCCGCCCGGCGCACCAGTGTCTGCCAGATGGCAAAAACGGCCCGCTGCGAAGTGGTGCCTGTGGACCTTGGCATGGCCGGGGAGCCGGTGCCCGGAGTGCAGAACTGCCGCATTGCCGCCGGGACGGCGGATTTCACCACCGGCCCTGCCATGACCCGCCAGCAGGCGGTGGATGCCATTGCGGCGGGCATCGGGCTTGTCCGGGCGCAGAAGGCGGCGGGGGTGCAGCTGCTGGCCACGGGGGAGATGGGCATTGGCAACACCACCACCTCCAGCGCCGTGGCTGCGGTTCTGCTGGGTCAGCCCGTGGAGCGGATGACAGGCCGGGGCGCGGGCCTTTCCGACGCGGGGCTTGCCCGCAAGCTGGATGCCATCCGGCGGGGCATTGCGCGGAATCGGCCCGATGCCGCTGACCCTCTGGACGTGCTCTCCAAGCTGGGCGGGTTCGACATCGCCGGGCTGTGCGGTGTTTTTCTGGGCGGCGCGCTGGAAGGCCTGCCCGTGCTGATGGATGGCTTCATCAGCGGTGTGGCGGCTCTGTGCGCGGTGCGGCTCTGCCCCGCCGCGGAAAAGGCCGTGTTTGCCAGCCACTGCTCCACCGAACCGGCAGCAAGGCTGGTGCTGGAAGTGCTGGGCAAAGTGCCCCTGCTCACCGCCGGGCTCCATCTCGGCGAGGGCACCGGAGCGGTGGCAAGCATCCCGCTGTGGGATATGGCGCTGGCCGTTTACCGCGATTGCTATTCCTTCACGGAGGGCGGCATTACGCCGTACACCCCCCCAATGCTGACGCTGGTATTGGGCGGTGCCGCCAGCGGTAAGAGCGGGTATGCCGAGAGCCTGGTGCTGAAAACCGCGCTCCCGCGCTATTACATCGCCACCATGCAGGTGTGGGATGCCGAGTGTGCCGCCCGGGTGGAAAAGCACCGGAGGATGGCGGGCGGCAAAGCAGTTTGAGACCGTGGAGTCGCCCCCTGCATCTGGAGAACATCCGTCTGCCTGGCCCGGGGAACTGTGCTGTTGGAGGATCGTGGGCAACCTGACCGCCAACGAGCTCTACCGACCCCGCCGGGGCGGGAGAAAATGCCGCTTCGGCCATTTTGGAAGGACTGGACCAATTGGCCGGACAATGCGCGCACCTCATCGTGGTCTCCAACGAGGTGTTCAGCGGCGGTGCCGACTATGCAGGCGACACCGGGCGCTACCTGAAAGCGCTGGCGCAGGTGAACAATGCCCTTGCCGCCCGGGCTGACCATGTGGTGCGGGTGGTGTGCGGCATCCCGGTACTATTATAAAAGGAGTAGGAAAAATGATTGGATTGCAGACCATTGCAGTGGCCTTTGCCATTGTTTTCGGCCCTGCCGGTGCCGCAGTTCGCGTGGAACCAAGAAAAACATGCGGTATGCCATGTGTGCCTTCCCGCTCATCGGGGTGGTCATTGGCGGGCTGTGGTGCCTGTGCGGCGCTCTGCCCCTGCCGATGCCCGCAAAAGCGGCGGGGTTCTGCCTGATCCCGGTCTGGGTCACGGGCGGCATCCACCTGGATGGCTATGCCGACACCTGCGATGCCCTTTCCAGCTATGGCGACCGGGAAAAGAAGCTGGAGATCCTCAAAGACCCCCACTGCGGTGCCTTTGCGGTGATCCGGCTGTGCAGTTATTTTGCGGCCTACCTCGCCCTTTGCGCCTGCGTGGACTTTACGCCCCGGGTGGGCCTGTGCTGGACACTGGCCCTTGTGCTGGAACGGGCCCTCTCGGGCCTGGCCGTGGCATCGTTCCCGATGGCAAAGAACACCGGCCTTGCCCACACCTTTGCCACGGCGGCGGATCGGACTACGGTCCGCCGGGTGCTGATGGTGCTGGCCGCTCTGCTCAGCGCCGCCCTGCTGGCACTGGGCGGCTGGGCGCTGGTGCTGGCGGCGTTGCTGGTGTTTGCACGCTATCATGTTGTTTCGGGTAAGCAGTTTGGCGGCATCACCGGCGATCTGGCCGGGTGGTTTTTGCAGAAAGCCGAGCTGTGGATGCTGGCGGCGCTGTGTGCCTGCCAGTGGGGAGGACTGTTATGATCTTTATCACCGGGCCGCTGTACAGCGGCAAGCGCACCTTTGCGCAGCGCCTGCCCGGCACCCGCATTGCGGAGGTGCAGGCCCTGGCCGCAGAGGCCGAGGATCTGGAAAAGCTTGCGGAGGAGCTCTCCGCTTATGATATCGTGATGGCCACCGAGGTGGGCGGCGGCGTGGTGCCCATGGACGCAGGGGAGCGGGCCGCCCGGGAAGCTGCCGGGCGGCTGGCCTGCCTGCTGGCGGCCCGGGCCGGGTGCGTGGTGCAGATGTTCTGCGGCATCCCCACAGTATTGAAAGGAGAACTGCCCCCATGCTGATCTATCTTCTGCGCCATGGCCTGACGGCCTACAACGCCGAAAAGCGCTATCAGGGCCAGCGGGATATCCCCCTGTGTCCCGCGGGCCGCGCCCAGCTGCGGCAGGCGGATCTCCGGCCGGAAACGGTCTATATCACCCCGCTCTGCCGCACCCGGCAGACCGCAGAGGTGCTCTTCCCGGGTGCAAGGCTCGTGGAGGTGAAAGACCTGCAGGAGATGTGCTTCGGCAGCTTTGAGGGCCGCAATTTCATTGAGATGGAGCACGACCCGGATTATCTGGCCTGGGTGAACGCCAACTGCGAAAGCCCCTGCCCGGACGGCGAGACCAAGGCTGTCTTTTCGGAGCGGGTGTGCAGGGCCTTTGCCGCACTGGTGGACAGGGCCCTTGCCGATGGGGAAGAGACACTGGTCATTCTGGCCCACGGCGGCACCCAGATGGCTGCCATGGAGCGCTACGCCCTGCCCCATGCGGATTATTACCACTGGTGCGCCCCCAACGCGGGCGGTTACGTTCTGGATGCAGGAGATTGGGCGGAGCAGCGGGTGCTGCACCTGCTGAAAACTGTGCAGTACACAAAGGAGGATGCCCGATGATCGAATACGCAGTACTCGGCGGTTTTGTGCTGGACTGCCTCTTTGGCGACCCGGCCTGGCTGCCCCACCCGGTGGTGTACATGGGCAAGGCCATCTCGGCGCTGGAAAAGCGCCTGCGGGCCCGCCTGCCAAAAACGCCTCAGGGGGAACTGCTGGGCGGTGCCATTGTGGCCTTCTGCCTGCCGGTGGGCACCTTTCTGCTGACGAGCCTTGTCTGCCTGGGAGCTGCCCGCATCAGCCCGTGGCTGGGGCTGGCCGTCCAGATGTTCTGGTGCGGGCAGGCACTGGCCGCAAAGGGGCTGGCGCAGGAGAGCACCAATGTTTACCGGGAACTGGTCAAGCCCGATCTGCCTGCCGCCCGCAGGGCGGTCAGCCGCATCGTGGGGCGGGACACCCAGGACCTGACGCTGGAGGGCGTGACCAGAGCCGCTGTGGAGACGGTGGCCGAAAACGCCAGCGACGGCGTGATCGCGCCCCTGCTCTATATGCTCATCGGCGGGGCACCGCTGGCCCTGACCTACAAGGCCATCAACACGATGGACAGTATGCTGGGCTACAAAAAACGAAAATACCTCTACTTTGGCCGCATCCCGGCCAAGCTGGACGATGCGGCAAATTACCTTCCCAGCCGCCTTGCCGCCCTGCTGTGGGTGGCTGCCGCGGCCTTTACCCGCAATGACGCAAAAGGGGCGTGGAAGATCTGGCGGCGGGACCGCCGGAACCACGCCAGCCCCAACAGCGCCCAGACCGAGAGCGCCTGCGCCGGTGCGCTGGGGTGCAGCTGGCCGGGCCCGCCTATTACTTTGGCGAATACTACGCCAAGCCCACCATCGGCGATCCGCTGCGCCCCATTGAACCGGAGGATATCCTGCGTGCCAACCGGATGATGTACGTGGCAAGCGCTCTTGCACTGGCGGTGGGGCGTGGCAATACGGGCTATTTTGTAACGACCTCGCCCTCTCAGTCATGCCTTGCATGACAGCTCCCCCAAAGGGGGAGCCAAGAGCTGGGATCCAGAACCATCCAGGAAAAGGAGAACGAACATGCAACTAGTACATGGC
>ENA-OQIX01000090-OQIX01000090.1-human-gut-metagenome-genome-assembly--contig:-NODE-90-length-16444-cov-3.601030_pt1 | contig 16444 bp, 16 predicted proteins | sample MGYA00242591_ERZ504756 | MGnify/ENA primary metagenome ERZ504756 (study PRJEB26092, sample SAMD00036369) | human gut metagenome | host: Homo sapiens | study: EMG produced TPA metagenomics assembly of...
TTTGTTTTATTTTTATCCTGCAAATAAGATGGATTTAATTTTGCTTTTTTATACTGCAAATATGTTCCTTCTGTTTTCTGAATCAGCAATTTTGTAAAATATTGTTCCCAGCTAAAAAAACTCTGTGCTGTCGATATAATCTTCTGGATTTTCCAGAATTTTACGAACCTCTTTGTCCTGTAAAAGATCTGAATTTAAAATCAGCCATTCAAAAGACTCCGGTAAATATAAATGTACGTTCTGTTTTTCCTCTATTTTATTGCTGAGAAGATTCATTTCTGCTCCAATTGCAGCACCGTCCGCAATAATACAGGTTTCTTCTGTTCCTGCCTTGCCGATCATTTCCGGTATTTTTGTTTTTCCACCAGCGCTTTCACATGTAATATTCCTTTCTGCACATACATTTTCAAAAAATTGATACCCAGAATTGGAATCTTCCGTAATTATTTTTTGTACTCTAACAGGAAGCCGTGCTGTTTTGGGATAGATCTGATACATTTTCTGATATATTTTTCTGGTATCTCTGTATTTTCCGGAAACATGCAATCCATAAATCTCTTCTACACTATACGGCAAATTATATAAGTTTTCTCTCGTAATCAATACAAAATAGTTTTCTGAACCCCGTATGGCAGAAGCAAATTCTTCTGTTTTTATAAAATAATTCTCCTCGTCTATGAAAAAGATGCTTTCCCGGCTGTTTTCCAAAATAATTTTCCAATTAACACCTTCCAGCACTCTGCACGGTACTTCACAGGAAACGTTGATTCCGCTGGACTCCCCTAAATTTTCTGCCTGCCGGATCATATTTACCAGTGTTGTTTTTCCTGATGCACTATCCCCCTGGATGATTGTAATATTACGCTTTATCACAAATTCATAATGAACTCTGTTATTTTGAATAATAACTCTTTCTTTCCCTTCATACATCCACCTATACATAAGCCTCGGCAACATCTACAAATTCGGACATATTCCGCACAATAGTCCCTGTATTTAAAATCAGGATTTCAAAAGGATCTTTGCCAAACCGCATCACATGACGCAGATTAATCGTCAGATCCTTTTGCTCTCCTAATTTTAAAATCCATTTTGCACAATTATCTCCACATACGGAGGCATTAAAGATCTTTCCGTCTGTATCGTATGCCATCAGCAGCAACGTTTTGATTCCTCCGGATAAATCTTTCGGTGGAATCGGACCAAGCACCGGGCTGTCAATCAGATGCGCACTGATTACCTCCGAGCGATCCACATCGCGGATCATTTCTTTTGCCAGTGGCGTGGTCAGCCATTCATCTTCATAACAATTATCAAAATAGGTTGGCGGATGATAGATTGCACCTTTCATTTCTCCAAGATATATTTTCAACATAATAAAATTCCTCTCGCTAACGCTCATTATATCGTGATACGCACATTATACCATATCTCAAAGCCTTCTTGCGCAAAAATGTATCGTTTGTCAACATTTTCCGGGATAAAAATGTTGACAAACGATACAAAACTATTGCCAAATGTCGCTAATTCATTTTTTCTCCCAAAAAGAAAGAAGCCATACTCTCTCAAGTATGACTTCTCTCCTTTTTCAAATTCTTTTTAAGGAAAAAGAATTACTCTTCTTCTGCGCCGTACAGTTTTACGAGTTTGTTCAGGTAAGTGTAACGGTCTTTTGCTTCCTGCTCGTTCTTGCCGAACAGTCTTTCTGCTTTCGCCGGGTTTGCACGTTTCAGAGAGTTGTAACGTACCTCGCCGTTCAGGAATTCCTGATAATCTCCTGACGGAGCCTTGGAATCCAGTGTGAATGCGCTCTTGCCTTCTGCAGCGAGTGCCGGGTTGAAGCGGAAGCAATGCCAGTATCCGGTCTGAACAGCGAGCTGCTCCTCGGTCTGTGCTTTGCTCATACCTTTCTTGATACCATGGTTGATACACGGAGCGTAAGCGATAATGAGGGACGGTCCCGGATATGCCTCTGCCTCTGCGATTGCTTTGACTGCCTGATTGTAATCAGCGCCCATAGCGATCTGTGCTACGTATACATAGCCATAGCTCATTGCGATGCTTGCCATATCTTTCTTCTTGGTTTCTTTACCGCCTGCTGCGAACTGTGCAACTGCACCGGTCGGAGTAGCTTTGGAGGACTGTCCGCCTGTGTTGGAGTAAACCTCGGTATCGAATACCATTACGTTGATATCTTTTCCGCTGGCAAGTACGTGGTCTACGCCGCCGAATCCGATATCGTAAGCCCATCCGTCACCACCGAAGATCCACTGGGATTTCTTAGCGAGGAAGTCTTTGTTCTTCACGATTTCTCTGCAGGTATCGCAGTCAGCATCTTTGATTGCTTCTACGAGTTTATCGGTTGCGGTTCCGTTGGTTGCGCCGCAGTCAAAGGTATCCAGATACTCTTTGCATGCTGCTTTTACTTCTTCCGGAGCTTTCTCAGAGTTCATAACAGCTTCAACTTTGGCTTTCAGGCCGCCGCGGATTGCTTTCTGAGCAAGAAGCATACCATAACCGAACTCTGCGTTGTCCTCGAACAGGGAGTTGGACCATGCCGGGCCCTGTCCTTTCTCGTTTACGGTGTAAGGAGTGGACGGTGAGGAGTTGCCCCAGATAGAAGAGCATCCTGTTGCGTTTGCGATGTACATTCTGTCACCAAACAGCTGGGTGATCAGTTTTGCGTAAGGAGTCTCGCCGCAGCCTGCGCATGCGCCGGAGAACTCAAGCAGCGGTTTCTTGAACTGGCTGCCCTTTACGGTATTTTCTTTGAATTTTGCTACAACGTCTGTCTTCTCTGGAAGAGCTGCTGCATAATCGAAGTATTTCTGCTCTGCTTCGTGTGCTGCAAGGCTTTCCATAGCCAGTGCTTTCACACCCTTCTTGCCCGGGCATACGTTTGCACAGGAACCACATCCGGTACAGTCAAGCTGGGAAATAGCCATTGTGAAGGTGTAGTCCGGCATACCGGTCATCGGCATGGTCTGGATGCCTTCCGGAGCTGCTGCTGCTTCTTCTGCGGTCATGGCAACCGGACGGATAACAGCGTGTGGGCAGACGAAGGAACATCTGTTACACTGGATACAGTTTTCCGGATTCCATACAGGTACGTTTACGGCGATACCACGTTTCTCGTATGCGGATGTGCCGGACGGAGTTGTTCCGTCTACGTAGTCTGCAAATGCGGATACAGGCAGGTTGTTTCCTTCCTGGGAAGTTACTTTTGCCTGGATGGTATTTACGAATTTAACAGCGTCAGCGCGGCCGCTCTCTGCATGAGTTGTGGTCAGACCTTCGTCTGCTGCATTTTTCCAGCTTTCCGGAACTGCAACTTCTTTGATCTGTTTTGCACCCTCATCGATTGCTGCCCAGTTCTTTGCTACGACATCATCACCTTTACGGCCATAGGTAGCTTTTGCTGCTGCTTTCATGAGTTCGATGGCTTTTTCTTCCGGAATGATCTTCGCAAGCTTGAAGAATGCAGACTGAAGAATGGTGTTGATACGGGTCGGTCCCATGCCGGTCTCGATACCGATCTTAACGCCGTCGATCACATAGAATTTGATGTTATGGTTTGCGATGAATGCTTTTACCTGACCTGGCAGATGCTCTTCCAGTCCTGCTTCATCCCATGGACAGTTCAGAAGGAAGGTTCCTCCGTCTACCAGCTCCTCTACCATGTGATATTTGTTCACATAGGAAGGATTATGACATGCAACAAAGTTTGCTTTGTGGATCAGGTAGGTGGATTTGATCGGTTTCTTTCCGAAACGCAGGTGAGACATCGTTACACCGCCGGACTTCTTGGAGTCATAATCGAAGTAAGCCTGAGCGTACATGTCTGTGTTGTCACCGATGATCTTGATGGAGTTCTTGTTTGCACCTACGGTACCGTCTGCGCCAAGTCCCCAGAATTTGCAGTTGATGGTTCCTTCCGGAGTTGTTACCAGAGGAGCGCCAACCGGCAGAGACAGATTGGTAACATCGTCTACGATACCAATGGTAAATCTCTGTTTCTCTGTATTTTCATATACAGCAACGATCTGAGCCGGTGTGGTGTCCTTGGAACCAAGTCCGTAACGACCTGTGAAGACCGGTGTGCTCTCGAATCTGCTGCCTTTTAATGCTGCTACTACGTCCAGGTACAGAGGCTCGCCAAGAGATCCCGGCTCTTTTGTTCTGTCCAGAACGGAAATCTGTTTTACAGTCTCCGGAATTGCATTGATGAGTGCTTCTGCGGAGAACGGACGGTACAGACGTACCTTTACAACGCCGACTTTCTTGCCTGCTGCTACGAGGTAATCGATGGTCTCCTCGATGGTATCGCAGACAGAACCCATAGCGATGATTACGTGCTCAGCGTCTGCTGCTCCATAATAGTTGAACAGTTTGTAATCGGTTCCGATTTTCTCGTTTACTTTGTCCATGTACTCCTGTACGATTGCCGGAAGAGCATCGTAGTACGGGTTACATGCTTCTCTTGCCTGGAAGAAGATATCCGGGTTCTGTGCGGATCCTCTCTGGCACGGATGGTTCGGGTTCAGGGCATGTTTACGGAATGCATCTACTGCATCCATATCTACCATGTCTTTCAGATCTTCGTAATCCCATGTCTCGATTTTCTGAATCTCGTGGGAGGTACGGAATCCGTCGAAGAAGTTGATAAATGGAACTTTGCCTTTCAGTGCTGCACAGTGTGCAACCGGTGTCAGGTCCATAACCTCCTGTACGCTGGATTCGCAGAGCATTGCGACTCCGGTCTGACGACAGGCGTAAACGTCTGAATGATCTCCGAAGATGGAAAGTGCGTGGCTTGCAAGGGCACGAGCGGATACGTTGAATACGCCCGGGAGCTGCTCGCCGGCAATTTTATAAAGGTTCGGGATCATCAGAAGAAGTCCCTGGGATGCGGTGTAGGTTGTGGTAAGAGCTCCGGCTGCCAGTGATCCGTGTACTGCACCTGCTGCTCCTGCCTCAGACTGCATCTCAGTTACCTGAACTTCCTGTCCGAAAATGTTCTTTCTTCCCTGGGTTGCCCACTCATCGGTATGCTCCGCCATAACGGATGAAGGGGTAATTGGGTAAATAGCTGCTACGTCGGTATACGCATAAGACGCATGTGCTGCAGCCTGGTTACCATCCATGGTTTTCATCTTTCTAGCCATTTGATTTTATCCTCCTTAAAAAATGATGACCAAAAATTACTTTGGCTTTTCTCAGGTTGGTGTTCTGCCGGGTTTCGGTTGCCTCCGCGCTTCGAAAAACCCGGATAAGGGCATGGCAATGCCACTATGTCCAGTATTTGAATTATAACACCGATTGGGCATTCTGTCCAGATTTTCTGTGGGTGTTCAGGGAAAAATACAAGTTTTTTACAACTTCTGGTAATTCCGCGTCGAATTTCTCGATAAAAAAAGAGGAACGACCGCATATTTTTCTCTTCTGCGGACAGTTCCTTTGCTTCTTTTATTTCTGATTCTGCGCCTCAATCTGTTCTGCGAGGTCGGTGAGATAAACCCATCTCTCGGTTTTTTCTTCCAGAGCAGCTTCGGTCTTCTCTTTTTCCACCATCAGTTCGGCGAGCTTTGCAGAGTTGGTGGCGTTTTTGAGCATCTGATCGTCAAGCGATGCAATCTTTTCCTCGAGTACAGCGATATCGTCATCGATGGTCTCGTACTCGCGCTGTTCTTTGAACGTAAATTTCAGGCGGGTCGGACGGTTCTGCTTCCAGTCATTGTTCTTTGACTTTGCAGGTTCGTCCGCGGACGTTTTGGACGGCGCTGCTTTTGCCGTTTCTTCCGCACTTCCGCCGAAACGGCGTTCTTTTGCTTCGAGGTAATCGGTGTAGCCGCCCTCGTACTGCAGAAGATTTCCGTTTCCGTCGAATTCGAAGATGCGGTCCACGACGTTATCCAGGAAATAGCGGTCGTGGGAAACGGTGATGACGATGCCGACGAACGTGTTCAGGAAATCCTCAAGCACGGTCAGGGTCGGGATATCAACGTTGTTGGACGGCTCGTCGAGGATCAGAACATTGGCGCCGCTCACTAAGACGGATAAGAGATACAGTCTCCGTTTTTCGCCTCCGGAGAGTTTGGAAATCGGGGTGTACTGCATATCCGGTGTGAACAGGAAGCGTTCGAGCATCTGCGATGCGCTGATGCGGCCGTCACGGGTCTGGACATACTCAGCGATATCTTTCACGTAGTCGATCACGCGCTGATTCGTATCCATGTCCGGCTCTTCCTGTGCCAGATAGCCGATGCGGATCGTGTCGCCGATTTCGATGGTTCCCGCATCCGGCAGGACTTCTCCGGTGATCATCCGCAGCATTGTGGATTTTCCGCAGCCGTTCGGGCCAATGATGCCGACACTCTGGTTTCCGCAGGAAGATGTATTCGAAATCTTTCATCAGCGTTTTATCGCCGAAGGCTTTGCTGACGTTATGGAATTCAATCGTTTTCTTTCCCATGCGGGTCTCGACAGCATCCATCTCCACGACAGCGTCTGCGGTCGGTGCCGTGCCATTTTTGAGTACTTCGAGACGTTCGAGTCTTGCGCGCTGTTTTGTGCTTCTTGCGCGGCAGCCGCGTTTCGCCCATTCGAGTTCCATGCGCAGGATGCTCTGGCGTTTCCGTTCAGAGGCGAGTTCCATCTCCTCGCGCTCAGCTTTCAGTTCCAGAAAACGGGAATAGTTGGAATCGTAGCTGTACATTTTTCCGTGGCTGATTTCGAGGATGCGGTTCGACACTTTATCCAGGAAATAACGGTCATGGGTGACCATAAAGACGGTTCCGCGGTAATTTTCAGGTAATCCTCGAGCCAGGAGAGCATCGCATTGTCGAGATGGTTTGTCGGCTCGTCGAGGATCAGGACGTCAAAATCGGACGCAAGCACTTTTGCCAGGGCAACCTTGCGGCGCTGGCCGCCCGAGAGGGTGTCGATTTTTGCGTCGTATTCGGTGATACCGAGCTGTACAAGGTTGCTCTGCACCTGCCAGTCCTCCTCATCGCCGGAAAGGGCGTAGGACAGCACGGTGGCATCCTTTGGAAATTCCGGTGTCTGCGGAAGATAGGCCATTTTGAGGTTGTTCTGGCGGATAATCTGGCCGGAATCCGGGGTCTCATCTCCTGCTACTATGCGCAGCAGCGTGGATTTTCCGGTTCCGTTGATTCCGACGATGCCGACCTTGTCGCCCTCCTGCAGGCCGAAGGAAGCATCGTCAAAAATCAGTTTATCGCCGAACAGTTTGCTGATGTGTTCGATGTTGATGATATTCATTTGCACAGTTCTGCAACGGTCTGGTTGATGACTTTTCCGTCTGCTTTACCTTTCATATCTGCCATAACGGCCTTCATGATGGCACCTTTGCTCTTGGTTGCCAGAACGTCTGCGAATTTCTCCTTGATGTAGGCTTTGACTTCGTCTGCACTCATCTGTTTCGGTGCATACTCGCTGATGACGTCATAGCGGAACTGATACTCTGCTTTTAAGTCCTCACGGGATGCCGGGCAGGTATCGATCTGCTCTTTTACGGTCTTCAGCTCTTTTAAGATGACGCGGTCTACCAGCTCCGGTTTGATGTCATCGCGGCAGCCCTCGTCGATGGCTACTTTCTTTGCTGCGGAGATCAGGGAAGAGATGGCCTCTTTTCTCGCTTTGTCTTTGGCTTTCATTGCTGCTATCATATCACTTCTTAAAGTTTCTAATTCCATGGTGTTGTTCCTCCTGTACTAAATTTTGTCCGGTTTCAAGTATAACACTTCTCTTTTTGCTTTTCCAGTCACTTTGTAGGATAGCTCCCTTATTTTTCCCACGGCAGACGGTGTTTCTTTACCTGGATTGCCTGATGCGGGCACATTTCCTGACAGCAGAAACAGCGGATGCACTTTTTATAATCGTAGACCGGCGGATTTCTGCGGCCGTTATCAAAGCGGACGGCTTTCCCTTCCACCGGGCAGCTCTCGACGCAGACGCCGCATTTTTTACATTTTTCTTCTATGATATAGGGGCGGCTCTGGAAGACCCCGAGGATCTCGAGCAGGTCGAGGGCTCCTTTTTTGCGGGCTTTGCGGCGGTCGACGTTGAAGTTTGGATTTCCGTACTTTCTTTTCAGTTCTTTCTCGGATATGGTGCCATCCGCTGTCACGATTTCGATGCGGTCGTCGTGCCACGTTCCAAGGCCGAGCGTTTCCCCGTAGAGATTTGTCGGCACATACGACGGATCGAGGTTCACCAGATGGCAGAACACGGTATCCAGTGCAATCGGATCGGTGGACATAAGAAGAACTCCCATCGAAACCGGGTCGCCGGAAGTCGGACCATTGCCTTCCATTGCTACGATGCCGTCGCAGATATAGAGGCGCGGGGCGACTTTCTGGTTCAGCTCGATCAGCATGTGCGCGAAGCTCTCAGCGTTCGGATACTGCGTGTGGCCGAGTTTTTTGTAGACGCCGCTGATGCAGCCGTACTGGTTCTTGACAGCTCCGGTGATGCGTTCCAGCGCGTGGGTTTTCATTTTGCTGACGCTGATGAGGGCGTCGCAGTCGAGTGCATCTTTCGCAATCATCAGAAATTTACCATCGGCGGTTTCTACGCGCTCGCTCGTAAGGAAATCTTTCAGCGGAACGTTGTGTTTTTCCAGCACCTCTTTCAGCCCGGCTTCCTTTGCAATGCCCTCCGGGGTGCCAAGGCCGCAGGAATCGCCGCAGGAAATATTCTCATAGCCATTTTCCTGCAAAATCGTGATCAGGGCATCCATAACTTCCGGGTCGGTCACGACGGCGCGTTCTCGTTTTGCGGAGCGGACGAGGTTTGGTTTTAATAAGATATTCTCTTCTTTTCCGATCAGAGATTCCAGGCCGCCAATTGCTTCCAATCCCTTTTGCAGGCTTTCCTTTACGTGCGCCGGCTCATAGTCGGGACAGGCAACCACTGCCACTTTGCTTTTTTTCATATTCACCTCATGTTTTTCTATATTTCAAAAGAAGCTGCGATCCCCTTACCGGTTCTCACAGCTTCTTCGTATATTCACACAGAATATGTTTTTACTTATGCTACTTTGCTTTTTGCAAGCTCAGCCAGTGTTGCAAATCCTTCTGCATCGTTAACTGCCATGTCAGCCAGAACTTTACGGTTCAGCTCAACGCCTGCCAGTTTCAGACCATACATAAATTTGCTGTAGGACAGACCGTTCATTCTTGCTGCTGCGTTGATACGAGCGATCCACAGCTGACGGAACTGACGTTTTTTCTGTTTTCTTCCTGCGTAGGAGCTGGTCAGTGCGCGCATTACGGACTGTTTTGCTACTCTATACTGTTTGCTTCTGGCTCCTCTGTAACCTTTAGCCAGTTTTAATACTCTGTTATGTTTTTTCTTAGCGTTCATGCCGCCTTTAATTCTTGCCATTTCTTATTTTCCTCCTTGATCTGTTGGGCGTAACTCTACCTTGCAAAAATTACATGTAAGGTAAGATTTTCTTCATGTTCTTTACGTTTGTTGCATCAACAGTAGTCTGTTTTCTCAGGTTTCTTTTTCTCTTCTGAGATTTCTTGGTTAAGATATGGCTCTTGTAAGCTTTATTTCTTACTAATTTTCCTGTTCCTGTTGTTTTAAAACGCTTTGCAGCTGCTCTGCTTGTTTTTACCTTTGGCATTTTAATTTCCTCCTTGATATTGATTCAAATGTATTTTAACGTTTAGCCGTCAAAAACATGGTCATGCTTCTGCCTTCCACCTTCGGCGCTTTGTCAACCGTTGCAATATCGGACAGACTCTCTGCAAATTCATCGAGGATGTATTTGCTACTGTTCATATGTGCCATCTCACGGCCGCGGAAACGAAGTGTTACTTTTACTTTGTCTCCCTTTGTAATGAACTTGCGGGCTGCACCTACTTTGGTATTAAGATCATTGGTGTCAATGTTTGGAGAAAGGCGAACTTCCTTGATTTCAATTGTTTTCTGTTTTTTCTTTGCTTCTTTTTCCTTGCGGGCCAGTTCATATCTGTACTTTCCGTAGTCGATAATTTTGCAAACCGGCGGTTTCGCTGTCGGAGCAATTTTCACAAGATCCAGACCTGCTTCCTGTGCTTTCAGGTACGCATCTCTGGCAGACATAATTCCAAGCTGTTCTCCGTTCTGACCGATCAGACGAATTTCTCTGTCTCTGATCTGCTCATTAATCATTAATTCGCTAATTGTAGTGCACCTCCATCATTATAAAAGACTGTGTTCCCGCTTTTGCGGTGTAACGAAATCAAACTCGGCTCACCGGACCGGATTTGACTGATAACGCAAGAAAAGTGGATAGACAGACTATCCACTTAACATTGTACATAAATCTCTACACAAAGAGAACTTAAGATCAATATTGAACCGTAGTCGCGTGTTTGCGCTAGGGTGAGAGTGGATACTCTACTTTCTTTTTCTCAGACTATTGCAGTATAGCACTCTCCCATCCTGTTGTCAATACTGATTTTCGCATTTTTTCGTATTTATCTCCCGCAGCTACAGCGGAAGGAGCTGCACTCGGTTTCCTGGCAGCTGCATGCGCTGTCTCCGGCGATATGGATATCTCCGGCTTCGCATTTACAGTTGTCGTTAAAGGTACAGTTCTGCGCCTTGCAGTCGACACCGATTTTCGTACAGCCGCAGCCGGTGGAGTTGGACATCGTGCCCTCACCGCGCTCCTTGAAGCTCTCGCAGCACGTTTCCATGGAGCTTTTGGCTCCGCTTCCGCCTACGCGGATATCTCCTTTGGAACAGAGCTCGTTCTGGTTGTAAACACAGGTCATAGCGGAACAACTTAATGCTGGCATAATAAATTACCTCCTGAAATTTAGTTTTCTGCGGTTTCGCCCGCATAGAAACCATTATTTCCAAGAGGTAATTTTTTATGCTTTATTATTTATTTTCTTTTGTTTCAACAGTAACCGGGCGGTTAACGCGGCTTGCGATTTCTTCTTTGATATCTGCGATAAACTGCTCCAGGCTTCTCTGGCCTTCATCACCTGCAAAACGGCTTCTGACAGATACAAGACCTGCCTCTTCCTCTTTTGCTCCGGCGATCAGCATGTATGGAATCTTCTGTCCCTGTGCCTCACGGATCTTATATCCAATCTTCTCGGAACGGGTATCCATCTCTGCGCGGATGCCTGCCTCGTGAAGGGCGTCCAGAACCTTCTTGCCGTAATCTGCGTATTTGTCGGAGATTGGCAGAACCTTTACCTGTACCGGTGCAAGCCAGGTTGGGAATGCACCTGCAAAGTGCTCGATCAGGATACCGATGAAACGCTCAACAGAACCGTAAACAACACGGTGGATCATAATCGGACGATGTTTCTCTCCGTCTGCTCCTGTGTATTCCAGTTCGAATCTCTGCGGCAGCTGGAAGTCAAGCTGGATGGTACCGCACTGCCACGTTCTTCCGATGGAGTCTTCCAGATGGAAGTCGATCTTCGGGCCATAGAATGCGCCGTCGCCTTCGTTGACTACATAGTCAAGTCCAAGATCATCGAGTGCGCCACGGAGACCTTCGGTTGCTACCTCCCAGTCCTCATCGCTTCCCATGCTGTCTTCCGGACGGGTGGACAGCTCTACGTGATATTTGAATCCGAACAGTTTGTAAACCTGGTCAATCAGGTTTGCAACGCCTTTGATTTCATCTTTGATCTGCTCCGGTGTCATGAAGATATGGGCATCGTCCTGGTTGAAGCAGCGTACACGCATCAGGCCGTGCAGCTGGCCGGATTTCTCATGACGATGTACCAGGCCAACCTCTGCCAGACGCAGCGGCAGATCACGGTAGGAACGAGGCTCGGATTTGTAAACGAGAACGCCGCCCGGGCAGTTCATCGGTTTGATTGCATAATCTTCATCGTCGATGACGGTGGTATACATGTTTTCTTTGTAGTGATCCCAATGACCGGAGGTCTCCCACAGGCGACGGTTCAGGATGATCGGTGTGGAGATTTCTACGTATCCTGCTTTTCTGTGGATTTCACGCCAGTAATCCATCAGTGCATTTTTCAGATCCATTCCTTTTGGAAGGAAGAACGGGAATCCCGGGCCGTCCTCACTCATCATAAACAGGCCGAGCTCTTTTCCGAGTTTTCTGTGGTCACGCTTCTTTGCTTCCTCGATCATGTGGAGGTACTCTTCAAGCTCTGCTTTCTTTGTGAATGCAGTTCCGTAGATTCTCTGCAGCATCTTGTTTTTCTCGCTGCCTCTCCAGTATGCGCCTGCAAGGCTGGTCAGTTTGAAGGCTTTGACCGGCTTTGTGCTCATCAGATGAGGGCCTGCGCACAGGTCCGTGAATTCACCCTGGCGATAGAAGCTGATGACTGCGTCTTCCGGCAGATCTTCGATCAGTTCTACTTTATATGGCTCTTCTTTTTCTTTCATGAAGGCGATGGCTTCTGCTCTCGGCAGCTCAAAACGCTCCAGTTTCAGATCCTCTTTTACAATTTTCTTCATTTCTGCTTCGATTTTTTCAAGGTCTTCGCTGGTGAGTGGAGTATCTCTGTCTACATCGTAGTAGAATCCGTCTGCGATGGACGGTCCGATTGCAAGCTTGGTCTCCGGGTACAGTCTCTTGATTGCCTGTGCCATGATATGGGATGTGGTGTGACGGAATGCTGCTTTTCCGCCTTCATCGTTAAAGGTCAGAATGGAAAGATTGCAGTCCTTGTCGATGACGGTACGAAGATCTTCTACTTCACCGTTTACTTCACCTGCACAGGCCATTCTTGCAAGGCCTTCGCTGATGTCTGTTGCGATCTCAATGATGGATTTCGGTTCGGAGTACTCTTTGGTACTTCCATCTTTCAGTGTGATGATCATTTGCTTTTACCTCTTTCTTTGTATATTTTTTCTTAAGCGCATCTGTGGGATAACTGTTCCGAGCTACATCTCGATGTGGCTTCTCGCCATATGAAATTCAGGAAAAAAGCGCTCACTCATGCAAGCATGCTTCGCGATTTTTTTCTTCCCTTTTTGCATGGCTCTGAATTGTCACAAAAAAAGTCCCTTTTGACACGCCTGTGCTGTCAAAAGGGACGATGTATTTTCATTCACCGCGGTTCCACCCATTTTGTTTTTTCAAACCACTTCATTTGACGATAACGGAATCACCGGGCCGGATTGGGGCCGCTCAGAGCTGGTCTTCGATCACGTTCCTGCGAAAACCCTTGCACCACCAGATGGGGTTTCTCTCTGTCACATTCGCTGTGATTTACTCGTCTCTTCTACGCTTTGTTTTTTTGCTTCGATTGCTTTTTCGGCTCTCGATATTTTTAGATTATACCACCCATTTAGTGGTTGTCAAGTCCTGCATTGGCTGAAACTTTATTTTCCGGCGTTTTTGTACCTCCGTCTGCATGGCGAGTTTCTCTTTTGCCTTCTCCGGCATTTCCAGCAGCCCGAACGCGTAAAAAATCCCGTAGATATACGTAATTCCGCGGATATCCCCCAGATCCTTCGGGCGATCGACAACTGGTCTTGCACTTTCTTCCTGCAGTTCCAGCACCTTATGATACGCAGCCCGGACGGAACTCCAGACAAGGCTTTTACTTTTCTCCCGGCGGTCGATCCAGAGTTCTTTGGTGTAGGTGCCGCTTCTTCCATATTTCATATGGTAGGAATACGGCAGACCGGAATACGTATGGAATTCAAACTCCTGGAACGCGACAACGCAGTCCCACAGGGCTTCTTCTGTCCGTTCCTCATGAAGCCTCCAAAGAGCCTGTTCTCTTTTTTCCTGTAAATTTTCCTGTGATTCTTTGTTCTCTTCCATCTTTTTTGTCTTCTCCGTCGTATCCTTTATTCCACCAGAAATTGATCCAGCTCTGCCGCGACCACCGGATTGATTTTTACCTGAGGATGATCGATTTTTCTTCCCTGTGTGACGACCATCTCTACTTTGCGGAGAGCACGAAGATCCTCAAGCGGGTTTTCGACGGTCACGATAAGATCGGCGGATTTGCCGGGCTCGATGGTTCCGGTTTCGGCTCCGATTCCGGCCATTTCGGCGGCGCGGGCGGTTGCGGTGTAAAGCGCGAAGGCGTTGGAGACGCCGACATATTTATGGATGTAAAAGAGTTCCCGCCAGAAGTCATACTGCGTGATCCACGGACAGCCGACATCGTTTCCGAGGACGACGGGGATGTCGTTGGCGATGGCTTTTTTCGCACAATCTATGATTCCTTCGAAAACAACGTTACCATTGAACTGCTCTATCTCAGTTGCGTTGGTGATGGAACGGTCGAACAGCGCATACGGCAGGGCCGGGGACAGTGTCGTACATAGAAATGCATTCTTTTCTTTGAACAGGCGAATCATATCGTCATCCATTTTTGCACCGTGCTCGATCGAATCCACACCGTTTTCCAGTGCCACGCGGACACCCTGCGGCGATTCGACATGGGCGGCGACTTGATAGCCGAGTGCATGCGCCCGGTTACAGACGGCTTTTACCATTTCCGGTGCCATTTTGAGTTCTCCCGGAACGCCTTTTTCTTTGGCATCCAGCACACCGCCGGTGATCATCAGCTTGATCAGGTTGACATTTTCGCATTTTGCCTCATCTACATGGGCGACTGCCGCATCGATACTCTCTGCTGCGATCGCTACCGAACCTGCCATGTGCCCGCCCGGTACAGAGATTCCCTCGTTTGCGGCAAGGATTCTCGGGCCGGTCTTTTTACCGGCTTTGATTTCATCGCGCAGCCGTGTATCGAAAGTGCCAAGACCACCGACCGTGCGGATCGTGGTAACGCCGCTTAGCAGTTCATCTTTTGCGAAGCCTGCTACCATGCGGTAGGCGATCGCGCGGGAAATTCTGTTGCTCATCAGGGTTTTGACGAGTTTTGCGTTGTCGCGCTGCTTCTTCTGCGGTTTTCCATTGCCTGCGAGATGGACATGCATGTTGATCAGTCCGGGCATGATGTATTTTCCCTGCAGATCTATCTCCGTATAGCCGGAAAGTCTGGTTTCTTCCGGGACAATCGCTGCGATTTTTTCTCCTTCCGTCAGAATGATCAGACCGGTCTGAACCTGCATATCTTTCGTTCCGTTTAGGATTTTCCGTTTTTGTAGGCATATTTCATACTCAATTCCCTCTTTTCTGCCAAACGTATTATGTTTTATTTTAACACGTCAGAGAGGGATTTTGCGACAGAAAAATCGTTTTTCTCTGTTTTTTATTTTTCTTTTATTCTGCCCCGCATAACTGCCCTCACACCGCCGAACAGAACACCGGCAACAGCCCATAGGATCCAGGTTTTATCCCATTCTCTCGTCTGGAAGCTCCATACAAGATAGATGGCGGTGACAATACACCAGTAGGCGGTTGTAAAAACTTCTGTTTTCTTTTTGTATCGTTTTTCTTCCGGTGTATATTCGCCTTCCTGCAGCAGGATGACGTAGCTTCCATTTATGGTGCTGACCCGCACAATGAAAAAGACACCAACGGCGACCAGAAGCAGCAGGATGGATACGGTGGCTGTGATGATGTAGTCCGGCTGGCTGAATGCAATGGCAGCGAACATCGGGATAACTGCCAGAATACAGAGGGTAACACCGGCGGCGATTCCTCTGGTAAAGGTGCTTTCGTAGTCCTTTTTCCGTTCCTGAACAAGGCCGGTTACACCATAGGCAGTTTCTATTCTCTCCTTTTCCAGATATTCATACTGCTGTCCGTGAATACTGTAGGATACGAAAATCACAACAGCAGCGGCAACCAGCAACAACAAAACGGAGATGCCTGCTCCCGTTGCCATGTTTTCGCTGATGTTTTCTATATGGGAATCGGAAAGTCCGGCAAGGAAGATCAGCAGCGCCGGGCTGATGATACAGAGCGCAACAGCTCCGGCGAGTGTCGGCCCTGTTTTCCGTCTCCATTCCATGAACGCGTTTGCTTCTTCCATCGATACACTCCGCACGGATGACTCCTCTGCGGCGTATTCCAGTATTTCTGTTCCTGTCTCTGATTTTAATTCGTCTTTTAACAGATAGTCGGTGCTGACACCAAAGATTTCAGCAAGACGGAGCACTTTCTGCAAATCCGGCGTGGACTGTGCACTCTCCCATTTGGATACCGCCTGCCGCGAGACGGAAAGTTTCTCCGCCATCTCTTCCTGTGACCATCCATTTTTCTTTCTCGCTTCTGTGATTTTTTCTGCCAAAATCATATTTGTTTTCTTCTGTTTTCCAGCTCTTTTTCAGTAATCTTTTTGCTGCAGCTCACAGCCATTCTAAGTTAGCAACCACCAGTTCAACTGGTGGTTTATTATTAGCCCTCCAAAGGGCTATTGTTACTATTCGCCCCAAAGGGCGGTATCGCAAGCACTTTTGCTGGCCCGCTATAAAGCGGTACTACTCGAATCTTCTCGTCTCGATTCTTCTGCTTGCTCTTTTATATACTTTTGAACTGCTTCATCTGTTATAT